>OGLV01000008.1_pt1 | contig 105326 bp, 109 predicted proteins | sample 1572851 | NCBI WGS metagenome assembly OGLV01 (sample SAMEA2582005, study PRJEB24529) | metagenome | biome: Human gut stool | place: China | collected 2011
GAAACTAATGCCACTTTTGAACGATTCCCCTAAATCCATCGGAAAGGAAGAGCGTGATGGAGCAAAAAACCGTCGGCGCGCAGACGCGCCGCCTGCGCACATGTCCCTCCGTCCTCTCGTTCGCCGCCGTCGGCGGGCGGTTCGAGGGCGAAGGCCCGCTGCGCGAATACTTTGACGAATTGAGCGAGGATCACTTCTTCGGCGAGAAGACCTGGGAAAAGGGTGAGAGTACCATGCAGCGCCACGCGCTCTCCCGCGCGCTGGAAAAGGTGGGGCTCAAGGTGAGTGACCTTGACCTTATCTTTGCGGGTGATCTTTTGAACCAGTGCGTCGGCTCGTCGTTCGCTCTGCGAGAGAGCCGCATCCCATTCTATGGACTCTACGGTGCGTGCTCCACGATGGGCGAGAGCCTGTCGCTCGCCGCATTGATGCTCGACGGCGGGTATGCCTCTTGCGCCGCGGCGCTGACCTCCTCGCACTTCTGCACCGCCGAGCGGCAGTACCGCATGCCGGTGCCCTACGGCTCGCAGCGCACGCCGACCGCGCAGTGGACGGTCACAGGCAGCGGTTGCTGCCTCCTCGCGTGCGAGGGCGAGGGGCCCTATATCACACACGTGACAACCGGGAAAATCGTCGACAAGGGCGTCACCGACGCAAACAACATGGGCGCGGCGATGGCCCCTGATGATGTTCAATTAACACAATACATTCTTAACCTTTGATAAGGCTATACTACACAAATTCCCCTATCTATCAACATATTCCGCCAACAAAAAACAGACAGGAGGCCACCCATGGCAGACTATCAGCTTGAACTCAGGCAGATTGTAGATTATCCACGATGCCGAATTTATCGAGAATTTATGCAAACTCTGATTGCAGACCGGAGCATTCGCACAGGCGGATGCTCTGGTCTTTTTTATTATGTCGTTCTTTGCTCCTATGCCAACTTCAGAACCTCTTATCGGCGCATAGACGGGATCTCATACACGGTATATCCGGGCGAATGGATCTGCTCCATCACTGACATCACGGAATGGTTCCGTGTACGCTTTCACTACCAGGCATTTGCAATCCTAAAATCCTTGCAGGATCGGCAGCTCATTACATTTACCCGCCTCGGCCGCGGGCATATCGTAAAGTTCTCTATTACGGACTGGCGGCGCAATAACACCGCGCTCGATTATAACTGCCCATGCCAAAAAGACTCCGGTTTCTTCTTCATTCCTGTTTCAACGGCAACGGAGTTGATCTCCGCGGGACGCGCATCTGAGATGGATGTCATTCTGGATCTTTGGATCTCTGCGATTTATAAGGATCAGCAAGTACGCGGCTCTGAGATCGGGCCAGTTGCGTATTTCAGAAACGGAACCGGGAATCCGCTCGTCAATTACAGCGAATTATCCGCGCGCTGGGGAATCTCCCGTTCCAGCGTGGGGCGGCTGCTCAAAAAACTGGCCGACTTTGACTATCTTTCTCTGCTGACTTTCCCAGGCCGCAGCGGAACAGTAATTTATCTAAAGAATTATCTCTCAACCATGTTCCAAATTTCGGATGTCATGATAGACAAAGAGGAGGTTGCTATGTGTCTGAACCTTCGCGTATCTGTGCCGGATACCATTCCGCCAGAGTCCAGCCCAATTTCTGATGAGCAGATCTGCGTTTCAACAGAGCTTCCCAGCGTTTCAAAACCTCACATGCTGTACTTCGTTCGGAAAGTGCTGCGAACCCTTGAAGCGCAAGGCATTTCCTGCCTTTCATGCCCCAAATCCAAATATATGTTATATCCATTATCCGACGACTGCACGGTAGGAATAGAGAAAGGCACTATCTCAGCGGGACTTGCGATTTGCTGCGGCGCCGGCAGTCCGTTGTATCGGTTTGAAATGACGATCATCCCAAATGCTGAAGCGGAAGGAGCGTGCGACAATGTCAGGAAAGATGTATGAAAAACGGCCGGAAGAGGATGCCCGCTATCACGACACATGGAGACTGCTCAAAAAATATCGGGATGTAACATGGAGTCTGGAACTGTCTATCCGGCAGGTCAAGAATCAGTTTCGCATTGATTATGATTGCAGCATTGAAGATTTTTTGGAGTCCATCTATATGGCAGGCGCGGATCTCGGCGGCACGGACATAGAAAATCATGCCAGGTGCATTGAGCGCAGCTACAAAATGCTGACCCTGCTTGAAAATTCTGTCAACCTTCTCCGCACGCACCACCAGAGCGGAGAGGTGTACTACTGGATTTTGTATTACTCATTTTTATCCCCACAGAAGCTGAAAAATGTGGAGGAGATCATTGAAGCGCTCCACCCGCATATTAGGGACATTAGCTTCAGCACCTACTACCGTCAGCGCAAAGCCGCTGTGGAAGCGTTAAGCTCTGTCCTTTGGGGATTTTCTGCGCAGAACACTTTGAAAACGCTGGACTGCTTTTTCCCGCCAGATGTTTGAGAGTATTTTGAAAGAGAATTGGGAGAAAATTGGAAGGACTTTGCTATTGAACGCAAAATCGCCGTATGTTAAACTAAGTATGCTCAAAACTATAAACAAACCAAAAGCAGCCGCAGGAGGACGCCATTTTTGATGCGCGTCTTTTTTTCTGCACTTCTACGGTCAATGAAACAGCATCCGGCTTTCGCTGGGTGCTGTTTCCTGCTTTTGGGCAACACAAGGAGGTAATGCTTTTGAAGCACAAGTGTCCGTCTCCCCGTATTGGGAAAAAGCCGCGTGGCAATATCGGCCGTTGGCTGTATGCAGCGTTTCTGACCGCCACGCTATCCGCGTCTCTCTGTCAGCCGGCCTCTGCCGCAACCGTGTGGGAGAAGGCCAATGAGATCATGCGGGATGTCTATACGCAGATCCTCGGCATCTCCACGATTGCAGCCATCGTTACGGCCGCAGTCGCACTGCTGATGATGAATTTCTCCCGCAGCGGCCGAACCGTCGATGAAAGCCGGGCATGGCTCAAGCGAATCATTATCACTTGGGCCGTGCTGAATGGCCTTGGCTTCATTATGAGTTATGTTACGCCCTTCTTCAGCGGCGGGCAGTGGACCGCCTCGTAAATCATGGGCATTTTAGATGGCATTGTAGAGTGGATCGCGGAGCAGATCATGTACGGTCTGGATATGATCAACACCTCTGTTTTGGGGGCATTGGGCTGTGACATGAACACATTTCTGCGATATTTTCCCGCAGCGGAAACCATGTATAGCCTTCTGGTGGCACTTGCCATCGGGCTGATCCTGTTGGGCTGGGTCTGGAATCTGTTCAAGAACTACGGACTGGGCTTGGGAATTGAAGCTGAAGATCCGGTTAGGCTGACAGCCAAAGCGATCTTGTTTATTGTACTTGCGTACTACGCGGATGAAATCGTAAACATTGCGCTGACGATAGGCGGAACGCCTTATGCGTGGATACTGTCCTCAGAGCTTCCTTCTTTGGACTTTGCCAGCTTCAATTCTGTTCTGCTGACCATCATCGGCGTCTGTGCCAACGGCGGCGTTGCGCTGATCGTTCTGATTCTGACACTGATTCTTGCGTGGAACTACATTAAGCTGCTGTTTGAAGCGGCAGAACGGTATGTACTGCTGGGCGTCCTGGTCTATACCGCACCGGTAGCCTTTGCCATGGGCGCATCGCAATCCACCGCAAATATTTTTAAGAGCTGGTGCCGGATGTTCGGCGGGCAGATATTCCTGCTGCTGATGAACGCATGGTGTCTTCGGCTGTTTATCACGATGGTCGGCACATTCATCTCAAATCCGCTTTCCATATAGGAGGTCATTACCACGAAGAAATATCATAGAATCATTCCGCTGCTGGGCACCGTTCTTTTGCTGGCGCTCACCTTGGCGGTACCTGCGTTCGCTCTGGAGGAAAGCGACGTTGAAGCCGCAGTCAGCAGTTCCAGCCGCGAGGTCGTGACGGGGAATGTCCTGGTCTGGTTTCTCTGCGCGGTCGGCTTTCTCAAAGTCTCGCAGAAAATTGACAGCTTCATGGCAAGCATCGGCGTCAACGTGGGGCATACCGGCGGTTCCATGCTGGGTGAGGCGATGGTGGCATTCAAGGGTGTCTCCCTCGCTGCCGGCATGGCTGGAAAAGTTGTCGGGAACTTTGCCGACAGAGCCTCCAGCCGCGCAGGCGCCGCCGCATCCGGATCTTCCGGCTTTCTGCAAGGTGGTCTGGCCGGCGTTGTCAGTCGGAAAATCACCAATGACGCCGTAAGAACTGCGACGCAAACGACACAGAAAGCGTCTTCCTCCACCATGTCCGCCGCGCATCAGGCCACGGAGCGTACTGTAAATGCCGAGCGGCAGGCAGCAAGCGTTGTTCATCAGGCAAAGCAGACGCGCAGCGAAAGCGCTTCTCAAAAGTCGCAGATGGGCGTGACCCATCAGCAAGTCGCTTCCAGTACCCGAACCGCCTCGGTTTCCTCACTCCGCAGGGAGTCGCAGCATTCCGTTGGCCTCGGCGGGCGTATTTTTACCAATTCCATGCTGGAGGGCGGGCGTTTTGCCAACGATGTGATCGGTATGGTTGCAGCCGGAGACTTGCACTCCACCGGCTCCATCACCGGAGAATTTGCGTCACAGGCGTTGTCCTCCTACATGGGCATTACCGCTCAGGGAGACGCCGCACCGCAAATATCCTATTCCGACGTTGAGATCGGCGGCGGGCGCATCACCGGCACAGAGTATTCTCCGGAGCATCCGGAGGGCATTTCCTTTGGAATGTACCATACCGGGCAATATACCGCGCCGGACGGTGAACACCAGAAAATCTTCTCTGTCGATGGTGCCCAATGGTACAAGCAGTATGCTGTTGACACTGTAATCAAGAAGCCATTTACCGCACCGGACGGTGAAATCGACTATCATAAGGAGATTGTCAAGAAGATGCCCGATCCGCCGAAGCGGAAAGACCGGATGTAAGGGAGGCTGTCTATGAAACCGGAAGAATTTGAGGTTTATGTGATTCCTCCCAACTTTATGGAGGGCGGCACACTCTTCGGCGGGCTTTTGAAAACCCGCAATACGATTGAGGCGGTCATCCTGGGCCTTGCGATTGGTGTGCCGGTTCTGCACCTTCCGTTTTCCCTCACCGTCCGCGTCGTGATTTTATGCCTGACGGCTCTTCCGCTGGTGCTTCTCGCTTTGATTGGCGTATCCGGCATGAGCCTGTCCGCTTTTATCCGCCTGTTCTTTTGCTTTCTGCACAACCGCAGAATCCTTTCACGCGATGGGACGCAGGGCGGCAAAAACGGAAAAACGCTGCTGCCCAGCTGGGCGCAGCAGCGGAAAAGCGACTGCGAAGCAGAAGATCCTCCGCTCCCCAAAAGCCGCAGCCGATTTTCTGTTGATCTGAAGCAGCGCAGCGTGACGCAGTTCAAGACCTTCTTGCAGGAGGAAGAAGCCGTTCAGCCGCTCAATGCTCTGGCGGACTATATCCCTATCGAGAAGATTGAGCACGGCGTCATTTATACAAGAGATCACCGCTATGTCAAGGTTGTAGAGGTGGTTCCCGTCAACTTCCTGCTGCGCAGCGCGAGAGAGCAGCGCAGCATCATTTACTCCTTCATTTCCTATCTGAAAATTGCCCCGGTCAAGGTGCAATTCAAGGCATTGACAAAGCGTGCGGACATTAACCGGCACCTGGATACCGTCCGCAGGGAGCTGGAGCATGAGCAGGATCCGCGCTGCCGTGTCCTGCAGGAAGACTACCTGAAGCTCATTCGGCAGCTTGGCTCCCGTGAGGCAATCACAAGGCGCTTTTTCCTTGTTTTCGAGTATGAGCCGTTGCCGGGCACCAAACGCGGCCATGAGGAAGAGGATGCAATCGCTTCTCTGCAAACGGCCGCACGCACGGCGGCAAATTATCTGCGGCAATGCGGCAACGAGGTCATTTCCCCTGAGAACGAGGACGATGCCACGGCAGAGATCCTTTATAACATTCTTTGTCGCAGGGCCAGCAGTGAGCCGTTCTATCAGCGGGTGAAGTCCGTTCTGGCGGACTACATGGCCGCCGGGCGGGACATCAACACTATTCCCGTCAACGAGTTCTATGCCCCTGACAGCATCGACCTTACCCATGGAAACTACCTCTGTGTAGATGGGCTGTATTATGCCTATCTTCTTGTCCCATCAGATGGTTATAAAGCGCGCGTTCCCGCCGGCTGGCTCAGCCTTTTGGTCAACGCCGGCGACGGGATCGATCTGGACGTCTTTCTCGCGCGGCAGCCAAAGGACCGCATGGTCAGAAAGCTGGGGCAGCAGCTCCGTATCAACCGCAGCAAAATTAAGGAAACCAGCGACACCAACACGGATTTTGACGACCTCGACGGTGCGATCCGCAGCGGCTATTTTCTAAAAGACGGTCTTTCCAACAATGAGGATTTTTATTATCTGAACCTGCTTATCACCGTCACAGCCGGCAGCGTGGATGACCTTGAATGGAAGGTCGCGGAAATGAAAAAGCTCCTGCTCTCGCAGGATATGGATGTGCAGACCTGTTCCTTTTGTCAGGAGCAGGCTTTTTTATCCTCTCTTCCTCTGGTTTCTCTGGAGCGCCAGCTCTATGAGCGGTCTAAGCGTAATGTTCTGACAACGGGAGCTGCCAGCTGCTATCCCTTCACCAGCTATGAGATGTGCGATGACAACGGTATTCTTCTCGGCGTCAATAAACACAATAATTCTCTCATCATCGTGGACATCTTCGATTCCCGCGTCTACAAGAATGCCAATATTGCCATTCTCGGAACCAGTGGAGCCGGAAAAACCTTTACGCTTCAGCTGATGGCTCTGCGCATGCGCCGCAAGGGAATTCAGGTCTTTATCATCGCGCCGCTCAAAGGGCATGAATTTCACCGGGCCTGTTCCAACATCGGCGGTCAGTTTATCTCCATATCTCCGGCTTCTCAAAACTGCATCAACATCATGGAGATCCGCAAGGCAGATAAGTCCGTGGACGATCTGCTGGATGGCCCCGGCGCGGAAAAATCTCTGCTGGCAGCCAAAATTCAGCGGCTGCACACGTTTTTCAGCCTCTTAATTCCGGATATGTCTCACGAGGAGCGGCAGCTTCTGGATGATGCCATGATCTGCACCTACGGGGTCAAGGGCATCACACATGACAATGCTTCTCTGGAACAGCTGAAAAATCCAGGGTGCTATAAAGAAATGCCGATCCTGGGAGACCTGTATGAAATTCTCGCCGCCTCTCCGGAAACAAAGCGCCTTGCCAACATCCTGAACCGGCTGGTCAACGGCTCTGCCCGCTCCTTCAATCAGCAAACCAATGTGGCACTGGACAACAAGTACATCGTCCTTGATATTTCTGAGCTGACCGGTGATCTGCTGACGGTGGGGATGTTTGTTGCTCTTGACTTTGTATGGGACAAGGCCAAAGAGAACCGCACGGCGGAAAAAGCCATCTTCGTGGACGAATGCTGGCAGCTCATCGGCGCCAGCAGCAACCGGCAGGCCGCCGAATCCGTTCTGGAGCTTGCCAAGACGATCCGCGGCTATGGCGGCAGCCTTGTCTGCGCCACACAGGATCTCAATGACTTTTTTGCGCTGGACGACGGCAAATACGGCAAGGGCATCATCAACAACAGTAAAACGAAGATCCTGCTGAATCTGGAAGAGGAGGAAGCCCAGCGTGTTCAGGGTGTTCTTCACCTTTCTGAAGCCGAGCTGATGGAAATTACGCACTTTGAGCGCGGCAGCGCTCTCATCAGCACAAATAACAATAATATTGCCGTGGAGATCAAGTGCAGTCAAATGGAAAAGGAATTGATCACCACGGATCGCCGGGAGCTGGCTGAGCTTGCTCAGCGTGCTGCGCCAAAGCAGCATCCATGCTAATCCGTACACAATACGCATTTAAGACGTATAACGCTCCACAACCAACAGCAATACGGCGATTATACGGCTTCAATACGCATAACGAGGAGATGTTTCAATGAAAACGAGGGAACAGATCTATGGGCAGGAAGCCGCTGGCATCCTGCGGGATGTTTCCATGTACCGCGCTCTGACGGAGATGCAGCTTTTGAAGCTCTATCCGCACAAGGAAAGTAAAATCCGAAATCTGCTGTCCTACCTGCAAAAGCAGGGCCGCATTGTGCAGCGCGGCGAGTATTACCGCATTCCCGCTGATGCGGAGGAGAGCATCGATCACGGGCTTTCAAAGGCCGTTTGGGTTCTTACCGACTTTATGGAGCAGGTGGAATATCATTCTGTCAGTGACTATCCCGCCAAAATCATCTTTTTTGCGGATGGCGAAGTTTACGAGATCATTTACGCGGAGCCGGGTAAAGAGCAGCTTATCAACCAAATGCTCTCCGCGGTAAAAGAGGTTCCGCCCAAATACATCGTTCTGATTGAGCAGCCGGAGCAGATCGCCGAGATCCACACACCAAACACCAGCGGCTACTGTACCGTCTCTTCGGGCGGCGATGTGCAGTATTATCAAATCGAATAAGGAGTTTTTTCTTGAACAGGGCCATCATATCACAAAGAATTACATCTATTCTGGCTGAGATCGAACGGCTGAACAATGCGCTCTATGCCATGAACACGACGGATATCCAGCGTTATCCCGACAACTACGAGGTGTTGTCCACGGATGCGGCGCTGCGGGCCGAGCGGATCACCTGCCGGCTGCGCCACCTGATCTATGCCACTACCAGCATCAAAAAAGAGGAATATCTGCGGTCTGCTGAAACCATGCAGGGTATTGAGATCAGCGAAAATGACGGCATTCTGGAGATCAAGCTCCCGTGCCTTCTGCCAAAGCGCAGGCAGCGCCAAAGCACGGAGTTCCTGTTGGATCCGTTTACCTCCGCGCTCTCCGATTACGCCGCCCACCACACTATGCCGCAATTTCAGCATTGTGTGGTCTGCTTTTCCCATATCTATGCGCAGGAGCTGCCAGAGCGGCGTATCCGTGATTATGACAATCTGGAACTGAAGCAGTTTCTGGATGTTGCGGCCTCCTTCATCTTGACGGATGACAATGGGCTGCTGTGCGACGCCTACAACACCACGGAGCTGGGCGAAGAGGATTGCACACGGCTTTTTCTCATGGACAGCACGCAGTTTCCGGTCTGGCTTGCAGAGCGCCAGAATGGTGTAAAAAGCATATCGGATTTTTGACCTTTTATGGGCGCTTATTTTCCAAGGTACAAAAAGCGCCCTGTAAGCCCTGAAAATACTGCGTTTTTTCAAGGTGATCCGGCCGCAAAATTACCCAAGCTATAAAGCCCTACGGTAAAATATCGTACAAGGAGGCAGCACGGTTTATGCCTCGAAAGCCCCGGCAGCTGCCAGCTCAAAATACGCTGCCCTATCTTCTTTTGACATTGACCGCCCTCTGCGGTGAATACCCCATCCGTCAAATCAGCCGCCTGCTGGGTGGTTCCGCATACCTCGAAAGTGTCGTTACTGCCCTCCGGCGAGATGGGCTGCTGCGTACCTTCTCCAAAGACGGCCTGCGCGGTCTTCGGCTCACCTCATCAGCCAAACGGCTGCTGTTGGCTGATGCTCCCGAATGGTTTTCAGCCTACCTGACCGGCAGTTCTGAGCCAAACAAGCTCAAAAGCGAAATTCCCAGACGGCTCCGGCTTCACCGGATGGCTGAGATCCTGACCATCATGCACAACGCTGACATTCCGGCCTTCCCGTGGGAAAAGGCTCCTTTTCCCGCTGTCGGTCAAAGCGCGGCAATCCCCGCCTATTACACCTCCAGAGAGGTTAAAGAGATCGGCCCGCAAGGGGCGAAAATCAAAAGTTCACGCGCAACCGGCATCCTGCTGACGGATGGCGGTATTTTTTTGACCTATAACACCGCCAAAGCGCAGATGAAATGGGAGTACAAGGCCGAACTGCGATTCAAAGCTCTGCTGCAAACCGAAGGGGTCATGCCCGACGCGGAGATTTCCGGGATCGTGTTCGGCTCCACCATGGAACAGCTTCCTATCCTGATGCAGCCGGACACACACAACTATTTCCTGCTGGATGGCAGCTTTCCGCATTTCTATTATTTGACCAATGACCGTTATGGCGAAGCGATCCTTCGCCTCTTATGCGACGCGCAGCAGCGCAGGACGCTTGATACGATCCTTGCAGACGGGCTCCATGAGGGGATACCAAATTGGCGCGTCGAGAACGACGCCATTGACAGCGAGGGGAATCCTGTTCTATTCGCCTACACCTGTGATTTTCCTCGCATCCGGCGTTTCGATACCGCGCTGGAGCTGCACGGAATGACGGGGACATTGATCTGCTTTGATTACCAGGAAGAAGCCTTGCGGGAGATCTGCGGGCAGTGTGTGATGCTGCAAAGCATTGATTTTCAACAGTTTGAAAGGAGCGTGCTCTATTCCTAAAAAGAAGCCGATTCAGCTTTTCATTATCATTCCAATCGCTGCGCTGGCGCTGCTCTACGGGAGCGGCTACCTCTCGCAGCTTTTTTCCAATTACCGTGCATGGCAGGAGGCCGGCGCCGTGTTTGGGACGTCTCCCTCATTCCCGGACGCCGGATTCTTTCCCTGCCTTGCGGCAGCCTTCCACTTTCCGTATGGGCTGTATGGCCTCGGCCTCTGCATCGGTGCGCTGGCGCTGCTGATCCTCATGGTCATGCGAATGGGCTACAGTGAGGGCGGCGAATACGACCGGCAGCGCAATCTGGTCTATTCCGACAAGGGAACCTACGGCACCGCAGGCTTTATGTCCCGCAAGGAGCTGACCGAGGTGCTTGACCTTGTCCCGGATATTCGCAAGCATTCCGGTACGATTCTCGGAGAGTTGGATCATCAGGTCATTTGTATTCCTCCAAAGACTCGATTTAACGGGAATCTTGCGGTTTACGGCGCCAGCGGCTCCAAGAAGACAAGAGCCTTTTGCGTCAACATGATTCTCCAATGCGCAGCGCGGAAGTCAAGCCTTGTGATCTGTGACCCAAAATCCGAACTTTACGAAAAGACCAGCGAGTACTTGCGGGATCAGGGGTACACCGTCCGTGTGTTCAATCTGGTAACGCCGTCAGCCTCAGATTCATGGAATTGCCTTGCTGAAATCGGCGATCAGGAACTAATGGCGCAGCTCTTTTGTGATGTCATCATCAAAAACACAGGGGGCGAAGAACGTGACCACTTCTGGGACAGCGCCGAAATGAATCTGCTCAAGGCGCTGGTCCTCTATGTTTCCACCAGCTATTCCAAGAAAAAGCAAAACATCGGCGAGGTGTACCAATTGCTCACCGCCAGTTCCGAAAAGGAACTGAATGCGCTTTTTGATGTTCTTCCCCTCACGCATCCTGCCAAAGCGCCATACAGCATTTTCAAGCAGGCGTCGGAGGGTGTGCGCGGCGGCGTTATCATCGGGCTCGGCTCCAGACTGCAGGTTTTCCAAAACCGAGATATTCGCAACATCACATCCTACAACGAGATTGATCTGGAACTTCCGGGAAAGCAGCCATGCGCGTATTACTGCATTACCAGCGATCAGGACAGCACCTTTGATTTCCTCTCCTCGCTGTTTCTTTCCTTTGTGTTTATCCGCCTGGTTCGCTATGCGGACGAACAATGTCCCGGCGGGGCGCTTCCGGTTCCTGTTCATGTACTTGGTGAAGAGCTGTGTGCCTGTGGAGTGATCCCAGATCTATCGAGAAAAATTTCGGTCATTCGTTCCAGAAACCTGTCCATGTCATGTGTGTTCCAGAACTTAGCTGGCCTTCAGAACCGCTATCCCTACAACCAGTGGCAGGAAATTCTGGGCAACTGCGATGTGCAGCTTTTTCTTGGCTGTACAGATGCTCTGACGGCGGAATTTATTTCTGACCGGACCGGCGAGGCCAGTATCTCTGTCACCAGTAAAGCCAAACAGCTCGGAACATGGCGTGTATCCAATTACACGCCTGAATACCGGGAAACCAGCGGTGTCGGCCGGCGCAAGCTGATGACCATGGACGAGGTGCTGCGTATGGATATTGATAAAGCCCTGATCCTCATTCGGGGCAAGAATGTACTGGAGGTGGATAAGTACGACTATTCCAAACATCCCGAGGCGAAGAAGCTGCGGCCGAGCAAGGCCGCCTCCCATGTCCCTGCATGGCGGGCAAATCAGCCGCAGGAAAAACAAACTCCATCGGCGCCGGCATCTCAGGCAGCGGATAAGAAGCCGGCGCAAAAGAAAAAGCCTGCGTCGGCTGAAAAAGTCGTTGCCGTAACCAAAGAATCCATTATGAAGAAAAAGGAGGATACTTAATGCCCAAGAAAAAAACGATCCCGCCCCCTGATGATTTCTCCTCAGAGTTCATGGAAACCGAATCCGGCAAAGAACTTTCTGAGCAGCAGGTGGAGGCCGCCGGCAGCGACTACACGGAAACTCCGCTGGCAGAACCCCCGGAAGTTGATCTCGGCTCCGGCGATGTGAGCGGCACAGCAGATGTTGAGGAAAACGAGCCGGATGCCGAAAACACCGCTGATGCCGCAGAGACGGTCCCTGTTTCCGATGAAGCAGCGGAAGATCCGGAGTACGACAGCATTTTACAGGAGCTGAACAGCAGCACTCCGGCACCCCTTGACAGCAGCGGCGAAAATGCTCTGGATGCGCTTTTGCTGGAAGGAAATGCGGAAAATGCTCCGCCCTCTGAAGATGAAACGGAATCCGCAGATGGTGAAGCTGCTCCGCAGTCCACTGCACCTCCCGCACCTGCCGGACGCCGTGACTCCTACATTCTGACCGTTGATGCAAAAGACCGTATCGAAACGGAAGAAGAACGCCGTGAGGTCATCTGGCATGAGATCAAGACCTCGCATATTGCCGGTCGTATTTTGACCGGAACGTTGGACGGCGTGGAGCAGACCCCTTCCGGCCGTACTATCGTTGTCGTTGACTACAAGGGTTATCGCATTGCGATCCCGCTGAAAGAAATGATGCTCTATTCCGGGCCCGTTCCGTATGGAGCGAAATACAAGCCGTTTATGGAGCGGATGAACAGTATCCTTGCAACCATGCTCACCGCGGAGATCGATTTCATCGTCCGGGGTCTGGATAACACCGCCCGCAGCGTTGTGGCAAGTCGAAAGGCCGCCATGCTCCGTAAGCGTCAGACCTTCTATCTGGACGCCAATGAAGAGGGCATCCCCATGATCTATGAAGGGCGCGTCGTACAGGCGCGCGTCATTGGTGTTGCGGAAAAAGTCCTGCGTGTAGAAGTGTTCGGCGTGGAGTGTACGATTTTCGCCCGCGATCTGTCTGCCGCATGGTTCGGTGATGCCCGCGAGTATTACAGCGTCGGCGACCGTGTTCTTGTCCGTGTGCTCACCATTGACCGCGGCGACATCAACCATATTTCCATCACAGCAGATATCCGCAGCGTTTCGTCCGCCGCCAACCAGAGCAATCTGGATAAATGCGTCCTGCAGGGCAAATATGCCGGCAGAGTGACCGATGTGCGGCACGGCGTTGTGTTCATCCGGCTCAACAACGGTGTCAATGCGGTTGCCCACACCTGCTATGACCGGCGAATGCCCGGAAAAAAAGACGACGTCAGCTTTGCCGTTACCCGTCTGGATGAGGAACGCGGCATCGCCGTCGGCATCATCACCAGAATCATCAAACAGAATTTGTAAAAAAAGGAGAGGCCACCATGAAGAGCTTATCAAAGCTGGCCCTTTGCCTGCTGCTTGCCATGTCGCTGACGGTCAGCGCCTTTGCCGCTCAGGTTCCCGATTCATTGGTAGCGGAAAACCTGAACGGCCAGCAGCGGCTTGTAAAAACCTACACGCTTTCCCCGGAGGTTGACCCAGATGAGCTGAAGGAAGAGGACTTTTCCTACGACGGTTATCTTTATACCTGGGCCTATACCACAAAGGTGGAACACCCGTATCTGGAAAGCAAAACTGTAACGGAAACCGTCACAGTCAATACCGCCAAAAATGACCTTGCGCAGATCCTCGCAGAACTTTCGCCCAGTATGCCCTATGAAAAAGACGGATTCTCCGGCGAGTTGGCGCTGGATCATACCACGCTTTCCACAGAGGCGTCCGGCTACACCACCAAATACAGCAAAACCACCGAGACGAAGGTAATCGGCAATCTGGATCGCAACGACATGTCCTATGTGCCGGCCACGACCGTCAAAAACGGGAAAACGCTCACCCTTGCCAATGTGGAATGGCAGGTCACCGGCACGGCGCTCGTCGGCGAGGCGCTGGTTCCTGCCCAGTATCAGGCGGTCGCCACCTATTCCGCCTCCAGCAGCTATCAGGCTGCCACAGGCTATGTCACCACGGCGGAATATCACGGAACCGTTACTTCGGAAGGCGTGGACAGCATCACTTATACCGTGGTTTACACCGGAAGTGAGATCGTCCCCGTAAAAACACATATCTGGGATAACGGCAGCCTTGCCGCTCCGCTGCTGATCATCGCTGCCGTGCTGCTCTGCGCGGGCATCGCCGCCGCTGCACTCATCCTACTGCGCCGCCGCAAAAATGTCTATGTGTATGTTCCGGACAGCAAGCCCCGAGAGTACCGGCTGATTGCAAAGTTCCGTGTGGAGCCTGACAGCGAGGTTCCCGCTATTGATGCAGGCGCTCTCACACTGAATCCGGGAGATACCGTCGCGGTTGAGGTGAAAAAATCCCTTGCCAGGCATCTGGCTGGGCGCGAGTTCACCGTTTCTTTCCCGCAGAGTGACCATACTTACACGATCCAAGCCAGCAAGCACAATGACTGGCATGAATTTACCGTTCCCGCTGAAGAAGAACAGGAGGCTCCCGTATGAAGAAGTTTTTCTCATTGACTTTGACTCTGGCTGCCATGCTTTCTGCGATGGCAGTCAGCGCACAGGCTGCCGATTATTCCTTTGAAACCGATGGCACCCCGGAATACTATCCCGCCTCTTCCTATGAGGACGTCTACGGCTCCCGCTACAATTACGGCGAAAAAAATGTGGTGGACTACCAGATCCCCAAGCTGGAGTACGGGCAGCTCAGCACCACCCAAACCGGCGTGATGGAGAAAATCATGCTGCCCGGTCTTCAGGGCATTTCTGCATCCGGCAGCGGCATTTACGGAATTTCTTCCGGCGGCGGGACTGTCGAGATCCCAGGTTTCCTGCAGGACGGTTCCACAACCTCCCCTGCGACGCCCGCTTTCACGGAGCTGACACAGGATTTTCTGCTCTCCAACGGTGCCGTCGGAAAGATCTCCATTCCTGCCATCGGAGTTAAGAATTACTATCTCTGGGAAGGTGAAACGACTGCCAGCATGAAAAATGGGCTGGGGCATTTCACCAGTACCAGCGTCTGGAACGGCAATGTGGCTGTCTGCGGGCATAATCGCGGCGCCAAATATGTGATCGGCAGCATCAAGAATCTCGATGTGGGCGATAAAATCACCTATACCACATCCATGGGTACCCGCACCTATCTGGTGGAGACTGTGACCAAAATCAGCAGCAGCGATTGGAGCTATTTGTCCTCTACCGCGGATAACCGAATGACTCTCCTTACCTGCGTTGCCGGAGATTCCAGTCAGCGCTGGTGTGTGCAGGCTGTTCAGGCCTCTTAAAAATCTTTTGTTGAAAAAGCCGCTTTATGATCGTAAAGGAATAGTAGATCAAAAATAAGGAGGCTTTTCCATGAAGAAGCAGATCCTCACGATGTTTACGGGCCTTTTTATCGGCGCTATTATCACAGGCGGAGCTTCCGCCTATGCTGCGGGAATCCTCGCTGAGCGCAGCAGCCATCGTATTTTTGTCGATGGGCAGGAGGTGCAAATGGAAGCGTATGGTATTGCTGGACACAACTATGTGAAACTCCGCGACATTGGCAAAGCGGTCGGCTTCAATGTGTTCTGGGATGCGGACAGCGGATGTGTGCAAATAGAAACCGGTGCGCCTTACACCGGCGAGGCTCCTTCCGCTGAAGCTGTTCCGTCTGCTGCTGCGCCTTCTGATGCGGATGCTGCAAAGCAGGATATTGTAGCTCGCACCAACGCCCTCCGTGCGGAGCATGGCATCGCAGCTTTGACGGCCGACGATCAACTGATGCGCGCCGCGCAGGTGCGGGCCGATGAAATGGCTGCCACAGGTGCCTATTCTCATACCAGACCAGACGGCAGGAAGTATTACACCGTTACGGACTGCAGGCAGGTTGGGGAAAATATCCACCAGATCCCGCTGCTCTATCTTGCGCAGCAAAAAACCGCGCTTGCGGAAACGCTCGTATATTCATGGTCAAAATCCGCAGGGCACATGGAAAACATGACAGATGAAAGCTATGCGGCTATCGGCGTCGGCCTTGCACGAGGGACTGACGCCAACGGCTTGGAGTGCTGGTACTGTGTCCAACTATTTCTTCGCAGCGGATACAGCATTTCAGCGGTGGACAAGCCGGCAACGAAGTAAATCCTGTTATCCTATATCACGAATCAGACCGGGGAGCCTCGGTCTGATTTTTCTTGTGCAATTTTGCAAGGAGGTAGCTCATTGAAAAAACTAAGAACCAGGCTCGTCTCGGCGTTTCTCGTTATCATGACGCTGTTGACGCTGCTCCCGACTTCCGCGCTGGCCGCGTCCGGCAGCGGAACGGGCATCAAGCCCACCGACAATACCAATTACTGGACAACACGACTGCTCCATGACGGTACGCCTTACAGCTACAAGCCCCCGATGGCGGCAGGCAAGCTGCTGTACTGCCTTGACCGCGGCTACGGCTACCGCTGGGGCACTGCCAGCTTTCTGAACAGCTACACCTATACCTCCGCCACCGGAGCGGACGCGGATACCGTGCTGAAAACGGCGCTGGCGCAGAGCGGCATGGGTGAGCTGGATGCCCAGCAGCTTGAAAACTTCAAATGGATGATGACGTTCATTTCGGACTATAAGGGTGACATCCCCGGCAGCCTTTTTATGGCTGCGCAGACGTATGTGTGGGATCACCAGACCTTCAAGGGTGAGGGCGATGGTGACATCGATGGCGGTGGTTACGCCAACGCCGATACCTATGAAATGTACCTGGGCTATATCGATTGGATGTTGAAAGAAAAGGCCAAGGAAGACGCAGAATTTCAGCGCCAAATTGAAGAATACGCAGAACAGGGCATCATCGCCACTGTGGTAGAAGATGAAGCTGCAAAATGGGCGGTCTACGCGAAATCCAGCGTTAAGGGGCGTCAGGCTTTCTTTAACTATTATGCGCCGAGAAAACTCGTCACCAATACATCTGAGCCGGGAAAGCCGCCGGCTGGGGACGCTGATATTACGCTGCGGAAGGTTGCCGCAGGAACGACCCGTGGTTTGGATGGCGCAAAATTTAATATTTACCGCGACGGTCAGATCGTCGGCAGCGATGTGACCCAAAATGGCGGAATCATTGAGGTCAAGGATGTCACCAAGGGCCTGTGGTCCTTCGTGGAAACCGAGGCCCCGGAGGGCTACTGCGCCGACTCTACGCCCATCAGCGTCTATGTCGATACCACCGACGGCGACAAGCAGTACACGGTCACTGCCGAAAATTACGCACTGCCCGATATGAAGATCACCAAGCGGGACGCCATGAGCGGCAAACCGATTGCCGGCACAGTGTTCTCGGTGAAGTCCGTCACCGGCAGCTATTCCACCTCCGTCACGACCGGGACGGACGGTTCCGCAACGCTCTCGGCCATTCCTGCCGGTGTCTATGTTGTGCGTGAGGAATCCGTTCCCGAGCCGTACATCGTAACCAATACCGAGCAGACCGTGGCGCTGCGCCCCGGCAAAACCTCCGAGGTCACTTTCGTTGACTATGAAAAGCCCGGTCTTGAAATTGTCAAGAAGAACATCGCCAATGGTGAGCCCATCGAGGGCGTGACCTACCGCATCGAGCAGATCGACGGCAGCTTTTCTACCAGCGCCACCACCGATAACCATGGGCGGATTTTCCTCGACTCTGTTCCTGTTGGCACATTCAAAGTAACGGAGATCAATGTCCCCAGTCATGTCATTCTCTGCCCCATCCCCCAGGAAGTGGCGCTGAAACCCGGCGAAACCTCTACCGTCACCTTCTTCAACGCCCTCAAGCCCAGTCTGGAGATCCGCAAGGTGGACAGCGTCACCGGTGATTCCGTCAAGGGTGCCAAGTTCCAGATCTGGTATGGCAGCAACCATACCGACACCGGTGAGCTCAACGACATCGGCACTTACTTTTCTGACGCAAACGGAAAAATCATTCTCCCCGAGATCAAAGATGGCTGGTACAAAGTAACGGAATTGGAACCGGCGTCCGGGTACGCCATCAAGGAGCCTGCCACGCAGGAATGCTTCATTTCCGGTGGTGAGAGCAAAGTCCTGACCTTTGAAAACACTCCCCTTTCCGCCATCATCATCCGCAAGGTGGACAGCGAGAGCGGTCAGCCGCTGGAAGGTGCATGGTTTAGAATCCGCTACCTCGGCGGCACCTCCGGTACAGGCGGCACGGTCATCGGCGAGTACCGCACTTCGAGCAACGGAACCATTGTCGTGACCGGCCTCAAGGCAGGCACTTATGTCTGCGAGGAGATCTCCGCGCCGGACGGGTACGTGATCACCGACGCCGCGGAAACGGTCTATCTCTCCGGTAAGGATCAGGATGTCATTACCGTGACCTTCGGCAATGATAAAATGGGCTCTCTGCTCATTGTCAAAAAAGACGCTGTCACCGGCACCCCCATTTCCGATGTGGAATTCTTCGTCACGGATTCGGATGGCAGCGTGATCGGCACGGCCAACGGTAAATATGTGACCGACAGCGCAGGCACCATCCGCATTGACGGCCTGACGCCCGGCATGACGGTCATCGCAAAAGAGGTGCGTGCCAAGGATGGCTACATCCTCGACGATACCCCGCAGAGCATCAAGATCAAGCGCAATTCCGTCATGACGCTGGAATTCCGTAATCAGCCCAAGGGCGGTGTGCTTGTGAAAAAGGTGGACGCTGTGACGAACGCTCCCATCTCTGACGTCGAGTTCCTTGTCACGGATTCGGACGGCAATCTCATCGGCAACGCCAACGGCAAGTTCGTGACGGACAGCGCAGGTACGTTCACGATTACGGACATCGCCCCCGGCACCACGCTTGTCATCAAGGAAACCCGTGCGAAGGTGGGCTACATTCTCGACGATACGCCGCAGACAGTCAAGGTCAAATCCAACGAGGTTGTCACAGTGGAGTTCCGCAATCAGCCGAAGGGCAATCTCATCATCGTGAAGCAGGACTCCGTTACAAAAGAGCCGTTGGAGGGCGTTCAGTTCAAGATCGTCTACGCAGACGGCTCCTATGTGGACGCTGAAGGCGGCACGCTGTCCTCCACCGGCCTGTACTGGACGGATAAGGAGGGCAAGATCACTCTCTCCGGCATTTCCGGTACCGTGGTGGTGACGGAGGTTGAGACAATCCCCGGCTACACCATCGACGAAAACACCCGCACCCAGACCGTGGTGATCAATCCTAATGACACCCAAACGCTCCACTTTTACAATGATCCTGTGGGCGGCGTGGAGATTATCAAGGTCAACGAGGATAACCACAGTGAGCGCATCCCCAACACGACCTTTGAGATCCGCAAGGTGGACGATGCCTTGGTGGATACCGTTACGACGGACAAAAATGGCCGTGTGTTCGTGGCTCTGGAGGATGGCAGCTACTATGCAAAAGAGGTCACATCGAACAAATCGTTCCGGCTGGATGACACGCCCCACTATTTTGAGATCAAGGACGGCAAGCGTGTGACGCTGCAAGTGACCAACAAAAAGCTCAGCGGCATCGTTATCCACAAAATCGACAGCGCCACGGGCGAGGGGATCTATGGTGTAAAATTTGTCCTCTATGATGCGAACAAGAAGCCCATTGGAGAGTACACCTCGGACGATGAAGGCTACATCTACATTGACGAGATCCCTGGCGGGCTGAGCGGCCGCTTTTATCTGAGAGAGCTGGAAGCCGCCCCCGGCTACACGCTGGATAAGCAGTATAAGACCGTCTATGTCTCTCCGGGCAAAACCGTGGAGATTGAGTGGGAAAATACCGCTGTCACGGGCCAGATCCAGATTTATAAGTACGCCGCTGAGTATAACGAGGTCACCGGCACCGCTGCAGGTACTCCGCTCAAGGGCGCTGTTTATGAGATCGTCAATGTCCGCAGCGGCAAGGTAGTGGACTACATTACAACGGATGCCCGGGGCGTTGCGGCCAGCAAGCCGCTGCCGCTGACCCGCTATCAAATCCGGGAGGTCACAGCGCCCGCCTATTGGCAGCTCGATCCTACCGTGCATGATGTGACGCTGGAATATCCCGGTCAGATTATCAAGCTTTCTGCCTACGATAAACCCTCCAGCCTCGGCGTTACCATCACCAAGCGGGGCAACGCGCAGGTCATGGCGGGCCAGTCCATGCGCTACGATCTTACGGTGGCCAACACCTCCAACGTGCCGCTGGAGTCCTTCTTCTGGCACGATAAAATTCCCTACGATGTGGCTCGCCCCACGACGCTCACCACCGGTACCTACAGCGCGCGTCTCAATTATCGCATTCTCTATAAGACCAACTACAACGCGAGCTATCAGGTGCTGGCGAGCAACCTGCTTACCGGCAATAACTACAGCTTCAGCCTCAACGCCATTCCCATGCAGGCTGGCGAAGTGGTGACCGACATCTATTTTGACTTCGGCAAGGTTCCTGTCGGCTTCCAAAGCGTTGTCAACCCCACGCTGAGCGTGATGGTGAATGGAAACGCGGTCAATGGCTATCAGATGGTCAACCGCGCCGATGTGGGCGGCAAATATCAGGGCACATGGCAGACCGCAGCGGCAAGCTGGGTGACGATCATCCGGCGGCTCTGGAATACACCTACACTCCCCAAGACTGGCTACTAAATCCAATCCTTTTCAGGGAAAGCGCCCTATCCGGGGCGCTTTCCCAATTCTAATGTGAGGAGCTGAACTATGAAACACAAAAAAGGATTTGCTGCCGTCCTTTTGACGCTGATCATCAGCGCGCTGCTGTCCGTTTCCGCCTTTGCCGCCTCTGACGGCTTTTCTGATGTGCCGGAAGCATCTCCGTTTTATGAAAGCGTCGCTTACCTTGCTGGGCGAGGCATTACTTACGGTACGGGAAACGGCCGGTATGCACCGGACACACCGATTACGGTGCGCCAATGGGCAACGATGCTCTGCCGGGCCTTTGATAAAGAAGACGCCCTTTTGGATCCTGCCGGCTATGGCGGTGATGCCTGTATCAACCAAGGCTATGCGGATGGATGGCTGAATCTGCCGGCTATGGCGGCGCCGGACTCCCGCCTGTGCCGCTATGCCATCTATGAAAGCGGCTTTGCTGCCTTTGACATTGCCCTTTACAGTTCTCAGCTCTACCCGGAGGGGGAAACCCTGTCTTCGCAGGACAATGCTTTCCACGCTGCTGTGAGCTTTGGCTTATGCGAAGACACCTGTGCAGGGACGGACATCATCACACGGGGCGAGGCTGCGGATCTTCTCTATGCTCTTTTGACCGGGAAATTTACCGTTGCGCCGCCGCCCATTCTGGAGACGATTCCTCTGAACAATAAAGAGGGCGTCCATCTGAACAGCTACCTGCTGGAACTTCAAAAGATCCCGGAGCCGATCCGGCAGGCATTTGCGGAAAGAGGGTGGCAGTACACCATTGACTATGCGTACCTTGCAAGGCTGAGTGAAGAGCGGAATATGAGCTGTATTGGGGCAACCAATTACGGAAGCCGCCAAATCACTGTATCCTCGGCAGGGGCCACCGTCCATGAGTTTGGCCACTTTCTCGATGAGCTGATGGGCTTCCCATCTCAGACGGAAGGCTTTTATCAGGAGGAATCCGGAACCGCAGCAGCCCTGCTCCGTCCGTATGCGCTTACCAACGAGCAGGAGTATTTTGCGGACTGCTTCGTGTACTGGCTCACTTACCGTGATAACAGCAAAAAAATGGCGTCGCTTTGCAGCGCCGCACCAAAAACATACGCATATCTTTTGGCATTGGAAAGTCAAAATTGGCAGCCGGCTGCATAGGCCTTCCTGCCTGGCTGCGGCTGTTTGAAACCCCATAACATTGTTATTATACTGTACCGTATCCTGCATCGTCAATCAAATTAACAGCAATCCACCTAAAATCAGATGGATACACAGTTTGCATTATGGCTATTTCGTACAATTTGCGGATTGCAAACCAATAGAAAATCTGCTATTTTATAAATACAGAAAGAAAGGTGAGTCCGATGTACCAGTAACCCTCAAATCTGTAGAAATCGGAGGTAACCAGTGATGGTAGAGCCCAAGACTTACATAGAATGACCCTTGACTGCGGAACACGAAAGCAGTCAAGGGTCATTCTTATATGCTGGCTCCTGCGTGCAGCAGGGGCTTTTTTATGTCTGTGGGAAATCTCATTCATCGGCGCGCAGAAGTGCCTGTGTCTTGAGCAGCGCACTCATCAAGGCACGGTGATCTTCCCACTCTTCCCACCAAAGCGGCTTTAGGGCAAGCAGCGTTTGTTCGGCCCATTGCAGCTCCGATTTTTGTAAACAGCCCCGTTCCAATCCGACTTGAAATCGTGCAAACGCATCTCGGACATGGTCTGATGCGGAGTCACGATTCAAGTAGCTGCTGAGAAAGCCGCCCAAAACAGCGGACTCTTCCTGCGTATAAAACAATATTCTTCCCCTCCTATCGCACACGAGGGGTATTCTACCACAGACTGTGCGGATTGAGAAGTGTGGATTTTTGAAAGCCCCGATCTGCCTCGCAAAAAGCGGTCTGTCGCAAGCGATGCAGGCGCCACCTTTAGACTGGAAAGGATACGACCATGAGCGAACATAACCATACCGGACTGGATGAGGCAGCTTCTGTTGCATCCAATACCATGCAGGCAGTGCGGACCGGCAAGGCCATTTCCGCCGCGGCAAAGGGCGCTGCGGCAGGCGGGCCCTATGGAGCTGCCATAGGAGCAGCATTGTCCGCACGAAAGCATATCGGGAAAATAGCGGCGGCCGCGCTGGTGTTACTGGCGCTGCCGCTGCTTTTTATTTTGCTCCTGCCTGGGATTATCTTTGGAAGCCTGACGGACAGCGGAGCGTCCGGAGCAGCCGGGCAGCCGATCCTCAATGACAACGCGGCCATTACGGAAAATGTGAATCAGGCTGCCTTTGCGGTCAATCAGATCCTCGGAGAAGGCATTGAGAATGTGCAGGTGCGCATCGCCAATGATTTTGCCGGAACAGACGGAGATCACTATGAAATAGTCAATCCCTATGAGGGGGATCTCATCAGCAATGCCAATCTGTTTATCTCTCAATACTGCGCGGCGAAAAATCTGGACTTTGCCGCCATCTCCCTCACCGACATGGAGCAGATCCTGCGTGCGGGCCTCACGCACCTTTACAGCTTCAGCCGAACGATGGAGATGCGTACTGTCCCTGCGGAGGAGGACGGCGAGGAAGATACATTGGAAACATGGTACATCTACACGATCCGCTATAATGGTGAAGCCTACTTTGCGGACACCATTTTTGCGCTGACTGACGAACAGAAAAGGCTGGCGGAAAACTACGCGGAAAATCTCAGCCTGTTTCTTGGCGATGGCCTGTTCCAATACGCTCCCTCCACCAACACCATTACAACTCTTGGCGATGTGCGCTTTACCGATGGGGAAACGGAGGTCATCTACTTCAACCAGCTGGATGAACGCTATGCCAATCAGCCTTATGGTACTGACCATATTGGGGGTTATGGCTGCGGGCCAACTTCCATGGCTATTGTGGTTTCCTCGCTGACCGGTGAAACGGTTGACCCGGTCCAAATGGCACGGTGGGCCTATGAGCATGGCTATTGGTGCAGCAAAAGCGGTTCCTACCATACCCTGATTCCCGGCGCAGCACAGGCGTGGGGGCTTTCCGTTGAAGGGTGTACCGCTTCGGAACCGCAGCGCATTCTGGATGCCCTGGCAGACGGAAAGCTGGTCGTGGCCCTGATGACCAAAGGGCATTTTACGAAGTCCGGACATTTTATCGTGCTGCGTGGCGTACAGGACGAGAAAATTCTTGTGGCCGATCCCGCCAGTTACCGGCGCAGTCAAAAAGCATGGGACTTGTCCATCATTCTGAACGAGGCCAGCAGACGAGCGGGCGCCGGCGGGCCGTTCTGGATCATTGGGTTATGAGAAACTTCTCATAATCCGATTTATGTCCAGCAAAAAGTTATGGGAAGCAGAAGGGGTACCGCCTTTGGAAGCGGTACCCCTTCAACAATTTTTCTTCGCATAACTATTTTGCAAGACTCTTTAGCCGCATCATAAGTGACCGGTCTTCTTGTCAAGACGGCAACCTGTTCGATACGGAATTGCAGAAGAATTTCTCCTAAATTGCGCGTTTCTTTTCAGCATCAATTCTCGCATAGATCCCAGTGGCGGAGAAGTATATCCCGGTCCTGCGCTTACCGCTTTCGCAGGTTTTTCAAGCATTTTCCATCAGCATAACGGGGCGGTTCGTCCTATTCTTCCCATTTCTGTCTACTCGTTTCCGTATGTGGATCACGGTGTGGGGCAAAGCTTTTTCAACTCATCAAGGAACGAAGGCAAAACATCAAATATGATTGCGCAAATGACGGTCCAATTCGTATCCTCATAATGATGCACCAGCCTGTGCCGCAGTCCTGCAATCTTCACCCATGGAATATCCGGATATTGCTTCTTGAAGTCCTCTGATAAATTAGCAGCGTGCTCTCCAATGTTGTAAAGCGGTGTTGTAACGGTCCATTGAACTGCTTCTTCTGCAAAAATTATCTCGGGAGTGATATTTTCTTTCTCCACATAACGCAGGAGCTTCTCCGTCGTCTCCCGCATCTTTTCAATTCTTTGCTGGTCACTATATTTCATGCGATTCGGACTCCTTCCTCCATGATCGTATGATAGAAAGCGGAACCAGCATTGACCTCCCGCAGTTCGTAAACATCCACAGCTTTTCCCATGGTGCGATGCAGTTCCTCTGCAATGCAGAAAATATCCGTCGGATCAAATTTGCTGCCACCGACCACGATCAAATCAATGTCGGAGGCCGCATCCGCTTCCTGCCTTGCATAAGAGCCGAACAGAATCGCGCTTTCCGCATGATACTTTTTTAGCAGCTGCCGTACTACAGCGAAAATCTCGCTCTGTGTATAGATATGGCCAGACATCAGATTCGCACCTCTCTTTCTATGGTACAGTATATCACAGCTTTTACGAAAAATGAAATGGCAAAATGAAGTCATCGAAGCCACACTTCTCGTTTCGCAAATGCACCTCTGTAAAAAAGCTATGTTACTGAATAGATTGCGACACGGCGAAATGGTCTAATCAGCGTTCATTTTCGTTCAGGATTTCCAGCATCTCTTTTGGCGTCACCACATAGGGCTTGACCGGGAAATGCTTGATGTTGCCCGTTACAAGATAAGCGTCGGTAGTTTCTCTTGCTTCCATAACCACCTCATAGAAAATTGCATCATCAGGGTCAGGAACATAGTCCTCAATCGTGGCGGCATCTAAGAAGATTCCTCACTTAATTAAACCTGTCAGCGCAATTTCAATGTCCCGACGGTCAAACTTAAATTTGGAGCGGTGCAGAACATCGTTGTATTCGTCCAGAATATCCTCATGCAGCAGAGGAATTACACGCCCCGCAAGAGCTTCTTGCAGAATAAGACCGGGAATGGAGGAAAGGTTCAACAGAGCAGAAACAACTACATTCGTATCAAGTACAACATAGTATTTCATGGTTATGCTCCGTTTCGAGCATTTTTTGACGCCCGGTCAGCTCGGGATGCCGCAATCTCAGCATTGATCTCATCCAGCGACATATCCGCCGTGCTGTTCTGCTGTGCGGCTTCACTCAGACTTTGCATGGCGCGGATCGCCCGCTCAGCTCTGTATTCCTGCTTGGGCAGCGTCATGGAAAAGGGAACGCCATTTACCACGACAGAGCGTTTCAAAAACATTCGGATAGCGGTAGGAAGGTCAATGCCGAGTTCCTCATAGACGGCGGCAGCCTTAGCACGGAGATCATCGTCAACACGCACCTGCATAACACTTGTAGCCATAAAAGTACTCCTTTCAAATATGATTGTGTTTGTTTACAATACAATCATATTCTATTATACGCAAAAAGTCAAGGGTTAGTCCTTGTGCATTTCCTAATGCGCTTTATTGCGCACAAAAGAAGTAGACTATGCAGGGAAAGTCATGTGCAGCCGCTTTGCTATTTATAGAACGCAGTCCTCTTGGATCAGCAGAATATCATCCCGCCCCTCAGCTTGATCGAGCATCCGCTGCGTGAAGCCGCTCTTGGAAAACAGACCGTACAGTACCTTATACCCGGGGAAAGCCGTGCGCAGCTCCGCAGACTTTTTTACCTTCTCCTCCAGCTCATAATAGACTGTCGCATCCACCGGCTTATTGTGGTACTTGCACTCTCCGGCAAATACCTGCTTCTTCTGGTGATCCACCGCCATCACATCGATCTCCGTATCGCCGTTGATATCGTTGAGCCAGTAAGAGCCGATGCGGGAGGGCGCGAAATCCACCGCCTTGCTCCGGCACAGGGAGGCAAAGATATCCTTGCAGATGTCCTCATAGGAGAAGGCAACGAATTTCTGGATAAAGTCCTTCTCCAACTCGTCCAGAACGATCTGCTGATTGTCCAGTTCCAGCTCCCCTTTGTAGGGATAGACATAGCGGAACCAGAAGCGGATGAAATTATCTGAAATGAAGTAGAGGCCCTTTCTGGACTTCTCCGGATTCTTCTCCGTGACCGGCGTTGCCTTTTTCAGAAAGTCCAGATCGATCAGCGTGGAGAGGTAGGGCGTCAGCGAAGATGTCTCCATGCCCAGGGCACCCGCGATCTTGCCCAGCTTGTGGTTGCCGTCCGCAATAGCGCGAATGATGGAAAAATAGCTGTTGGCGGACTGTACCTCGTCTTTCAGCAGGAAGTTCGGTTCCTCATAGAGAAACCCATTCTTGGACAGTACAACTTCCTGAATCTGACGGTAGAGGTCTTCCCCCGGTTCAAAAAACTCCAGATACTTCGGAACACCGCCCGTCACGGAATACTGCTCCACGGCCTGAGAGAACGGCTGCCCCTGCACGGCATAGAGGTCTGTAAACGGCAGCGGCTTCAAGCGGATCTGCGCGCTGCGCCGGCCATAGAGCGGACTATCGTGAGAAAGGGCGTGCTTCTGCATCATGCTGATCAGCGACCCGCAGAGGATCAGCATAACATTGCTGTCCTTCAGGATCTCGTCCCAGGCATTTTGCAGAATGGACGGAAAGGCCGCGTTCGTCTTGACCAAATACGGAAACTCATCAATGACCAGCACCTTCTTTTCCTCCGGACGGTAGTTGGCGATCTCCCGGAACAGATCCAGCCAGTCCGTGAAGGTGACCCGCTGCAGCATGGAGTTGCCCGTTACCCGGGCTACCACGCCGGCAAGACGCTTCATGCTCTGGGACTCCACTTCCTCCGTCGCAAGGAAATAAAACGCCTGCTTGTCTTTGATGAATTCTTTGATCAGCGTCGTCTTTCCGATGCGGCGCCGGCCGTAGATCACAACAAAGCCGCCATCCCGGCGAAACTCCTTTTCCAGCGTATTCAATTCTTCTTTTCGTCCGATAAAGTTCACCTGTGCCACCTCCAGCATCTACGATTCACTTATGATAAATCATATTATGATAATCTTGCTTATATTATACGGAATTTTCTGAAACTGTCAAGCGGTCTGCTATGAGCGGGCCGCTTTTTCTATTCTTTACAAAAAGTTCAAATTTTAAGGGGACGATACCCCCCTTGAGCGGCGCGTAATACTATGAGGGATTTTTAAGGAGGCTCCCATGGATCAAATGAATCGAAACCTGTATGAACTGCTGTTCAGCTGTAAAGGAAACTGGCGCAACGCCATTTATGTCCCCTGTGGGCCGTGCCCACATCCCTGCAAGGTTGACTGCTCCGGTTGTCTCGCAGCGATCCGACAGGATGGCGCGCCATTGCTCGTCGGCATTCGGGAGTTTGAAGAAGAAACCGGGGAGCAGATCGATCCGGGCGATTGCATCGGAACGCTCAGCAAGGACGCCTTCTCATCCCTCTTTTCCAGATACCTGACCTGGGAAATGAGCAGTTCCGAGCAGTGTCCGATGGAATACCTCACAGCTTCATCACTTTGACCCTCACTTCAAAACACCAGAAACAGAAAGGAGATCTTGCATGAAACGAATCAACATCACTTGCCCTGCCTGTGGTTCCAGAGCGTATCTTCGCCCGGCCAGCGTGGTCTACGGTGACAAGGCCCCAGACCCGGATGCCAAATACTATGTCTGCGGACGGTATCCCGCCTGTGACTGCTATGTGGCCGCGCACCGGAAAACACTTTTGCCGATGGGGACACTGGCGGATAAGCCCCTGCGGAAAAAGCGGCACGATGCGCATGTGGCCCTGGATAGTCTCTGGAAGAATGGCATCATGAGCCGAAAAGAAGCCTACCGCCTGCTGCAGCTGTCTATGGGGCTTCCCGCCGAGGATGCGCATATCGCTAAATTCTCCGCTGCGCGCTGTGACGAGGTCATTGCGCTCAGCCGCAGGTTTCGCGCCGCCGCAGCAAGAGCGGCATAGCAAAATCAAACACAGAAAGAAGGGAAATCATGAGCATGGAATTTACCTTGAACGATCTCCAGCGCCAGAGAGCGGAGGATCACCTTGCGCTGGTAGAACAGGTGCTTCGCCGCAGCATCAAGACCAATGAGACGGTGGACGGCATGGGGCATGATGATCTGTACCAGGAAGGCTGTATCGCGCTTTGCCGCGCGTCGGTTTCATACCGGGAGGAAATGGGAGCATTTCCTGCTTACGCCAGAACCGTTATCCGAAATTATTTGCTGGATCGCTGCCGTGAGATCCAATCTGCGCGAAAAAATCTGCCGTTGTTGTCGCTGGACGCTTTTGCCGAGATGGGAGCGCCGGAGCCGGTCAGCCCTTTTCACACAGAAGATCTGATCTCTGATGTTTCCTCCGACGCCCTGCTCTCCCATTTCAGGAACCGCTACCACGGCACCGCCCGGCTTGGGATCGAAGCGATGGAGCTGCAGGTCAGAGGCTACAGCTGCGCGGACATTGCCAAACTGTATCAAAAGAAACCAAACTACATTGGAGCCTGTATCTCACGGGCGACGGAAAAGCTGCGCCGGGAGCGGATCGTGCGGGAGTTCTATACCGCCTGCACGGAACAGGATATCAAGAGCGCATAAGGAGGAGTTCGTATGGCAGAAAAAACACTTTATACGGCATTGGGACATTTCCGCTGCCGAAACGATGGCGGGGGCCGGCGTTATCCGGTCATTCTCATGGATCACCGTGAGTTCGGAATGGATCCGCAGGAGATGACGCTTTGGACCGCGCTGTGCTGGCGGCTGACAGACCGGCAGCGTGCAGAGGACTTCTATGAACAGCTCTCCAACGGAATGGAGCTTTTCCCTCGACGCAGCTTTTCAGACTGCCTTGACCGGCTCGTAACACGGGGACTTGTTGCCAAGGGCAGCGGCACGACAGATTTTGACGCGCTTTATGACCTTCTCGGCGGGCTTTATGTTGTTCCCATCTCAAGCAGCTTTCCCCTGAAGGTGGTGACCTTTCTGAAACTGCTGCGCAGCGGGACCGCTCCCGCACTGGCTGCGGCGCTCTTTCGGCGTGACCGGCGCACGGAGCCGGAGCGGCACATTATGGCCCTCAGCCGCTGCGCGCCGCTTTCCACGGCGGAACTGGTTCGATGCGCGGAATGCGATATTTCGGCTGCCGTCGGCAGTCAGCAGACGCTTGCACTGCTGTATGGAGATCAGGAAACAACCAGCGACAACATCGTATCGGAAATGCGGACTGCCACAGCTTGTCAGTCTGTGACAGCGGCGGTTGCCAATCTCTATCTTCGCAAGCAGGTCATCTTTGAGAGGGCCTGTGCATGAGCGGGTTTGAAAACTGGCCTGCTCCGATCCTGCGGCGGTGGCTCTTATCCGCCGCCGCAGGGCCGGTTATTCTCCTGATAGGGCTGGCAGGCCGTATTGCCCTGCACGACCCAACGCTTCTGACGCTCAGCTCCTTATTGGCATCCTGCATAGTCGTTCGATGTATTCTGCTGTTTCAAGCGATCCGTCAGGGGGCCTATGAAACGGTGGAGGGCGTGTGTGTCGCCATCAGGCGAGCACCCTTGGGAGGACACCAGCGTATCCGGCTGATGGATGATTCCGGCACTGCGCATGACCTCCTGCTGGATCGGCGCCAAAGATTTCTGATTGGCAGCAGTTACCGCATTTACCTTCAAAGCTCTCCCGGAGCCGCGCTGCCGGAAGCGAGGATACCCCATGGCGCGCTGCTGGGGCTGGAGGAGATTGAGGAGTGCCGGGCCGAATCGGAGATAGACTGTCAGGCTGCTGCACAGGAAGACCCAAATATCATAGAAATGAAGAAATACGATGAGTGAGCACAACACGCCAAAATTGAATATTATTGCAGATGTCAGTGTCGGGAGTTCACGGCCCCGTGGGGATGCGAATAAAATCTTGGACCCAAGGGATATGCAGACCTTGTTTTGAACGGAAACCCCGAAACCCATTTGAAAACTGTGACGAAATATAAACCCGTAGATTAAATCTCAGCCCTCTGCCTTTTCATTGGCAGAGGGCTGAGACTATGGCAAACCCGCACATCATATAGGAACATTAATCCTAAAAATGGCTTCTAAATTAGCAAAATGCTACCCCCCCAGCCGGTAATACCGACCAAGACGCTCTGGGCCTAATTACTATTCATCCTCGCCCAGACGAGCTTCATTCTTTACTTCTGCTGCCGGCCACATGCCTCCCGCAGCCGCCATCTATTCCCTCTTCCTTTCAAGGCTCCAATCAGCGTCTACCGCAGCCTTATCTATCAATCCACGTTTAATCTTTGTAATTCAAGACCGTTAAAAATCGAACTCGGCTCAACTTCCTCGACCACGATGCCATTATTTACAGTCATCTCAGGCTGCTTCTGGACACTTTCCCAAGTGCTTAACTCATACGTTCCCTCTGTTTCTTTAATCTCATATGTTTGCATTGCCTCATAGTATCCATTCTCCATATACGAAACTTCCACAGAGAAGCCTTCTTTAGTGTCGTCATCATACACAAATTTATGTGCTCCTCTCATCATTTCAAACTGATAACCATCGCTTACTTCCCAACATTCTCCAACATAGTTATCTTCAATAGCTTCATCTCCAACATATAGCTGTTCTCCAATTAATGTGTATGGCTCTCCAGTAGAAGAAACTATGGTCGGCATACTGCTACCGCGAATAATAACTCGCACCCGCCTTCCATCAATTCCTTCACCAACAACCCATCCCTTTTCATTTACATGGGTGTTTCCAACTTCATTCTCCTCGATTGCTGACAAGCTATTTCCGGCTAATGTCTGGGAAACATATTGATATACCTTTGTCAAGGTGTTCGGATTTGAAAGCATATCCGTATGGTTCCCAGCATTGACGACTCTAACAACATGTGTATCCGTATTGCTCAATCTATTTTGTGCGCTTGTTGATGGAACTGTTCCATCTCCATCATTAGTACCTATATACGAAGAAACGCTATACTGCCCCCCACTAAGACTATAGTTCACTTTCTGCACTGTTGTATATCCAGTACTTGTGATAAAAACTGACCTTCCTGCAGACAAAGCATAATGTTGATTGTTCGATTGCATGAGGTTTGCATGGAAATTTCGAGCGGTATTCATCATCGGTTTTAGCCCAGATCCACTCTGAAAATTTGCCCAACTCCTCTGTTTCAAGATATTCCATGCATTCGTTGCAGTTTGATCGACGCCATTAACCTGTACATATGCAGTAGATCTTGTTGTTGGTAAAAGCTCATATGCCGCAGGTATATTGCGAATCAGGTTTTGTATGTAGCTACTGGTTAAATCTCCTACAATCCCCGGAAACATTTTACCATTTTCCATTACTTGAACGGCTTTTGGTGCTCCAGTAAATGGAGTTCCGAGCGTAATGAGAGTTGTTCTGCTTCGTTGACTCTCCGTTGCAATTCTCAAGTAATCGGAGGCAACTATTCCACCCATGCTATGTGCCACGATAATAATCTTTCCAGAATACCCATTAACCATACTTTTTAATGCTTGTCCTGCTCTTGTATTCGTATTTCTCCAATCATACGCAAAAAACTTAACATCGGCTTGGCTCGAGTATCTGCTCTTCAAGCTATCATATAATGTCTTATAGGTGTCACGCGCACCATAATTATCATTATTATATGCATATAGGGGATATACTGGATTTCCAACCTCATTGCACTGGATTTGGCCCAGTATTCCACCAACGCCAACCCAAACCTTTGCCCCATTTCCGTCAACGAGCTCACTTCCTATGATTCCAGGTACTACAACAATCAGATTCCTGCTGGCAGCTACAGCATCTATTTCAGCAGCTTCTTCTATAGCCCATGCCGGTTGCAAAACCGAAAGTAAAACCGCGATTGTCATAAGCAACGATATCAATTTTTTCACTTGTGTGCTCTCCTTTCTTTGCCTCTGTTTGGGTTTTCCTTCCTACTTTTTTCTTATTTCATTGATCACCTCCACAATAATGGAAATTATATACCCTAAAACCATTATGCCCACAGGCACTACTACAAAAATTAGGAAAAATTTACCAATATATTCATATATGGCCGCTTCTACTATGCTCCCCATTTTTATCCCCTCCTGTCCTTTCCAGAGTAATAAAATGCGACGGGGCCCTAAGCATACACACTTAAGCCTCGTCGCATTTTGCTACTTTCATATTCCGAGGCCAGTACGGTCTCATTTTCATCGCGCAGTTATTATATTATATTTCACCATTACTGTCAACGGGCACATAATGTTTTACGATACAAAAAAGCGCATGAACATCCATGCTACAAAGCCGACGTTCATGCGCCCATACTTACGATTTTAATTTGCCCTCTCCAGAATTGAAGATAAGAATATTTCCGGCCCAGCCGGCTGCTGGTGTGACGCATGAACTGTATACCGTACATATCGATTCCTCCATTTCCTTGAATTTTCCGTATATTCAATATGCTATTGCAAATTTATTATATCACAGATAGTCCACTCTATCAATACTCTTTACCAACCATTTCAACAACCACACTATTTGTCAAACCGACCGGACTGTCCATATTAAAGCACTCTATATCGTTTAGGTGGCCCATACAGATAGCGTATTCAAGCTATTTATATGGGCCGCTTTTTATCTGCGATTGTCTGCCCTCGCTTTTTCTTTCTTTTTTACTTTTTTACAGATATTTTGTCAATCCCGCTCGTAAAGCATCATTGACCGATTCCGTCAGGTTCTTTCCTTCCTCCAGCGCCATCCTACGTAGCGCCTTATCAATATCCCGATCCAGATAATAGGCCCGCTGCACCCGGTCACTATTTTTCTTTGCATTTTTTTCTTCAGCAACAACAGCATTCTCGCTCTGGCGTCCTGCTCCGATGATAGACTTAAACGCAGCCTCTCGATCAAACTTCGCTTTCTCTGCCATTATTCATTTACCCCTTTCAAAAATTCGTCAATAAATGCTTTATAGTCTTCTGCCACCGTAGACTTGTTGGCATAGTCAAAAATGTCCTGACTGTTCGCCTGGGCCTCCTCCACCACTACAGCAGATCGAATGTATGTCTTGTAGATCGGCGCAGAAATGTATTCGCCAAGCTGCTCCGCCAGTTCCTTCATCTGCCGGCTGATATTCGCCCGCGGATTAAATCTCGTAAACAAAATTCCTCTCACTTTTACAGCCGGATTGCAATACTTCTGAACGCTGGTGACTGTCTCGTTGAGCTGGGAGATCCCGGCGGTCGCAAAAATTCCCGCCGTTGTCGGAATCAGAATATCGGTGGCACAGGTAAAAGCGTTCACCGTCAGCACGCCCAGGGAAGGAGGTGTGTCAATCACGATAAAATCATAGTCACTGGCCACCGGCGCCACAGCCTCCTTCAGCCGGTGTTCCTTTCCGGTCTGGGAGAATTCCTGCTCGGCTCCGGCCAGCATAATATTAGCCGGTACAACGTCATAGCCGCCCTTCGTGTGCTGGATGGCGTCCTGGATGCTGGCCGCCCGCTTCATAACCTCATAAATCGTCTGGACATTATAGTTCTCTGCTCCGCAGGCCGTAGAGAAATTTCCCTGCGGATCAAGGTCAATCCCCAGAACCCTGTACCCCTTCGCTGCCAGTCCTGCAGCCAATGCCTGGGACGTGGTTGTTTTGCCGACACCGCCCTTTTGATTTGCTACTGCACAATTGATACCTTTCTGATAGCAGTCCCGTTTTTCGGTAGCTTTCTTCTCTCCTTTTTACGGAACCTGTATTTTTCTGTTGGCTGCAAAAAAACAGCTTTCTTTTTTGTATTTATTATACGAGGAGGTTCTATCATGAACAGAGAAAGACTTGGGCAAATCAGGCTGCCCGCCCCGGAGGACTTCGATCCTCACCCCCGTCTGCTGCTCAATGGACGCGGTATTCACGCCGGAGAGACCTTCCATGCGCTCTTTCCGGATGGATGGCGGGAGATCACCATAGAAATGAGCTGGGAACCGGAGGGGCCCGGCTGCTGGTACATCTCCACCCCCGGTTTTACCCACATCTGTCCCATCGGTCTGTTCGTAAAGGAATAGGCTGAGACACAATATCTATAAAATACGCCGCGATTAAATACTATATATTGTGTTTCTTGCTTGACACGAGCCATATCCTGTGGTACAATGCCCCTGTAAATGAGTTTTGCGCAATTTCCCTTATCGGGGCATGGACTTAGATCCGTGTGTGGAGCGATCCACCTGCGCACGCTGTCAGGTTTGTACGCAAGTGTCAGTAGGACGACTGTACCCTTATTGGGTATCTGCCGCTTTACTGGCACTTTTTATATATAAGTATTGCCCTCGCGGCAGAAAGGAGTTGTATGGCAGAAGTCCATGTTTTCGGTCGGGTGACCAATGACCTTCAGCTGAAAATGAGTCACAGGCAAGTCCCCTATGTGTCCTTCGGTCTGGTCGAATGGATCGGGCGCAGGGATACCGGTCACAGACAGTATTTTGAGGTCTGGGCATGGGGAACGGCTGCATTGTCGCTGGCGAATGCGGAGATTCATAAGGATTCCCGCATCTGGGTCCAAGGCTTTTTGGAGCTGGTGGACTGTACCAGAAACGGCGGAAGCGAAAAGGACAAGCGGCTGAAGCTCAGCCTGACGGGATGGCAGACGAAGCCTCCCCGTACAGCGCAGAGACCCGCACGAAAGCAAAGCCCCGGCGCTGCCCAGCCGCCGATGCCTCCTGTGGAGGTCGTGGACGGAGATCGGGAACGCCTGCCGGAATAAGCGTATTCCGGCGAAGTGAAAAAGAGGAACCGCGTGATGTGTTTTAAGAGATTCTGGACACATACGCGGTTCCTCTTTTTTTGTTTTCCAGATTATTTTTGAAAGGTGGCAACTGAAATGAAAAAAGAATCTCCCCTTCGGAGCAGTATCTCGCTTCTCATCGGTATCGTGATCGCCATTCTCGCGCTTGTCCGCGGACGGATGCTTCTCCCCCTGCTGCTGGCGGTGCTTGCCCTCTGGTTACTGTGGTGGCTCTTGACGCAGGCTCTTCCGCTCTGGCGCAACAACCGTGCCTACCGCGCAAAAGAGGCTCGGCTCCGCGAGCAGACCGCGGCGGCAAAAGACGGCGGTCAACTGGCAGACGCGCTGCTGTGCCATGTAAACTACCGGATCACCGCCATGCTCCACGCCGCATATCCCAACGCCCGTTGGGAGTGGCTGGCGGACAAGCCCTCCCGCTTTGCGGTGGAGGGCGGCACGGCACGTATCCGCGTCTATGGTATTCCGGATTTTGATTACGCCGATGTGAAGCTGGATCAGAAGGCAAATCTGGACTGCTCGCTTGTCAAGCTCTCTCCGCTGGTGACTGGGGCATCGGACACACAGCCGCCAAACCGGCAGCCGGTAAACCCCCGCGTCTGGTTTGAGACACGGGGCCGCGCCGTATTGGAGGCGCTGGTTACCGATCTGAACTCCAGAGGCCACAGCAGCCTGACCGTGCAGGAAAACGGTGAGGTTTTTGTGCAGGCCAAGGAAAACGAAGCGGAACCGGCAAAGGAAACCTTTCTGGACTTTCCTGAAAAGGTCTACTGGCCGCAGCTGGTCAAGGTTTTGGAGGAGGAAGGCTATGCTGCCGACGCAAGAGACGCGGATATCCTCGTTTCCTGGTGAGCGGCAGAGAAAGGATGTGGAACAACAATGAAAACCGGACTTACCATTCAGCAGATGGCGCAGGAGCTTCTGCGTCAGAGCAAGGCCAAGCAGGACTATCTGGTGAATACCGGAAGCCTGTCCCTCTCGGTCACCTCAGACGCGCCGCAGCTCCGTGTCACGGAGAATGGGCTGGATAAGATCGCGCCCCTGGATATTCGCCAGACGGCGCACCGCCAGCTTGGAACCTATCTCGGCATTCCGCAGAAGTATTATGAGCTGATGCGCACGGATGCGCCGGAGCTTTTGGCCTATAACGCCAACTACTGGTTCTCCCAGAAGAACGAGCTTCGGACGCTCCGCACGATGGATGGCTGCGCCCGCGCGTTTCTCAGCAACCGCTACCGCCGCATTGACAATCTGGACATTGCCAGTGTAACGCTGCCCGTCATTGGGGAGTTGCCGGAGGCACGGTTCGTCAGCACGCAGATCACCGACGATTTCATGTATATCAAGGTGGTCAATCCCCGTCTGCAGGCGGACGTCGTCCCCGGCGATGTGGTACAGGCCGGCGTCATCATCTCCAACAGTGAGACAGGGCTGGGCTCCGTTACCATCCAGCCGTTGATCTACCGTCTGGTGTGCTCCAATGGCATGGTGATCAACGACGCCAAAACCCGCCGCAATCATGTGGGGCGCGCCGCGACCAGCGAGGAGGACTTTTCCATCTATTCCAATGAAACACTGCTGGCAGACGACCATGCCTTTGTGCTGAAAATCAAGGACACCGTCCGCGCCGCCATCTCTGAGGCAAGGTTTGCCCAGGTAGTGAGCCGGATGCGGGAGAGTACGGAGGCCATGCTGGATACCAAGCAGCTCCCTGCCATCGTCAAGCTGGCTTCTTCCAGCTTTGGCATTACGGAGGACGAGAGCAACGGCGTTCTGGAGCATCTGATCACCGGCGGCGATTTTTCCCTCTATGGACTTGCCAATGCCGTGACCCGCTTCAGTCAGGATGTTGAAAGCTACGACCGGGCAACGAAGCTGGAGGAGATCGGGTACAGCGTTATGACGATGTCGCCCGCCCTCTTCCGGCAGATGAACCGAACGGAACTGCTGGCCGCCTGAGCGGTCGGAACAATTTTAAGGAGGATATGATTATGTACGAACAGACCAACACCATGATGGAGACCAAGACCTCTTTCCAGATCCCGCAGCTCCTTGACGGAGACGACTTCACCAGCGAAGATCTCGCGGACGATATGGAGGGCCTGCGCCTGAGCTTCACCCGCATCAAGATCCCCGGCGGCGGGCACCTGCAGTTTGAGATCCCGTCCGGAAACCCGGATGTGCCGGACTATGCGCCCTATCTGGAGGGTGTCATTCTCTACAGCCACAACTCCAACGCCTACTGGCCGGAGGGCAGCGAGTACGATGATGACCAGCCGCCCCTGTGCCAGTCCTTCGATGGGAAGGTCGGCTACGGTGAGCCTGGCGGCACCTGCGCGGACTGCGTTCTCAACCAGTTCGGCAGCGATGGGAACAACAAGGGGAAGGCGTGCAAGAACATGAGAATGCTCTATCTGCTGCGCAGCGGCGAGTATATGCCCATTCAGATCGCGCTGCCGCCTACCAGCCTGACGCCCTATACCCGCTTCGTCAATGAAGCGTTCCTCTCCCGCCGCCGCAAGGTTTGTACCGGCGTGGTGCGGATTGGGCTGAAGAAGGCAGTCAGCGGCAGCCACGAATACTGCGTCGCCACCTTTACCAAGATCGCCGATTTCGCCGGGGAAGACCTGGCGCATATCCGCGCTTACGCGGATGGCTTCGTGGCGCAGATCAAGGACATCAACGCGCAGAGAGCGCAGGCGGGCGCCGCAGCCTCCAGCATCATCGGAGACGGCGATGCCTCGCATCTGGAGTTGCCTGACAACGGTGCGCACTTTGCGTTAGGGGCGGTCATTGATGGAGAACGGGAAGAACTTCCCGCCTGATACGATCCCCCGCATTGAGGAAGAAAAACGGGAAACAGGGCCTCCGCCGGAGGCCCCTGTTCCCGTCCCTCTGACCGAAGCGCAGCGCCGCTTTGCCGCTCAGTACCACACCCTGATCTATGGATTTCTTCTGGAAAAGAAGCTGGAGATCCGGGAGTATTACGATATTGCGGCAATCGGCTATCTTCACGCTGTCCAACGCTATTTTACCGAAAAGAGTCTGCACAGATACCGTTTCTCCACGATTGCGTGGCGCTCCATGAACAGCAGCCTGAATACCTTCCGGCGTCAGGAGCAGCGGCGGCAAAGCCATGAGTTTTCCTATCAGGCTGCGCATCCGCCGCCTGACGACGCCTTTGATGCACTTCGGGCAAGATTGCTGCTGCACGACCTGTTTCTCCTCGCGGATAAAGAGCAGGCTCTTTTGGTCCGCCACCGTCTGCACGGCTGCAGTCTGGCAGAAACCGCGCGGAGGGAAGGCATGAGCGTCAAGCGGGTGCGACATCGGCTGAAAGCGTTGTACCGCGCCTATTTTGCGCAAAAAGAAACCAAACAGAAGGAGTTGTGACCCATGAAAAATATCCGTATCGTTCACGGAACCCTGATGTATCCGCTGGAGGTCGGCAGCCGCGCCCTCATCTTTGAAGAGGGGCGGTATCTCCACACCTCTACGGTGATCGCCATTCATGGCGTGACACCGCAGCAGATCCGTTTTGAGACGATGAACTCCCATTACTGCCTGCTGGCTCCCTCCTCGCCGGTCGCGGCTGATGTGCCGGTGACGGTCGTGGAGCAGGCGGCGTAACATTTTGGTTGAAAGGCACAGTACCGTTGTGGTGCTGTGCCTTTTCACTTTATCCAAGGAACAGGAGGTCGAAAAATGTATGTGTTAGAGTTTCGGACTGCCAACCGACATCACACCTGGCTGCGCTGCGCGATCTGTGAAACGAAAGCTCCGCTTGAGCGTGTGCGCCGTGGGCAGATGGATATGATGCGCTGGCGTATTCTGCGCCTTCCCGGAACGGTGCAGGCCGCCTGCGCAAAATGGAGAAGCGTACCGCTGATGCGGTACGGCCAAAAATCTGCATAATGATTTGAAAGGAGCATTTACCCAACATGAAATACTGCAATCCGGACACCTGCTCGGAATGCCTCTATATCGGAGAGGGCGACAGCATCTGCGAGATCTCCCATGAACTGGTGTTGGACAACTGGCAGAGCGTCCCCCATACCATTCCCCAGGAGTGTCCGTTTCGCTGGCAGATTATCCGGCAGCACCGAAAAGCGGTGCGCAGAAGATGAATGAGACCGTCAAGCAGCCGCTGGATCTGCCATTTGGGGCCTATGAGCCACAGTTATCCGCATCCATTGATCTGGAGCGGTACCTTTCCAGCGAGGTGTTGCTGCATGTATTTGATCTCAGTGGCACCCATGAGGTGAAAACCTGTTACGGCGATGTCGTAAAAATCGTCAACGCTCTGCGGGACTATGCAAAGCTGCTAGAGACGGTGTGCGACGAGTGGGATCTCGGCGGCTTTCACCGGGCAACCTATGAATATCAGGCAGAAAAGCTCCGTCAGATCGCGGATAAGCTTCAACGCGGCATCGGCTATGATTACGATGACGCCGTGCGGAAGTGTCAAAAGCTGCGGAGAAAAAAGCTCCGCAACGCAGACGTGGGAGAGGAGGCGATGGTTCTTGCTGTCAAGCGCGGCTTTGAGCAGGCGCAGGCAAAAGCCAACAAGCCTTCTTCACCCGGTCAGAATGATGATAAGGAAGTGAACCGATATGAATGATATTTTATCCGGCACCTATAAAGGCAACACCTACCGCATTAAGGTGGAATGCTACCCGAATACCCCGGCGATCAAGGTGCAGCTTCTTCCGGTCAACGCCGGAGAGCGCATCACCATGACGCAGAACCTTGGTCAGCCGCTCCCCCGTTATCAGGCATTTCTCTGTGACGGGATGCTGGAGGTGGACAGCACCGCCTTCATGGACTATATGGAGGAAAATGATCTGGGCTACATCGTGGACTACAAGCGTTACAATGCCGATGTTTTTACCGGAGTAAACCGCAGGACTGCCGCCGTTTTTCAGTTCCACTCCGCCGCGCTGCGCCGCCTGAACAAAGTCGGCTGCCAGCGTTACGAAGGGGACTATACGCGGCTCAAGCAGAAGCACGCCGAGCGCAGAGCCCGGCGCATGGCCGGATAAGAGGTGGTTGTCTATGTCAAAGATTACGGAAAAGATCGCCAAGCTCCTTGCGTTGGCAGAAAGCCCCTACGAGGAGGAAGCCAAAGCCGCGCTGCTGCAGGCCCGACGTCTGATGGCGGAGCATAAGCTCATGCCGGAGGATATTGAGCCGCAGGAGAACAAGAAGGTGATTCAGGAGTGTGTGGGCATCACCTGCACGAAGCTCTCTTCGCCGTGGACGGTTTACCTCTCCACGCTCATTGCCGCACATTACTGCTGCAGGCCCTATCGGAGCTCCGTACACGGCAGCAAGGTTTCGGAGATCGGGTTTATCGGCATGGAGGACGACTTCAAGCTCTGCAAGCTGGCGTTTCTCTACGCCTATGATTGCATCGCAAGCCGATGCAGACAGATCCGTACCCAAAAGGGATATCCCGCAAAGACACTTCGGGAGATGTGCAATTCCTACGGATGGGGCTTCTGCCGCGGGCTGTCTGCCGCTTTCCAAAAGCAAGAGGCCGAACATCAGGAATGGGGATTGGTCATGGTCGTGCCGCAGGCGGTCGAGGATGCCGTTTCCAAAATGAAGCGGAGCAGTTATAAGATCTCGTCCACAAGCAGCATGAACCGCCAATATGCCGCCATGGGCTATGCGGATGGGCAGGAATTTGATATGCGCCGCCGGCTGGAGCCTTCGGCGTAATTCTTTACTCCTGACCGCCAATAAAGGGTTTGCGGATGCGTGATAATTATGGTACAGTAGCTTCGTGAAAGGAGCCGATATCTATGCCACATGTTATCTCGGATCGTGACTTCAGCAAGCTGATAGAAGCCCATGCAGGAAAGCCTACTATGGAGGATGTCTATACAAAGCTTGCAGAAGCGGAAACCGACATTCAAACGGGAATGGTGTCCGATGCCATGGAAGGGCTGCGTATGCTGCGGGATAAATACGGCCTGTGAGGTAGAAAATACCGTATACCTTATATGGCTCTTTCATGGTAGACAGGAACACGAGAAATTGATATAATTAAGCAAATTGTTTCTTGTTTTGGGAGGTTTAGTATGCCATTACAGGGAGACCAGTTGAGCCGCATGACGATTCGCGGCTTCAAATCCATCAAAAACTGTGATATTTCTTTCGGGAAAATCAATGTGCTCATTGGTTCTAACGGAGCGGGAAAGAGCAACTTTATTTCGGCCTTTTCCTTTCTCCAGAATATTCTGTCTAAAAATCTTCAGGTGTCTGTGGGACAGAGCGGCTTGAGTTCTCTTTTATATAATGGCCGGAAAGTGACCGAGGAGATTGACTTTGAGGTGTTTTTTGGGCAGAACTCTTATGGCTTCGTTCTGGTGCCTACCGATGATAACCGGTTGATCTTTCAAAAGGAATACTTCGGTTATCATGGTGGTTGGGACAATGAAAGCAACATTGGACGCGGGCATAGTGAATCCCAGTGGGAAAACGGCGCCCATAACGGAATTGACGATTACGTTGTCCCAACCCTGCGCAAGCAGAATTGGAGGGTGTATCATTTCCATGATACGGGTAAGGGCGCCAGAGTCAAGCAGGAGCATAACATTTCCAATAATAAAATGCTGCTGTACGATGCGGCAAACCTTGCCGCATTCCTTTACCGGTTAAAAAACTTTTTCAAGCAGAACTACGATGAAATTGTGGAAACGATCCGTCTGGTTGCGCCTTATTTCGATGACTTTGTTTTGGAACCCCAGGAGGGTAATGAAGAGCAAATCGTTCTGCGGTGGCGCCAGGCCGGCTGCGAAGATATTTTCAATGCTTCTCAGCTTTCGGATGGTACTCTTCGCTTTATCTGTCTGACAACACTTTTGCTGCAGCCCCATGAACTGCAGCCAGCTACCATCATCGTTGATGAGCCGGAGCTCGGCCTGCATCCCTATGCAATCACGATTTTCTCTGAGATCGTGCGGCAGCTTTCCAATGAAAAACAGATCATTATATCCACGCAATCTGTAGAGTTGCTGAACGAGTTCGATGTGGAAGATGTCATTGTCGTTGACCGGAGTGATACCGGTTCTGAGTTCAGACGGTTAGATCCGGAGCAGCTCAAGCTGTGGCTGGATGGTGACTACACGCTGGGTGACCTTTGGAAGAAAAATGTTTTGGGAGGTAGACTCTCAAAATGAAAACAATCTACATTTATTGCGAAGGCCCCACAGAGGAGTCGTTCATCAATGCGGTGCTGTACCCTTATTTTCTCGGCATGGGCATTTATGTCTGCCCCATCGTTTGCGAGACGAGACGGGATGCCAACAGAAAGTATCGCGGCGGTGTAAGCCGTTATGCAAAAGTCAAAAACGAGCTCATGATCCTCTGTAAGAGTCATCCGCATGAGTATGTAACGACCATGTTTGACTATTACGCGATGCCCAGCGACACGCCCGGTATCTCCGATGCCACACCAGACATCTTTGAGAGAATTGGGAAAATTGAATCCATCATCAATGAAGATATCGGTGAGCGCAACTGCAGATTCCATTTCATGCTTCATGAATTTGAAGGCATCCTGTTCTCTGAGCCGAATACGTTCCATTTGATTGCCAATGATGGGATTGTTGGTGAAATTCAGCGGATCCGAAACGATTTTGAGACGCCGGAGCATATCAATAATTCTCCGGAAACTGCCCCTTCGAAGAGATTGGAGGCATTGATTCCCGGCTATGCGAAGGTAAAGAACGGGACACAGCTTTCTGAGGCGATGGGGCTCGGTGCGATCATGGCGCAATGTCCGCACTTCAAAAAGTGGATCGAGGATATGGTAGCATGGTGAAAGAAGAAAATGCGATCCTGCCCGCACAGGAACTACGCTCTCTGCCTCCCGAACTGACCCTTTCCGCCAAGTTGCTGGCGGCTCGGAATGACCGGAAGCGCGGTGTGCAATATCTGACGGCGGAGCAGGTTCTATCCTGCTTGGATCACGCCATAGCGCGGGGCTCCTTGCTTTGAGAACTCAGCCTCGTTTGGAAGGAAGCCATTCCTTTCAAACATTTGGGTCACCTGACCCGTAAAAAAAGAATCGCTGCCGCATGGCAGCATATTGCGAAGGACGTACAGACTTGTAAAAAGTCTGTGCGTCCTTTTTTATTTTAGGAGGATGATATGAAACCCACCTATTCAGATGCCGGGAAACTGGCGTGGTATCCGGACATCGCCTGCCCTGTCTGCGGCGGTGATGTCAACTCATGGGATAAGCGATGCAGCCGTGCGCTGGGTTACCGGCAGATCGTATGCGAGGGCTGTATCTCAGAGGAGTATCAGGTCACGGTGGAAAATCTGCGCTATGTGATGGAAAACCACTTTGGACTGGTTCCGTGTCCGGGGATATGAGCATGGAACAGAATCAACTGACCCGGGATCTCTATGCCGCAGGCTACACGCGGGAGGATCACCCCTCCTTCGTGCATTGGAGTGACTGGCAGAATTTCGGCTATCTCTTTGAGGCTCTATTGAAGTTTACATGGGAAACTCCATGCGGCCTTTTGGTCGATGGCAAAAGTGATCTCGGCCGGGACCTTGCCTGCTGCGATGCTTCTTTTCAAGGTATCGATTACTGCCCGGAAAATGACAATCCACTGCTGCGCTGTCCCTATGAACGCAAGGACTGTCCACACAGCATCAGCGGCTTTCCTGTCCCTCTCTGCCCCTGCCACACCACTGGTAAGCGATATTCCTACGAGCAAAGCGCCGAGAGGGTGGAATCGGAGAGAAGTGAGAGACAGCACCGGCAGTACATGGAGATTACCGGCGGAGCCTACTGCGCCTGCGTGGTTGGCGGTAATGGCTATGATGGCGGCCATGTCGAAGTCCAATACCATGTGGAGCAGTGTATTCGCTGCCGCTGCCAGAATCCTGTCTGCGTCATTCGCAAGCAGAAGCGGGACCTGAGCCGCGCCAATATCTTTTATGATGTGCGCCGCACATGGATCACCCGCATTGGCTTTCTGGAGGAAAAGAAAGTACAGGTGACAAAGGGCGAGCGTGTGTTTCCCCATCCTGTGGCCCGAACGGACGCGGAGATTTGGCTGGAAATGAAAAAGGCGCACTTCAACCCGCTTTGGAGCAGCTCTGTGATCGACTCCCCGCACCTGACACCAGAGGATCGGCGGCAGACATTTTTCAGCAAAATGCACCGCCGGTACGGGGAGTATGATTACTTTGAATTTCACTATGATGTGGAGAATATCCGCATTGCCAAAAGTGAGCAAAGGGATCTTCTGCAGGATCTGCGGGATGTAGCGGACGGCTTGGAGGTCGTCCATGCGGTCGATCTCAAGAAGGAGCAGGCTGCCAAAAAGCGGGAGTCTCGGCAGCGGCGCAGGGAGCAGAAGGAGCGGCGGCTGAATAAGCCGCGCTCTCCGGCTCCACCCAAGGAGGAACAGCTTACATTACTGACAGAGGAGGAACATTTCAGCAATGGCGATCAAACTGGCTGAACAGACGAATGGGCCCCATATTTTCATGCGGCTCCGTCTGGACAGCGGCCGCGTCGAGGAAATCGACGCTTACACCACAGAGAAAGGCTGGCGCTATGTTACCAGCGCAGACCGCACCCCGGAGGTGCGGCTGCGGATCATTGCGGCGTTTCATACGCTGTATTGACCTGCTTTCTATACATTTCAAGGGGAGGATGCCGGTTTTCGGCGTCCTCCCCCCCATTTACAAAAAGGATGTGATTTTGAACATGAAATACGAATATTACCCGAAAAGGCGGACGGAGCAGGAGCGCAGAGAGCTGAATGAACAGATCATCCGCCTGCTGCAAAGCGAAGCCTGTGAGCAGGCCGGTGTGACCGACGAGGATATTTTCAATCGCTATACCGGAGATGGTGGCCTGCATGGGCTGCGGCGCAGCGACTATGAAAACTACAACGCATTCAGCGCGGCGAAAAAGGAGCTGGAAAACGGCCAGTTTTTCACACCGCCGCCCCTGTGCGAAATGATCGTTTCGGCCCTGCGCCTCACCGACACAGATTTGGTAGCAGATCTCACCTGCGGCATGGGAAATTTCTTCAATTTTCTGCCGAACGAGAATACTGCCTACGGATGTGAGGTCGATCCCAATGCCTGCGCTGTTGCCCGAAAGCTCTACCCGCAGGCACACATCGTACAGGGTGACATTCGGGACTATGAGCCCCAAACGCATTTTGATTTTGTTCTGGGCAATCCGCCCTTTCACCTGCGCTGGATCATGCCGGACGCCACCGTTATGACTTCCCATCAGTATTACTGCCTAAAGGCGGCAAAGCTGCTCAAGCCCCTCGGTATTCTGGCAGTCATTGTGCCGGCGTCCTTCCTTGCTGACAGCTTCTCCGATAAAGGCGCCATCCGCATGATGGAGAGCCGATTCAGCTTCTTAGGGCAGGTGATGCTGCCGGAGCACGCCTTTTCAGACAGCGGCGTGGACGGCTTTCCGACCAAGCTGCAATTCTGGCAGAAGAAAAGCACCGCGGCGGACTGGACGCCCAAACGGTACTCGACGGACTGCGCGGATATCTATATTCCCTCCGGGCATCCGGTCATGGCAGCGACCGCGCTTTACGAGAAGTTTGTCATGGTCGCAAAGGCGGATCTGGCAGGCAATCGGAACAAAGTCCTTCTGGAACTGGCACAGCTCAAAACCACCAAGAGCACTTTTCTCTATCAGGTGAAGAAGTACCTGTATCAGATCCGAAGCCATCCGGCCACGCGGGAGAAATACGACGCCTGCTTTTCCTATGTCCATCGGTTTTATACCCAGCGGCAGCCGGGGGATATGCCCTATGAGGAGTGGCAGCGCGTGCAGCTTACCGAAGCAAAGGTGCTGGCGTATCTGAAGCAGGCGCTATGCCGCCAAAACGCCAAGCCGGAGCGGGACGAAATTCGTCTGGTCAAGCAGAGATACAGCTTTGTCTACAAGGCATACAGCCGGAAAATGGCAAAGCTCCTGACGGACGAGATGCGTGCGCCGGTGCCGATCTATCAGGCGGTGCTGAACGATGAGCCGGAACGATTTCCCGGCTATGAGCGGCTGCTGCGCCGGAAACGCCGGGAGTATGACAATCAGGAGCAGCCCTTTTCCGAGATGACCGAAAACGCGCAGCATGCTGACTGGATCGGTCGCTTTCAATATTGGGACGCCCAGAATCATGCTTACATCCACCTGAATCCGCTCCAGAGCCACGATGTCAACCTGACGCTCCAAAAGCGGTACGCCTTCCTGCAATGGGAACAGGGCAGCGGCAAAACACCCGCCGCCATTTTCACGGGGAAGCACCGCGTGGAAATGGGGGCTGTCCACAGTATATGGGTCATTTCCAGCGCCATCTCCATCCGCAACAACTGGGATGTGATCTTGAAGGGCGCGGGTTTTTCCTATGTGTTTGTGGAGCGGCTGTCTGATCTGCAGCGCATCCGACCGGGCGATTTTGTGATCCTGACGCTGAACAAGGTCAGCCAGTACAAAAAGCAGATCGGGCGCTATATCAAGCAGCTTGGCTATAAGATCCAGTTTATTTTTGATGAGAGTGACAACATCTCCAACCCCAGCTCCAAGCAGACGCTTTCCGTACTGTCCTGCTTTCGCCGCTGCAAGTATAAGCTCCTGACCACCGGCACCAGCACGCGGAACAATATCTCCGAGTTTGCTCCGCAGCTGGAGCTGCTCTACAACAATTCCATCAACATGATCTCATGGTGCCGGACGCTTTACAGCTATGATAAACGGTCTGCGGATATGGAGCACAAGGAAAATCCCTATTACGGAATGCCGATCCCCGCTTATAAAAAGGGCTACCGCCTGTTCGCAAACTCCCATCTGCCGGAGAAAATCACCGTCTTTGGCGTGGGACAGCGAAATCAGGACATCTACAACGCCGACGAATTGGATCGATTGTTGGGAAAGACGGTCATCACCCGCACCTTTGAAGAGGTCACGGGAAAGGACATCCGCCGTATCCATCAGATGCCGATTCCGTTTCTCCCGGAGGAGCGGGAGGTCTACAATATCGTGCTGAAGGAGTTTTACCGCATCCAGCGCGAGTATTACAGCTCGACCGGAAACAGCCGGAAGGACGCGCTGATGCGGCTTATTCAGCAGATCACACTGCTTCTGCGCATCAGCGCCGCCCCGGACTGCATGAAGGAATACGAGGGCGAGACGCCGCTCAAGGAGATGGCCGTTGTGGAAGCCCTTGCCCGGTGGCCGGAAGAAGTTGTAGCCATCGGCGTGCGGCATACAACGGTGTTGGACCGTTACGCCGCCGCCATCCGTGAATACCTTCCGGACCGCCCCCTCTTTGTGGTGACAGGCTCCACCGTCACCTTCGCCAAGCGGCGTGCTCTGCGGGATATATTGCGGGACAGTCAGAATGGCATCCTGCTCTGCACACAGCAGAGCCTTCCCTCCAGCGTCAACTTCGAGTTTGTCAATAAGATCATCATTCCGGAGATGCACTACAACAACGCCGGCATGAGCCAGTTTTATATGCGGTTTGTCCGCTACACCTCCACGGAGAAAAAGGATCTGTATTTCCCAATCTACATTGGAAGTCTGGAATCCAACCTCATGCAGATGGTGCTGGCAAAGGAAAAGCTGACCATGTTTATGAAGGGGCAGGACGCGGATATGGATGAGATCTATGCCAAATTCGGCGTGGATTATGACCTGCTCTCCACGTTGATGACCCGTGAAACGGATGACGAGGGACACCTGCGTATCCACTGGGGCGAACAGAAGATCGCCTGATTTCAGGAAAGGAACAAAAAATGGACAAGTTTCATATTGAGCTCTATCCAAAGGCTGATTTGGAAAACGAATGGGCAAAGAACAAACACACGCCCGGCCCCTGTATGCGCTGCGGCGGCCCCATGTGGGAATCTCTTGCCGAAAACGCTCTGAGCCGTGCGCTGAATGTCTATGTCTGCCCTGCGTGCGGCATGGACGAGGCCCTGCGGGATGCCGCGGGGAAGGTACTCCCCATAAGCGAGTGGTACGCCGTGAAGCAGCACCGTTTTGCGGAGCATAAGAAACCGCAGGCAGTCAAGCTGACGCCAGCCTGTGCGTTCATGGAGATCTTCTCCGGAGCGCGGAAGACGCTGCCGTTGAGCGGCGCCCGGTATCCTGCTTCGCTGGTTGCCTATTCCCGCTCTGACTATGACGGGTGGCGATGGTGGACAACATGGTTCCCGGATGAAGAAATGCGCCCAGCTCCGGAGCTTGGGAAGGAGATCGACGCCTTCCAGTCGCAGCTTCTCGCTCTGCCGGAATTCAAAACCCTGTGGGCGATGGAGCGGATGTGCCGGCTGTATGCCCAACCGACAAAGGAGCCCACGGAATTTAATCTGTACGCGGAAACGGCGCATTTTCATATCTGGCTCCGCTTGATCACGCGGGAGCGGGACTATAACCTCTACACATACTTTTTCGCAAAATAACCCAGTTGTTCAGACGCAGAAAGCCGGGGCCGCATCGCGGCCTCCGGCTTTTTCTTTGTGTACAGGCATATTTTTTTCGGAACGATCCGATTTTTGTTGCTCTTATGCGTATTACATCCGTATAAGAGAAGTATAGGAGGTACATAGCCATGTTAATTGCTGTCGATCACGGGAACAAACAAATCAAAACCGTCCATGCGCCGCCGTTTACCTCCGGGCTTATCCAGAGTGATACGCCCGGCTTCGGAACGGACGCATTGGCCTATCGGGGGAAGTATTACACATTGACCGACCAGCGGATCCCTTACCGCAGAGATAAGACAGAGGATGAACGCTTCTTCATTCTGACGCTTTTTGCCATCGCGCATGAGATCGAAGCGATGGGACAGTACAGCGGCAGCCTCATGCGCGTGCAGCTGGCGGTCGGCCTTCCTCCCGCACATTTTGGCGTGCAGGCAAAACGGTTTATCAACTATTTCAACGGGCGGGGTGCGGTTGCCTTTCAGTTTAAGGGAAAGCCCTATGCCATTTTCATTGAAAACACCGCCTGTTTCCCGCAGTCCTTTTCTGCCGCTGCGGCCACGGTTAAAAACCTCACCTCATTTCCGAGGGCGCTGGTGGTCGATATCGGCGGCTTTACGGCGGATTATGTGCGTCTGCGGAACGGCGTGCCGGACATGGCAGCCTGTGATTCTCTGGAAAACGGTGTGATCCTGCTCTATAACCGCATCTGCGCAAAAGCAAATGCCGAGCTGGACATTCTGCTGGAGGAAAGCGAGATCGACCGGATCCTGTGCGGCGAGGATCAGGACGCGGCGCCGGAGGTCATCGCTCTGGCAGAACGGGAAGCGCAGGAATTTATCAACGACCTGCTCAGCGGCCTGCGGGAGCGGATGCTGGAACTCAAGTCCGGCAAAGTGATCTTCCTGGGCGGGGGCGCTACTCTGCTGCGCCGGCAGATCGAAGCGTCCGGAAAAACCGGGCAGGCGATTTTTGTGGAGGACATCAATGCCAATGCCAAGGGGTATGAGTATCTTTACCGGCTTCAGCACAGCGGGCGGTGAGTGCTATGACCGACAAGAAGGACCCCGGGAAATTCACGATCCGCTTCAACATCTGTGACCCACAGCATAAAGCGGTGATCGACCTGCTCAACCGGCAAGGCCGCAGCAAAGCGCAGTTTCTTGTCAGCGCTGTCCTGCACTATATCAACTGCAAGGAGACGCCGGAGGTGTCTGTTCCGGTTCCGATTCCGGATCAGGCGGCGCTGGAGGAGATGATCCTTGCCATTCTGGCAAAGAACCAGAGTCATTTGAAAAAGCAGCCCGATCCGAAGTCGGCCCCCGCACAGCGGGATGCGGCTATCTCCGCTGCGTCTGAACCTATGCCGCCCGCAGACGGAAGGGAATTGGAACAATGGTTTGGCGGGCAGGATGGTGTGGCATCGATCCTGAACTCTCTGAAAATGTTCGAGCAGGATTAAAAGCAAAGGACCGGAATGAAGCCGCCCCTGTCAGACTCAACGCTTGTGATATGCTCCCTCCATGAGCAGTGTCATTAAGTTTGCGCACAAAACGCCCGACAATGCTACCAATGGTCATTCCGCTCAAGGTAGCGGCAGATTTTCCTGAGTTCGCAAAGGAGCCACCTTTGTCGTTCTGGTTTTGAACACTTTACATAGTCAAGGCAGATAGACGCTGTGAGATCTTCTAATTGAACTACATCCTTACTGCGGCAAGCCCACGCATCACACAGGTGTATCGTACCTGAATCGGCTTCTAATTAGCAAATTGCTAACCCCCCGACCGACAGATCTGTCAGCCAAGACTCTCTGGGCCTAATTACTATTTACCCTCGCCCAGACGAGCCTTCCTACAATCCGCTACAGCTCGCCAGCCGCAGCCCTACTCTCTTCACCACCTCTCCTGAATGTCGCTCTCACAAATTCTTGCTTCTATCGCAGCCTTTTCTATTCAACGGTTTACCCGTTCATGATATAAACGGGCAAACCGTTATCATAGTGCATTTCCTTTATGTGAATTTTTTTAACAATTCGCTTCTAATATAATTTAATGTTTTTGTTACAGACTCAGATGTAGAGAAAAATTCGTAATTAGCTAAATCAGAAAAATTATAGTCCCTATAATTCCCTTCAAGTGTTAATGTGTCGGTATGATCCGTTTTGATATAACCAAAAAACTCTGATTTTAAAATGAATGCGGGCTCATTTTGATATGCATTTAGCGGAGAGCTGTCCATAAAAATTAGATAGTCATTTTCAGGATTCATCAAATTTAATGTATTCATGAATTCGATATGTCCATCGACCTCTTGAAATCCAAAATATTGATAAACATATGCTGTATTACCTACTGAAAGAGAAGCATCGCCTTTGATAATTTCCTTCACAGTGAATTCTTGACCGATGCTTCCCTCGGTTTGAATTATGTTTCCAGTTGGAGCAACAACTGCAATAATTTCTGCAGAAGCCACACCATATAGATCCACATCTGATCCGAAAGATGTAAGGGTCAACCCCCCTTCATCATTTTCATTCCACGCATAATTTAATACTATATGTGAATCTTCGACATCTTTTATATTTGACAGGTGAGAAATTCCGCAATCAGAAATGCTGCCTTGAAAGACGAGACCAAGTATAATAGCAATCAAAAGGAGGGAGATGTTAGCAATAAAAAAAATATGATGCTTTTTTCTCATTTGTTTCCCCCCTATTCCTCAATCCTACCGTGTTTCATGTGGTAGATTTCTGTGCATAGCGTAGAAATATCCTGCCTTATATGACTGGCCAACAAAACAACAGCACCCCGATTTGCTTCCTCAGCAATGATGTCGCGTATAAGTAATACACCCTCTTTATCAATGGCATTTGTGGGTTCGTCCAAAAAAAGAAAATTTGGCTTCTCCATAATAGCCTGAGCAACAATGAGACGTTGCCTCATACCAAGTGAATACTTTTTGATAGGAAGAGGATTGGTTGGATCAAGTCCAACCCTCTCCAATGTGGTTCTAATGTCAGCTTTTGAAATTCGCTTATTGAGCGAACCTAAAAATAGGAGGTTTTCCCATCCGGTTAATTCAGGCCACATACATGAATTTTCTATAATTACACCAATTCTCTCTGAACAGCGGCCTTTGTGGATATCAGTTCTGTTTAAACAAACTTTTCCAGTAGTTGGTTTTACTAGTCCACTTAAAATACGAAAAAGCATAGTTTTTCCGGAACCATTCTCGCCAACAAAACCGTATACATTTCCTCCAGACAAATTCAAGGATATATTTTGCAATATTTGTTTAGAACCTATTTTTTTAGAGACACTTTCAGCATATAAAAGTTGTTTCACCTTTGCACCTCCCACAAATGTTAGAAAATATCTGTGCGGCATATATATAATGTGATTCCAATTGACAAAATAGCAAGATAAACTAGTTCAGACAATATTTTTGCCAAAGCTATTTCAACAGATTGGATTATATCGATATTAAAGCAAAGAGGATTTAAAATCATATTCATCGAACTATCAAAATTAAGAATAGCAATGAGTTCCAAAGCCAATATGAGCACAAACACGCCTATAATGCCAATAGGTAAACCATGCTTAATAGAAATCCAGTTGGCTAATAAACATACTGTAGCAAACATAGGAAATAACATTGCAAATAGAGTAACTAGTGTAAATAAAGTCTGACGGTCCATCTGCCATACAATAACTCGTCTAGAAGAGATAGAGAATTTTAGAGATAGGTAAAGAATTGTGTAGAATATCGAAATAATACTTAGACCAATAACTTTTTTTGAAATCCAAATTCTACGGCTTGGGAGACGACTGAAGATAAATGTTCCTATTGAATCGAAGAAAACTGATATGTGGTTTCCGAAGAGAATAGTAAATAGAAAAAAAACCCCGAGGCTTTCAATGGACATAACAAGTGTTTGAACATTACCTGAAGAAAGACGCCCAAAAATGTCGTACCATAGAATTTCTGCGAGAGGTTGATCTTGTGGAGACGACAAAAAAATGTCTGAAAGCGACATAAAAAATATGTATGGAATTATAAGTAATATTTTTTTTGCGCAAATGAAAACATTCTTTTTTCTCATTCAAGATTCCTCCACTCAGACAACACATAATAGATTGTATGCTTTTATTGGAGACTTTTTAAATCACTTTTAATCCCATATATACATAAAGTAACAATTGCTAAAAAAATTATAAAAACAAGTTTGGCAAAGAACGCATAGTCCTGGCCTTTAAGAAGCGTTGGAACAACATAGTCCAATATGTCGAAATTAACATATGTTTGACCGCCTTCTATTGAACGAGAAAATAGATCGGAATCATATACTCTAAACAGCTGTAAGGTTGCAAACACGGGTATGAACAAAAAAAGTTTACTTTTTTTATATAGGAAAGACAGACTAAGAGTGAAGGATGCAAGTAATCCAGAAAATGCAGCGAAAATAAGCAGATAGATAAAATTGTATAAAAATGGACTATAAAGAAAAATTTTTAAAAAAGGCATTTTGGTATATGAAGTCTGATACAATATATTTGTTCCTAAGAGTTGACGGAAATAATTTCCCATCTGGTATTCACCAAGCCATGTATTTTGATTATGAGGTAAAAAAACATTGCAAAGAATGAGGTTAATGAAAAATGGAACGGCAATAATAAGGAAAGTGCCAAAAAAACTGGCAACTAGTTTTGATACATAGTAAATAGTTCGTGAAGTACGGCTTATATATACAGGAAGAAGTTGGTTCTTGTAGTCATCAATATATGAAGTCGAAAAAGGTAAGACCAACAAAAACGGATAAAGTAAAGAAAAGAAAAACCAAAGCCTATTTGACTGTGAAAAACAGACGAGTTGGTTAGCATCTTTTATTTTTGATATATCTATTCCAGAAAACTCTGTCAATGTAAAAGCAAATGCAAAGCATGAATAAAATAAGGCAATCACTGCTGCGACCTTAAACTCTTTTTTGGTAAACATGGTATTTATCTGTACGCAGATTGATGAAAAAATCATTGGCTGCCTCCTAAATAATAACTGTCGGTGTGGTAATTTTAGTTATTTAATACTTGATGTGTTATTGGTGAACAGGTGTGAAATCAATGTACGTTCCAGTAACCGGAGATTTTGCAATCGATCCAAGGAATGTGCCCCTTGCAGTACAAGCTAACACTTTTGCTAGCTGCCTGAAAAGAGGAGGGAATGGGAACATCGTACCAACTGCCCGAGGTTACAAGCGTGGAAGTTCCGCTGCTGGTTGCTTTTGCGTACACCTGGGAGTACAGGCTCGTCTCATTCCCATCAGCGTCATACATTTTGGTGATTTTTAACTCACCATTTTCTGTTGCGCTGTCTTTGGTGGCCGAGCCGATGTAGCTCCAGCTGTTACTGTCCACAGACTTTTTAAGGTTGGAAAAATCGAATTCTTCTGCGAAACAGACGGAGGACAGTGCAACCATAAGAGCAAGCACCAGACCAAAGGAGAGAAAACGCTTTTCAATTTTTGCCATAAATCTTGACCTCCTCTTGCTAAACTACCACACAGACAGTATTCCAAAAGTGGCTTTATAAAGCTACTTTTGTATCATGCTTTTTTATGATGAATGCGGTTTATGAATACATAATTTCACTACAGCCTTAAAGCAATACCGCGTCCACTAAGAAATGGAGTAATTATAATTTATTTGCAAGTACCTTCGATTGAAACTTGTGGCTTTGAGACACCATTTATTTTCACATCAACGGTTAACTCATAGGTTTTGCCTTTTGAAACAGTAGCTGAATTAGAGAAAAGAAGGTATCCAGTCCCAGAGTCAGTCCAACGCGCAATACGTGTGGAGCCATTCCAAAGTTGGATAACGGCACTTATCTGATCAGTTGATCTATCAGCAGAAACAGAAACACGACAGTTGGCGGTTGTGCCATCAAAAGAGATTGCAGGTAGAATTGTCATCACACGGGGAGATGCCGCATATGCTGGAAGTGACAGTAGCATGGCGAGCAATAGTACAAGCGGAATAATTCGTTTTTTCAAAGAAATGACCCCTTTCATTTGTTTTACTTCTTAAACGAATGAAAGGGGTCATTTTGGACAGCTGTTAACAAATTTATTTTTTTGCTTGTACGCTTTCCGCCAATCGAAGCATAACCTCTTGGGGTAAAGTGGATGTAATACAAAAAAACGTATTCCTATCTTCTGATTGCCAAACCAAGCCATTTGATATATCAGGATCGCTTGAAAGGTAAAACTCCGCGTCAATATTCCCGATGCGAACAATTTGAACATCAGAAGTGTTACTTTCGAGAAATAGACTTATGGAATCATCACCTTGCGAATAGGTAAATTGAATGGTTTTTCCGGACCCGTTTTGATATATGACTACTGCGTTTCCTTTCGACTCCATTCTGTTGGTCTCGAAAAATCCGTCCGGTAACTGCGTTAATTCATATTGCTTTGACTTATCATTCTGTGTGGTATCTCCAACAAAGCGATATTCAATGAATGTTTCATATTGTTCACGCACCCACGCAAAAAAGGCGGCTCGCGCTTCTGCGTCAACAGTCAGCCAAGTGCTACTGGCGAGAACAACCACAAGAACAAAGCAAGCTGCATATTTGGGCAGTTTGTAGATCACAGGATATTTTGCTTTGCGAAAGGTGCGGCGCATTTTTCGTTGAAACGATGGCGAAAACTCATGTTCACATTCTGCTGGAGCGGGGAGCGAATCCCTGATTGCCTGATCCGCTTCAGCCGTCGCTTTTTTCAGCGTTTCATCGCTTATCACAGGATTCCCGCCTCCTCACATAGTTTTTTCAATTTGGTTTTAGCCCGTTGACCCAGTTTAATTGTGGCCGGCAACGACAGTTCCAACATCTTTGCAATTTCCCTGACAGTGTACCCATAATGATAGCGTAGCAAAATCATTTCACGATACCTGGCAGGCAGTTGCAAAATACATTTTGTCAAATCGTTGTCCCCTTCATAATGAGCATTTGTGCCTTGAATTTCTTCGATCAGTTCGACAGTTTTGTATTTTTGCCGCTTTCTGTACTGATCTATCGCTTGGTGTTCAACTATTGTAACGACATAGCCATGCGTTTTTGGACACACCGGATCATCAATTTTTTTAATATTTTCTACTATTTTTACGAAAGCCTGATGCACAGCGTCCTCGGCATCCTGATCGTTATGTAAAATTTCGTAGGCCACATGATACATGAGGCCACGGTACTCCAGATAGATCTGTTCAAACAGCGACTTCTCCTCTGGAGTTTCAAGCATCTGTAAATAAAGCAACATAATGCGAACTCCCAGTCATTATTTATGCTATTGTATCATGTAGTCTGACCTTCCTACAAGTTGAAAGATTCGATTTACATAATGTTTTCTGTGGAAACAAGATAAAGAGTGCTATATGCTGGGGAAATGCAGGACAGGGGCATATTGCTGCTATTTCCGTTCGGCGGTGCTGCCCCTTGATCCCGTGCTGGAAAGGTCGCTGACCGTGGAGCGTATCACGGAAACCCGTCCTTGCCCGGTGTGCGGCAGGGCCTTTCTCCCGGACGGGCGGCAGCGGTACTGCTCCCCGACCTGCGCCCGTGCTGCAAGGCGGCAGAAGCAGCGCGGCTATATGTGGAAAAACCGGGGTAGACCGTGAGCATTTGACCCCGGAAAACACTCTTGATTGCAGGGTTTTCTGGGGCCGCTTCATGGGCGGGGCGTATGATTTCATAGCCCCGCCCGGTTTTGCAGAAATATTGCTAACATTTTGGAACCTTCATGAAATAGTTATTGTTTGTGGCATTGGAATTAGTAACGCTTGCTTTCTTTGCATACAGCGTGATCTCGTGAGAGTCCACGCCATTGAGGGCATCCACACGGTGGAGGTCGGTGGAAATGAGCTGGTCATTTTTATTGTAGGTGAATACGGACTCCGTGCCCAGTGCATCGATGGTCTTTACAATATTTCCATTGCCATCATAGACATACCGGGTGGCATTGCCGTTGCGGTCCTTGACCTGCACGATGCGGTCTGTGGCATCATAGGTAAAGAACTGCGTATTGCCGCGGCGGTCTTTCACGCTGGTAACCCGATTCAGGGCGTCATAGGCATAGGTCACGGTGCCGGCAGCATGAAATTAGCGTTTCGGCAAATAGTATGGGAGGGTGCAATTTCTGCACCCTCCCATACTATTCATCCCGTTATCTTTTTCTCACCTTCAGCGGTATAATACTCAAAACGCACCCATTCATCATCAATAAAAGTGCATTCCGATACAAGCGAACCAGAAAAAATCGAATTGATTGTATCGGGATACCTATTATCTCCAACAAATGCAATTCCGTTTACTGCATCATGTCCTCGGCACGCAAAACGGCAATAGAAATTTCCAGAACGGGTTGTTGAGGCATAGATGGCATTGCAATCAGTCTTTTTGAACACAGAGCGTATTGCTTCTGCACTAACATCTTGATTTGCATCCCCAAAAAGTGTTTGGATATCGTCTTCGGATGTTAAATACAAAGGGAACCCTTCAACCTTGTTTTGGCGCAAAACATCCACGATATCAGTAAACTCATCACTGTTCTGATAAAAGTACTCTTCCACCGAAATATTGCGGCTTTTGTTTTCTACAAATTGAAAGACAAGAATAAGCAGAATAGTCGCCAGAATTGGGTAGACAATCAATTTAGTGCGTTGCATTATAGTATTCGATACCCCACTTCACTGACAGATGATCTTCCTCGCTCTCACCGTAGTACTCGTCCAAGAGTTTCCAGATTTCAATTCCCGCATTCGCCACTCCGCCGCCTAAATATAGCATTTCATCGGAGACACCAAGAGCCTTCCCCCAATAGCCATATGTAATATTGCCCATCATCTCGGGTGTGACGACCGAATCATCAAAAACGAATCGGAACTGATTTCCATAGAAACTTCCATCTCCAAAAATAGCTTCCCATCGTTCTTCAACTTTGATGTCCCATTCAGCATTAGGTTTTACCATGCTTGCAAACCACAAAAGTTCATTGATTCGCTTGGCTTGATACGCAGAGTTATAATTATAAACTAAGCGTCCAAACCATGTGAGATTTTTACCTACTTCAGCAACATAATCTTCGTATAGTGGGATTTGGTGTTCAAGCACTACCTTTTCGTTTTCAGTAAGGACTTTGTTCATAGCATCGGTATAGTCGAAATACCAAATACCATTGACTTTCTTGGTTGACACTCCAGCAGGAAGATTGTCCAATACAGATTGTGAGAAACCTTGAGGAACAACACAAACATATTTGCGATAGTAGTCTTTATTCGTAATTCCATCACGTTTCATCAGTTGCCGCACATACAGATCGTAAAAAGCCTTTTGACTTTCTTTGTTAGAATACCTTTTGTTAACATAGACATTGGCAACCGTCAGATAGGTCGTATTGTTAACGAAGCTTGTCGGCTTAATCTGGTAATTGAGTTGGAACAAATTCACCGCAGCAGCAGTGAGACCTCCATAGTCTACCCCCATATCTCCATTGGGAATATTTGAATATCCCATGTAGTTAAGCATCTGTTGCATCTTCTTCAGCTCGGTTGAATAGCTATGCGATGCATCCTCACCGTTATTACGTTTAGATACAATGTTCTCGTATTTAATCCAAATAAGCCCTAACGGATCAATCTGTTTTATGGGGTTGTCCACAACATACAGATACTGCACCAAACTAATGGGATTCGCAACTGTTCCTGCAATCAAGTCCACTGCATCAAACCGCTTGTTCTCCGCATCGTACATTCTGGCCTTTGCGTAGAACTGGTTCAGGACATCATCATACTCATGCGTCGCATAGGTGATCTCCGGCAGCAGTCTGCGGAAGCCGCCGTCCACGGTGATGTCCGTGTACCGGCGCACCTCGCCCCAATCGGTGTAGTCTGCCCGTGCGGTCACACGGCCGTATTGATCGGAGAGATTCACCACGCTGCCAAGGCGGTCGGTGTGGACGTAGGCCATATTGACGCATTTCTTGATGCTCTGCCCCCACCAGTTGCTGCCTTCGCCAATCGTCATGACCTGCAGCTTGTCCAAACCGTAGGTGTAGAAGAAGTCATAGCCGTCCTGCTCGGACTTCACCAGCACCCGCTGGTCGATGCCAAGGCGGGTATAGTCAATGACATAATCCGTCTTGACCACTTCCGGCTTTTCAATGCCGGTCTCCACGCTGGGCGTCTGGCAGTGGAAGTCCGTGTAGCCGTGGCTGTTGTCCTCTAAAATCAGCTCTGTGCCGACCCGCACGCCGAGACCGTTGAAGGTGTATGCGCTGACCTCGCCGGCCTTGTTGGTGCCCTGCACCATGCGGTTCGTCTCGTCATAGAGATAAGTTGCAATGGTGATGTTCTTGGGTCCGGTGGTGGTAGGCGAACAAATCTCTTCTTCCTTCACCAGATTGCCGCGCTTGTCGTAGGTATAGCCGTAGTCATAGATGCGGGTGATCTTCTGCTCATAGCCGCACACATGCTTGCTCACCATCTGGTTGAGGTCGTTGTACTGGTAGGTATCCTCTTCGCCCTTGGTGGGACCGCTCTGCTTCAGCAGGTTGCCCAGCGTGTCATAGCTGTAGCTATAAGCAAGGGTATCGTAGGGATAGACCTCCAGTTTGCGGGTGCTGCCGGTGAGCCGGTTCAGCGCGTCATAGGTAAAGGTGGTACGGCTTTTGAGGTTTTCCGTGGCGTCGCTGTCCCGCTGGAATTCCGTCAGTGCATTGCCCTCGGCGTCGTAGGTGTACTCATACTTGACCTTGGGCGTCTTGTTGTAGAGCTGGAAGGGATCGGTGTCCACCGTCTTGAGGAGGTTGCCCTCCGCGTCATAGGTATACTGCTCGATCCAGCCGTTGGGATAGGTCAGCTTGACGGGGCGGTTGGCATCATCGTAGACATAGGCATAGGTGCCGTCATCCGCGTCAATGACGCTGGTAAGGTTATACACCGCATCGTAGAAGCTGCGGGTCTTGCTGCCGTCCGGATAGGTAATGCCGGTCTGATTGCCCACGGCGTCATAGGCGTAGGAAACCGTATTGCCCTTGTGGTCGGTCATCTTCTGGAGGCGGCCCAGCAGGTCCAACTCGAAGGTGTTGGTGCCGGTCCAGTCATCCATCTGCACCAGTTCGCCGACCTTGTTATACTGGTAGGAGACCTCCTTTGCCCCATTGTAGTTGATTTTCTTCACCAAATCAAGGGCGGTGTAGGAATACTGGGTCACATAGCCATCCGCATCGGTCTTGGAGACCAGATTGCCGTTGCCGTCGTAGACATAAACGGTACTGTCGCCAAGCGCGTTGATCTCTTTCGTGACCAAATTCCGACCATCGTACTCATACAGCGTGATCTCGTGGGAGTCCACGCCATTGAGGGCATCCACACGGTGGAGGTCGGTGGAAATGAGCTGGTCATTTTTATTGTAGGTGAATACGGACTCCGTGCCCAGTGCATCGATGGTCTTTACAATATTTCCATTGCCATCATAGACATACCGGGTGGCATTGCCGTTGCGGTCCTTGACCTGCACGATGCGGTCTGTGGCATCATAGGTGAAGAACTGCGTATTGCCACGGCGGTCTTTCACACTGGTAACCCGATTCAGGGCGTCATAGGTATAGGTCACGGTGCCGGCAGCATCCGTCATGGAGGTGAGGTTGCCATTGGCATCGTAGGCATAGCTGGTCACAACGCCCTTGGCATTGGTCTCGCTCTTGACATTGCCTGCCAGATCATAGGTGAATGTGGTCGCATTGCCCTTGGCATCGGTGACCTTGATGACCCGATCCCGGCTGTCGTACTCAAAGCCGGTAACATTACCCAGAGCATCCGTCATGGAGATCAGGCGCCCATCCGCGTCATAGGCATAGGCGGTCTCCGCACCCTCTTCATTCACGGACTTTACCATACGACCATCTGCGTCATAGGTATTGTATGCGGTATTGCCTTCGGCATTGGTGCTGGAGATTGCTCGGTTCAGTCCATCGTAGGTATAGCGGGTGGTATTGCCGTTACCGTCAGTAGAGGCAACCGTATTTCCCTCGTTATCATACTGGAAGGAGAAGGTATAGCCCTCCGCGTTGGTATAACTGGCAAGACGATCCAGCGCATCATAGACATAAGTAGTGGCATTTCCTTCGGCATCGACAGCCTTGACAATGTTCCCGTTATGATCGTACTCCGCGCGGGTCACGCCGCCATTGGCGTCCGTAACGGCAACAGCGCGGCCAAGCGCATCATAGGAATAGCCGGTCGTATTGCCGTTGGCGTCTGTAACCGAGGTTATATTTCCTGTTTCGTCGTAGCGATAGGTTGTGCCCCCGCCCAGAGCATCGGTAACAGAAGTCACATTGCCGACAGCGTCATAGGCGTATGCCGTTTTGCCGCCCATGGCGTCCGTCATCTCGATCAGTCTGCCGTTGGCATCGTAGGCATAGGAGATCACGCCGCCCAGTTCATCGGTGGCAGTCAAAACCTGACCGTTGGCATCATAGGTGTAGGCAACAAAGCCGCCATCCGCGTAGGTGATCTTTGTGGCGCGACCCAGCACATCATATTCGTAGCCGGTCACGTGGCCCAGCGCATCCGCCGAGGATATCTGACGCCCCAGCGCGTCATAAGTGCTGGAAGTCTCCGCGCCCATGGCAGAGGTGGTCTTGGTCATCTGACCGTTAGCGTCATAGGTGTAGGAGGTCGTGCTGCCCTCAGCATCTTCCATGCGGATCAAACGGTTCTCCGCGTCGTAAGCATAGCGGGTGGTGTGGCCGTTGCGATCCGTAGTGGCGGTCAGGTTGCCGTTGGCATCGTATTCGCTGACGGTGCTCTTGCCGAGTGCGTCGGTGATCTTTGTAAGGTTGCCGACGCCGTCATAGGTATATTGGGTGGTATTGCCGTTGGCATCCTTGACGGAGGCAGTACGTCCAACGCTGTTGTACTCGGTAGAACTGACGCCGCCGACAGGATCGGTGGTGGAAACCAGTTGACCGTTCCGATCATAAGCATAGCGCCAGGTATTGCCGCGGGCATCGGTCATGGAAACAATACGGCCATCAGCATCGTAGGTATAGCGGGTGACCGCTTCGTTGGCGTCTGTTGCTGTGGTCAGATTTCCGCTGTCATCATAGGTATAGCGGGTCACATTGCCCAGCGGATCGGTGATAGAGGTCACGTTGTTCTGCGCGTCACGGGTAAAGGTGGTGACATGGCCCATGCGGTCGCTTTCGCTGATGTTGAAGCCGTTGCCATCCACCGTGTAGGTCTGCTCGCTGCCATCGGCGCCGATGACCTTCACCAGTTTGCCGGCCTCGGTATACTCATAGGAAGTGACTGACCCCATGGCGTCGGTGACTGTGATCAGGCGGCCCTGCCCGTCATAAATATAGGCGGTCACATTGCCCAGCGGGTCTGTCATGGACGTGCAGTTACCCTGAGCGTCATAGGTGTAGGTCGTCTGCGCGCCAAGCGCATCCGCTGCGGAAGTGAGATTGCCGTCGGCATCATAGACATAGGAGCGGGTCATACCGCGGCCATCGGTAGCGGAAGTCATATTGCCCTGATGGTCGTAGGTATAGTAGCTCGTATTCCCGTTGCGGTCACGGATCATGGTTGGCATCCGATTGCTGTCGTACTCGAACCGCTCATAAGTGCCGTCGGCGTAAGTGATTTTGGCTTTGTTGCCCGCGGCATCATAGGCATAGGATGTGCGGTTGCCTTCACGATCCGTCCGGCTGGTAACCTGATTGAGATCGTTATAGGTCACCGTCTGGCTGCCGCTGGCATCTGTAGACTTGGTGATCCGGCCCTGCTCATCAAACCAGATCTCATGGAAATAGCCGTCCTCGCCGGTGCAGGTGTTGTGCCGCCCATCGAAATCGTAGGTAAAATCAAAGGTGCCGAAGTTTACGGCATACTGATGGACTACACGGCCCTGTGCGTCATATTCATTCTCTACATAGATCTCACCCTTGAGATTCTGAACAGAACTGAGATACCCGTTGCCGTCATACGCATAGCGCAGGCTGTCTCCATCAGGGTTTTCCACTTCAGTCAGGAGGCCGCCGTCATAGGACAGATGGATGCTGCGCCCTACGCTGTCCGTCACCGCAGCGATATTGTCGCCGCTGTAGGAGAACGTAAAGCTGCCGGCGCCGTTGGACACGCTCCGGAGCTTGTCACCGTCATATTGGAAGGACAGCGTATTCCCACTAAGATAGACGATGCTCAGAATACGGCCGCTGTTGTCGAAGCGGTAGATCGTCCCCGCCTTATCCGTCATGGCGTAACCGCTGCCTGTCTGCACCAGCGAGTAATCACCGCAGGCGTCAAAGCTGCCGTCAAAACCGATTGGGAAATAAAGCGTAACGGCTCTCGGCAAATGGGCAATCACGGAGCGGCCGTCAAACTCCAGCGCATAGGAGAAGTTGGACGTCCAGCCGCCGCCAAGCCCGTAATTTTCATCCGCGTGGACAGATTCGTAGTAACGTGTAAATTCCAGATCATCCTTGCCGTACAGCGCAAGGTCACGGTAATTCCATGTAAAACTGCCGCTGAGCAGATCCACAGGGTCGCCGCTGCAGGCCAGTTCATCCCGAATTGCGATCAGATCATCCCAGGAATTGATCATCTCGAAGGTGTCAATGGCCTCACCTTTCTCCGGCACATCAAAGCCAAGAAAGCTGTTGTAGATCGCTGTCCGGGGCGTGCAGGGCTGCATGACGATGACGTAGCGGCCACCGCTGGAAATACGGGTGAGGCTGCCGCTGTCATCCCTGTAGCTGCCGTCCCACAGGACTATATTCTGGATGGTGTTTTCACTTTCTTCGGCAGCATCCGTCAAGCTGAAGAAAGCGTGTGCGCTGGGCAGAACAGAACTTTCCGGCAGATAGTCGATCTCCTCATTGATCTCCGGTTCCACGTCCGAAACAGCTTCGACAGGTTTTTCTGCAGAAGGCTCGTCCTCAATCGCTGTCACCGGCACATCTGCCTTATCCGTTTCCACCGCCTCCGAATCCACCGTATCCGCATCGGCAGGTGTCGTGTCCGCATCATCTTCCAATGGTTCCGCATTTGCAGAGGGAGCAAAGGACTCCTCTATCGCCGTTGCAGACTCCGTATCCGTTGTCAGGCTTTCCTCGGAAGCCCCATCCTCCGATGTCTCATTGGCAGGAGATTTTTCCGTATCCATTGCTTCATCGTTGATGTCAGCGGGCAAATTTGCTTCCGGATTTGGAGCATCTAGATTTTCCGAGGGGAGCAGAGCGTCTGTCTCTGCCATATCTTCCGGGGCAGGGAGCTCATCAAGGCTCACCGTTGCAGCCGCATCGTCCAGTCCGGCGAGGCGATTGCCCTCAAAGCCAAAAGCGTAGAAATCCTCAATCACTTTCGGCTGACGCTTCCCGCGGATCGTCTGATAGACGATATTCAGCCACTCATCTTCATCGATAGGCGAATAGCCCACCTGCTCCGCCGTATAAATGTCATCCCCCTCCTGAAGCGGGACAATATTTTCCTGCACCGGAACGCCCACCAGTACGCCCAGTCGGCGGCCAAGGAACTCCTCGCTCTGGAGTTTTCCGTGTCCATCCGCATCATCCTCCGGCGCATACGGCATGGAAACAATATCTTCATCCATATACGCGGGTTCATCCTTCATCTCATACAGTTCCAGCGTGACCGGCTGTGATCTCTCGATCACATAGATCAACTTGAACCAGGAGTCGGGATAGGTCATATTGGCTTTTGTCAGGAATGCGTTGTCTCTTGACTCATAAGAGAAGAAGGACACACGCCGCCCGTTATCCCGGAGAGCGTACAGTCCCATGATCTTAAATTCGGCGCTGGCCGGTCGGTCAGCCGCCGTATCCTCGGCAAAGACTGCGGTAGGGAACAGTGTCAAAAGCATTGCCAGCGTAAGCAGCATCGAAATGAATTTGTTTCGGAATCGTTTTAGCTTCATTTGCTATTCTCCTCTCTACGATACATGACAGTGGATCTGCGGCGGATGTTGCCCCAATGACCACCTCCTCCAAAAATGTGCCCTTACTATATTCATCTCCTGACAGTGTCGATTTGTGACAAGAAGTTCGATTTTTTCTGCATTTTTTTGTGACGCATGCCGTTCATTTCTCTGCAACGTAATGATCATCGGTACAGATGCACTCCTATTGTTTTCGCATGGGGAAAATGCAAAAATATCATGCGCATTATATCTATAAGGGCGATAAACGCCTTGATAGTCGATTTATTGTACGAATGACTCCCTGTATAATATGCGTATAGGCAGAATAGTACCGTGGCGCGTATTACAGGAGACGCTGAAGTATGATTGATTATCAGGAAATCGGAAACAACATTAAAATATGTCGAATCCGCTGCAATCTCAAGCAGGCTGAACTTGCCGAAATGGTCGGTGTTACATCCCAGCACATCAGCCACGTTGAGAGGTGTCAAACGAAGCCGAGCCTGACATTACTGGTGGATATATCGACAGCACTGCGCGTTGATCTTTATACTCTGCTTGGAAGCAACATTCCGGTTCATCCAGACGTCAGCATTTCTGTTGAATTTGCAAGCATGTTGAAAGATGCCGCGCCGGAGCAGGTCAAATTGTGCCTGTCTGTGTGCAAAACGATTATAGAGCATGGTGAGAGCCACCAGTTCAAATAAATCAGCTGCCGGCTGTTGATTGCATGGCAGCTGATTTTTTGGTGAGATTTTGCGAAGGAAGGGATTGTATGGATAAGCAGCAGCGAGAGTACATCCATCATTTGATGCTTCAATACTCTGATGCCATGGTCCGGCTTACATATCGTCGCGTAGGGGACTGGCATCTTGCGGAGGACTTGGTGCAGGAGACCTTTCTGACAGCGTGCTGTAAGTCGGAACGGGTATGCGGTCACAAGAAACCGGTGGCGTGGCTCTTTGAGACATTGAACAATTTGACCTTGCGCGAAAGCCGCCGCTTTTATCATACAGAGGTTTCGATTGAAGATATCGCTGAAAGCTATGAACTCACGGAACTTCCAATGGCCTGTCATATTCCGATGGGGCTAAGCGGATCGGAGCAGGAGATCATCCTGCTTCGCATCGATAAAGGCTATTCATTTCTGGAACTCGCAGAGCATTTTGGAATCAGTGAAATGGCGTGCCGTCAGCGATTATCCAGAGCGCTCCACAAGTGCAGAACACTGCTGGAGGAGCCTCTTGGCAGCACGCCAAAATAATTATCAAATTATTGTCACAAAACCGATAATTCATGAGATGAACTAGTAAAGGGGGTAATGAAATGTTGGGTAGCCAGCATCCCGATAAATCTGCTGTCGGGAGAAAGCAAACAGATTCTGCTTCCGCGTCCATCACGGGAAAATCTAATTTGCAGCTTCTGAATGAAGTAGAAGCAATGCTAAGTGTACCTGCGGAGGAGATGGATACGGACAGGATTGAGGAATATCTGTCACTGTTGCAAAAAAGGGCACCAGTCGAAGAGCATTATGACCCGGAAGAAAAATGGGCAAAACTCGAAGAATCCCATCCGTTGATTTTTGAAGAAGAAACGAGTTCCTGCAAGTCTGATCTTGCGGCAGAAGCAAGGAATCGACATGGGAACCGAACTCGTCGATCCTTTTCCCGCGTTTTCCGTGCGGCAGCTATTGCCGCAGCCGCGGCATTTTGCTTTATTATAACCGCCAGCGCTATGGGATTCCAACCTGTTCAGGCTGTCCTGCGATGGGCCGAAGGAATCATTCAGATCTATACCAATCCTTCCGGCATCATGGAATTGCCTGACGACGATCCCAGCGAGTATCATTCCATGTATGAGGCTCTGGCGGCAAACGGGATCAGTACAGAAGGTCTGCCCACATGGGTGCCGAGAGATTATGCGGTTTCGGCTATTGCAGTTAAGTTGTCAGATGGTGTGCTTAAATGTTCTGCCATTTATGATTCGACCCGTGGAGGTTTAGTGATTCGCGTAATAGAGCATACGATGGCACTATCAACCGAAGCGAAAGAGCTTGATTCATTGGGAAGTGTTTATACGCACAATCAAACCGAATACTACATTTTGACGGACGACGGAGTGACAAAAGCAGGATGGCAAGATGGAATGCTATCTTATGTAATCAGTGGACAGATATCCGAGGCTGAGATTAAAGAGATGATTAACTCAATTCAATAAAATCATATGAGGAGAATGACTATGAAGAGAAGACTCTTTTCCCTTTTTTTGATGCTTATTATGATGTTCAGCGTAGGCATGACTGCATCCGCCGTATATCGTCCGGAAATCGGAATGCCCACAATAAACGGCACCCGCTCCAGCGCCTATTTGGACGGTTATAGTGTTGGAATCGAAGCGAGAGGGAATGGTAAGATTGCGGTAGCCATGACAGTCGAGGCCCGCAGCAAAATGGAAAAGCTCGGTGTGCACGAAGTTGAAATCGAGCAGAAAGTGAACGGTAATTGGCGTTACTATGATTCTCAGTATGGCGCCGAACACCCCGAATTCTATGATTACAATACATGGGATTATGTTGGAACAACCTACTTTCAAGGAACACCCGGTGTCAGCTACCGCGTAACGCTGACAGTCTATGCGCGAAACAGCAAAGGCTCAGACACAGGGTATATCACTTCCTATACTGTGGTTTGCAGGTAAATACTAAGTATACTAAAGAAGCAGGAAGCATCTGCCACGGTAGAGGCTTCCTGCTTTTTAACTTTATGACCGCGTTATCGGACATTCAGCCTTGCTTTTCTCCCCAGGTGCGGACACCGAAGCCGTTGACCTCGATTTCCTCTTCGACGAGAATCGTCAGATAATTGCGCCCATCGATCACACGAGTCTCCAGCAGATAACTCTGCTCGGGCGCAACAAAGATAGTCGCGTTGGCCGTTTTTACCTCAAAACGGCCACTGTCGATCAGATTCAATGGATTTAAGGTAACGCCAGCGCCAAAGCGCTCATTACAGCAGCTTTGGAACGCTTCGGCTTTTTCTTCACTGATCGCGGCATCCACCAGAATGGCGGCAATGTCTTTTGCTGTGATCTCCAACGGCTCCGGATTGCGGCTTTCCTGATGCTGTTCAATCTTTGCATCTCCGGTCTGCCTCTCTTTGAATTGACCACACTGGCTAACACAACCGATGCATCAGTTGTTTCGGACATTCTTCGTCCTGCCAATGCCGTTTTGTCCCTTCGCGAGTGTACCTTCCTCGGCGATAAGGGCTACGATGTGAAAACCGTCTACAACTTGATGAAGGACGCCTATGAGGGAGAGGCCGTGATCCCATTAAACAAGCGCAGTACAAAGAGTCCTGAAAAACTGTCCGTTGGCAATCCTATCTGTGAAGCTGGTCTCGCCATAAGCAAAGATGGCAAGACCACCGATGGCAGAGGGGGGATTCGGCAGAAATACCGCTGCCCCTTCCGCCAGTCCAAAACCGGTGTTTGCCCCTGCAACCACAAGAACTGGAATAACGGCAAGAAGAACCGTGGCTGTACCAAGTATAAGGCCATTCCAACAGACTACAGACTTTCCATTGACAGGGAATGCCTGCATTTTAAGCGTATCTATGCTTTGCGTACAGAATGTGAGCGTTACAATTCCCGTTTTAAGGCATCTGGTCAAGAAAGACTTTGGGTTCGAAATGGCAGCAGTGCTGCTAATCTCAACACAGTAGCCCACATCTCCACTTTAGCGGTTGCGCTGGCCGCCGTTCTGCATGGTTCTCACTCCTACCGTTCTGTCAAACAGCTTCGGCGTTCCGCCTGATCTGCACTTTTCCATATCGTTTTCAGGTGCGGGGACTACCGCGCTGTGGTTTTTGCGCCCTTGAGCTGCCCTAAACTCTTTTGATTCCCATTCGCCTTGTTTGCGGGTTGCTTTTTCCAACTGCTTTGCTCGTCTCTTTAGCACTATTTTAGTTGGAACCGCGCTTCTAATAAGTGTCGTTTCGCTTCTAATGATTAGAAAGATAGTACAAATTATCTGCATAATGAGGGTGAAGCAAACCATGAAAAATGAGGTAAGCAAGCTGGAGGGTCGCTAAGAAGATCCTTGTATTAGAGGAAAAGAACAGATGCCGTCCAAGCAGCCAAAGGGACTCTGGAAGCATAACAGTTTATGCCCTGCAGCTTGAAGTTCTTTTCTATTCGCGCGTAGGAAACTTCTATTTTCTGAATGATAAATATGTCCCCGATACAGCGGGGCAGATAAGGAAAAAGAGAAACGTACAGCATTGTCTGCTGTGCGCTTCTCTTTTACTTTGTCGGAATTTAGCGAGTGAGCGATATCGCTGTCGAAGTCCCCCGTTTCTGAAATTTTCCAAAAAAATCAGAAACGGAGGAACGAAGATGTATATAAGAAACGATGGAAAAGGGGAAAGCAACATCACCCAGAATGGATTTACCGCCTATTTGCTCTCGGCGGTTGCGCACAGAAAGGCAGACTACCTTCACGCCAAACAGCGCCGCCAGGCGAGAGAGGTACTGACAGATCCGGATGACCTGTCAACTGAGGAGGCACCCGGCATTTCTGATCCGACCGACTTGCTTTGCTGCATTGAAAATGCCGCGCTTGAGGAGGTTTTGAATCGCATCAGCGAGAGAGACCGCTATATCTTCTTTTCCCGTGCTTTACATGGACGTAGCTTCCATGAACTCGCTTTAGAGCTTGACCTTGGGTATCAGGGAGTTGCGGCTGCATATCATCGTGTCTGCAAAAAAGTCAAGGATGCTACAGGGAGGGATGTAAAGTGAACTTCAAGGATCTATTGCTCCGTGCAAAAGACGGTGACCAACAGGCGAAGGAAGAGATATTTTTGATGTATCGTCCGCTGCTGTTCAAGGAGTCCTGCGTGAACGGCATCTTTGACGAGGATCTCTTCCAGGAGCTTAGTGCGACGCTGATTCATTGTATCAGGCTGTTCAAGCTCTAAAACGCCCCAAATGGGGGGGCAACCGCAATTCATTACCTAAAAAAGCTGGGCGGCGAGGAAACTCGCTGCCCAGCTTTTGCACTATAATTACCGTCAAATATTCTCCGAATACGCTTTTAGTATTGAGGGGAGTATATCACTCCATACCGAAGATATGGTAGATATAATTCTTTCTGGCATCGGCCAAGTGATAAACATAAACCGTATCGCTCTCAATCCTGTAAACGCAGACATAGTTTTCTATAAATAAGGCTCGAAAGCCGTGTTTCCCCATGAGCGTATCATATTTTACTGCGCCCATCTCCGGAAATTCCGCAAGCTGATTGATCGAACCGAGTATCGTGTCCGCAAACTTTTTTGCATACGGTAACCCAACCTCTGTTTTGTAGTATTGCAGAAATTGACGGTATTCCACTCTTGCTTCGGTCAACCATTCAACTTTCACTGAGCAGTTCCTCCGTCTCCGCCTGCATTTCAGCAGCAGAGTACGTCTTGGCGCCTGCCAGTTTGTTCTGTTCCCTGCGCAGCATTTCCGCAAACAGTTCCAACTCCGCCTGTCTCTTTTCCCAGAGATCAATCGGCAGGAACACCATTTCGCCTTCTCCGTTGCGGGTTAGATAAATCGGCTCCTGTTTTTCGGTAGACAGCTTCACCATACTGTCGTAATTGTTTCGCAGCGCGGTTGCCGGACGAATCATCATATCGCACGCCCTCCAATACAATTATTATGTCTTAATTATATAAGGATTATTACCTCACGTCAAGATTTTACCACAGTACCCTCAAGCTCTCCCAAATAGTTGAAGCGGGAGACCGTATGCCAGTCTCCCGCTATATCCTTATGCACTTTCTCCGGCCATGCGGAAGAACTCATCTGGCGACAGAATCTTGATTCCAAGCTCCCGCGCCTTTGCCAGCTTGCTTCCGGCGTTCTCGCCGCAGATCAGATAATCTGTCTTGCTGCTCACCGAGCTGCCGGCATGAGCGCCCAGAGATTCGATTTTTGTGTTGATCCCATCCCGTGTGTACGGCTCCACCTTGCCGGTCACCACAAGGGTCTTGCCGACAAAGGGATTGCTCATACCGGCGCTGGCCGCAGGCGGCTGATAGGTCTTAACGCACACCAGCCGCCGCAGCTCTGTCCAAATCGTCCAGTTTTCCTCGCTGCGGAACCACTGACAGATATTCCTGTGCAGTGTCTCTCCGAAATCCGGGAGCTGTGTGAAATCAAAGCCCATGCATACAGCCGTTTCAAATTCCGAAAGATTTCCGCGGAACCTTTGGCAGATAGCCTTGCTGGCCGTGCTGCCCACCATGGGAATATCCATAGCGGTCAGATACTGCTCAAAGGTGGTAATGCGGCTGTGCTGGATGGCATCCCAAAGATTTTGCCAGGATCTCACCCCAAAGCCCTCCATCTGAACGATCTCCGACCTGTGTTTGTCCAAAAAGAAGATGTCCATATAGGAGTGGAGCCATCCTTTCCCAATGAATTTTTCCAGAATTGCTTCAGACAATCCCACGATATTCATCGCCTTCTGGCTTGCAAAGTGGACGAACTTACGCAGCTTCCGCGTTTCGCACTGCTCATTATCGCAGAACAGGGCCGCCGTGACCTTTTCCTCCCCGTTCACAGTGTTTTTGGTCGTATGGATACGGGTAGGCTGTCCGCAGCACGGGCATCTGGCAGGAACGACCTTCTCTCTGGCGTAGCAGTCCCGATCCAGATTCTCTTCCACATGGGGAATGATCTGATTGCGCTTACTCACCTTGATGCGGCACCCCGGTGCCAGCTCCAAATTCTCAATGAAAGAGAGGTTGTGGAGGCTCGCTCTGGATACCGCACAGCCGTCGATCTCCACCGTGTCAAAGATGGCTACCGGAGCAATTTCCCCTGTGCGGCTGGGCGTCCATTCAATCGAGCGCAGGACGGTTTCATAGGTGTCATCCTCAAACTTGAACGCAAGCCCGTCCTTATAGTGATGCCCGGTCCGTCCGCAGGACTTTGCGTAGGCTGCATCGTTGTAGGTGACCACGATGCCATCGATAGGTATGTCGTTTTCCTGCGCGTATTTCCGCAGGTGCCGGATACCGGCGTCCATATCGAACTGCGTCAACGCCTGCTTGCTCGCCAGATACTTGCAGATGGGAAAGCCGAGCTGTTCGATGGCCCGAAGCCGCTGCGACTTCCAAGCGTATTCTGTAAAGCCCTCCAGCACATTGAAAGCCATAAAGGTCACACGGCGATCCTTGCAGGCGCCGCAGTCCAGCAGACGGACAGAGCCGGCAGCCAGATTGCGCCCATTTTTATAAGGTTCGCCATTTCCGTCCCGCAGCGTGTCCCTTAACGCCTCAAAATCGCTGGGACGGATAAATGCCTCGCCGGTAACAACCAGCCGTTCTTTGTACGGGATCTTATCCGGGATTCCGGAGATCCCCAGCACATTGTGGGTAATGTTCTCACCCGTATCTCCATCGCCGCGGGTAGCTGCCTCCATCAAAAGGCCGTTTTCATAGGTCAGCTTTACCGTCAGGCCGTCCAGCTTGAGCATCAGCATGACCATCTGCTCTCCCGCAAAGCGCAGAAGCTCCGCACTGCTCTTCGTTTTATCCAATGACAGCAGCGGAATCGGATGCGCTGTCTTCACCAAGGCGCTGACGGCGGGATAGCAGCCTACCGTCTGCGTGGGCGAGTTCGTCATGCTGAAGCCGGTTTCCTTTTCCAACATACTCAGTTCATCAAAAAGCGCGTCATATTCGGCGTCTGTCAGAGACGGCGCGTTCAGATTGTAGTATTCATACCGGCAGCGGTTCAGCCGGTCTGTCAATTCCCGTATCTGCTGCTGTTTACTCTGTTCCATTCCTTACACCAGCCTTTCCTTAGAGAATGCTCCGAAATTCAGTTCATAGATCATCTTTTCAATCCGCGTATCATCGTTCCATGCGGCCTCCATCGCCGCACGGTTCCTCGCCTGTACCAAGACCAGACCGTCCCGGAGCTGCATCAGCAGCTCCGGGCGTTGGGCGCAAATAACCGCGAGGTTTCCCAACTGTTTCATTTTCACATGACTCCTTTCATACAGCAATATAGGTTTCCCAGTACGATTCCCGCTGTGCCGCAATCGTGAGTGGAACAATGGTGCTGCCGATATTGGCCGGCGCCTGCGTCAGTCCATAGACAGCCTGCGTACTCCGGACACGAACCATCTCCCGCTTGAGCTGAGAGAGGATGTACTCTTTCAGATACCCCTTGCAGGGATCATAGCTGTTGACTGCCCGGATCAGGCGTACCGCCAAAGACTGGTACACATCATCGGGGTCTATGGGCGCCGCCTGCATCCATGCGGCGTGCTGCACCATGACCGTGTCGATGCACCAAAGATGCTGCTCCACCACAGCGTTGCGCTGCGTGATCGTAAATCCGTTTTTCATGTTCTCTATAACTTCCTTTCCTTTGTTCAAATGTGTTATGCTGCGGCTTAGGCCGCAGTTTCCATGAGATCCGACACCAGAACATCCACCAACCGCTGACCGGCAAGGTCGCCGGTATGGATACGAATGTCATCCTGCCGCAGCTGCTCGAATTCCTGCAGGCGAAGGACCTTGCTCTTTTCCGCTTTTTCCCGGTCGCTCTCTGTCAAGCGCTCGGAGACAACCTTCTGCCATTCCTTCAGGAACTGCTCCGCGTCCTTGAGGTCATCGTTCTGTCGGTCAAAGTAGGTCCGTTTCTGCCGTATCGTGCCGTTTGGCTCCACCTCAAGGGTGTAGTATGGCTTGTCGATCTCTGCGGTCTTGCGCAGGAACAGGATATATGCCTCCTGCTGCTCGATGCGCTCCCAATAGCGGTCTGACTTGCCGACACAGTGGGAAAGCGCATCGCCCTCGCGCATAACATCGCGCACACCTGACGGAACGACGATGGAATACATCTCTCCGGTGTATTCGTATTTCGGTTTGATCGAGCGGCAGATGCCTGCAATTTTCCGATATTTTCTTGCTGTTGCGGCAGCTTCCATGTCCCGTTCTCTTTTCCGCAGCTGCTCCACCAGTTCATCGTGACGCTGGCGCAGCAGCTTGACACGGTACACGATCTCATCGTTGGTATTGATTCCCAGTTTATCCGCCATGGAAAGGTAATCCCGCCATGTGGAAATAATCTGCCGCAGGGAATCCCGCGTGCCACTTTTCTGACGCTGAAGATAGTTGCAGACCTGCTGCTCTGACATTCGATCCAGAATGAAGTCGATATCGGAAACATGGATCTTCTCCTGCTCCAGCCAGTGCAGCACATGATCCGGGATGATTCTGCCGCTGCATTTTTCCCGCTGCAGCCAGTCGAGCATAATGGTGCCGCCGTTGAGTGTCCGGAGCCGCGAAAGCCGGAGCGTATCAAGTGCCAATGCCTTGACGAGACTGGTTTCAGACTCCTGCCGGATACAGCTCTTTACAGCTTTGACATTTTCCATACATTCCACCGTCAGCCTGGATAGGCCCGCCTTGCATATCTGCTCAATGCGGGGAAGACTCTCCCACGTGGCCAGATACCAGTTAGGACTTACGTGCCCCCTGCAAAGTCTTACATACTCACTCAATCCGGTCCTTGCAAGAAATGGGGCAATGCTGGAAAGCGTTTTTCCATAGATGCTCCCCGGCTGATAACAATACTCGTTGTAGGAATAGCCCATACCTGTGTTGATGTACTCATCGATGCCCTCCACCCATCGGACGCGGCGCTGCTTATACCAGCCCCAGTGATACGGGTGAGAGGACAGATCCGCACGGTAGAAAATGCGTTGCTTCTCAAAGCAGGAGGTTTTCGATACGATGGCGTTCTCTTCCTTTCGGTACTGCCTGTTCACCTGAAATTGGCGAACCACAAACCCGTCTCCACACTTCTGCGCCAGGTATGCGCATTCTGTTGGGGAGTGCAGATAGTCCGCCATCTTTCCCCTTGCTTTGAAGGTTACTCTGTGACCGCATTCAGGGCATGTTCCTGTTCTGTTATGATACGGCTGCCGTTTCAGTGCGACTTCCTTCTCACAGTAGGTGCAGTAGCCGTGTTTTGCGCCGCCTCTGCGGTAATCGTAGAAGATGTAGTTTTCCTGAATACCCACCTTATTGACCCACCGCTCCCAGTCCTTCGGCAGCGGCGGTGTCTGAGAGAGCTCCGCATCCCACGGATCGGTTTCCTTTCTGTGCCGGCGTTCCAGTTCAGCATCACGAACGGCGCGCTGAAATTTCAGAATAGCCCGATATACGCTTTTTTCATCCGACGCCAGATATTGCCGGATCTGTGCATCATCTACGGCGCTGATCCACACGTTATTCGATCCCTTCGCCTGCCATTCCAAGTAGTCGATCTTTGCCGCCCGCCATTTGTCATGGGAACGGTCATAGGTGAGAAACTGCTGCTTTTCTTTCTCCATGAAAATCTCATAGACCGGCAGCGTTCCGCCAAGGCGCATTGCATCCGGGTCATACAGGGTGACTTTCAAAATGCCGCCCTCTACCGCGCTTCGCACAAAACCGCTGTATCGGCATCGATAGGAAGTGTTCCAGCCCGAACCGACCTTGACCGGCACATCCTCACGGGCAACCGCAAGCATTTCTTCAGTCGCAGGCAAATTCTTCATTTTCAGCAAACTGCTTTTTTTCATTTCTGCACCGCCTCTCTTTTCACAAAATCAATGTCATACCATACATCAGGCAGAATTTTTTCTCCATCGACCTCAACGACCGCAATCTGACAGATTACTTCGGTTTCACGCCGCTCTCTGGCAAATGCGAGAATATCGCCCAGCTTTCCACACGCAGTGGGTGTCTTGCCTCGAACGATGGCATAGCCGTTGCGGCTGGTGCTGTGCTCACGCTGTACCTTGTCACTCACCTTGCGGCCTGGGTGATCCACCATGTAGGCAAGTGCATGAAGAAAGAATTCTTTCCTCGTCAGCCGCCGCAGGATCGTCAGTTCCGTGCAGGCAATTTTGGAGTCACGATCGTCCTCGTCAATATCCCCGCCGGGCTGCACCAAGCAGTAAATGGAGCGATTCATGTCGCCATAGTAGGAAAGACAATCCAGCGGGTCCTCCGCACAGTGAAAGCCGTTGCTGGCGCAGTTTGCCTCCGGGGTGACATTCTTTCCCATGACGAACCGATAGCCACGGCAGGAGAGATCCGGCTCAAAGCCTTTATAAGCGTACATCAGGCTGCCTCCCCAAAGGAGGAGAGGTCGCCCAACGAGATCTGCCCATCGTCGGCTTCCGCTTTTTTCGGCGGTTCCTTCTTCTCCGGCTCTTTCTTCTTTTCTTCCTTTTTCTTCTTGGAAACGGACTTGGAAGATGTTTTCCCACGATAGGGCTGCGGGACAAATTCCTCTTCATCCCCCTGATCCTCCTTGGCATCGGGGTCACGGAAATAGTCCTCCGCCCACTGATAGCAGAGATCATCGGGAATATCGCAGCCGTATGCCTGCTGGCCGGGGCCCGGCTGAACGCCGTTTGCCTTCAGCTCGTCCTGCACATAATCCCATGCCTTCCGGCTGATATACTGGAAGCAGTGGATCATGCTCTTGCGCGGGTGCATGGTGAGCCGGGCAAAGCCGAGGTCATCAATACACTTGGTCTGGATAAACTCGGCAACGCTCTCTTTCATGTTGCGCCGCGTCAGCTTCTCCGTATCTGCGGACACACGCTTTGCGGCAGCCTTGAGCAGTTCCGCCGGGCCCATGGCATCCAACCTTTCCAGCGCGGCCTGTTCCGCCCGCCGCTTTTCCGCCTGCTTGGCGTCCCATTCTGCCTTGCGCTTGGCTTCAGACGCTTCGTGCGCACGGCGGGCCTCATCCTCACTTTGGGTATTGGGGGCGGTTGCCGGTTCGCTGGCCGCCGCTGCCGGAGTCGGATCTGCAGTCGGAGAACTTGCTGTCGCTGGTTCCACAGGAGCCGCCTGCGGCATATCCATAGCATCATCTTCCGTAAAGGCGTCGGAAACGGCAGCCTCGCTGTTTTGAAGCTCGTAATCCATATTTGAAAAAGCGCCCATTCGTACATTCCTCCTGTTAAATAAAAAATGAGAAAAGGACGCTCCTGTGCCAATGGCACAAGGCGTACCTTCTTACATACTGCGCTCAAACCGTATAGACCAGTGTGCTGAATGGGTCGAAGCAATAGCACACGACGGCCGGATACTGAGCGGCTGTTCTTTGAATTTTCTGTTGGACAGCAAGGGCCTCTCCCATTCCACAGGGAGTATCCCATCCAGTCCAGACCATAGCTGTGAAATAACGGTGTTCCGGATGATACCGTGTCTCCGCCCCAAGTCTTTGACAGATTCCCAGCATGGCTTTCAGCTGCTTTGTCTTCTGCTCGTCCATTTCTAAATGGATCGTCTGCGGTAAAGCCTGCATTCAAGCCTTCTTTGCCAGTGCGGGAGAGAATTTCACCTGCGGAAATCCGGCCATATCACAGTAAAAATATCTGCGCTCGCTTTCATCATACAATTCCAGCACATCGGATGGGGCAATGCTGCGGCCACGATAGTCCGGGGGGAACGCCTGGTTATAACGTTCAAAAATGCGTTCCAGAATATCACGGTCATCTTGCCTAACCGGGCAGATCAGTTCACCGTCATAAACGAGTGTGTATTCCGCCGCGGGTGGCTGCTGAAAGCCGGTCTTGTGCAGCGCGTCAATGCCGCCAAAGGCGAATGCGCGCGTCTCGCCATGCTCCAAATCCAGCTGATAAACACGAAACCGCTGCGTTTTACGCTGACTGTCCAGCAGCTCCTGAAAAGAAACGCCGGGGGCAGTCTGTAAGTACGCATCGTATTCCTGCTCCGTCAGCCCCAGATAGTCCCGCAGGGAAATACTGTCCTCCTTCATCGCGTGCCATTTTTCCGTACAGGCTTCCAGCATTTCCAGCCCGCACAGCCCGTTGAGATACTGCTCCTTAAATGTCATTCGTCGATCCTCCTTCATTTTCTGTTCTTTGCGGCGCAGCGCAAGCTGCCAGTCATCAATGCCCTTATAATTGGGATTCCATGTGAGCCTGCGGCAGCGCATTCCGTGCCTGGCCGCCAGCGCATAGATCTTCGATGCGCCTTTCCCCACCATTTCATTACTGTACTTATCCATGTCCTCCGCCTCGATGATCTCCTCCGTTCCGTTTCGGTGCAGGAACGCAAACAGTCCATCCAGCTTGGCGGTGTTGTTGGCTCCCAGCGTGGCAACAAAGGTCCTGTGCATCAGCGCGTGAGCGACATCCGCCTTGAGGCAGCCTTCCGTCACATATACAACGCGGGAGCAGGGGTCGCCCACAAAATGAATGGGGCTCCCCGAGGTCGTTCCCATGCGCTTTCCCGTGGAGGACAGCGTCAGGTATTTCACGCCCGTTTTCTCTGGTGGATCGTCTTTATCCTTGAGCGGATGATCCAATCGGATCTGTGCGCCGCGGATCAGACCGTCTACACCGAAGATGGGAATGATGATGCCTGATGTCCGCTGGTGGAATTTGACCGTCCAGCAGCCGTTATCATCCACATAGAAGCCGGGAACACCCTGCACCCTGCAGCCCGCCTTGACCAACCGATTGGTCAGGGATCGGCACAGGAAAGGGGGCGGCGTACTCTTGAAGCCAAAGCGTGTGATCTCATCGTCGGACAGCCCCCGCACAGACTGAAGGTGTGTGTGGTGCGCCGGAATGAGGGTCAGCATGGACAGCAGCATGGAGAGGGTCTGATGCACTTCCTGAACAGAAGCCGCGTCAGACTGCTCGGCCTCCGCAGGCGTCGTCTTCTCCGAAACGGTATAGTCCGGTGAAAAACCATTTACCGCCAAAGCGTCGCAGATCTCCCGATAAGCGTCTGAATTGCTGACGCCATACACCTTTGCGTAAAGGGACAGCATTCCGCCGCCTTCGCCGCAGTAGTTACAGCGCCACAGATCTTTTTCCGTGTTCAGATTCATTTTCCCCCGGCGGTCACCGCAGATGGGACAATCCACATACACCTGACCGGGAGCCCTCCGCCTGATATTCAGGCGGAGGAGCCCGGCCACATCCATAATGCCAAAGGGGAGATCATGCTTTTTCCCGTAATTCAAACCAGCATCCCTCCCAAGACGCAAAATTTACGGATGGAAAGCGGTCAGCTTGCCTTTAACTGCTGCGAACCGCCCATCAGAAGCATGGCGGCAGCCTTCATAATATTGCCGCAATCCTCACAGAGATAGGCGTAATATTTCAGGCTGGAGGGACGCTGCTCAGAAACCTGTGCCATCGTCCAGCCCTTATTGACGCCGGTAGTCACGACCAGCTCCGCAGCTTCCTCTTCCGTCATCAGCGAAAGGATCTCGTCCACCGTCATATCGTCCGAATATTTCGGTGCAGCCGCTGCCGATGCTGCTGCCGGCATATCGACCACAACAGGCTTCAGCGTCTGCGCTGTCTCAGCCCGCTCCATGACCGCAGGCTCCGCCGTTTCCGAAGGAACCTCCTGCGTCTTTTGGGGCATAACCGGATCAGGCTCAGAAGCCGCAGCTCCGCCGCTTAACGCCTGCAGCAGACTCATGGCGTCCGAAATGCTTTCCGTCTGCTGGGTGGTGTGAACCTCTTGCTGATTTACGCTGGGCGTCTTTGCCGCCTCCTGCGGTTGAACCTTCTGCGGTGTAGGCACTGCCTGTACCGGATGATTTTCGCCGATAGGATCTTCTCGCTGCGGCGCTGCGGCTCTATTTACCGCCGGAGCAGTCTCCTGACGATTTACAGCGCCCGTTGCGACTTCCTGTTTTCCATCGGCCTGTGCATCTACCGCCGCAGAGGGGTTGATCTCACAGAGCTGGATGCCGAAGCCTGCATTATCCAGCGCCGTTTTCAGCGCCTCGTCCTGCGCGGCCTGCACATAGCGTCCGGCAGGAGCCTGAGCCTTTTCCACCGCCGCGGTAAAATTGGTAATGGGCTGGTTGTCCTCTCTGGACAGAAATACCTGCGCCTCATAAACGGCGATTTGGTCTGTGATCTGCAGCCGGTTCAGCAGCATTTTTCCATCGGGGCAGGCCAATCGGAACCAGAGCCGCTGATAGCGCGGCTCCAGCTCGATTCCGCCGTTGGCGTTTCTTTTCAGAAAGCGCAGCGGGTCAAAGCCCTGCACCCTACGAAGCTGCTGCACGGCAGGAATCGCTTGGGTCAGCATAATTCTTTCTCTGGACATGGTTTGATACTCCCTTCATAAAATAAATAAGAGATGACTGTGCGTTTTTTTGCACATTCATCTCACATTAACTGGCACGCTGCCATCCCTCGCCCTCTTCGTTACGGAGGGCCTTGCGCGTGACTGCCTTATAGTAGAGGACGATGCGTTCGCCCAGCATGGTATTGCGTTTTCCTTTTCGGCTCCGATGGATCGCCATATACAGCGCCCTTTTTTCACCCACCAGCAGCACGCGGCGCTTGGCACGCGTGATTGCCGTGTAGAGAAGATTCCGCGTCAGGAGCACATTATGGGCAGCCAGCAGTGGAATGATGACCGTATCATACTCTGAGCCCATGGATTTGTGGATCGTAATGGCATAGGACAGCTCCAAATCATCCAGAAGTACCTGCGGGCAATCCATATAGCGGCCGTCAAACTCGATCACGACATTGGTGCCGCTGATTTTGCGGATGGTACCGATGTCACCGTTGAAAACACCTTCGCCGACCTGCTTGCCGGAGCGGTTATACAGCTTGATCTCATAGTTGTTCCGCATCTGCATCACGCGGTCATTGAGGCGGAATATTTTTCCGGCGTACACGATCTCCGGTGTCTCCGGCGCTGCGGGGTTGATCTCCTCGCGGATAGCTTCATTCAGGCTGTTGACCGATGCCTCGCCCTCAGAGCGGAACGGCGATAAAATCTCCACCTGCTCGATTCCTTTTGCGGCGATCTGCTCCCGGTAAAGCTCACGGATGATGCCGGCAGTCTCCTCCTGGCTCTCTGCCTTGTGAAAGGCAAAGTCCTCACCATAGTAGAGCGTCGTTTTGCCCTCGTTGATAAAACGGGCATTGTGGGCAATCAGGCTGTCCTGCGCCTGACGGAAGATCTCGTCCAGCACCGTGACTGGCACGACGCCGGAGCCGATCAGCTCGTGAAATACATCACCGGCGCCCACACTCTCTAACTGGTCTGCATCACCGACCAAAAGGACTTTGGTGCCGGGGCGCAAGCGTGAAAAGAGCTGATGGATTAGCCACATATCGACCATGGAAGTCTCGTCCACGATCAGGAGCCCTGCCTCCAGCGGTTTCCGTTCCCGGTCTTTCTTGGATTCCGAATCACCGTGAAGCCCCAGGATGCTGTGGAGCGTCTGTGCTTCATCGATCCCCGTTGCCTCCGCCATACGCCGGCTCGCCTTACCTGTGGGCGCTCCGAGTACGATTTTCTGCCGCGGATAGAGTTGACGGTACACTTCGATCACCATTTTCAGAACCGTGGTCTTGCCGGTGCCGGGGCCGCCTGTGATAATGGACAGGTTATGCCGGAACACCATTTCCACGCCTTCTGACTGGCGCTTGGACAGGTTGAGCCCTAAGCTACGCTTTACTTGCTCCAACGGCTGCGTGATGTCCACCACCGTCGGCTTTGCCAGGAACAGCTCTACCGCTTTCTGTGCGGTTTCGCTCTCCTGCAGGAATTGCTTGGGCAGATACACATTGCCGTGATTCGACACCACCTCGTCCTGCCGGATCATGGCAGACAGCTCCTGTTCGACCTGGCTCATGGGGACACGCATCTGTGGGAGGGGTATCCGCTCATTGAGCAGCTGCATAGCCGCTTTGAGCAGAGCCTCCGCCTCCAGATAGAGATGTCCGTCCTTTGTCCGCGCGTCCTCCAGCGCATAAAAGAGCGCACCGTGGACGCGCTTCGGATCACGCAGGTCTCCGCCGGATTTTTGTACGATGGCGTCAATTCTCTTGAAGCCGAATCCCGGCACCTGGCAGAGATTGAAGGGACTCTGTCTCACAATGTCTGCACAGGCAGGACCGAAATGCTGATAGATCTTCTGCGCGGTCGTCGGCGTGACCTTGAACGGGGCCAGCAGGGTCATCAGGACACGCATCCGGCTGGTTTCCGCATAGGCGTCCTTGATCTCCGCAAGCCGTTCCTTCGTAATGCCGCGAATCTCAAGAAGCCGGTCTGGCTGATGTTCCAGAATCTCCAGAGCGTTGACACCAAACTTTTCAATGATCGCGTCGGCGGTCTTTTCTCCGATGCCTTTCAGCAGACCGGAGGCAAGATAATTGCGGACGCCCTCCAATGTGGGCGGCACGATCTCCTGCCAATGATCGACTTGAAGCTGGAGCCCGTATTTTCCGTCCTTCCACTCTCCATCCATCTCGATCTTCACCGTATCCGTCTGCGGCAATTCGATGCCGACGGCGGTAAAGCGGATCAGGTGGTCGTGATAGCGATAGGGGCTCCGGGCTTCTGTGGGTACGCTGCTGTCCTCCGTTTTCATCCGAAGAACAGAATATTTGCTGGACGCATTGAAAAACAGTACCTTGTCCAGTGCTGCAACAATGCTCACAGCACATCACCTCCGTTTCTTTTCACGCTGCCTGCAAAGCAGCTTTTTTCACATGGAATCTTCGCCATTCAGACACCGTGACATACTGATCGTAAATGTCAGGGTGTTCGTCCTTCAGCCGTTCCAGGGCATCCTTTGATATGCCTGCGGAGCGTACCGGATTGTAGGTTATGGTGTAGCTCTCCGCAAGACCGTTATACACGGCGGTACAGCTCGTGCCCATTTTCTCGATGAGCATACCCTTCAACCGTTTGATGTCCTTGTCCAGCTTGCTCACATCAGCCGACAGCGCCTTTTTCTGCTCTTGCAGGGAGAGAAGCATGGACAACTGTCCAAACTGCGTCTGTCCCAACAGCACAGGCGGCGCGTCCTTGTCCGCAGGCCCCAGCTTTCGCCGCAGGCTTTCGAGGATCAGGTCACCATCCGCTTCCACATAGGGAGGCGGCGTTTTTGTGAGGACATGATTCTCCCAGAAGTCCCGTTCCAAAGCGATCAGTTCCTCTTCATAAGCCATGTCACGGTCAATGCGACGGATCATCGCCTCGTCTTCCGAATTTCCGTAAAGGCAGCAGAAGTAGACACGGTCAATGTTCATGACCGCCATGTAGTGCCGCCCCTGCGATTCATAGTAGATAGGAACGATTTCCTCGCCGTTGTACCACCAGTTATCCTTGGCGTTATAGTTCGTGGTCTTGATTTCAAGGATGGCTGTCGTGCCGTCCGGCAGTTCCACCATATAATCCAGATCCGCCAGCATCCAGGGATACAGCGGGTGCTGGAACATGAATGGCCGGCGGTAGATCTTATAGCCCGTCTTATGGGCGAAGATCTTGGCAACCAACGGCTCCAGCAGAGTTCCAACCTCCAGCTGAACCCAGTTTTCGGCATCATCCGCTGTGACGATATTCAGCTTGTCATAGTAGAGATCCCGCCCGGTACGGAATGGTGAAATTCCGAGAACGGCAGCGGCGTCACTTCCGCCGATGCCCTTGCGCCGGTATTCCAGCCATTGTTCACGCGGCAGACCTTCTGTACCGACGAGAATTTGCGGAGCGTAACACTTTGCGTTTTCCATGGATGCATTCCTCCTCGGTTTCATATTTGATGCGCGGCTTATTCAAAAGCCGCTTCTCTCTGTACCTGTGGTACGGTCGGAAGGAGCGTCTGGAATGCCCTCCGGGTTTCCATTTTCGTCTGAATTTCATTTCTTGTTTCCACCTTTCTTGATGATATATCCTCAAAGCCTTTCGGCATTTGGGCGCAAAAAAAGCGGGAACAACGACCCTGGTAAAATCCAGTATGTTTGCCTGACAGCAAACTCTCGTCATTCCCGCAGCATGGGACGGTTCCCCGTAAAACAAAAAAGCCAGCAGCAGCCGGCTCTCATGGCACAGCAATACTACTGACAAAAACGTACAAACCTGACAACGTGCGCAGGTGGATCACTCCACACACAGATCATTGACCTATGCCCAAAGGGAAATTGCGCAAAACTCATTTACGGGCAAAGTGTAACACAATATATATGACAAGTCAATACTTTTTCTCCTTCATATTGTGTCTCAAATAGGTTTTGTTAGCTATTGTGGCGTCGAGCAGCAGTAACATCAAATGCTATGCATATCAGCACAGATACACTCTCACGCTGCAAAAAAGGAGTGTCACCTGATAGTAAGTTCGCTATCAGGTGACACTCCGGAAGGGTCAACTTAGCTGTCAACCTATCAACAGCAAAACAACGCTCTCTAATAGAAGTGCCCCAACACAGCATAAATCAAACCACGCAGATTTTTTCTTTTCTTCTACCGCTCGGAGCGCAAAAAATGCAAATCCAAAAGCAATAAAAAGCAAATCGCTCCAGTGCTTTGGATATGCCTTGACTGGAAGTAAAATCATAACGGTCAAAAATAGTGCAAGGCTTATCACATACTGTGTGATATTCTTAGGTAATTTTTCCATGTTATTATCCATTCATACAGCGATACACAACCGTATCAGCGTCTTCAATATAGTTCTGCTGATTGGCGCTTGCATACCATTTTGTGTACAACTATGTTACCGTCCCGTACCCGATAACCCCCGGACCGCTGGGGCGCTGATACGAAAGGACTCTTACAGAAATAGCGTGGATACCATCTGGGTGCACCGTCCCGTCAATATTGCAAATCTTTCCTAAAAGTACTCCTGCCGCAAAAGCTCCAAGAGGATTAAATCCGAGTGCAGCGATAACGACCGTTACAAATGCACCAGAGGTCATATCGAGCAAATCCTGCATAAATGTAATATCTTCCTTTTGGGTACCAATTAGTTTACTACCGCTGTATTTCCTACTAAAACATCCCTCCCCTCTCATAAAACTAAATACGACAAGGGAGGGAGTTTTTGGACACAACGGCTATTTATTTTTCGCAAACACTTTCTGCTAACCTAACCAGATCTTCGGCAGTGAAGAACCCGGATATGAAAAATCCAGCGTTGTCAGCAGTCATCCATACGATTGTGTTACCGATAGCAGCGTCATCGCTGATCAAAATGTCGGCAGTGCAGCCATCTACGGTTACCTTTTCAACGGCAGTATTTGTTGACTCGATTTGCCAGAATGTCTCATCTGGCGGACTTGCATAATAGAATTTCAGTATCTCACCCTCGTCATTCATATAAATGACCGACGAAGTATTTCCTACACTATCTTCTAATATCTGTGTATATCCTTCGGGGATCCAAGTTAAATAGTAGTTATTCTTTCCTTCATTGCTGGTACGCCCATCCTCAAAATGATATATAAACAACTCTTCGTACACCTCTTTGACCCATCCAAAAAAAGATGCTCTAGCCTCTGTATCGACGGCCAGCCAAGCACTTCCGCCAATGAGGACTGCAAGTATAATAACGGCAACTTTGTGCATCATTTTATAGAAATAAGGATGATCTGCGCGCTTTTTCAGCTTTCTGATTTTTCTTTCAAACGGTTCAGAAAACTCATGAGGACGAATCGCGTCGTAACCTTCTTCCATATAACGCAGATATAAGTTGCTGGATTTTTCAGCAGCCGCGCGTAGTCGCTCATCAGTGATCAAAATTCGCCGCCTCCTTCTTTGTACAGTATCTCGAGTTGCTTTTTCGCTCTCTGATCGATTTTCTGCGCCCAAGATAACGTAATTCCCAACATCTTTGAAATTTCACGCAAATTGTAGCCATGATAATATTTCAACCAGATAACATGACGTTGCTGCTCCGGCAACTTAAGAATAGCCTCTGTTAGCAAATCATCTGTGTGAAGTTCTGCACTCAGTTGATTAAGAATTTCATCGTTATATTCCGCAGTGGGATGGCGGCCATTCATTCGCAGCATATCAGTCACTCTGTTGTCAACTATAGTTACGACGAGCTGCTTTGTTTTTGGACTCACCGGATCAATTATTTTGATATTTTCAGCTATTTTCATAAAAGCGTAATGTACTGCGTCCTCCGCATCCTGTTCATGGTGCAAACGCTTATAGGCGACATAGTACATAAGCCCACGGTATTCCCGGTATATGTCTTCGAATTTGCTCTTGTCTTCTTCTGTCTCGATCGTTTGAAGATAAATCAGCATAGTCTTGGCTCCCTACCTGTTATGTTGGTATTATAACAAAGCGGGAAAAAGGTGTCCAGTAATTGTAGTGCCTGTCAGCACCGGAAATAAGGTTGATTAAGCTTTTCAGAAGTAAACCCTTGCCATTCCATTTTTCCAGAATGGCAAGGGTTTATCAGGTATGTATTAGCCCAATCACAAAAGCAGCCGAAGCCATAGTCTTTACGGCTAATATATGACACTATTCATCGCTCAAGAGGCCATCTACCACTTTAGCGAAGTCAGTGTCGTTTATAACCAATAATTCATCCTCACTCAAAAAATCCTCCCGTGTATCAGGGGTTCCTGTTACAATAACGCCATTATCGGTAGGTGAAAACTTGTATTCGGTTAAATTGTCGGAGACGATAATGTAAGGAGCATCTGTGGATGCAGAACAATCTTGCAGAACAGAAAAATCATCCGCAGTAAGCGCCGCAAGCGCCTTCTCCATATCCGACGCCGCAGTAACAGCGTTCTCACCTACAAGTGAGGTTGACGTCCCATCAGGGAAAGTAATCAGAATTAAGGGCTCATTCGAAGCACGAAACCGGCTACACCATTCCATGAACAATGAGTTTTCTACATCTTCAGAGGAGACATTAGACTGATTTTGACATCCAGAAAAGCAAACTGTCATGACGCATACAAACAGCAGTATATATGCTCTTTTGATTTTTTTCATAATACAATCCATCTTCTTTCCATTAATTGACTCGAGAAACAATTTCAGTAGCGTTGTAGGGGACCGGAATGCTGGTAGTGGGCCATCCCATCACAGCGGGGTGCGCGGCGTTATCAATATAGCTGATAGTGTTCAAAACCATCACTCTGCCATTGCACGACTGAATATCGTTGAGAATTGACTGGTTAATACTGGCGGTAGTATAAAGGAGGGTATTAGCGCTTCCTGTAATATAAGGAGGAAGCCAATTTAAGGTGTTGACAGCCTCCATAATAGCACGTGCAACATCTCGCTGAGTTTCAATCTCATTAATCCATCTTTCACCCTGCTCTGCAGTACAACCAACAACTACAAAACGACCAGGAACAGCTCCCCACTCTCGCGCCTGCTTGTATGCTACAGAGCCACCGCGGGGAGCGTACACATTATTTACTGTGCCATCCTCTAAAGGAGAAATTGAGTTTTCGTCGTATTCAGCTGAGAACATGGCGTAAAGAATCGCTTCATAATCATCTGCGAGATAGAGAGCGTCCTGTGCGGCTAACTGAGGAAGGATCACAGCCATCTTTTCGTCAACCATCTGTTGAATAGGATCGGCGGGCTTAACAGTGTCTTCGGCAGACAATTCGAACGCGGAAGCATTTACCATAAGCGCAAATACCATGCAAATAGCCATTAACAAAGAAGTGGTTCTCTTCATAGTAATCTTCTTTCGACGTTTGGTATTATCTATACCTTATATTTCATATTAATGTGAATTTGACATTGCTTTTGCAACATGTTTATCTGAGACATAACTATTACAGCTTACAGTCACTTAGAACATTGGATACACCCCCTATCATATCGGTAAGGCATTGAAATATATTAAGTTATCAGGCGTTAACTGGAGGCCCTTTACTATTCATCTTTTAGCCATTTGTGGCACTGATAGTAACTGGGGACCGCTTTGTTCCATTCACAGAAAAATTGACAACCATGGTATAGGTTTTTCCTTTTTTGACTGCCGCACTTTTTGTCATCTTCAAAATGCCAGATCCGCTTCCGTTCCAGCTTGCGATCAAATCGCTGCCACACCGGAGTTCCATCGTCGCCGAAATCTCATCTGTCATCTTATCGCCGACAATCTGAATTACACATGAGGCGTTATTCCCATCGAAGCTCAGGTGGGGCACCGAGGTAATGCTGCGGCTTTGGATCGCATGTGCCGAAACAGAAAGAAGCATCACCAGAATAAGAGACATGCAAAAGAAACGCTTTTTCACTAATCTCACCTCCCTTCATTCTCTTAAATACGACAGCGAGGTGTATTTTTGGACAGGATAGCTGATATTTTTTCTTTGCAGTGATAGAATTTTATTGGACAAATATTAAGCCCTCGTAAAACGACTACGTTTTACGAGGGCTTATCTATTAACTTTTTCTGTAACTTGCAAAATTTGTCTATGATTCTCCGTATTTATTGTGTGAACGGCAAATAGATGTGCCTTGAACCTTGAAAACACCGCATAGAATAGCGCGGTCACATAGAGTCGTCCGGGAGTTATACAGGATCGGCTGACAGTATGCGTTTGCGTACCTGCCGGGGAAGTGCCGCACAGCGGCAGCCTGCAAATACGCGGCCTGAAGCGAGGGCGCAGGAAATGGCCCGGATATAGTTTCAAGTGAATACAAATTCCAGCTTATGGTTAAAATTTTTACATCATTTTTTACAAAGGAGGTCTGTACTTGAATAATAACCTGAAAGAATCTGCTTTACACTACCTCTCGTCTCCTGCTTTCAATAAGAACACTTTGGTTGATATTACAGAGATTCATGTACGGTCAGAACCCGATGGCGATAAGATGAAAGCATTTGTAGATGCTGTCAAAAATCCGTATCTATTCCGTGTCGGTAGTATTGGCGTTCATGTGACTTATTCAGGAAATACAGGGGATACTTTACAGCGCCGTATCCATAACTTGCTCATTTCGGAGAATTGATTTTGCTGTTTCGTATGATATAATTAGTGCGTGTAGTATAGCCATATCATACGGCCTTATAGTAGGAGGTTTATATGGCATACAGAAACCGATATGATGAATATTTGCGGAAACGCCAGGGAGTTTTGCCTGATGCAAAACAGTGGAAAGCTGCGGATTACGCACGTATTTCAAGAGAGGACGGTGATAAAGAGGAAAGCGATAGCATCGGGACGCAATTTGACATCATTGATGATTATATTGCCCATAACGATGATATCACCTTTGTTGATCGCTACTCTGATGATGGTTGGAGCGGAACTAATTTTGATCGTCCGGATTTCATGCGTCTGATGGAAGACATCAAAAAGGGAAAAATCAACTGTGTCATTGTCAAAGATTTATCCCGGTTAGGCCGAAACTATATTTTAGTGGGTCAGTATCTTGAGATGATTTTTCCTATGCTGAACATTCGCTTTATATCCGTCAATGACCGAATCGATAGTATAAAAGATCCTGCCTCCATTAACAACGCGCTGGTTTCCTTCAAAAATGTGATGAATGACGAATACTGTCGTGATATTTCAAACAAAGTTCGTTCATCGCTGGATCGTAAACGCAGCAAAGGAGAGTTCATTGGTTCTTTTGCATCATATGGCTATATGAAAGATCCTGATGACCACCATCATCTTATCGTTGACCCTGTTGCTGCTGAAGTCGTCAAAAACATCTTTGACTGGTTCTTGCAGGGAATGAGCATCATTGGCATTGCAAAAAGGCTAAACCATATGGGAATCCCTAATCCCAGCGCCTATAAACGCCAATGCGGCCTAAATTATAAGCATCCTGCCGGACAGTTGGACAGCGCATGGCCTGATTCCTCAGTAAAGCGAGTTTTGAAAAACAGACTTTATGTTGGAGATATGGTTCAGAATAAAAACCGAACCAAAAGCTATAAGGTGCAGATTAGCGTTGCTGTTCCCGAGGAAAACTGGGTGATTGTTCCGAACATGCATGAAGCTATCATTGACCGTGAAAAATTTGAAACGGTACAACAGCTTTTAATGCGAGACACACGGACTTCACCCGGTATCAATCATGTCAGCATATTTGCAGGGTATATCCGCTGTGCGGATTGCTTGAGAGCAATGGGGAAAAAGAGTGTAGCACAGTCGTATGGAAAGTACCACTACTATGTTTGTCAGACTTTCCGTAAAGCGGGGCGCAATTTATGCACCAAGCATACCATTCGGGAAAAACAGCTTTATGACGCCGTTCTTGCTACCATCCAGTCTCAAATAGATCTCGCGGTTTCAATGGATCAGCTTGTGAATGACCTGAAAAGTCAAAATGTACGAGCTGCGAAGTCTTCTCGCCTTGAAAAGATGCTTCAATTAAAAGAAGAGGAATACGAGAAGGTTTCCCGCTGTCGAATCGACCTTTACCCCGATTGGAAAGCAGGGATACTGTCCAAGGACGAGTATCTTTCACTAAAAGCCAAGATTGGTGAGCAGCTAGAGCAAATCGAAATTGCAATTGCCAACATCAAAGAAGAGATCAGCAAGTACCAATCCGCCCCCGTCTCAGAGAACAAGTTTATTTCCAGTTTCCTTCGTTATCGCAATATTCAAGTTCTAACTCGTGAGGTAATTGTAGAACTGATTGAAATGATCTACGTTCACGAAGGTGGCACTATAACAATACAATTCAAATACCAGGACGAATATCAGCGACTCCTTGATTTGATTGATGAACAGGGCCTTGCCAGTGCTGCTGGCTGATATTTATGGGTCTATAGGAACATCATCCCCCGCCGCCTATAACACGCTGTGCGCGCTCTTTCGCGACACAAGAACAAAACCCGAAGACTATGACCTCATCGTGACGGGCGACCTCGGCAGACTCGGCCATCAGATCGTCTCGGACTTTTTCGCGCGCGATGGGCTCCCTCTCGGTGAGCGCTACACCGACTGCGGGCTTCTGCTCTACGACATCGAATCGCAGGACATGCACTGCGGCGGCAGCGGTTGCGGCTGCTCGGCAAGCGTTTTGTGCGGGTATCTGCTGCGCGGGATGCGCGAGGGCAAATGGAACCGCATCATCTTCGCGCCGACGGGCGCGCTGCTCTCCCCCACGACGACATTTCAGGGCGAGAGCATCCCCGGCATCTGCCACGCGGTCGTATTCTCGAATCACAAGGAGGGATAAGCGGTGGATTATCTGAACGCCTTTCTCTGCGGCGGCATCCTCTGCGCCATCGGACAGATCCTCATCGACAAAACACCCCTCACGCCCGCGCGTATCCTGACGGGCTATGTCGTCTGCGGCGTTTTACTGACGGCCATCGGCGTCTACGAGCCCATCGTCAAATGGGGCGGCACGGGCGCGACCGTGCCGCTGCTCGGCTTTGGCTACTCGCTCGCGAAGGGCGTGGAAAAAGCTGTTCAAGAGCAGGGGTGGCTCGGCGTGATGACCGGCGGCCTCAGCGCCACGGCGGGCGGCATCGCCGCAGCGGTCGTCTTTGCTGTGCTGATGGCGCTCATTTTTAAGCCCGGTGACAAGCGGTAATAATAAAAAACGAGGAGAGGGTTTTCACCCTCTCCCCTTTTATGGAAAATTGCTTTTTACGATGCGCGCAGGCCGGGCTCTTCGATCTGCTCAAGCGTCATCACTCTGGTGTGGCAGATTGGCTTCCACTCGACCTTCGTAAAGAGCGACGCAATGCAGATCGGCACGTAGGTGAGCATGAAGAGCGGGAACGTGAAGGTGTAGAGCACCTTTTTCCACGCCGCGCAGCGGATATTCTTCCACTCCGTCACGGTCGTGATCGCGCCGAGCACAAAGAGCGTTAAGTACAGGCTCATCAGCGTTTGCAGCACGGAGACCGCCAGCACCGCCATCGAACCGCCTGACGTCGCGTTCGCGATCGCCGCGCCGATGTTCACGACCACGCTCACACCCGTGAGCACCGCCGCAGGCATGATGTTCATCGTCATGTCATAGCAGGAAAAGCTGCCGCGCGCAATGCCGGAGAAGAGCTCGGAGGCGTACTTGCGGAACACCTGCAGGTAGCCCTTCGACCAGCGCATGCGCTGGCGCCAGGACTGGGCAAAGCTCGTGGGCTGCTCGTCATAGAGCACCGCGCCCGCCGCGTAGCCGACCTTTTCCCCGCGCACGACGTTGTCAATGGTAAACTCGATGTCCTCGGTCAGCAGGAAGAAGTTCCAGCCGCCGCACGCTTCCAGCACACCGTCGGAAAACAGAAAGCCTGTGCCGGACACGGCGCAGCTGCTTCCAAGGCGCATGCGCGCGTTATTGAGATACTGCGCCTCGCGCAGGAACCACAGCGCATAGCCCGCGGAGATCCAGTTGTCGCCGTAGTTTTTGGAGTTGCGGTAGCACGTCACGATCTCATAGCCGCTGGAGTAGACCTTCTCGATCTCGGAGATGAAGTTCGGGTCGAGGATATTGTCGGCGTCCAGCACGAGATAGGCATCGTAGTGCTTACGGCCCGGGCGCTTGATGCGCTTGAGCATTTCATTGAGCACATAGCCCTTGCCGACATGCACCGTATCGTGGCGCTCAAAGACGATCGCGCCGCGCTCGCGCGCCACGCGGGCCGTGTCATCCGTGCAGTTGTCCGCGCCGACGTAGATGTCCACATGGTCCATCGGATAGTTCTTCTGCGCGTGGATGCTGTCGAGCAGCTGGCCGATGACGTTTTCCTCGTTGCGCGCGGCGATGAGGACGGCAATGCGGTGGTTTTCATTGCGGCAGGTGAATTTTTTCCGCTTCAGCAGCGCCACCGCCACATAGAAGAATTGATAGGAATAGCATACGAAAAATAGCGCCATGATGACGGCGTTGATCGTGATGACAGTCTGCATAATATGTTCCTCCATTGCCGGAAGCTCCGGCCCATTTTGGTTTCTTTCCCGCCTGTGGGAAAAGTTATATCATGCAAACCTTGTGATTCCACTGTGAAAATTCTTAACAAATTTCGAACATCCACGGTAGAAATTATTAAGCACACCAAATAGATGCAAAAAAGCAGACCAAAGGCCTGCTTTTCTCACTTTACACGTTTTTATTTTGAATTGACGCCAAAAGGCCCTGACAGCCTGTCGAGACATCCCGCCATGTCGCCTCAAAATCGCCCGTGTACCACGGGTCGGCGACGTCGCCCGGGCGGTCGGTGTAGTCGAGCAGCCGGTGCATCTTCCCCGCCGGATCACCGCCGCAGATACGCTGCATGTTTTTGAGGTTCGCGCCCTCCATGCCGATGAGCAGATCGTACTCCTCGTAGTCCTGCGCCGTGAGCTGGCACGCAGCGTGTCCCTCGCAGGAAATGCCGTGCTCGGCGAGCTTGCGCCGTGCCGGTGGATAGACCGGGTTGCCGATCTCCTCCCGGCTGGTCGCCGCCGATTCGATATGAAACTGTGAAGCAAGCCCTGTCTTCTTCACCAAGTCCTTCATCACGAACTCTGCCATCGGACTGCGGCAGATATTGCCCAAGCAGATAAATAAGATTTTCGTCATAGTCTTTCTCCGTAAGTTTTGATAACCGTAGTGTAACAGAAAAATGGAAAATCGTCGAGAAGAAATGCTGTCTTTTCGTTCAGAACTTGTTTGTAAATTCGATACTGCCTTTCCAGTCCATAGAAGGCGTGCTATGATTTTATGGGAGCGCAGAACACACTAAAGAAGTACGGAGGTGTCACATGACTGCAGATCAAGGACAATATGAGAAATTTATGGCAAAACTTTCTAAATCAGGATTGGAACTCCAAAAGGACTTTAGCCGCCTCTCGCCGGAAAATCAAAAGCGTTTTATGCAAGAGGTCAACCAAAGGCTAAAGTGTTTTGGACATGCAGTAACCATTACCGATATTCTACAGAGTCTATTTCGTGGGACGAGCTGCTATCTTCTGCCCAGGATAAAATTATAAACAATAGTGTCAACTGTAGAACAAAATCGGTGAAGTAAACTACTATGTCGCCCACAATGTAGCCCACGGAAGGAAATTCCAAACCGAAGCAAAAACGTTTTTACCAAAAACAAGAAAAACCTTGAAACCGTTATGTTCCCCCCTCACAGGGGTAATAACTAATTCCGGGGATACCCCGGCAGGTCATCGTGTTTACGATGCCTGCCGGGGCTTCTCTGTGTCCTGGGTTTGTAGGGATTCCGGTGCTTCCAGTGCTTCTTCCACATCCTGCTGACCGCTGCCGACATAGCCGATGCCGTTGTAGTAGATCTCCACGGTCTGAGGCGCGTGTTTAGACCACTTCACCTCTTTTTCATGTACCACGATCTTCTCAATAAACAGCCGCAGCAGTTCCGGCGTCAGTTCCGTAATGTCTGTGTACCGCTTTGCTTTATCAAGAAAGCTGTCCGTCCCGCTCACCGTTTCCCGCAGATGCTGGATCTCACTCTCTTTCTGTGGAATACCGACAGTGATGAGGTTCTGTTCTTCCGTGTAGCTGCCGGAGAGCATCTGAAACTGCTCTGTTGTGATGCGGCCTAGCACACTGTCCTCATACAGCTTTTTGAAAATCGCGTCCAGTTCCGCTTTCCGCTTCCGCATGGCGGCCAGTTCCCTCTCCTGCCTGCGGATTTCCCGCTGAAGCTCGGCGGACTGCTTGCTGCCAATATAGGCGGCGAACTTTTCCGGATGTTCCCGTGCCATGGCCGTTACTCTCCGTAAGTCCTCCAGCACCACTTCATCCAGAACGCACTCTCGAATATAGTGGCCCGTACAGGCTTCTCCATCCTTCTTGTAGGTGCGGCAGGTAAAGTGATTGTAGCTGGCGGACATGGTATGTGCCCGGTGCAGCACCATGTTGGAGCCGCAGTCAGCACAGAACACAAGACCGGAATACTTGTTCTGTTCTTCCATCTTGGTCAGACGGCGCTTGTTCTTACGGACTCTCTGTACCACGTCCCAGACCTCCCGCGTAATGAGGGCGGGATGGGTATTCTCAAAGACCAGGCATTCCTCTCTTGGATGTTCGACCCTTCGCTTGTCCTTGTAGGATCTGCTGCTGTGCTTCATGTTGATGGTATTGCCCAGATAGATCTCGTTCTCCAGAAGATTGGCAATGGCGCTGTCAGACCAGTTATACGGATGTGCTGTATCCAGACAGGTGTGCGTGATGCCGTACCTGGTGTAGGCGTACATGGTGGGCGTCAGGATCTGCTCTTTCTTGAGAATGCGGGCAATTTGGCTGGGGCCACTGCCGCTGACGCACATGGCAAAGATCCTGCGGACAATAGCTGCCGCCTCATCATCCACGATTAGTTTTTTCGTGTCCGGGTCCTTTCGGTAGCCGTAAGGCGTTCTGGTTCCCAGCCGTTCCCCCCGTTCCGCTTTGGCCTTCAGCACCGCACGGATCTTCCGGCTGGTGTCCCGAATAAACCACTCGTTAAACAAATTTTTGAACGGCATGAGGTCATTGCTCTCGCTGCTGTCGGTGTCCACATTGTCATTGATGGCAATGTAGCGGACGCCGAACATGGGGAAGCGTTCCTCGATGTAGAGTCCCGTGTGAAGCTGATTTCTACCGAGGCGACTGAGATCCTTGGTCACAATGATCCCGATCTCGCCGTTTTCCATGTCTGAGATCATCTGCTGGAACGCCGGTCTTTGGAAGGTTCCTCCCGAAAAACCGTCATCCACATAAAAGCAGGGGCTGGGGAAATGGTGATCTTCCGCGAACTTCTGCAAAATAGCTTTTTGATTCTGGATGCTGTTGGAATCGCCCTCTATCCCATCATCCTGGCTGAGACGGCAGTACAGGGCGGTTTTCCTGATTTGGTTTGACTGATTCATACAGCCCTCCTTTTCTTTGTCAAACCGTTCAGAGCATTGCGACACCACAATACCCCGAACGGTCTGAAATGTCCAGCACTTTACGCGCACAGCTTTCCCTGCCGAAAGTCCAGTTCCGCCAAGGCTTTCAGCTTATCCTCCACGGTTTCGCTGCCATGCCGGGGAAACACGGAGATGACTCGAATCTCCCGCCCGCAGGCTGTCTGCATCCGCTCCACGGTGATATGATGATTGTCGATGGTGATATTGGCTTTTTGCTCCATAGGCTCTCCTTTTTCTATTGTTTACTGAGTTTGCCCACACGCCGCCTGTGGGGGCCTCTGCCGGAGGGGATGGGCAGGGACGCTGCCCATTGCGGAAGAACGCCGCACAGGGCGGCACGGGGCGAACGGGCGGGTGTTTACTGCCCGTCCTTGTGGCTCAGATCATGATGGGCGTTTATGTGGTAGGCCTGTTCGAGAATGTGTTCCAGCAGGAAACGGATTCTGTCCGCCGCCTCCCGGTCCAGTTCCTTTGCGCGGGGATTCCGCAGAATCTGGCGGATATTGGAGTCGATCTTGTTGACTTCCTCGTGGAGCCGAAACCTGATCCGGCTGGGTCTTTCCACGATCTCGCTCTCTGCAATGAGCTTGCGGAAATAGGTGGTGACCGGCAGGCGGGTCAGTTCCCGATAGCGTTCCAGCCTTTGAAATTGTTCCTCTGTCATCCGGACAGAGATGCTTTTGCTGTTGTCCCGCAGTTTCCCTCTGGGAAGCGGCTTTTTGCGCTTACGGCGCACGGGTGAATCCCTCCTTCCTGATCTCGTATGCTGCCTGGGCAATGTCCTTCAAACAGTCGAGCGCTTGCCGGAGCCCCTCTGCCGTGCCATATCCGCTATTGAAGGCACGAGCCACGGTGTTGATTTCCCGCCCCTTCTGATTGAGCAGGCGAAGAAAGTCCGACATGACGCCGTTCCGACTGATGATGGGACGATTGCCGGCGAGCTGCTCCATGAGCCATGCGTTGGCGGGCAGCCCTGCCGCCTTGCTTCGTTCCATGAGCCGGCTGTATTCTTCAACACTCATGCGGACGCAGGTCCGATGTGTCTGTTTGCTCATAAGCTACCTCCAGACCGCTTCCGGCAATGTTGCCGAAAGCGGTTTTCTGTTTTTTCAGATACCCCCTCACTACCCCTCCCGAAAAAACAGCGTGGTGAATACCGCGGAATCAAAAATTCCTGCAAAAGATTTAAGGTCAAGGGTGTGCAATAGACACCCTGTCCGTCCAGTCAAGGGTGTCTTATTGACACCCAAGGTGAAAAAAATCGGCAGACAGACCCTTGTAAAGTCTGTCTGCCGATGGTAACATACCGCAAATCGAAGAAGGAGGCGTGGAACATGATGGTTGCTGTTTTATCATTGGGGCTGGCGTTGCTGGTAGGGATCATCTATCTGGCGCAGACACTGCGGCTGTCCGTACCGCTGCTGTACGGGGCGCTGGTCATCACGGTATTCCGCCCGTGGTATCTGACCCATACCGCTCTGGCGGACGGCATTTTCCTTGTGCTGGTGGGTCTTGCGGCGCTGTCATGGGTGGTGACGCTGGTTCGTGTAGTGCGGGAGATGATTTGGTAAGTAAGGTTTGCACGTGGAGAAATGCTTTAGAATGAGCGGTATAGTTTTTTAAGAATGGGTTTGACAACATTGTCAAACCCATTTTCGGCGTCTACCGCTTTTGACAATGTTGTCTGAAGCGCTTTAGAGCAGTCCACTGTGATTGGGTTCGGCCATATTGCCGAACCCAATTTTTACATTCACTTTCCGGCAATGCTGCCGAAAAGTTTCCGCCCGCAGGCGGCATGGGGGACTGGGAATTTCCCCAGCAAGCAGTATTTTGACATCAAAATGCGATGCTTGCGCCAACGCCGCCACAGGCGGCAGGGGCTATGTGGTGCTGTGGCCCCCTTATTTACGCTACTGAGTTTCTATGAACAGTGATCCTTGTTCTACCCCAACATCTGCGTCTGCTCGGGTTAATAAACAACCGATTTATTGGAAAGCAGTTGCCGTGCTTGCCGCTAACGCGCTCCCCCGGAAACCCCGCAAATAACGGAGGCAGCGCTGCTTATCTCGCTACTTTATTATATTATAGGTTGCGAAGAATCGTCTTATGGCTTATTATGTTTCAAGTTAAACCCGCAAATTTGAACGAGGTTCATGATTGAATTGTGCCCAATATGCAACCTTTTTCAATTTTTCCTGAGTAGATAAGTGAAGGGCCCTTTCAATGTGCAAGGAGGTGTATGAATGGACGACAAAAGTATCGTATGGTCAAACAGCAAAACGTGAAGCTGGCACATTTGCAGTATTTGATGTAACGTTTAACATATATAGCTAAGACGGAAGGGTGGTTTGAATTATGCCAAATATCCTTGTAGTTGAGGACGATGAAAACCTGAATCGTGGAATCACTTTTTCACTGAAAAAATCCGGATATGAGGTTTTTTCAGCAGAATCAGTGAAAAAAGCGAAAAGAATTGCAAGTGATAATAATGTGGATGTTGCCATTTGTGATGTGAATCTTCCGGATGGAAACGGATTAGAGCTTGTCAGATGGATGCGGAATTGTCAAAATGTATATATTATCTGTCTTACCGCGTTGGATCAGGAGACAGATCAGGTCATGGGATATGAAGCCGGTGCGGACGATTATATGACGAAACCGTTCAGCCTTTCCGTACTTCTTCTGAAAATCGAGGCTCATTTCCGCCGCAGAAAGAATGAACCCGGAACTCCAAAAATTCATTCAAAGGATATCGTATTTATCCCCGGAGAGATGAGGGCGTTCATAAAGGAAAGAGAAATAAGCCTTACGAAGAATGAACTGAAAATGCTGTCCTTTTTTCTTCAAAACCCGAAACAGATTCTTTCAAAAACACAGCTGTTAGAAAACGTGTTTGATCTGGATGGTGATTTTATGGATGAAAATACGGTAGCTGTGAACATCAGAAGGCTTCGGGAGAAAATCGAAGAGGATCCGGCGGCTCCGGTCTATATTAAAAACATCCGCGGTCTTGGGTATATATGGAATCAGGAGGTAAGTCAGTGACGAAACGACATCGTAAAAAGTGGGTTGATGCCTTGTCACTGGTGCTGCCGGTTCTACTCTTTTTTGCGGTATTGAACTGCTTTACCACCTATTTATATTATCAGGATTATCAATGTAAAATGGATATCCTGACAGAAGTTGCGGCGGGCGCAGAGACCACCGGCATGGATGTTGCCGCAGGATGGCTGAAAGGAAACGACCATCAAGCCAATGAACAAGGTAAGCAATTATTAGAGCAATACGGGTACTGGGAAAACAAAGGGACTTCGTTTTATGTGCGCTTCCGGCAGAATATCATGATAACCGGCTGTACAAGTGCAGTGCTATGTCTGTCTTTGCTAACGTTCCTGTTTTACCGGAAGAAAGCTGAGGCGAAAGAAAGTCGGAAACGATTGGAGCAGCTAGAGCAAATCCTGATTGCATTTCGGGAAAATCACTTTGAGGTAGTGCCGGACACAGAAGATCATGTCGGGCAGGAAAGACTGAAATTTCAGCTTGAAGCAATCGGACATCATATCCAGCTGCTGCAAGAGGAAGCCAGAGCGGAGAAGGAAAGCACAAAGGAAATGGTATCCGACATTTCCCATCAGCTGAAAACCCCGGTTGCAGCCTTGGATACCTGCTTTAGCATATTGCTGCGGAACAATCTGAGTGAAGCGGAGCAACAGGAATTTCGCATCCGCTGCCGGAGTGCATTGGACGGATTGGAAACATTGTTGCAGTCTTTGCTGGAAATATCCAAACTGGAGACAGGTTTGATTCAGCTTGATCAGAAAACACTTCCCATTATGGATACGATCATCTCCGCAGTAAACCGAACGTATCCAAAGGCAGCGGAGAAAGGGATAGAACTTATTTTCGACTGCAACGAATCACTGGAGCATTGTGCACTCATGCAGGATAAACGTTGGCTTGGAGAAGCAATCATTAACGTTTTGGACAATGCCATCAAATACAGCCCAGAACATTCAAAAATCACGATCCGTCTACAAAAAAGAACCGGCTTTGTGAGAATTGAGATCGAGGATCAGGGAATCGGAATCCCGCAGAGTGAATACCATAAAATATTCCAGCGGTTTTACAGAGGGACTGCGCCGGAAGTCCGCGAAAAGAGCGGAACTGGCATCGGTCTGTATCTGTCCAGACAGATTATTGAGCAGCATGGTGGGACAATCACGGTAGCCTCCGGCAAAGTCAGAAAAGGAAGTACCTTTTTGATTCAGCTGCCGGAGAATGGACTTTCGTAGAGATGATGAGCAGAAGTCTTTCAAATCTGTAAGACTTCTGCTCTCTTTTTGAAAGTGAAATGAAAGCTTCCTTTGATACAATTCTGGTAAATAAGAAAAGGAGGCCATTGGAGTGGGCGTGATATTAGAAACCAAGCAGCTTTGCAAATTTTATGGGACGGGGGAAAATCAGGTCAAAGCCGTCAATCATGTGAATATCCAGATTGAGCAGGGAGAATTTGTCGCCATTGTCGGAAAATCCGGCTCCGGAAAAAGTACCCTGCTGCATATGCTGGGCGGGCTGGATACACCAACCAGCGGCAGCGTGATCTTGTCTGACAAGGACCTGTATTCCATGAAGGAGGATCAGCTTGCCGTTTTCCGGAGAAGAAAGATCGGATTTGTATTTCAGGCATTCAATCTGGTATCCTCCATCAATGTGTGGGAAAATATTGTACTGCCACTGGGGCTGGATGGAAGAAAAGTGGATGAAGCGTATGTAAATGATATTATTGCAACTCTGGGGATTGAAAACCGGATTTATAATCTGCCAAATCAGTTATCCGGAGGACAGCAGCAGAGAGTAGCAATTGCAAGAGCACTGGTGAATCGTCCGGAAATTATATTTGCAGATGAGCCGACAGGAAATCTTGATTCCAAGACAAGTGACGAGGTGATCGCGCTGCTGAAAATGAGCGCAAAAAAATATGGACAGACGATTGTAATGATTACCCATGATGATGAGATCGCGCAGGTTGCTGACCGTATTTTAGTCATCGAGGATGGACAGGTGGTGGATTTCAATTGAGGACGATCAGCAAAATTGCATTCAGCAACGACAAAAGAAATCGGACAAGAAGTGTCCTCATTATGACGGCGATTTGCCTGACTACCATGCTTCTGGTCATTATCAGTACAATTGGAAATGGACTGATCCTCTTACAGAAGGATCAGGCTGCAAGCTCATACGGAAGCAACTACGGCCTGTTTATCGCCGCAGATGGTACGCAATTAAAAGAAGTGGAACGCAGAGCTGAGATATCTGATATCGGCATCATGTGTACGGAGGGCATCCTGAAAGGAAATGAAAATGGCGGCTTTGTCAGTGCGGATGAAACGGTCAGGAAAATGCTTCCCTATAATCAGGAATATGTGTTGAAGGAAGGTACCTATCCGGAAAAGGCGCAGGAAATTGCCGCAGGACGCGCTTTCTTTGATGCAGTGGGATACCATGATGTAAAGGTCGGAGACACCGTAACATTGGAGTACCGTTCCGGCATGCAGTCGGAATACGCACCGGTGGAATTTACTGTCAGCGGGATTTTATATGACCGGGATGAATATACCATCGAGGCTTCCTATGTTGTATTCGGTTCGCAGGATTTTTATCATGAGCGTGTTGCGGAGGGTGACAGGCAATATAATATCTATTTTACCTTGAGCGATTCTGCAAATGTATCTATGAATAATGTTGCGCCTGTTATAAAAGAAATCGCGGATTCCTGCGGCATTGACCAGAAAAACGTGATCATCAATGACCTCTACCTGCAGTGGGTATTGCAGCCGAGCTATGAAATGATTGTGGTTTGTGGAACCCTGATCCTCGGAATCGTGCTGTTTTCCGTTGTGGTCATTTATAATATCTTCCAGGTCGGGATCGCCCAGAAGGTTCAGGAGTACGGAAAAATCAAGGCGCTGGGTGCAACCAGAAAGCAGATGAAGCAGTTGATCTTTCGTGAGGGCATTCTTCTGGCGGTTCCTTCGATACCGCTGGGGCTGCTGTTTGGTTTCCTGATTGCAAAAGTCAGCTTCAACTGGCTGGTGGAGCAGGGAAATCTGGTATCGTCCGGAATCAAGAACCATCAGGTGCCTCTGTTTTCACTGACAATTATGCTCATCTGCATTTTTGTATCGTTTCTTACGGTCGTTTTGGCTCTGCGCAAACCCATGAAAATTGTTTCCCGGGTTTCACCCATCGAAGCGACACGGTATCTTGACGGCTCCAAAACGCAAAAACAGGGCAGACGAAAAGGCAGAAAAGATGTCACCGTTTTCTCCATGGCAATGGCAAATGTGACAGGCAATCCGAAAAGAACCATTGCTACGATTCTTACCATGGGGCTTTCCTGTGTATTGTTTGTAATTATCTCTAATTATGTTGGGAATATTGACACGGAGCACGAGGTGCGGATTGCAATCAACCATGGACAATTTGAGTTGCAGCTGGATTATTCCCAGAATTATGATGAAGCCTATCCGGAGAATAATCTGGACACAATCCTACAGAACAACCCACTGAATGATTCTTTGATTAAAGAAATCAAATCCATCCCCGGTGTAACGGATGTACTGACGAGAGAAATCGTCTCTGCAGATCTGAACGGAACAAAATTTCCGGTTGCAATCGTAAATCAAGAGGATTTTGAAATGATGCGCGGGGATGGCGATATCGGTTCCATGGACTATGCACAGGCTGTCAAAAACGGGGATGTTTTCTTTGGCTGGTCCACGTGGATGGAAGCTGACGGGTATTCTGCGGGTGCACCGATTACATTCAACTTTGATAACGGAAGTGAAACCTATACCTATCAGGGAAAAATCGCAGGCTCCTTTGTAAGCGCGGACACTTATCTGGTCATTCCGGAAGAAGTATACCGCTCTGTAAATCCGAAAGGGACATCTTATGGATACCTGTGGGTGGATTGTGCTAAAAAAGATGTGGCATCTGTAGAGCAAAGCCTGAATGACCTGCTCTCCGATACTTCTCATATCAAGCTGAACACCTATCACGCAGAATTGCAAACCGCAGAATACGCAAGCCGTATGATGAAGCTTGGCTGCTATCTGTTCATGGCAATTGTCGGTCTCATTGGGTTTATGAATCTGGCAAACACCATGATCATCAATATCACCACGAAGAAGCAGGAATACGGTGTGCTGCAAGCGGTAGGCATGACCAATAAGCAGTTGAATCTGAGCTTACAAATACAGGGCTTGATTTTTACGGTTGGCACCATCTGCGTCGCACTTGCTGCCGGTCTGCCCCTTGGCTATGCACTGTTTTCCTATGCGAAGCATAATGGGATTTTTGGAATGAATGTTTATCACGTTCCTCTTATCCCGATTCTTGTTATGATTCTTCTGGTTGGTATTCTACAAATTGTGCTTTCCTGTGTTTTAAGCAGTAATCTGAAAAGGGAAACACTGGTCGAAAGAATCCGGTATCAGGGATAGTAGATTCTATAAAAAGCAAGCTGCCGCTCAAGATGGGCGGCAGCTTACCTTTATAGTGATTCAAACATAAAAGTCAAATTTTGCGAGGACCCGCCATCGTCTCAACCTTGTCCGTTCTTCCTACAAAGAACAGGTCAACGGCTATTTTTAGCCCTAACTGATGGCCTGCCTCCCATGCACTCGACCTTATTATGCTGGGGAATTCGCATTAAAACCGAAAATCAGTTCTTTACTTCTTCGCATTCTCTTCCAATTTCTTGCGCTGTTTCAGTTCAAACATTCGCTGCTCTTCTGCCTCTTTTCTCTTGCGGCTTTTCTCTTTGCGTTCCTGCTTGTTCTGTTCCTGCTGTAATTTCAACGCCTGTTGCGATTTTGTACCAATGCCTATTTCCAGCATCTGCTTCTTTGCTTCCCGCTGCATCCGTTTCGGATTTCTTTTGATATCCTTTACAACAGTTTCAACAACCGGACTGAATTTCAAACTGAAATAGCACTTTTGAATATATTCCTGTACTTCATAATCTTTTGGCTCTGCACCAAATGTTACCTTTGCCACAGATAGTTTACCATCTTCGATGCGTTCAAAGATTCCCACCCAAAACGGCTCTTCAAAAAATACTGTCAGCTTTCCATTTACTTTGTCCATAAGAATCCCTCCTAAAATTGATTGAACAAAGAATGGACAACCCGGAGGGGCAGGTTACTTACCCTATTTATATAGGACGGCCGGGCTACCTACCGGCTCTGGCACATCAAAGATGTACGTTGCGTTTTTATCTTTGCTTTTATAATCAAGCCATATGGCACGATTAACTTAATTCTGAAACTTCTAAGTTACTTTTTATGCTAAATAGCGAAACCATCACCTTTTGAGAAAAGGTTTATACTCCACTTAGGGAGATATCATTTAACTCACCATTTAAAAATCAATATCGGTATACTTATTTTTCAACTTGTAAAATGCTATTATTACGCTTGTATAATATTGCATCATCCAATCATACCATATTTCTTTGCTATAATCGTTCTTTTGATCTGCACGATTATGGCGAATATTATAACCATTAACTATACCAAAAATCAACTTATCATGTTCATTTTTAGGAACTTCATACTCAGCATTTAAAGTATCTTTTACTTCTTCACGTTCACTTTCCAAAATATCGGCAAGAATATTAATAGCTTTCTTTTTCTGTTCCAAATTGGCATCAAAACGATAATACATTTCTGTGGCTGTTGCTAATTGCTCATATACTGAATCGGGTAAATCAGAACCGTCATATTCTAACTGTTCACGCAACGCACCGTTAGGTATTTGCATTATAAATCCATTTGTCGGTTCAAGATAATATCCCTCTTTATATGCACGTAAGATATTATTAATTTGTTCAGCAAATTCTTCCTTTTGTGCTTCATTTTCAAACTGATCTATTTCATAGTTATAAACACCAATATGGTCGTATAAAATCTCAATCACTGAAAACAATGTCTGCTCATCATATTCTTCAAGATATTGCCAAATTGGCCAAACCTCTTTATCCTGTAAGCATGTTGCAAAATACACTTCCGGTGATGGCAACAAACTTGGTGGTAAAATCTGCTCCGAATCCTGCGTATAAGGAATTTGCCTCCACACTCCTCTTGTAGCCACTTCAAAATACTCTTTATCACAAAAATATTTATATACCTGTCCGAAATACTGTAATAACTCATCAAAATCTATCTGTAGTTGCTTTGTAAGTAAACCATGTCTTTCTGCGTAATATTTTTTCATATTTTTCTGTTCTCCTTATGTCAACTAAAAATTGCCTTGTTCATTTTTAATACTATTTTCCATTAATCTAATCAAATCATCAATGAATGCATTACAGATTTCCCCAAAGTCATAAGTCTTATATTCGCAGGCAAATTGATTTGCAATTACATTTCTTAATTCATCAACTTTCCTCATTTCTGTCCGTTCAATCTAATAGTATTATTTTACCATATCACTTGTTTTTTTACCATCTTCAAAAGAGCAATAGCAAAAAAGCTGATCAAGAATCATAACCTTCCAATATTTTCTCTCTCTGCATCTGTTCCATGTAAATAGATTGCTTTCCGGCACGCGAAAAAGTTGTTTGTCGAAACGGT
>OGLV01000011.1_pt1 | contig 98039 bp, 132 predicted proteins | sample 1572851 | NCBI WGS metagenome assembly OGLV01 (sample SAMEA2582005, study PRJEB24529) | metagenome | biome: Human gut stool | place: China | collected 2011
AAAAAAAAAAAAAAAAAAAAAAAAAAAAAAAAAAAAAAAAAAAATAATTTGTAACTTATTATTTCTACTTTTGATAGTAAGGAAAACTGTATTATTTGCTTAATACAATTTTCCTTCGCTGTTGAAAGATTTGAAAAACCCACAAAAAGAAAATGTTTTTGAAAAATAGCCCTCGCACATTACGTAAAAACAAAAATTTCACGGGGCAGGGGAATTAAAAAAGCGAAAAAATTTTTGAAAAAATAATGGAAAAAGATATTATTGAATAAATAGTAAATAGTAATTTATAATTATATTGTTTATAGTTTGAAAACAATATAATTATAAATAAAATTTTTTCTATTTTTGAAAGAAGATTTGATAATGTAATTTTATATTACTTAAAATAAAATTAAAAATAGAAAGAACTTTATTTATAATTAAAACAGAAACAAATAAAATAATTAATCGACAAATTTATTATTTTTAATGATTAAATAAAAAAAAAGATAAATGGTAATAATACAGAATATTTTATTTTTATTTTAAGTGACAAATTTAATCAATATATTTATAGAAAATAATTTTGATTATGAATAAAAATAATATTAATCAATATATCTGATAATAATAGTTGGCAAAATTATCATTTTAATAAACAATTATTTATTAAAATGATATAACTATTTAATAAATAATTGTGTAAATATTTTTATTTTTATTTGGGAATTATATTTGTTTGATTAAAATATGATAGATTTTTAATATAAATATTTGAAAACTACCATATGGTGGCATATTTTTTATTAATGCAATTATATAATTGACATAATAATATAATATAAAAAACGATCTGGAAAATTGAAAACGAAAAAGTTGCAAAATTTTTTCAAATAAGACTTGACAATCCAAAAATGATGTGATAAAGTCTTAAACAGAAAATTGAAAACGAAAAACGAGCTGGAAAATTGAAAACGAAAAAGTTGCATCCAAAATTCAAAAGAAAATATGCAAGATAAAAGTTCATGTCTTTAGTCTTGCACTCAACTATCATTTACCTCATAGGCCGTACTAATTTCTTCCTATTAGTTGGTTTCAAAAAGCGGCTTAATTTTATTAAATAATTAAAGAGGAAAAACATGAAGAATTATGAAAAGCGATATGAATTTTTGAAAGATCAAATGTTTAAGGCTACGTTCAATAAGTGGAATCCTTCTGTAAATACAAAAAGAATTAATAAGTTGACAGAACAACTTAGATATGTTGAAAAGCAAGTTAAATTGACTGATTAAGGAGAAAAGATAATGATTATCCCCCCCCCAGTTTGACACACCTTCTTTAATAAAAATTGAAGAAAATAAAACAGAATTTAGTTTTAATATTAGTTCTGGAGTGGAAGATTCAAGAATAATAACTTTCTTTAATGATTTAGAAACTTATTTTGGCTTTATATTTGTTGGCGAATTAGAATTTAGTAATTTTAGTCAATCGAGAGACAATTTAAGTTTTAATATAGATATAGGCGATTTGAAAAGTATTTACACAATAGGTTTTTTTGATAAAAAAACAAATTCAAATCTAAAATATAATTTTAGTTTTTTCTTCCCTTTGGTTCAATATAGTAGAGATGAAAAAACAGGAATGTATATATATAAAACTGTTAATAATCAGTATATATCGAATGGTAGTAAAATTTCAAATTTAAAAGTAAAAGCCAGATTTACGAGTTTAAGTGGTATTAGTGGAAAACTAACAGTTAAACTTAAATATTATGGGCTATACATTTGAAAAATAATAGAGACTTCGGTCTCTAATATGGAATGGACGCTAATATGGCATCAGCAGCCGGCTCATAACCGGAAGATAGGCGGGTTCGAATCCTCCCCATTCCACCATATAGGATTATTAGAAGTGGGAAGAACGACTTCCCACTTCTACCTAAAATTTTAGTTTTTGGTAGGAAGATTGACAATGCATGAAAAAGAAATTTGGAAAGACATTCCAGGGTATGAAGGTTTATATCAAGTAAATCAATGGGGCGACATTTATAGTTTATATACTCACAAAAAATTGAAATGGAGCTTGCATAAAGATGGATATAAACAGTATAACCTTCATAAAAACAAAAAATCTTATATAATGACAGCGCATAGATCTGTTGCATTGGCTTTTATTCCTAATCCAGACAATTTACCATTGGTAAATCACAAAGATGAAAATAAATTAAATTGTTACGTGGGTAATCTTGAATGGTGTACTGAATCTTATAATATTAAATATAATGGAAACCGATCTGCGCAAGCACAATTTGATAATTATGCAAAAGAGTTTTATGTTTATGATTTTGAATTGAATTTGCTTGGCAAATTCAAAGGTACGAGAAAATTTGCTAAAAAGTACAATTTATCTTCCAGAAATTTTAGCTCTATTTTGAATTATAATTCTAAAAACCCAATAAAATTGCGTCAATATAAAGGTTTTTATCCAATTTTTTTCAAATTGTAAAATTGTTTGATTAAAATTTTATTTTAGCGTTTTAAGCTCGTTTATTAATCACGTAATGAATGAACCTTGATAAATCAATATCTGAATCATGCCTATTATTAACTCAGTGAACAAAGCATGTTAGTGCTCTGAGACGCACAGTAATTTCCGTTTGGTTGAATAGGGATACCTGTTCGATTGGGCGGCTATGGTATAGTGATATACCGTAGGGAGGCGGAAACCGCCAACAAAAATGTGTGTTGCCAAGAGTTGTCGCTGCAAAATGCACGGAACTTTCGGGCGTAGCAATAGACGTTTCCTGTGGAAAAATAAGCCTAAGGGGTTATAGCGTGGCAACTATAATGACAGAGGTAGGCCAACAATACGCTCCGTCTTGAAGCAGAAGAAATTCTGCTATAACGAAAGTCGCCGGTTAAAGTAGCCGTATGACGGGTTAGAAATTTATCTATTTGATACTTTTAATAGTTTTGGTAAATAAAATTTGTCTGAATAAACGGTGAAATTTATGAGTAAACAGTCTCATACGGGTTTATGTATGCAATATGGCTTGGCCTGTTGCGATACTGGGGTAAGAAGTTAGGGGTCGCTCCCCGAAGCTCAGACTTATCTTCCTGGTGGCAGAATATTGTAAGAAGACAATGGAGGTAGGGCGAAGGCCCAATAATAGGTATGATTGAGATATTGATTTTCCCAAGGAATTAGTCAATTAATAAGGGAGGACATCTCTATAAAAATCGGTCTCAAAGAGAAAGACATCGGTATGTTTAAAGCTATTAATGTATCATATTATGATTCATTAGCTCAGATGGTAGAGCACCTGCCTTTTAAGCAGGAAGTCTGGAGTTCAAGCCTCCAATGAATCACCAGTAGAGAATTTATTTCCCTACACTTCTTGAAGCATTTTGTCTTTTGCATGTTTAACTTCCATTTTATAAACAAAAACCTTCTCTGGATAGAGGAGGTTTTTGTTTATTTTGTCTATTGATTTTTATATATAAAAATGATATTGTATTTATAGAAAATTAGAGGAGGGCAATAAGATGAATAAAAATTATTTAACTTATTTGAAAGCTGAAAGCAGGTCTCCTAATACCATTTCTTCTTATATTCATTATGTACAATCAGCTTTAGATTTTATAGGAAAAAAAGAAAAAGATATTGACTATAATGACATCAATAATTGGCTTGCTAATAATGATTTATCCTCTAATACCAAAAGATTGATGAAAGCAGCAATTAAAAATTATTTTGATTTTTTAGTCAAAACTAATCAAATTATGACGAATCCTGTTTTTCAAATTAATCTTCCGGCATTGAAAGTAAAACAAAAACATTGCCCGAAATCTTATATGATTAGAGGATTGATTGATAATTGCTTTAATATAAGAGATCAAGCAATGATTATGTTTTTAGCTACGACTGGGTTGAGATTTAATGAAATGATTAATATTACATTAGACCAATTTAATAACATGACAGGCGAATCTGGAAGAGAAATTGAAATTGTAGGAAAGGGTAGCAAACGAAGAACAGTCTTTATCAATGATGATACTAAAAGATTAGTAGATAAATATTTGTTAATTAGAGGCGAACAAGAAGGCCCTTTGTTTATTACTAACAGAAACGATAAAGTTAAAAATAATAATTTCAACTTAATGTTAAAACAAGTAGCGAAAAAAGCTGAGATTCCTTTTTGGCAAGATGTTTCTGCTCATTGGCTTAGAGTAGCTTTTGCAACGACTAAGGCGAATAGTGGTATTCCATTACATATAATCCAGTATAGTTTAGGCCATAGTAATATTAAAACTACTATGGGGTATATAAAAAACGATCAAGAAGCAATTAACAAAGCAATGATGACTATGGCATTTTAATATTTATTGAAGAAGGGTATTGTATATGGCAACTGGATATACTATTTATATTGAAAACGGAAAAATTACTAACGGTAAAGATTTTTTATTATTATGCGCTCAAAAAGATGATTTTATAACTTGTCCAATTAGAAAATATAAAAAAGATAATTATGAGGATGCTAAACGCTCTTTAGAAAAAGTAACTAAAATAAGTTTAGACGAAGCAAAAAAACGTATGAAAATAGAATATGATAATAATATCTATTATGCTATGAATAATCTTGAAAAATTGAAAGCAAAAAATGCTCGTTACAGGAAAATTCGTAATGAAATAGAGAGATGGATTCCTCCGAATGAAGAATGTTTTTCTATTAAGAAATTTGCTCTTGAACAAATTGATATAAGTGATTATCTTTCTGAAGATATTGAGCGTTGTCAACAAATTATTAATACGCCATTTGATAATAGTGATGAAGCTGCGATTAAATATATATAAAAACTAATTAATGTGCGTAAAAATAATATGGAGCGTGCTAAAAAACAATATGAAAATGAAATTAGACGTGCAGAAAGAAGAAAGCAATTTGTAAACGATTTTGTTGAAAGTCTTAAACAAATTGAGGAAGAAAACAAATAATGACAAAAGAAAATAAATAAGAAAGGAGGAATGTCAATAGATGAGAAAGCCAAATATGACTCCTGAAGTATTAGAAGCTATTCATTTAATGTTTGAAGATTACCCAGATATAGAAGCTGATTGTTATTTATATTTATCAGCTTTAAATACAGACAATTATTTATTATCTTATTTATCAGATCAAGCAAAAAATGAATTAAATAGAATGAATAGATGTGTTGTTTGTGGAGATAAATTAGATTATTATACTTTTACAGAAGAATATAATGAATTAGAGTATAGAGATAAAAAAAATGTAAATGAATGGTATTGTCCAAATTGTAATATTTTTTATTGATTGTTTTTAAGAAAGGGATAAGTATGAGTATTAATGAATCTATTTTGCAAAGAACAAAGAATTATTTTAGATGTGTTGGCACCTTGTATGAAACTAATTTGAAGCGGGAAGTTTGTGATATTAAAATTACAAATGAAAATGGTCAATCTGAAAAAGTCGAAGGAGAAAGAATTAATGGCGGATTCACAGTGAGAACAGCGAATGGAATTCATACATTTAATGTATATGGAACTAATCTCACTAATAAAGGAAAAGAGAATCCGATGTGGCCTATGTATCTTAAAATGTTGGAATGGGTCCCTGAAATTGACAGAAAAGATGATGAAATTCCCACCTCTTTAAATGTAGAAGGAACTATAAGAATTAATGATTATGTTAATCAACAAGGAAATGTTTCCACTACTTTGAGATGGAATGTTAATAAAGCACAAAAAGCAAAAACTGTATTAGATGAAAATGTTCCTACTGGAACTGCACTTAAAGCAACTCTTTATATTCAGTCTATCAAAAAAGAAATTGTTAATGAAGAAGAAACAGGGCGTTTGTTACTAACTCTTTATGGTGCTGATAATAAAGGCGCATGCTTTCCTGTAAAGGCCATTGTGAATGAAGATTTGGCTGAAGATTTTGAAGATTGTTATGAAGTGGGAATGACTGTACCTTTTGATTTTGAGCTTATTGCACGACATATTGGAGGACGCGTAGGAGAAAAGAAGTTTGGAAGAAAAACAAAAGTTGCAGTTAATAATGGTTTTGATGTTCAAGAATTGATTCTTGTAGGTGGAGAAGATGAGATCGAAGAGCCAGAATCTCTTGTAGAAACAGATGAAAATGGCAATGAAGTTCTTGTTAAAACTGATTGGATTAATCCTACTACTATGGGCAAAGCTATTAAAATTAGAGAAAATTATTTGAATGAATTAGTAGGGAAAAGTAAAGATGATAGCAAAAAAACTTTACTTCAGACAAAAAAAGAGGCTGCTAAGGAAAGGTTGAAATCTAAGGCGACAACTAATACTCCTTGGGATACAGATTTTGATAATGATGATGATAGTTTTGATTTTGAAGATTTAAATTGGTGAAATTATGGGAAAATTTGACATTACTGAAATTACTAAAACTACAATTACTACTGAATTAGCAGGAAAAATTATTGGCATTTATGGAACAAATAATACAGGAAAATCTTATGTTTCTGCAAGATTGTTTCCTGGCAAAACTCTTTGGTTAGCTACTGAAAAAGGGTATAATGCACAAAGCGATCTTTATGTATATGATATTGAGAATTGGCATGACTTTAGAGATGCTATTAATCAGCTTACTACCAGGAATAAAAAGAAGAGAGAAAAAGTTCGTGAAATGTATGATTGTGTAGTTGTAGATACAGCTGATAAAATTCCAAATTTATGCACTCAATATATTATTTCTCGTTATAATGAAGAACAGTCTGCTAATTTTACTGATTTTAATCCTATCAATGAAATTAGTGCTATTCCTTTTGGAGGAGGATATGTTTCTCTAAATAGAGAAATTGATATTCAAATTAATAAATTGGCTTTGTCAGGATATTGTGTTGTTCTTATTTTTCATGATGAAATTAAAACAATGAAAGATGAAAAGAATAGAGAATATGAATATATTATTCCTAAGACAACATTCAATAAAGCAGGTAATTGTTTAAAAGATATTCCTGATTTTATGATTTATTTGGAATTACAAGGAATTGGAGATGATGGGATTCCTATTTTATCCAGAGGGCATTGTGTTCAGCATAAAGAGTTTTTTGCGCGTAGTAGATATACAGAGTGTCAACCGATCATTGATCCTTTTACAGAAGAAAATTTGAAGAATGCTATTAAATTAGCTTGTGAAAAAGAAGCTGAGAAATTAGGAGTAAAAGCAATTACTTTCGCAGAAGAAGAAAGCAAAAAAGAAAAAGTCAAAGAAGAAAAAAGTAAAACTTATGAAGATTTAAAAAATATGATTCAACCAATCTATAAAGCGCTATATACAGCTAAGTATAAAAATTTTGTAGATTCAGTGGTGACGCAATATTTAGGAGAGAATAAGAAGATCAGTCAAACTACTAATGAAGATAAGGATTCTTTGCAATATATTTATGATAAATTATTAGATTTTGCAGAAGAAAAAAATGTAGATTGGGAAGAATCTTAATGTTTTAATATGATATGAGTATATGTTCTATTTGTGGTAAAGAAATAGATAGAGGCAAGAAATATCAAAATGAAAGATATAAAAATATTATTGTTTGCAGTAAAGAATGTTATGAGCAATTAATAGAAATAAAAAAGAACGCTGTAAAAAAAGAGCCATATCCAGATTATAATGTTTTATTAGATTATATTAAAGATCAATGGCTTGGCAGTGAAAATGTAAATTGGTTACTGACAGTTAAATTTATTAAATTTCTTGTAGAAAAAAAGAATATGTCTTGCAAAGACATCTATAATGTAATAAAATATGCAGTAGAAATAGAAGGATATAGTATTCAATTTGAATATGGATTAGGGCAAATATTTCCGAAATATATTGAGCCATTCAATAAATTTATGGAAAAAATAAAAAACAATAAACAGAATGCTAAACAAATTGATATTCAAATAAATACTATTCCTTTTATTAAACAAAAAAGAAGGGTTAAAGAAGAACAATGGGATTAAAGGATTATTTAAAAGAAATGGTTTGTATCATTATTTTATTAATTGGGAGTATTGTAGGATGTTATATATTAAAGAATCCTGTAATATATATTACATGCGATTTATTAATTATAATTAAATTTTTTAATTTATTATTTTTGAAAAAGTGAGAAATATTTATGCTTTATAATATAAATTTATCCTCTTTGCTTTTAGGGTGTTTAATGAAACAACCGTCTCTTTTAACTCTTCCTCAATTCCCTTTGTCTAAACAAGATTTTGAGCCTGAATTATTTCATAAAATTATTTATGTTGCAATTAATAAATTGGTTCATAATGGAATACAAGAAATTACAGAAATAGAAATAGAAAATGTAGTAAAAACAAAACCTGCTTTTTTGGAAGTTCTACAAGATAATAATTATCTTGATTTTATTGTTAATGTAAAAGAACTATCTATTATAGATAACTATGAGTATTATTATAATACTATTCGTAAATTTTCTTTGTTGCGAGAATTGCAAGATAACGGTTTTGATATTAGAGAATTTTATGATGAATTATCAGAAGAAAATAACCAATTAGCACAATTTGAGAAACTTACTATTCAGGAAATATTAAATAGAATAGAATTTAAAAGTATTCAATTAAGAACAAAGTATGATGTTAAATATGTGAGAAATGAAATGAGAGCAGGAGAAGGCACAGAAGAATTATTATCTGAATTTGAAGAAACTCCTGCTTTTGGGGCATCTTTGTGTTCTCCGTATTTAACTACTTTGTTTCGTGGATGGTGTTTAGGACATTTAATAATGGAGTCTGCACCTTCATCTACTGGTAAATCTCGAATGGCAGTGGCAGATTTATGCAATGTATCAGTAGATCAAATTTGGAATGATGAACAAGAAGATTTTATTATTAATCCTAATTATCAAGGTTCGGGATTATTTATTCATACTGAATTAGATACTCGTAAAGAAATTAATCCAATGTTTTTAGCTTGTATATCAGGAGTAAATGAAAAACATATTACTATGGGGACTTTAAATAAAGAAGAAAAATTTAGAGTTCTTAAAGCTGGAGAAATATTAAAACAAAATAATTTAACTCTTGTAGATATGGCCGATTTTACTTGTCAAAGTATAGAGAGAAAAATAAAAGAATGTGTAGAAAAATATAATATATATTATACTGTTTTCGACTATGTGCAATTAAATTCTTCTGTCGTTGCCGAATATAGACAGAATACAGCAGTACAAGCAAGAGAAGATTTGGTTTTAAGGAACATTACATTGGAATTAAAAAATATGGCAGAAAAATATTCAGTGGGAATAAAAACAATGAGCCAATTAAATGGAACTGAAAAAACGATTGATTTTCCTGATGAAAGTTGTTTTTCTGGCGGCAAATCTCAAAAAGTGAAATTAGATGCTGCTTGTATTACTTTACCTGTAAAAAATAGAATAAAAGAATTTGCTCATATTAAACCCTATATTAAAAAAGTAGGATTTAAGGGCGAAACTATTATGCCAAATTTGGTTAGTTATATTGTTAAATCAAGATTTGGTGAATATGCAGATCAAAAAATAAAAGTATGGCGTTATTTTGATCGAGCACGTTTTAGAAATACAGATTATTTTTGTACAAATCAATATGATGAATTAATCAATATATAGGAGAAAAGATAATGATTATCCCCCCCCCCAGTTTAAGTTATTAAATAAAAAAACAACTTTATTAGGAAAACAATCATATGTAGTTCAAGGAGGAGCTTTTACAGGTAGCAACAATTATAAGTATCAAAATGTAGATTTTTCATATAAAGAAGAATATTTATATAAAATATTTTCTTTTTTTAAAATGGAAATTACTATTAATTCGAGTGTACAATTAAGTAATGCTAATGGATTTTTATCTTTTGCCTTTAAAAATAGCTCCAATGAGTGGTTTAGGGCTAATTGGGGTGATATATATAACAAAGAAATTACTGTTAGCAAATATTTTTATGTAACAAAAGCATCCCTCAATTATGATTATAATTATTTAGCTCTTAATTATACTATGTATGATTTTGCTAATATGGAGTATACTCTTTCAATATATTCAAGTACTAATCCATATATTCCATTTTGGTATCTTCCTTATGTAAATAATATTATCCCTCCTTCTTCGGAAGTATTAAATATTGATATTAAAATAGAAGGAATCGAATAAAAAGGTGATTATTATGTATCAAAGAATTGAAAAACTTTCTGAATCTCCTTGTTCTAAATGTGGTAGTAAAAAAAAATGCGATAAAAAACTAAAAAAGAATGATAATTTTCTTGATATTAAAAATCAAGTATTTAGTGATAAAAATTTTAATTACAAAGAATGTGGCTTATGGATAGCCTTAAACGCTCCAGAAATGGTAGAAATTTTTGATTAAAATTTTTGCAAAATGGGTTGACAAGAAGATAGAAAAATGATATAGTAATAACACTGAAAGCGATATAAGAGAAATACAAAAATATTTCTCTTATATATGCCGGGGTGGTGGAATTGGTAGACACCTGAGACTTAAAATCTCATGGAAGAAATTCCGTGCCGGTTCGAGTCCGGTCCCCGGCACCATGTTTGAAATAAAATAATAAGTTTTGTTTCAAACAAAAAAGGCATGGCTTTTATTATTGGCAAACCGAGAATGACGGTTAGAATATCATTCATTCGTAGGCGATAGGAAACCTTTCTTTGTACTGTTCAGGGTGTCTCGCTACCTTAACGCGAAGCTGGTGTTTAATGTGTATACCTTCGCAAAAGGGAAGTAGAAAATTCTACTTCCCTTTTACATATTCAATGAAATACAAAGGTAGCTAATTTTTCTTTGTCTTTTTTCAAAGATGGAGATTCAACCACTTGTTTACGCAAAGTAGGCTCCGTGTCCAATTCTTTTTTCAACTTCTCAAATGCAGTATCATCTTTTACGAAAAACTCTTTAGTAATAGACGAAGTAGCCATATCAACACCTCCTTTTGATTAGTATATCTAATTTTGAAAATTTTGTCAATTTATCTTGACAAAATAAAATAATTATTTTATAATATAAAAAGCATATTAGAACGGCAAGTTCAATTTTATATTGCGCAATATAAAAAAAGAGGAAGAATAATCTTTCTCTTTTTAACGGGTTGATACTCACCGTGATGCCTATTTGATGAATAGGGCGCCGCCCAGGAGTATTGTAAAACTAAATCATCACGCCAAGTGGTTGGGCTAATGACTCGGGTCAACCGAGGGAGAAGGAACGAGTTTCCCAGAAAAAAAAACAAAAGTAGAAATACTTTTTAAAATCGTGTTAATAGCTACATCCTTTGGGATGTAGCTATTACTTTACGAATTGAAGATTGTGATCTTATTACTTGACAAATTGATAATACAATATTATAATAAAAAGACAGAATTTAAACACAACATATTGTGTTTCTAAGAAATAAAACTATTGGAAGGGAAAAGCGTAATGATTAAACAAATCCAAAAACGAGATGGTAGATTAGTCTCTTTTGATAAACACAAGATTAAAGTTGCTATTGGTAAAGCATTTGAGACCAGTAAAGAAAAAAAATCTAAAAAAACGGTTACTTTTCTTACTGATAAGGTAGTTTCTGTGCTTGAAACAGAAAATAATGATAATATTAATGTAGAACATATTCAAGATATAGTTGAACAGACTTTAATGACTAATGGATTTATTAAAACTGCCAAAGAATATATTATTTATCGTTTTCAACGTAATCAAATTAGAGAACAAAATTCTCCTTTAATTTCTACCTATAAAAATATTACCTTCTCCTCCGCCAAGGACAGCGATATTAAGCGAGAGAACGCCAACATCGACGGAGACACAGCCATGGGCACCATGCTCAAGTACGGCAGCGAGGGGTCCAAGCAGTTCTATCAGATGTTTATGATAAAACCAGAGCATGCACAAGCTCATATAAATGGAGATATTCACATCCATGACATGGATTTTGCCCCTATGGGGACCACCACCTGTACCCAGATTGACCTGATTAAGCTCTTTGATGGGGGCTTCTCCACAGGGCATGGCACACTGCGAGAGCCCAACGACATTGCTTCTTATGCTGCTCTGGCCTGCATCGCCATTCAGTCCAACCAGAATGATCAGCATGGCGGGCAAGCCATTGTGAACTTTGATTATTCCATGGCCATGGGAGTACGGAAGACGTTCAAAAAACTTTATCTAAAAAATTTAGCTAAAAGTCTAATTTTACTTGTGGACAACACAATTTTAGAAAAAGATATTAAGAATAATGCTCAAAAGATCGAAAAAGACAAAAATCTTGTGCCTGAATTAGAATTAAAAAAATGCGAGCCTTATTTTGAGGAAGAGAAAGCATTCTTAATGAATTATTGTAATGATAAAGAAAAGATAAGGCAATGCCAAAGATTTGCTCATCAGCAAGCAGTTAAAGAAACTGATCGAGCAACTTATCAAGCTATGGAATCTTTAATTCATAATTTAAATACTATGCACTCTCGAGCAGGAGCTCAAACGCCGTTCTCTTCGATTAACTATGGAATGGATACCAGTCCAGAGGGAAGATTGGTAATGAAAAACATTCTATTAGCAACGGAAGCTGGTTTAGGCAATGGCGAGACTCCTATTTTCCCTATTCAAATTTTCCGTGTTAAAGAGGGAGTAAATTATAATCCAGAAGATGTAAATTATGATTTATTTAAATTGGCTATACGTTGTTCAGCTAAAAGACTATTTCCTAACTTCTCTTTTGTTGACGCGCCTTTTAATCTTCAATATTATAAAGAAGGACGCCCGGAGACGGAAATTGCCTACATGGGATGTGTCGCGAAGGAATCAGTCGTAACTTATCGTATTAATGAGATAATTTGTGTAGAAAGTATAGAGAGAATGTTTTTCCGAGTAAAAGAATTATTAAATAAAGAGCCTTTTATTAAAGGAAAAACAGAATATTTTGATTTAACTAATGAAGAATTAAATATTGAAATTTATGATTCTAATGTTTCTGGATTTGTTAAAGTAAAAACAGTATTACGGAACTTAGATGTATATGGGTGGAAAAAAGTAGTTTATAGTAATGGAAGAATCCTTGTAGCTACAAACGATCATCCTTTGCCTATTGATGGTTTAGGACGTACTTATGTACAAGATATTCCGTTAGGCAGTTATGCTCCTATTACTGTTCAACAACCTATAAATCTAAATTCTAATTCGTTTTTTAATAAAGAAGAAGCATGGTTAGCTGGAGTTATTCTTTGTGATGCTGGATTAGCAGGTGGAGCGGTTGATATTTATGTAGGTATGGATGAGTATGATATTGCTCAAAAATGTAATGAATTATTACCTAACTCTACTATTATAGAGAATCATCGTGATGAAAAAGGAAATTACTTGACAATTCATTGCGGTTCCGTTGCAATGTCCAATAAATATATTTCTTTATTTGAGGGCGGAATTAAACAAAAACGTCGCATTCCTCATGAAATTTTTAATTCTTCTTATGAAATTCGACTTGCGTTTTTAGCAGGATTAATGGATGCAGATGGATATATTAATAAAAAAGCATCTAAAAAAGGCATTGGGTTACGTGCTCAAATTGGAAGTGTAAATAAAGAGCTCGCTTTGCAAGAAATGTGTCTTATCCAAAGTTTAGGGTTTAATGCTAAATTATATGAGACTCATTATGATAATAAAAACAAAAATAAAACTGTATATAGAGTAGAATTTGGAGCTTCTAAAGATTTATTAATAGCAATGACTTGCGAAAAAAAGAAGAAGGGGCTTATATGGTCTAATACTTATCCAATGTCTCCTTTAATGTCTACACTTTCTCAAATTTCTGATATTAAAGATGCTGATTATATGAATGGAGAAATGAGTTACGACGTAGAGACAGAAAGCGATAGATTTGATGTTAATGGAATTAATAGTCATAACTGTCGCACAAGAGTAATTGGTAATGTAGTAGACCCTGAAAGAGAAATTTGTAACGGACGTGGTAACTTATCCTTTACTTCAATCAATCTTCCCCGTTTAGCAATAGAATCTAAAGGAGATATTGATTTATTTTTTAAGAAATTAGATAATATGGTCAATTTATGTATAGATCAATTATTAGAGCGATTTGAGCAACAGTGCAAAAAGAAAGTAAAAAACGCTCCATTTTTAATGGGTCAAGGCGTTTGGATAGATTCAGATAATTTAGATTGGGAAGATGAAGTCAGAGAAGTATTAAAGCATGGCACCCTATCAATGGGATTCATTGGATTAGCTGAAACTTTAAAATCTTTAATTGGAAAACATCATGGGGAAAGTGAAGAAGCACAAAAATTAGGGCTTAAAATTGTAGGTCATTTAAGGGAACGAATGGATGAAGAAAGTCAAAAGCGTAAATTGAATTTTACTTTATTAGCAACTCCTGCGGAAGGTTTATCAGGACGTTTTGTTAATATAGATAAAAAAAGATATGGAATTATTGAGGGGATTACCGACCGGGATTACTACACCAATTCGTTCCATGTGCCGGTGTATTATCCCATCTCCGCGTATGACAAGATTGCCATTGAAGCACCTTATCACGCCCTGACCAACGCCGGTCATATCAGCTATATTGAGATGGATGGAGACCCCACGGAGAACTTGGACGCCTTTGAACGGGTCATCCGTTGCATGAAAGAGAAGGGCATTGGCTACGGTTCGGTCAACCATCCGGTGGACCGGGACCCGGTGTGTGGATTCTCTGGGATCATCGGAGACCAGTGCCCCGGCTGCGGACGCCATGAAAATGATGGTGTGCCTTTTGATAGAATCCGTAGAATCACAGGATATTTAGTAGGAACTTTAGATAGATTTAATAATGCTAAACGAGCAGAAGAACATGATAGAGTAAAACATAATGCTTAAAGAATACTTTTTTGTTTTATTATACAAATAAAAAGAGAATATTAAATTTATTTTTATAACAAAAATAATTATTAAAAAATCAAGAGATGTGATGGATTTATCACATCTCTTGATTTTTTAATAATTATTTATATAAAATTACATTTTTTTTACTCAATATTGAAAAACTTATCAATATTCTTAATTTCTTCATACTCGGTATCTTGCCCCAAACTCTTCATCAATTCAATGTACTTATTAAAATAGTCCTTTGAAGCAGGGTCGCTATCACATATTAAACAATATAAATGGAGAAAAAATACCCCCGCCGAAAATGGCGGGAGCAAAACTTACAACCCAACCACTTATATACCGCATATTGGTCAGCGGTAAAACTTACTCGTGATACCATACCTTAGAGTATGGGCGTGCGGCATTACGCTTTCTGTGCTATTATAATAGCATATTCTAAGAGGAAAGTCAACATAAATTTTTTTAATTCATAAAGCAAAAAATATTGACAAATTATAAAAAATATAATATAATATTAAAAACCCAACAGAGAGTGGCGCTGGATGCTGGATGGCGCTATATAAATCAGAGTTTTATATTCAAGCCTAAGCATGCGAAAACTGCTTGTCGTTACTACTCAATGACGACTGGAATGATAACTTCTGCATGAGACGAGTGACGGTTCTGACTTGTCGGTAAAATAAAAACTGACCGAACGAAGTTATCCAACAGGGAGGGAAATTCCTTCCCTGTTTTTTCTTTTTAGAAAAATGCTGCTCTCAATATTGACTTTCTAATAAAAATAAGATATACTAATTAAAAAGTAGCAAACAAAATAAAACGCAATGCAGGAGGTATATTAAAAAAATGATTTATCTTGATAGTGCTGCTACATCTCGCTATTATGTCCCTGTGAAAGATTTTTTCAAAAATCCTCATGCTAATCATGCTTTAGGAATTAAAGCTCAAAAAGAAATGGACAAATGTAGAGAAATTATTAAAAAATATATTCATGTAAATGAAGGTATTGTAATTTTTGGATATAGCTCAACGGATTTAGCTAATAGATTGTTTAATCACCCTAAAGTTGTTGGAAATGGAGTATTTATTTTCGGTGATGAACATGAATCTTTTTATCAATATGATAATCCAATATGTACTTCCTATGTATTTCAAATACAAACATTAGTAAATAATATTACCGGTATTAAAAAACCTTTAGTTCGTAAAATGGAAAATACTTTTGTCATTGCGGATTATACTGCTGCTATTCATCACATGGTATTACCTGATAATGCAGAAGAATATTATGATGCAATTATTGCAAGTGGACATAAATTCAATGGACCTCAAGGAACTGGATTTATGTGGATTAGTGACCGTTTACAAAAATATTTAGGTGGTAATATTTGCGGTAATAATGAATATGGTTTTGTGTCAGGAACTCCCAATGTCAATGGGATTTTTGCTATGACAGAAGCATTGATAAAAGATGATTATACTTATATTTATAGTGAAGATTTATTGAAATCATTAAAAACAGTTTTTAATAGAAAAAATATAGAGTATAAAATTATAGGAGAAAATACAAATAAAATTGCTGCTATCAATGCAATTTATCTTCCTGGAATAAATGCAGATGCTTTAACCAATTATTTATCTACCAAAGCAATTTATATTAGTCCTGGACATTCTGCTTGTGCTGAAGCATCTGATTATAGAGTATTAAATTCTTATGGCTTAACAGATGAAGAAGCAGCTTGTACTATTAGAATTTCTTTTGATTCCCAAAATAATTATGGAGAAATTAATGAGTTGGCAAAAGAAATTAGTTATTTTACAGATAAATTTGTAAAATAATAATAAGGAGTATTTAATTTGAATGAACAAATTAATGTTAAAATACTCAAATCTAAACTTACAATAGAAGATCATAAGAAAATATTAAACTATCTTGATATACCAATTTTTAACGAAACAGAAACTACCATCAATTATTGGACAGGTGATAAAAACAAAGATGCTTATAAAGGTAGCCCAGGAAAATTAGTTTTTTATAAAGATAACAAAATTTATGTAGGATATACTTCTGGTCGAACTTATGATATTATTTCTCTTTGTCAAGTTCGATTAAATTTATTGAATAAAAAAAGTAATTTTTTAGATGCTATTAATTTTATTTTAGAATGTACTAATATTCAAAGTCAATCTGTCCAAAGAATTAATAAACCCAATGTTTGTAATTGGCAATCAAATTTAGAAAAATTTATAAGATTTAAAAATAATGAATCTATTTTTCAAGAATATGATGATTCTATCCTTTTGAATTTTTCTAATTCGTATTATGAAGGATGGATAAATGAAGGTATTAGTATTCAATCAATGATAAAATATGAAATACGATATTATGATTATACTAATCAAATTATTATTCCTTGTAGAAATAAAGATGGAAATTTAATTGGTATAAGATGTCGAAATTTACATCCAGATCGAATAAATTATGCTAAGTATATTCCTTTAATTTTATTCAACAATAAGTGTTATAAATTTAATACCAACAATGAATTTTATGGCATATATTATAATTGGCCTGCGATAAAAAAAAAGAAAGAAGTAATATTAGTAGAAGGAGAAAAAAGCGTCTTAAAAGCCGATACTTGGTTTAATACTAATAGTAATGTTTTAGCTTTATATGGATCACAATTAGGATTGCACAGAAGAAACCAACTTGTAAAAATGGGAGTAAACAAAGTTATTTTGGCTTTAGATAATGATTTTCATAATATAGGAGACAAAGAATATGATGTCTTTGAAAAGAAAATTTTTTCATTAGGGAAATTATTCAAAGGTTATGCCAAAGTCTCTGTTATTTATAATAATATTGGGCTTAAAAACGCTTATAAATGCTCTCCCTTTGACTTTACATTAAATGAATATAAAATGCTTTATGATAATCAAGAAGCATTATAATTAAATAAAAATGGAGTTATACTCCATATATGATAATATAATTTATGAAAGGAAAAATTATTATGGAAAAGAAAAATCGTTTTTATGAAAACAGAAAAGCTATTCAGATTTTGGGTAGAGAAAGAGGAGTCAGCATTGATGTTGCTTCTACTATGTATGCTCAAGAGCAAGGATGGACTGGTTGGCAAAAAGAAATGGATGAATGGAAAGCTATACAAAATTCTTACGTTCAAAGCCCTACTAAACAATTAGCTGATCTTTTTAAATAAGAAAGGACTTTTATGGAAGAAAAAAATACATCTTTGCCCATTATACATTCAGAAGATGATATTCCAGAAACTATGCTCGAAGAAATAAATAATGGAAAGGGAGAAGACGAAGATGAGTAATAGTCCCCTTGTTAGTTATACTAAACTTTCTCCCAATCACTCTGGAAAACGGAATCATGTAATTGATACAATTACTATTCATTGTATGGCAGGCAACGCCAGTGTAGAAACTTGTGGTGCTTTATTTGCTAATCCATCTCGTAAAGCCAGTAGCAATTATGGTATTGGAAGTGATGGACGAATTGCTTTGTATGTAGATGAAGCAAATCGGTCTTGGTGTTCTTCCAGTTCTTCTAATGATAATCGAGCTATTACTATTGAAGTAGCTAATAATGGTGGTGCTCCAGATTGGCCTGTATCAAACAAGGCTTATGCAGCATTATTAGATTTAGTAACAGATATTTGTAAAAGAAACGGTATCAAGAAGTTGGTATGGTCTACAAACAAAAATGATCGAATTAATCATAAAAATGGTTGTAACATGACAATTCACCGCGATTTTGCTGCCAAAGCGTGTGTGCCAACTAATACTGAAGTCCTAACTTCTTCGGGATGGAGAAAACTATCAGACGTAAAAATAGGTGATGAAATTGCCTGTGCTGATTTAGACAATTTACGAATTACATTTGAAGAAGTATATGATAAAGTCGAAGAAAAAAAGCAAGATACATATACTAACAATGGATTAACCGCAACTAAAGATCATCGAATGATTTATAGTATTCAAAGTAATAAAAATTTGTATCGAGTAGATCAATATAAATATTTATTACGAGATGGAAATATAATTTATATTCCTTTGGCTGGCTACTATCATGGTGACGGACTTCCTTTAACTAATGAAATGATTTCTTTTTATGTTGCCGTACAAGCTGATGGGCATTATATGTATGATAAAAAAGTAAATGGTACCAAAAGTTATTATGGCGTGGAATTTCATCTAAAAAAAGAAAGAAAAATACATCGGATTAAGAGAATTTTAGAAAAAATTAAATTAGATTATCAAGTATGTATTCAAAGTAATGGAACTACTAAAATTAGAATTTATAATCAAGATGGAACAAATATCGTAGAAGATATATGTGAAAAATACTTAGATAATAAAAATTTTAATTGGAAATGGTTAGAGCTTTCTCAAGAGCAAGCAGACTTTTTTCTTAATGAGTTGCTTTTGTGGGATGGATGTGAGGCCGCTTCTTTATATAGCTCTAAAGACAGTATTAATTTAGATGTCGTGAGCGCGGTCGCCGCTCTTAACGGAGTAGGTAGTAATATTACTGGCTCCAATATTATGTTTCGTAGCAGCCCATTTTGTACTCTTTCAAAAGAAAAATCTGGCACTGTGCGTAATAATCGCGCAGGAGAAAAAACAACCGTTTCTTGTGTTAGTGTAAAAACAGGATTTTTCTTAATAAGACAAAACGGTAAAACTTTTATCGTCGGAAATTGTCCTGGAGACTATCTATATAATCGACACGGGCAAATCGCGGCTGAAGTAAACAAAAGATTGGAGGGAGAAGAAGAGGTGGATATTGCAAAGTTAATTTCTGAAATGACTAATGAACAGGCATATCAACTCATGCAAAAAGCAGAACTCCATGCTAAAACATTGGATGAACCTGCTTGGTCTAAGAATGAAGGGCATTGGGCAAAGGCTACGAAAGCTGGCATTGTAGATGGTAGCAGTCCGGAAAGACCTATGAAACGAGACGAAGTTATTGCGGTTCTGGGCAGAAAGAATTTAATTTAATTTTAAATAAAAATAAGAGGACTAAAAGTCCTCTTATTTTTATTTAAAATTGTATGATTTACTAATTGATTTTAAAAAGAAAAACTGGTACAATCTAAATAAAGAAAATAAAAAAAAGAGGTGTAAACAATTACGATATGTTGCCTGAAAAGAAAATAGAAAAATATTTGCGAAATGCAAAAATAGTTTCTTTATTGAGTGATAATAAAAAAACTCGTGTTGGATGCGTAGTAGTATACAAAAATAAAATTATTAGTATGGGGCATAATTATGAAAATAAAACCAGTCCTTTGCAAAAAAAATATAATGAACTGAGAGGCTACGATCCTAATGATTCAATAAGTAGAAATACTTTACACGCGGAAATTGATGCGCTTCTTTCCATAGAGCAAAATGTAGAAAATTATAATAAAATACATTTATTTATTGTTCGTAGTAAACGAGATGAGTCAAATGGAATAGCCAGACCTTGTCCTGCATGTATGGGTTTAATAAAAAAAATGGGAATAAAAAATATATATTATTCCACAGAAAATGGTCCTGGCAGTTGGTGTTATGAAAAAATAAAAGAATAAATTATTCTTTTATTATAAAATACATAAGGAGATTAATATGGAAGTACAAGCATTATTACCAGAAATAACAAACAATTTTTTAGAAGATTATCTTATATCTTGTGGAGTAAATGATGTAGGCATATATTTAAGTGCCGACTTAAATTGTGTAGATAGTCCATTTCAATATATAGATATGGATAAAGCAGTATTAAGATTACAAAACGCTATTAAGAAAAAAGAAAAAATTGGTATTCTTATTGATTCTGATGCTGATGGTATTTTATCATCTGCCCTTTTATATTCTTTTTTAAAAAAATATTTGAATGTAAAAGATATTGTTATTTATAATCATATTGGAAAACAACATGGGTTAGTTCAAAATGAACAAGAGAATATTATTTCACAAATCGTTCAAAGTGATATCAGTCTTTTATTTTGTCCTGATTCTGCATCCAATGACGTTGAACAAGTTAATTTACTTAAAGAATATGGTGTTGATGTTATTATATTAGATCACCATGAAATTGAAAAAATAAATTCTAATGCCATAGTAATTAATCATCATAGAAGTAAAAATTTGAATACTGCTTTGTCTGGATGTGGTGTAACATTTAAATTTGTACAAGCATATTCTCAAAAAATGGACATTGATATTAAAAATCAATATTATGATATGGTAGCTATTAGTTTAGTTACTGATATGTGTAATATGACATCTTTGGAAAATCATGCTTTATTTAAATACGGAATTAATAATATAACAAATCCAATGATAAAAGCAATGATTGAAGAATATTCTTTTAGAGATATAAGTCCATATAATATAGCTTGGTCTATCTCTCCTAAAATCAACTCTGTATTTAGAGTCGGAACATTAGAAGACAAGAATAATTTTTTCTATTGTTTTGTAGAAGAAAGACCAATTTTTCAAGGATTAGATATTTGTGAATTTTGTCACAAAAATCAAAGAAAAATTGTGAATACTTTGACAAAAGAATTAAACTCTAATTTAGAAAAATATGATAATGTAATTATTGGTTTTGCTTTTAATGAAGAAACTGTTTATAATGGATTAATTGCTAATAAAATTGCAGGTGCAAATCATAAAACCACTTTAGTTATTAGAGAAACACAAGATAAATATATGGGTTCTTTAAGATCACCAATAGACATTGCTAATAAAATTAATGATACTGGTTTAGCTTTATGCCAAGGACATTTGCAAGCATGTGGAATTGAATTAGAAAAAAATAAATTGAATGATTTAGTTGAATGGTTCAATCATCAAACTTTTTCTATAAAAAAGAATGTGTCTGCTATTATTGAAGCTAAACAAATCACTCAATCTTTATGCCAAATAATAGAGAATAATAAAGATTTGTGGAATAGTAGCGAAGCAGCTAAAATAACAAAGCCAAAGTTTTATATTACTTTTTCAAATGACAGTTATAATATTTACACCAATAGAACAACAACAATTAAATTTAATGTAAATGGCACAAATATTATTAAATTTAGAGCTAAAAAAGAAGATGTAGAACTAATAGAAAAAGAAGATTGTAAAATCGAAGCTATTATCACTTTATCTATTAATGAATGGAATGGTAATAAATATCCGCAAGCTATTATTGAAGAATGGGAAATCGTACCCACAACAAAAAATTCAACATTATACGATAATAATAATTGGGCGTGTAATTGGTAATATATAAAAATGAAATATACCTTATTGATTACAGAAATAAAAAAGAAAGAAAAGATTTTATATTTGAAATCTTATGGTTATTATAAAGATTTAGTCTTTGTTGTAGAAAGACAATGGGAGGATGATAAATTAAATGATAAAGAAAGAAGTATAATGAAACATATGGGAGTTAAAACTTATGAGCTACTTTAGTATTCACAATCATTCGGATATTGGCTCTAATGCGGGGCTTGGTTTTCCAGATACAATTTGTCGCGTACCTGATCTAATTCAGAGAGCTTATGATTTAGGATTGCCTGGAATAGCTTTGACAGATCATGAATCATTAAGTGGACATATTCAAGCACTTAATTATTATAATTCTATGGGAAAAGATCGTTCTTTTACATTAGGATTAGGCAATGAAATTTATCTTGTTCCTGAAGAATGGGATGAGATAAATAAAGAACATCATAATACATATCCGTACTGTCATTTTATTTTATTAGCTTTAGATAATGACGGACATAAACAACTTCGAGAACTTTCTACAAGAGCTTGGAAAAGAAGTTGGAAACAAAGAAGAATATATCGTTGTCCTACATATTATTCAGATTTAGAAGAAATTATTAAACCCAATCAAGGACATGTTATTGCTTCGACAGCTTGCTTGGGCGGAATAATTAGCAGATTATTATTGGACAATAAATGGGAAAAAGCATTTGGAGAAAATGGAGAATTAAACAAATTTATAAATATTTTTGGGAGAGATAATATTTATCTTGAAATTCAACCTCCTAAAGATGCAAATTGCGATCAAAGTAAAGTCAATAGATTAATGTGGAAAGGTCATGAATTTACAGGAATAAAAATTATTCCGAGTTCCGATTCACATTATCTTAAAAAAGAAGATGCTTTTATTCATAAAATTTATTTAAATTCTCAAGAAGGAGATAGAGAAGTTGATGAATTTTATGCAACAACTTATCTTATGTCTCCTGATGATCTTCGAGAACATTTGTGTATAGATTTTACAGATGAACAAATAGAACAAATGTTTGAATGGTCTGTGGAAATTTGTAATAGAATAAAAGGATATAATTTTAATCATGATCCAATTATTCCTCAAATTCCAAAAGAAAAAATCCCAGATTCATTTACTATTCAGCATTGGTTCAAAGAATATTATAAAAATTATCCTGATTTTGCTTATTATGCTCTTAATAAAAACAATAACAAATGGGAAGAATATTTTTTTTATCAAGTGGAACAAGGATTAAAATCTAAAATAGTAGATAAAGGAAAAGATTTACAATTATATATTGCTCGACTTAATGAAGAATTTGAACAATTTAGATTGATTAGTGAACAACTGAATACTTCTATTCCTTCTTATTTTTCTTCTATGTCAAAAATTATTGATCTTATATGGGAATCAAATAGTTTGGCTATGCCCGCTCGTGGTAGTAGTGCTGCGTCATTAACTAATTATCTTTTAGAAGTTACTCAAATTGACCCTGTTCCATTAGGAAACTACTTTCCTTTCTGGAGGTTTTTAAGTGTCGAACGTGGAACAGAGCTTCCAGATTAACAACATAGTCTGGCTATATGGTGACATATAGAAAACAAGATGGTGAACCCGTACTTGCGGGGTGTGTCTAAAAAGATGCTAACAGTGAAAATCTTGGCCTACTGAATCGGGTTATGACAACACTGTGCCAAGGCCAAAAGGCAAGGTGCAACGACTAAGTGGCATTATGGTGAAATTCCTATTGTCCAGCGCCATCCTCTCTATTCTTATAGAGATGAAGATATAGTCTGATCTCATAGAAAATCATAACTATGAGCTAACACAATGATTGATAATGATTCAGAAGCCTCTAAAAAGAAAACAATTATAGCAAAAATTAAAGAATATTTTGGAGAAGATAAAGTATTAAATATTATAACTTTTTCAAAAATTTCTTCTAAAACTGCTATACAAAAAGCCTGCAAAGGATTAGATATTAATAATGATATCGCAGGTTACTTAAAATCTTTGATTCCCGTAGATCGTGGTAAAGTTGCTAAATTAAAAGATTGTTTATTTGGTAATAAAGAAAAAGGAATCAAACCAGTATATGAATTAGTCTCTGAGATGAAAAAATATCCTAAGTTGCAAGAAACTTGCTTAGGAATTGAAGGACTTGTAACTAATAGAGGGATTCATGCTGCGGGTATAATTATATGTAACGAACCTTATACCAATTTTCTATCCGCTATGAGATCACCAGATGGAACTTTAATTACTGGATATGATTTAATTGATGCAGAACAAGTAGGTTGCGTTAAATTTGATATGCTAACTACTACATGCACTGATAAAATTCATAAAACTTTAGATTATTTGGTTAAATACAATAAAATAAAACCGGGGAAAAATTTGAAAGAAACTTATTATAATTGGATACATCCTGACGTATTAAATTATGATAATCCTGAAATGTGGAAAATTATTCCTACAATTTATTCAGTATTTCAATTTGACACTCCTATTTCAGTTAAAGCTCTGGAAGCTACAAAACCTAAATCAGTAATGGATTTATCAGCGGCTAATAGTTTATTAAGATTACAACCTGAAAATAGTTCTATTACACCTATTGATTCTTATATTAAATATAAAAATAATCATCAAGAATGGATAGAAGATACTAAAAATTTTGGATTAAACGATAAAGAGCGCGAAATTCTTTGGAAGTATTTAGGCGATGCTTATGGATTAGCAGATAGTCAAGAAAAAATTATGCGTCTAAGTATGGACCCAGAAGTATCTGGATATAGCTTAAAAGAAGCAAATAAATTAAGAAAATCTATCGCTAAAGTTTTGGCATTTGGCGCTTTATGTGGTAACATATAAAGAAAAGGGAGCAATATCGGAGGAAGCTAAGTTGTTATTAAATAATAAGCTAACACCGAGATAAACGACCAGATAGCGCAAGGCTGGTTGTCATCGTAACGCATAGGAGCTGAATAAATATAATGCCCCCAAGAGTGTTCCCCATCCTTATGGGATGAAAATGTATGCTGACCTTATGGGAAACCATAAGAACTATGGGATAAAAAGCCCATAGGATAACAATGTGAAAAAAGATGAAAAACTCCAGGCTGAAGCTAAACAACAATTTTTTGAATATGGACGAAAAATTGGAACAAGAGAAGTATTTTTAGATTATATATGGAATGTAGTATTTGCAGCAAGTATGGGATATTCGTAAAAGATTGTTTAACCTAAACCTTGTGGCATGGTTATTCAATTAAGCGCCTCATAGTAGTAATATTATGAGTGGAGTTTGTGAACTGTTTGGTCAACAGGTGTGTGAATTATATTCATGCTAACAGAAAAAGCCTAAACTGAAAACAGCAAGGTGATTCTGTGCTAAGTTATAAGAGGTTTTAATATGCAATTATATAACGGCGATTGTTTAGAAGTAATGAAATCAATTCCAAATAAATCTATTGATTTAATTCTATGTGATCTACCTTATGGTATAACTAAATGTAAATGGGATACTCCTATTGATTTATTTGCTATGTGGAATCAATATAATAGAATAATCAAAGATAATGCCCCAATTCTTTTATTTGCTCAAACTCCTTTTGATAAAGTTCTTGGATCATCTAATTTATCTATGCTTAAATATGAATGGATTTGGGAAAAAACACAGGCAACAGGTCATCTTAATGCAAAGAATCTGACAAACAAACTTGTCATTTACATCCTACTCAAAAACCCGTCACTTTGCTTGAGTATTTTATTAAAACTTATACGAACGAAGAAATGTTAGTCCTTGATAATTGCATGGGTTCTGGCTCCACAGGCATAGCCTGTATCAACACAAATAGGAATTTTATTGGAATTGAACTTGATAAACAATATTTTGATATCGCTAAAGAAAGATTAACTTCTTATAAAAAGTGCAACGACTAAGTGAACGGAAATTGACTACCGTTTGAGCGCAAACTACCCTAATCTTATAGATGGGTAAAGATATAGTCTGCTCTACATAGAAATATGTAGCTAACATTAAGGTTTCTCAATTACATTCATATAGCTATTCTATTGTAGCTCTTCAAGAACTTAATCTAAATTATTTTTATCCCAAAGTTTATTGGAATTGTGGTTGTCTTTCTGTTGAATCTATGGGACTTAAAGACAATGAAGATGGCACACAAAAAATTGGTAATACTAATTATGCAGAAATTTCAAAAGCCATATATAAGATGAAACAATCTGGTATAAATGTATTACCTCCTTCTATTAATAATTCTGATATAGATTATGTTCCCTCGGAAGAAAAAGACATAATATATTTTGGCCTTATAGGAATTTCTGGAATTAATATCAACATTTGTCAACAAATTATTGAAAATAGACCTTATAATTCATTCAAAGACTTTTATGAAAAAAATTGTTATGATGGTAGTTTAATTACACATAGCAAATTCATTCAATTAATTAAAGCAGGTTGTTTTGATGAATTTAATTCAGACCGAACAATAATAATGAAACAATATGTTATATTATCTACTCCTATTAAAGATACATTAACAATGTCTAATCTTCCAGAAATATTAAGAATTAAATGCAATATACCGAAAAATATTATCGAGCCTTATTATTTCAAAAAATATGTAATTAATAAGCAATTTTTATATGGACAGCATCCTAATTTTAAGACAAAGAAATTATATTGGTTAGATAATAAAGCTCTAAAATACTTTGAAAAACATTGTAAATTAAAGATGAAAGAAAATATAGATTGGTTACAAAAAGATGATTTAACTTTGATAGTTGACAAATCTTTAGAAAAAGTTGTTTCTTCTCAGATGCAATCTTTAAAAGATTATATTTCTGATCCTTCTTTTATGCGAGAATATAAAAATAAAGCGTATATATATTGTTATTCAAATATGTTGGATAATAAAGATACAAATCATTGGTCTATTGAATCATGTGGATTTTATTCCAATCAACATGAATTATCAAACATTAATAGAAAAGAATATAATATTTCTTTATTTGATGATATTCCTTTATCTCCTGTATTTTATACTGAAAAATATGGAAAAAGAGAATGGAAAAAATATGAATTATATCAAATTGCTGGAACAGTTATTGATAAAATTGACAATCATCATTTAGTTACTATTCTTGATATTAATAATAAAGTAATTCAATGCAAATTTGATAAAACTGATTATGCTTATTACAAAGCTCAAATTAGTGATATAAATGATAACAAAGGGAAAAATATAATAGAAACTTCTTGGTTCAGAAGAGGAACAACTTTGATTTTAACTGGTTATCGTATGGGCTTAAATGATTTTCGTATAAAAACTTATAAAAACTCAATCTATAATAAAAAAGTAAAAAAAATTTGCTCTATCAATAATCAAACTGGAGAAATTATTATTCAAAGCGATAGGCAAACAATTTAAAAACAAAATATTATAAACGGAGGACTCTTTTATAATAGTCCTCTGTTTATTTTTTTCTCTAAAAAACTATTGACTTTATACGTCATTTGTCGTATAATAGAACCACAGGCAAGGGGGAGCCAAGTAAAATGAAAGGAGAATATAGCACCATCAGAAAGGGGGTGCGAAGATTGACCGAAGAGCAAATAAAAGAACTGCTTGAACTTCTTAAAAAGGCATTAGAAAGTGAATCGGTAGAGCGTATCACAATCAGCATAAAGCCTAATAAAAAGAACAAACAGTCCTAACAAATATGGTGGCGGGTATCCCCGCCCGTCACCTTTATTATAACCGATAAAATATAAAAATGTCAAGGGGGCCCAACACATGAATATTAGCATAAAGGTCATGTACAAAAACGAAAAATTGCAAAATATGCGAATGAAAGCTAATATGTCGCAATCACAACTTGCGTCTAAAGCTGAAATTTCTGTGCGTGTTTTACAAGATTATGAAAGAGGAGCCCGAGATATTAACGGCGCGAAATTATCAACATTATTAAAAATTTGTAATGCTCTTAAATGTAATTTGCAAGACATTCTTACAGATTCAGATACTCTAAACAGATTAAAGGAATACAATAAAAATAATTAAAAGAAAACGTTTTTCCTCTTGACAAGGTTATGAAAAACCTTTATATTATAAACAGAGCAAAAAAAAGAGGAAAAAATATGCTTAAAGTACATTGTATTCCACAAAAAATTCTATATGAAAACATGAGTGATGACTATAAAGTATTGTCCTGTAAATACATAGATTCCTCCGAAGAAATGGAATTATCTAAATATAATAGTTTTACTTTATCTGGAGAAAATCTTGGTAGCTTAATTCTTAATCAAGAGGCTCATTTAATCATACAAAAAGCAGAGAATAGTAAATATCCTAATTCTTATTTAATGCTTATGTATGATGGAATTGATACTACAAGTGGTATTCATGTTGAATCTAAATATGAATTAGAAATTTTATGTAGGCTTATGGAGCTCTCACAAGCAAAAAATATTAACAAGGCTTATCCTAATTTTGTTGAAAAAATCTTAAATGACCAAATTGATGATATCAATTACAAAAAAATTTATAATGTAGGTGAAAAGCGATTAAATTCATATATTGAAAAAATAAAAAAAGATTGTATTAGTATTATTTTCTTTCCTGTTTTGAATAAATACGGTATTAAAACAGGGGGCGATATTAATAAAATCATTAAAAAATATGAATCTACTTCTGTCTTTGAAAGAGAATTTGAAAAAAATCCTTATTATATTTATATTGATTTATTAAATTATTCTTTTTCCAAAGCAGATCGCATGGTGTTAAATCTCATTCCTGCTTTTGAAGATAGTCTTTATAGATGTGAATATGGGATATTAGAGATTCTTAAACAAAATGAAGATAATGGAGATACTAAAATTAAAATACCATTACTACTTTCTGTTTTAAAAGAGCTTGTTCCTCAATCATATCATTATGCCAAACAAGTTATCACAAATGATCCCAAAATTTTTTATAACAAAGAAACTTTATATACTTCTAAAATGACAACATGGGAAAACGAAGTTTATATTGCAGAAAATATTGTTGATAGAATAGTTGAAACCAATTCTTTTAATAATATCTGTATAAATTGGGATCAATTTAAGAAAAATGAAGAAGAAAATTTCGACTATACGGAAGAACAATGCAATTTCTTAAAACTTATAGCAAGCGGAAATAAAGTGGTTATGTTAAATGGCCCAGCAGGAACAGGGAAAAGCCAAACAACAAAAGCTATTGTCCGTATGTTAGAATATTATAATTTTTCTTATACTTTATTAGCTCCTACTGGTATCGCTTCTACACGTCTAAAAGAAGCTACAAGTCGAGAAAGTTCTACAATACACATGTATTTAGCCAAAGAAAAAGAACCAACCAATTATTATATTATAGACGAATTTTCAATGGTCGGTGTCAATTTATTGGCTGATCTACTAAGAACTATTCCGTCTGATTCCAATTTAATTTTTATTTGTGATAATGCTCAATTAGCATCTATAAGCTGCGGTAATGTTTTACAAGATATGTTAAATGCTAATATTATCCCTAATGTTACATTAACAAAAGTTTTTAGATATGGGATTGGCGGTATCGCCACTATATCTACTGACGTTAGACAAGGAAATATTAACCATATTAATGAACAATACAATGACTTTGTATATATTGAAAATCAAAATTATAATGAACAAATTTCCGTACTAATTGAACAATATGATAGATTAATAGAAAAAGGATATACATATAAAGATATATTAATTTTACTTCCTTTCAATATTGGTCCATTAGGAACTTACAAAATTAATCAAACAATTCAACAAAAATATAATAATAATATCGCTTCTAAATGTTGCCGATCATTGTTTAAAAATGAAGATATATATTTCAAAATTGGAGACAAAGTAATTAATACAAAAAATAATTATTTTATCCCATATATCGAATATGATGAAAATGAGATAGAATATTATATTGATAAGCCTTGTATGAATGGAGATATTGGATACGTTAGAGAAATAAGATGCGACAATCAAAATCAATACTCATTGGTAATTGAATTTAATAATGGTTTAGCTTTGATAAAAAAAGAAAACTTAAATCATATCTTATTAGCTTATGCTATATCTATTCATAAAGTACAAGGCGCTTCTGCTAAAGCTATTATCACCATTATTCAATCTGAGCATAAAAAAATATTATCCAGAAATTTATTATATGTGGCTTTATCAAGAGCAAAAGAACAATTAATTTTAATCAGTAATAAAAATATCTTAAATTCTATTTTAGAAATTCAAGAAAATTATGAAAGAAATACATGGTTATACGAAATATTAATGTTATTAAAAAAGGAGAAAATTAAAATCATTGAAAGCAATAATTAAAGAAACATCAAGTCATTATCATGTATTAGATATTGATGTTGATGAATGTTATATAGAAGATATTATAGAACAAGCAAATCTTATTAAAAATCAATATGATTCTGCTTGTGAAACATTGGATATTGTTCTTAAAAATCATTTTAGCGATATTTATTATACATTAGAGCCTGATTATGCAGGAACAAAATGTGAAGAAATAGCATTGGAGATGACATATTAAATGGGGACTAACTTCTTAAACGGATATTTATATACAAATGGAGAAATATATCACATCAATAAAATAAAAGAAGTAACAATGGAAGCAAAAGATTCGGAAGAACATGAGATAAAAACGGAAAAAATAGAAAAAGAACGGCCTGCTTATAGAATCCGAGTTTTTCTCAATTATGGTGATCTGATTAAAGAAAAATGGCTTAAAAGCTATATTTTCCGTAAAATGCCATATATTCCAAGTATAGGTCATGAATTAATAGTTGATAACAAATCTTATATTGTTAATAATATCGCACATGATTATGATAATCCATATCTATTTGAAATTGGCGTAGTGGAATGAAAGAAATAAAAATAAAATATCATTATGATAATGTACAGAAAATCTCTAAAATTGAACAGGGGGATTGGATAGATTTAAGAGCCGCCAAAACTTACAATCTTTATCCTGGAAAATATTATTCAATAGATTTAGGTGTTTCTATGAAATTACCTAAAGGATATGAGGCTCATATTGTTCCACGTTCTTCTTCTTTCCGTAATTGGGGTTTTCTTCAAGTTAATTCAATGGCAATAATTGATGAATCATTTTGTGGACCTAATGACATTTGGAGGTTGCCTATTTATGCCACAAGAGAAGCAGTCATTAAATGTAACGAAAGAATTTGTCAATTTAGAATATTGCCTAAAATGCCTGATATTAAATTAACAGAAGTCAAAGAACTATATGATAAAGATCGTGGAGGATTTGGGACAACAAATAAAATATGATATACCCCACTTTTCATTATAACGAACCTCAAAACATATTAGCAATAGAACTTATTGACGCAATATCAGGAGAAGAATGCTTCGTTTTTGAGGTTACAGAAATCAATGAAGACCCAGATGCACTTATAGAATATATGATATTTTTTTATTACTTATTAGAAGGGTTCTTTAATAATAATGAATTTGTCTTTTAACAAATATAATTATATAAAAAAGTAAAAAAAAGACTGAGAACTTAATCTCAGTCTTTTTTCTTATTCTTGCGCTAATGTTATTGTGAGTATTTGATCTTCATCTGCCGTTACTTGAACTTCTTGTGCTACATATCCAGAAGCACTCACATTAACAGTATATTCCCCATCAATTTCATCAAGAGGAAATATATTATTTGCCTCAGCAAAAGGCTCTATTTGTTCTTCTCCTTTAGTAACAGTAATTTTACATCCGGGAACAATATTCCCATATACATCTGATACCAACACTTCTAAAAGATATCTCTCTGTAAAATTTAATACGCCTTTTTCATCCACAGAGAAATAATGCCCATCACAAAGAATAGAACAATTTGCTTTTATTAAACTACCAAGAGGTATCTCTTCATGTCTGGTAGCCATACCAATTATATATCTATCTTCAACTTTGCCTACGCTAAAAATATTAGAGTCCCATAATTGCCCGCAACTTGTCACAGGATCATGAACTTCTGATTCAGTAGATAAAGTAATAACTCCATTTATCTCTTTAAAGATATCTTCATTTAATTTAATTCCACCACATTTAGCAACAAACATTTATATCCCTCATTATTAACTGGAGGCAAGAATACCCGCATTCCGTAGACTAACTAATAATTCATTGATCGTAGTAACTGCATTATCTGAAGCGTCTGTAACAGCGGCGGCTTGTTTTACAATCCCTGCAACACTGGTAGTAGCAGCAGTAGGAAGTTCATCATTGGTGATAAAATTAGCAATTTCAGCCTTAGTAGCATAAGTAGTATCAGCCGTTGCTTTGTTCATTGCATCATTAGCTTCAGTAGGAGCACCTAAATTAGTAATTTTATGATTATTTAAATCCACATCGGTCTCTACAGCGATTTCAGTAGTATTACCGCTAATACTACCTACATGATTTAAGTTAGCTCCATTTAAATCTATATTCTCAGAAGTTAAAGAAATAGTAGTATCATTAGCTTTAAGTTCAATGCCACCTGATGTAGCTCTTACACTGGAAGTAACACCATCATTAGTATTAATAATTTCAGCACCCGATGCAGTCACCCCTAAACTACAAGTGTTATTTCCAGAAGTTGAAGTAATTGTAATCTCATCAGTAGCTTGAATATTAGCATCAGCATTCATAATACCACCGTCAAGAGATAAACATTTACTTATAGCTTCTCCCATGCTTGTATTTGTAGGAATTTTTTCTTGGTCGACAGAAATAGTATTTCCAGAAATAGTTATACCTTCTCCTGCCGTATATGTCGCACCTTCTCCTGATTCGCCCACGAATTTAATAGAATTTTCCTCGTAATCAACATTAAATTGATCGCTCTCTAAATAAAAAGAGCCGGAAGGGTCCTTAATTAAACTCATTCATATCTCTCCTTCTTAATAATATACTATATATTTTATATTTACTGAAGTATAACCATCAGCAAAATAAAATCTTAATACATTATCTTTTGATTCTATTGCAGTAATTTTATTCCAATCATCCTGATATGTTGTCATATCTGATAAAGTTGACCAATTAGGAAATACTAAAGGATTAATACTACTTGTCATGCCTGATACAGTCTCATCTATATAATATTGATAGCCACTTGGATTGCCTGAAGCAGAAGTAGGTGCTTTATTGAAACTACTTGTCTTACTTTTTGAATAATTGCTACCACCCGAACCTATCAAATTATCTACATATTGTTTAGTAGCTGGTTGATTATATTCTTTTGGTTCTTTTAACCCTGTAATTTCCAAGCCATTTGCACTACCATTAATATTATAAGCATTAGTAGCACCGTCAGCAATAATTAATTGTGACTCGTTTATACCTAATACTACCCCATTAGTTTCTAAACTAATACCTTTATTCTGAACTTGAATACAATAATCACCAGATCGAGACTGAATTCTGACACTACCATCTGAGCTAAAAGGCTCAATAGGATCAGAAACCATTATTTTTCCTGTACCTCCGGTAGTTAATACTCTTAATACAGTTTCGTGACCACCGTCTTGAGCTAATAAATCTACTTTAACAAACTTGTTGGTTTCAATTTGTGACTGCCCCAAGATTTGTGAGAGACCAGATGAATTTTGTGTCCCTAACGCAAAAGAAGAATATTTACCGCTATCATTAGTAAAGCCTAAAACTGCTTGATAAGTCTTGCTACCTGCTGTATTATTATCAGACATATTTAACACAAAAGGCGTAGTCATATTTTCATAAGTCCCGCCAGCAATAGGTAGCCAAGGAGCATCAACAGCTTTTACTTCCCCAGGAATAGTCCCTTTTTTTACAATTACCTGCCCGTCCGTTCCCTCAATTTCTTTTTGAAAAGAAATTAATACAGTTTCTAAATAACTGGCTAATGGAATATATTTATCATTTTGTTTAGTAAAAACGTTTTTATCCGAAGTAAAATCCCATTCACCCCATGTAATAGTATCTTGCCCATAACCTGATCTATAAAATTTATAAATTGGATTCTGTCCTAAATCAGCACTTAATAAATTTTGATACTCTTGTATATATAAATAAAAAGAACTGCCCTCTAAAAGAGTTTTATAATAATAAACATTTAATTTAAATAAATAATTTTCAGAACTTGAATCATCCCCCGAAATCATCGAAGGAACATTTTGAATTGGAGTATTATACCCGATATCTGGAAAATAAGCCCCTACATAAGTACCTGGCGTTATAACATTATTTAGATCAGTTATGCTTAACTCTTTGAAAGACTTCATCTGACTAAAATCATTTTGAGGCATTCTGCTCAAATAATCAGACAAACTTAATGAAGTTCCTTCGCTATTTTCAGTAGATATATTTTTTGTAGAAGTGGCCCAAGATAATTCGCTATATTTCTTTACCCCATCCCCAACTTTAAATCCAATAGTTCCATCTTCTTTGGAAACAATAATTAACTCTCCATTTAATAATACAGGATTATTAGTAGTCCAATTTTGTTCTGTATCATATTTATTTTGAATTCTACTATCTAATTTTTTAGTAGCCATAAAATCTCCTTTTATTAAATAGAGAGAAGGAAAAACCTTCTCTCTATTTAATTCAATATCAGATTACATCAGAAGAAGTCCCACAATTAATAATTAAATAGTCTCCCTCTATTTGAGTAGCATCATTAATATTACCAGTCTTACCAATCTGACTCACAGCAGAAGCATCTATCTTTGCGGACAGAGCAGTTTCAAGACCAGAAATTTTAGATTGGCTTAAAGTAGGAATTGCCGCCTCAGTAATAGCAGCACGAGTTACACTAATAATACCATCAGTCTGAGAAACAACGGTTACAAATTGATTAGCAACAGCACTATCAGCCTTATCAAGACTACCAATCTTGGTAGTAATTTGCTGATCGGTTTCAGTCTTAGTGTAATAATTAGTTAAATCGACTGCGCCACTTAAAGCATCAAAATAGTATGTATCATCCTCTACAATTACTGCTACGTTAGTGCCAGCAGGGAAATGTTCTCCTACTTCAGCAGTTACGAAACGAGCATCTGCCTCAAAAGCATCATTTACATTATAAACATTACCTAATTCGGTTTTAGAAAGAATTTTAGGTAAATTTGCAAAATTAACACTACCAACAGGTTTGTAAACAGAACCTATTTTTGCTGCGATTTGATTATCAGTATAAGTATTGGATTCCTGTACTGCCCCTTTGATCGTAGTAGAAGTTGCGCTACCAGTACCAATCAAATCAGTCTTAGCTTCACCAACAATAGTATCTGCATGATTTTCTGCCGCTGATTGAGCAGCAGCAGCAGCACCGGCAGTATCAAAAGCAGAAGATTCCTGATAAGCAGCAGATTTTAGACCTGCAACAGCTACATCAGTTCCATTAAATTTAACAGTGCCGTTGACAGTACCGGTAGTTAAAGTATATACAACAGAGATGGGGTCTCCGACATCAGACCAAGACCCATTTAAAGGTTTGGACTGTAATTTGAAAGTAGTATTATTAACTTTTACTAATTGATACTGAGTATCTGTATCCTCTACTTTCCCAGAAATATAAGCATCTAATCCTTCAATTTCAGACGCTTGATAAGTAGGCTTAGTAGGTGCTAATGCCCAAGAATATACATCAGCAGATTTAGCGCTTATCCAAGGCAGTTCACTAAACTTTTTCGTTCCGTCGCCTATCTTCATTAGCACAGCAGGCTCTTGCTGAACTACATCAGTAGAGGCAGGAACATCTACAATAGCAATTTCACCCTTTAATAATACAGGGTCATTGCTGGTCCAATTTGCATAAGTATCAATTTTATTTACTAATCTTGCTTTAAATTCTTTAGTAGCCATAATTTATGCCCCCCCCAAGTTTTGAATTTAATTACTATTTCCACCATTTAGAATTAGTTCGTCTCCTTCGGTTTGAACTAATTGGTTTACATTCAATTTATTTATAACCATAGTGCCATCACCATTTACGACAACACCATTTTCAGCGTCAGTGCCTTTAACAATACCTAATACCGTAGAAGAAGCAACAGGAATATCTACCGCTTTCTCAGAAATAGGAAGTGCCTGCCCATTTAACTTGACAGATTCAAGCACATTAGTTTGAGCTCCGGCCTGAATACCATCTAATTTAGTTTTTAATTCATTAGTAAAATCGTTTGTAGACAGCCCTTTGCCCTCTACTTTATCAACTTTACTATCTAAAGCAGTAGTTAAGCCAGTTACTTTATCTTGAGAAACAGAAGTTAAATTTAATTGCCCTTCTTCACTTAAAGTAAACTCATTAGAAACAGACTTAATATCAGCAAGGCCATTTAATTTAGTAATTAAAGTATCTTGAATTAAGCTATATCCAGTTTTCTTATCTACTTTGTTTTCTGCTTCAGCCTTAGTTAAATAAGTCGTAGAGGCTTCTGTTTTAGTTAAATAATCAGTTAAATCAACAGCAGCAGATAAAATTTCATATTTATAAGTATCAGGATTAGAACCTGTTTTAACTACTACAACATTAGTACCTGCCGGATATTCCTGTCCAGGAGTAACGAATTTATCATCAGTAGTAAATCCATCATTGACAATAATTACATCGCCTAAATTGTTTGCCCCAGGAGTTGGAAGATTAGCAAAGTCACTGGAACCTGTTGGAGTATATACACCAGAAATAGCTGCATCAATTTTGGCATCAGTCTCAATCTTAGTATATACATCATTAGTATCAGCTTTATTTGCTAATTCAGTGTTAATCCCATCGACAGCAGTTTGTAATTGTCCAACTTCTGTTTGTAAATCCTCAACAGCAGAATTATCAGGAGTAAACCATTCTAATTCTCCATTCTCTCCAACTCTAACTTGTTGATTAGTTAAAGCAGAAGAAAATCCTTTTAATGCTAATATCCCGGCAGAAGAAGTAATAGATTTACCATCCACCTCAACATCAGCGGCCGCACCAGAACCAACAGGTTTTAATGTTTTATCAGGTTGAATAATATATAGTGTGGCTTTATTATCTTCTACGACAATGATATTTTGGCCAAAATAATATTGTGTAGCAGAACTACCAGCTTGCTCTGCGCTTTCAGCGGCAGTCATAGCAGCCTCTAAACTCTCAAAATAACTATTTGCATCTAAAGGTAATGCAGAAGTCATTGCAAAAGGAATACTAAAATTTAATTTAGGTAATCTTTCAACAGCCATTTTTACACTCCCTTTCTATTAAATAGTTACCTTATAGGTATTTTGAGTATCATTATGATTAGCATAATCTAAATAATACACTTTATAATCAATACCATTATAATCATTAGCGCCAGTTACAGATACAGTTTGTTTAGTAAAAGAAGATTTGATTTCTGCATTTAGTCCATTAACATCCTGTACGCTACTAACATCTGCTAAAGTTGCTGGATAAGCAAAAATAACTCTCTTGGCACCGATAGGAATGGAAATATTCCATACAGCACCAGTAGTAACCGCCTTATTACTCTTACCAGATAAAGCACGAATATTAGTAGAATCTAACTCAGTTATAGAATCTTGAGTTCCATAAAATCCATTTCTGTACCCAGTAATTTTTAATGCAGAACTCGCTTTAGTGCCAGCTTGTATTTTTCCTTCCTCATACTCTTGTCCTAATGCAGTTAAAGGAATAGCACCTTCAGTATAAGTTACTTCACCTTGGAACGAATAATTAATATTATCAATTACTTCTACTTCTTTCAGGCTTCCAGTTTGCCCTTTTACTGTCTCTTCCCCCGCTTTAACAGTATAATCAGTTGCAGTTACACCAGTATCAGGTCCAAACTCATATTTGCCAGGATTAAAAGTTAAAGAATATGCAGGTGTAACCTTATTACCAACCTCATAAGCGCCAGCTTGCGTAGAAGAAATAGACACAGAAGGTTGTGTAATAGTAGGATTTACATCTTCAGCATAAGCGTCTAATAATACTTCTAATAAAGTTTTTCCATTAGCAGGCACAGTTACTTTGCCATTTACAGGTTCATATTTGCCAAAAGGCTCAGTAAAAACTAAATCCTGAGAAAAATCTACTTGACTGGCATCCACTGGTAATTCTATTGAACCACCACCAGCGCCTCCAACATAAGGTAATTGCCCCCATGTACTGGTTCCATCACCAATCTTAAATTTACCTTTGTTTTCTCCATCATTAGTAACACAGGCTTCGCCAACTAAAGGAACAAAACTATCAGCTACTGTCAACCAATTAGCTTCAGTATCATTTTTTAGTTGAATTCTGGTTATTAATTCACTTTTCATATATTCGCTCCTTTTATGCAGGCTCAAAGGCGTTACCGCCATCTATACCTATCGGATATTTTACAGGAGAAAAAGCATCTCCTCCATTAATACCCGTAATATCTAAAAAATCTCCAGTTTTCAATTCTTCATATAACTCTCTTATTTCTGCCTCTATTTGATAAAACTCTGTTGGGACAGGATCATAAGCACAATAAGGGTCAATAGACTCAGTTACCCAAACCTCAAAAGTTTCTGTTTGATAAGTTTGAGCATCATTATATCCTACGAATTGCATGATATATCTTCCGCCAAAAGGCAACATATATCTTGTTAAATCAACAGACAAAACATTGCCATTGCGGTCCAAATTAATAATATTATATTTATCAACTTTAGTCATATAAATTTTTAATTGATAAAACCAATCGGCAGAAGTATCAACAGTTGCTTCAAAATGATCTACTAAATTATTCAAAGCAAATCCTATAACTTTATTCCCTGTGATATTTACTGTTGTTCCTATTATTTCTATTGTCACTTATTACCCCCCTTTCGTTTATTTAATTGTATTTATACTTTAAAAATATCTTTAATTTTATTTATAGCATCAGTTAAATAATGGATAGTAGCAGTTAGAAAAGCACCAACTATTACTAAGCTATCAAAAGCAGTTAAAGCCTCTTCACCTATATCAATACCAATACAAGTTGCAAAAGAAGGAACAATAGTTATTACAATAGTTAATAGTCCTATACATATTCCTAAAACTAAGAATTTCACACAACTATTCCCTATTTTTTTCCAATCAAAAGTTCCTTTATCAATTTTAATACTTTTCCAAGCACCAAGGCCCATATTAGCTAAATAAGCGCCTATAAACATTAATAACCCAATACCTACTTTTTCTAAATTACCCAATATTATAAAAAGTAATTCATTCATTTTTCATCTTCCTTATTATTAAAGTTTTCTTTATCCCAAAACAACGCCTTGTACATAGATATTAGAATAATCTGTATATTGATCTATAACAAGAGCTTTCATTTTAAATAAATCGTCCTCTTGAAAACTAATATCATTAAACCGCACAGCTGTTTTATCTGTATAAAACATTATCGAGGTTTTACCCAACCAATTAATTTTTTCGCTTACCGTACAAGACCCTAAATACTCCCACATGTCATCATAAATCTGTATATAAAAATTTAATATTGCATATTTTGGCTCGAATCCCAGAACAAAAGATCGTTTTCGACTGTTTATTGTATCATTAATATAAGCAATATCCCCCCCCCAGCAAAGGGGGCATTATTCACAAAATTTATCATATCTACCTCTTATTACAATATATCCATATCATAATCAACATTGTCTATATCTTCTTTGGTATTTAATGTATCTATATAAGCACAAAGTTTTTTATAACGTAAAAGAATATTATTCTTATTTTCATTCAACTTTGTAAAAATAGTTTCTATATCTTCTTTACTATATAGTTCATAATCTTCTCCATCAGCATGATATAAATAATTATCATTGTTTTTATCATAATTAACATTATAATAAGCTGATAAAATATTTAACTGGTCAGTTTCCATAAAAGAAAAATGCTTTTTTATCTGGTCAGATAAAACAATATCAATTCCATTTTTTATTTCTTTAGAGCATCTTTTAGAAAATATAAATTTCTTTTTATTTTTATATTCTTTTATAATATCATCTGGCAAAGGAATTTCTGATAATGATATTATCTCATTATTTTCATTAAATTCAATTTTTACAAAAGGAAAAGAGTCAGGAATAGAAATATTGTCTGGAATAGCTACCCATCCATCAGGGACCGGGCAATCTTGTTCCCAAGTGGAATTTTCATACGATCCATTTTCATTTGGTATTAAATTAATTATCTTCATTTTTATGATGCTCCTATATAATATACACAATATTCAACTAATCCTGAATTAAATCTATTAGCAGTAAATTCGCCCACAGAATTAAAAGCAATTTTTATTTGAGAAGAAGTAGCACTAATATTTAAGTTTGAGCCATTAATTTGTTCATTACCTAATGTTATACTATAAATCTCTTTTGATATACTATACATAAATACACCTTCTGACAAACCGCCACTATCTGCATAATATATTAAAAAATCTGCTTTGAAAGAAGTAGGGATAGTTATACTATTACTGCCATTTCCTGATCTTTTACTAATTGCAACTAATGGATAATTTACATGATCAGATTGAAGAACAAATTCAGTCCCACTATTAGTAACATTAATATGAGTTCCATTTAATTCAAATGCAATTTTAGGCTCGGTTGCGTTAGAATTTTTTAGAAATCCAAAATTACCTTCTATATTAACATTACCTCTAATATTGCCACCAGTTAATGGAAGATAATCCCCCCCCCCAGATTCGCCTATCTTGTTATTTAATTCCATCAAAGCCTGCGAAACATTTTGAGAAGTTAGCCCGGTAGTATCCTTGCTAATCTTTATTTGAGTATCCAAAGATTCTGGATACAAATCATCATAAGTAGAGCTTTGATTCTTTTGTCTCATTACAATATTATATTTAGACATTTATTTCCATTCTCCCTTTGATCCTATTTTTACGATACATTGTTTCCAAGCACCATTAACGCCATAATAAACAGTACCTTTAACCCATTTATTATTAACTCCTACATATACATTGTTATCATCTGATGAAGTATCTTGCCAAATAGCATATACAGTTCTTACATTATTATTCCATTGTTCCACCCATGTTTTATAAGAACCAGAAGAAGTAGTAGACCATCCTAACAATATATGATCTGCATAAGACAATGAAGGCTCAGTAGGAATATTATTAGTTTTAGTTCCGGTGCCATAATAATAATTTGTACTACTACTACTACTAACAGTAGTTCCACCATTTTGAGGATAATAAACCATTTGCTCTTGTTTTTTATAAACCCCATAAAGAGTAGTATAGCCAGCGCCGTAGGCTTGTTTATAATCTGAATAACTTACAGAACTACTTGACGATGATATACTCCATCCCTGAAAAGAATAGGAAGAATCAGATAAACATGAAGTATTAACAGTTCCATAATCAGTAGACATTACATGCCCACCATCATGATCTCCTCTTCCATAATAATATGCATCAGTCGTCTTTGTAGAAACAGAAACAGATTGTCTTGAACTACTTCCTCTATAATAATATTTTGTGTCGGTAGTAGTCCCCCCACCTTTAAAATAAACCCCATAAAGAGTAGTATAGCCAGCATTATAAGCCCGTTCATAGTCTGTATAATAAAAATCGGTGGTTCCGTCCTCTGTTGCCCACCCCTGAAATTCATAAGTGCTATCTGCCGCGCAAGAAGTAGTCACTGATCCATAAGTGGTCGAAACATCTCCTTCTTCATATACACCTTTACCATAAATATAAGAAGTTTCTTTTTCTTCGTATGCTGTCACAGATCGTCGAGTACTATTGCCTCTATAATAATATCTTGTACTTGTAGAAGTTCCACCTTCTTGACTATATATGCAATATAAGGTCTGTCTATTAGCTGTAGCCCAACTATTCAAAAATTCCATGTGAGCATTATAAATACCATTCCTGCTGGAATCAGTCGAGGCGCCAATTAAATTCCATCCTACTAATGTGCATTCACTACGCAAGTTTGGATTGTCAAGACTGTTAAGTAACTTAGAACTACTAAATCCTTTATAATATACTGTTGCAGCATATTTAGGTAAATCTAAATAATATACATAACTGGCGCTACCAACAGTAATAGCTGTATCATAATATGTATCACATAATACAATTTGCAATTCTAAGGAGCTTTCTTCTGGATAGGCATCTAAAGTAACATATCCAGAACTTCCAGACAATCTTCCTTTATACCAATAACGATAATTAGTAAAAGAACCACCTATATAAATATAATAATTACTTGTTCCTCTAACTTGTATTCTCGCCCCATCATTAAACCCATTAGGCCCAACCCATGATGCAGAAGTAGGTTTTGCAAAATTAGCCATTATATCTCTCCTTTAAGCATCATAAGCAATCAAAATAGCGCCATTAGTAACCCCTGGTAAACTGGAAGCGTTACCATGCAAAATGATCTTATAAGGTAAATAAGATTCAGGTATCTTTCCACCAGACAATTCTGCTCTCTGACTTAAAGCAGTATTCATTTCACTTATAGTTTTATTGAAAATAGCCATAGTAAATTGATCTGTGCCTACATAAGCAGTTATGTCATTATCACCTGTTGACAGTTCTGATGCTCTAACTACATCACTCATAATTACCAACCTCCTTCATCAGCTTGTGCCCAAGTCAATCCTAATTTATCAATATCAGCAAATGTTTTGCTTAATGCCGTTACTTCATCGAAAGTATATGCCTGAGCAATTTCCCCGCCAGTTACTTGAAACCAAACATCTCCTGTTTTTATGTCTGCAGGAGGCTCAGTGCTTACCTTTATAATATCAGGCTTATCTTGAGGTTTAACAGTTTCTTCTACTGCAACTATTTTAGTAGTAATACTGTTTATTGTTTCCGCAACCATTTTCTTTGTATCAAATTGTGCATTTTGTAATTGATTCAAAGCATTTGAATACTGAAAACGGTCCCAACTATTCTTAAATTCTTGCCATATTTCTCTATCATTCTTATGAATATCTTGGCTTCTTTCTGAATATTTCATATACAAATTATCCCTTTTTACGTAACTTCTCCAGTTATTTGAAACCAAAAATCACCAGGTTGTAATCCCCCCGGCTCTTCTTGAGATACTACATATCCAATCGTATACCAATTCAAAGTATATTTTTGAATAGCATTTAAAGTATCATTCATTGTATTAAAATAATCAGCAGTAATTATTTTTTTCTGATGATCGGGAATTTGCTCCAAAAACTCATTTGCGGCCTCTATATCTCCACGGCTCATAGCAGATTGATATTGTTGAATCAACTCTCCATCTTCTGCCGTTATATTTTGCAACGTCTCAAAAGTTTGTATTTCATCAGGAAAAACAGTCATATTTTCACTTCCTTTTTAAGATAAATCAAGAGTATACGTGCCTGGTTTATCAACAACAATTTGACGATAAGCCCATAACTCACTTTGATTTAAATAACGGACATAATAATTCCCTGCGTTTGGTAATTGCAAATTTAATTTATAATTCTCAGTAGTCCCGAAAGCAACTAATACTTTTCCTGTATCTAAAACTTGTATAGGCGTTTTTTCATACATTGTTGTTATATCTAAATAAATATATTGATTGCTATTAGAAGTTGTATAATATGGATAAAACGTAATAGCATTAATATTCATAGATACAGAATCAGAATAAGTAACAGAAAAAGATTTTATTATGTACTTTTTTTCTTCTTGTCCTCTTGCTGTATGAGTAAATAAAATATTAACATCTAACCAAGGAATAGGCAAAGTAGATAAAGTAATACTATCATTTAATCTTGTTGCCCAATAAAGCTCTATATTTGCTCTTTGCAAAGCTAAATCATCATTTATGATATTATCATATTCTCCACCATAACACACTTTGCGAATTTCACCAATAGACCCATGCACATAAAAAGGACTATTCACATTCAAATCTTTAGCAATAGCATATACTTGGTCATGTCCCAACAAAATATACGGAGGCTCTTCATACCTAAATTGAATTACATAATACTCTCCTTCAGAAAGCGACCTAATAATAGTACCGTTAGGATCAGCTAAAGATTTAGGCTGTGATCCATCTGCATTCATAGATACAAATTCAAAATTTCCAGAACCAGAAGGAGCGATAAATCCCAATGTCTCATTATAATCATAAGCCTCTGATCCAGCAGAGTTGGGCAATGTTAAAACATTAACATTAGCACCTTCATATCTAATACTCTTTATCTCAGGAGTTTCACAATAATAATCTACTTCGTTAGTTCTTCCATAAACTTCTATAACATTTTTCACTGATTCAAAATCTGTATTTACAACTTCACCAATCAATACATCTTGCAAAATTGAATCAGTCATTGTTATCGGTTCATCTTCATCAGCGGGAATAGGTTCATAATGAAATATACCATCTATATCAAAATAAACTTGATAATTAGGAAGAATATCTCTAAGTTCTTCCAATAAATTATACAAAGTCCCGCCCCTATCTATTTGTATATCATAAGGAACTTCTTGAATTACACCATCAACATTCTTACACTCTTCTACAACATATTGCTCAAATCCTGCTAATTTAATAGTTGCAATAATAGCATCTCTTACGTTGCTACCTTCTGGAATAAGAGTAGGAACACCAGGTAAATATCCATTCCTTAATCCAGTCATTTTTGCCATTAAATCTAATCCCTGCAATGACAAAGAATTGGTAGTAGCATCATAAGTCCATGAAGGAGCATTAACCATAAATATACCTTGATTATACCATTGTATCTCTCCAGTGAGTATATTATTATATCCAACTAATATCTTTATATATTTATCTAACCAAACATTGCTTCCTGGTTCTGCATTGAATTTATCATCTACTGCAATTAATGTTAAATTACAACTTCTTCTTAAATCACTATCTGCATCAACATCTATTGATAAATCCATTAAACTTCCACTTATCTCATCGTCCACTTTATATTGTCCAGATTCAAGAGATAAAATTTGAATTTTAAGATATAATGCAGTATTCTTTTGTTTTAATATCTGTAAATCTGCTTGACTAAGACTTATCATATTAATACTCCAAAGGAATCATCCCATTATTATATAAATCATCTCTATTATTTGGTTCGCCTATTTCTGTCCAAGAAGAAGTTACTGTTGTTATTCCCATACCATAATTTGCGTTATAATCAACAGAAGGAGAATCTACAATAATAGCAAGCCAAGAATTTCCGTTCCAATCTTTAATAACTTTCGGCTTTTTATTAGTCAAAAATTGTAATATTCTATTAGTTTTATCAACAATTTCTCGACGATTTATTATCCCATTTTTTTCAAACCCATCAGGGAATATATTACCTGTAATACCGCCCGTTTGATAATTAGGTGTCCCATTATAAATAATTGTTGGATACTTTTTTCCGAAGACTTGATAAACTCCTACTTGCTGATTCTGCATTGTAGTAGAATAACTAACGCCATTATAAAATTTAATAATACTATCTACATCACAAACAAAAACTCCTCTAAAATTAACAAGAATTTCATTTGTAATATATTCCATTTCATGTCCAAAAGTATCAACAGGAACAAGAGCATATTCATAAATAGTATTATTTTCTGAAACTAAATTATCATAAAAATGAAAATTATATTCTCCTCTGCGGTTTAACTGAAAATCTTGAATAGTAATCCAATCAAAATCGCCCTTAACTCTTCTCTTAAACCGAACTCCATCAGCAAATGAAATCTGACCTAACGAACTTCCTGCATCTAAAGTCCCATCAAAATGAGCATCCATAATAGTATCTATTCCCCATCCATCAGGAGGGACATTAGTGTAATTAATATTTGTATTTTTAGAAACTATTAAACGATCATATATACCGCCTTTTATTTTTACAGTAGTAAATACATCGCCTTGACTAAAAGGAAGAGGATCAACCGAATTTCCATCTGAATAAAAATTATATCCTAAAAGTCCTATCATGTCTGTTCCCCTAAATTCTCTATAATTAATTCAAATAAATTATCTACGTATTTGACCCATAAAAATAACTGATCTTTATCTTTAGGAATAGGTATTGCATCACTAAAAACAACATGCACATCTTTAATTGATGTTAAATCAGGATGATTGTCGGCATGTAATTCAAACCAGGCTAAATTTTCTTCCTTGTCCTCATTATAAAAAATACCAACTTGTTTTATTTCATTTTCCAACATTATATTATAAACATTAGGTATACCCCCACCAATAGTTTCATAAGTATCAAAATCTCTTCCCCATACTCTTAAAACATATCCATCAGGAATAACAATATTTTTATCCCAAGTTACAGAAGGGGTCTTTTTATTCTTTGTTCTTAGATCAGCTTCCTTATTATCAATATACTCAATGTCTCCCTCACCTGTACCAGGTAAAGAACTTAAATTTACAGTTATTTCCACTCTTCCTTCATCACATAAATTATTTAGTTGAAGAGCATCGCTTCCTACTCCAGATTCTATATAATAAACACTAAAATCAAAAACATTCGGATAGGTGTCTATAAAATCATGTTCCGTTACTATATCTACGTCAATATGATATCTACTGCCATTTTGTAAACCTGTAAAAGTTCGACTAAAAGTATATTTTCCACTATTCTCTTCATAAGAATATGATACTGTTTTAACACCGGTCGAAGTTATCAAAACATCATTTTCATCATACAATTTTATATTATATGATTTTAATAATTCTTTATTTCCAATGCCGGGGCTATAATTAAATATAAAATTATAACTGGAGTAACTGAGACCTTGAATATAATTAGCACCTAAAACCACAGGAGTAGATATTGCCCAAAATACTATAGTATTAGAAACTGATGATGTACCATCATCATTATATGTCGTTAAAAAAGCCCGATATTGTTTTTCATTGGAAATAGAATTAATAGGCATACTATGTTCATATATCCCGTCACCTTTATACCAAGGATATAATTTTGAAGTTCCCTGATAGACATAATTATCGCCAGAACTGGATATATCTTGCACATACAATTTACTTCCTTCCGGCTCATCTCCCCCAGCTATTGAAAAGCGGAAGGGTATTGAATTGCCAAAAGGAGTACCAGTCAAAGCGTTAAAAGTAGGTTGAGACAATAAATTAGGCGTTGTTAAAGACATGAAACCACCTCCTTATCATTTAGGTGCTAAAATAAAACCCTGACTCATTTGTCCTTGAGGTATAAATACTTTAACAGTTTGATTTGCAACCAAATCTCCTATATTTCCTCCATACACAGGCAATTTGTAAATTTTATCTTTTACTTTTACTTTCTTTTCTCCATCTTCTAATACTACTAAACCAGTATATATTTGAGTTGTATTTTTCCTTACTTTAGCATCAATTAATACTTCAATAGCATCTATAAAAATTTTATTGAGATTAACCATATACTCCCCTTAAAAATATAAGAGGGGAAGTTATCCCCTCTTATATGCTGTCTGATAAGCAAAATTAACTAAAGATTGAACAAATTCTTGAACGTCATTTTTATTCTTAATACTTGGGAAAGATAAATCTACATTACTCATATTAAGCTGGAATCCTTTGTCTTCTGTCGGTAAATTACTTAAAAGATCAATAGGATTCATTTTGCCCCAATCCCATAAATTCTTTGTGACATCAGAAGGAAGAATACTATCCCCGGTATTTAATAACCTAAGTTCAGGCCCTTCTTCTCCCACAAGAGACATACCGCCTTTAGAAGACAAAGTACCCTTAGCATTCTTTTCAACTAATTTGCTCCAAAGACCATTAGTTGGATTATATTTAGCACCAGGAGTATATGGATGTACAATCTCATAATCTCCTCCGGCTGTATGAATGATATCACCAATAGTAGCACCTTCTGGAGCATTACCGCCTGGAGCTACATCTAAATGTTTCCCGCCACCAACATATTCACTTTGATAGCTACCATCTTCATTAACTCCTGTAATTCTATAATTACCACCAGCAGTTGAAACTATTGTGCCAACAGGTAATCCCTTAGTTTGTGTTTTACCATCCTTAATATCAACATCTATAACACCGACACCAGGAACCCAAGCAGTACCCGGAGTCCCTCTTCCACCTTCGGCATTTGGACCAGATACTACTGTATTTTCATCTTGCCCTGTTTGCCAATTTTCGTTTTTGAGTTGTTGCATGAGTTGAATATATCGGTCAACATAATCCTGTAAATTACCAAGACGTTTTTCCCAATTATCTCCCTCAAGTTTAATACCTAATATTTGTTCGGCTAATAAACGATCTTGAAGATCATTGACTTCGTCAATAGCACTACCATATTCATCAACATAATCCTGCCAATATTTAATTTTTTCTTCAAGAATTTTTAACTCTTCGTCTCTATTTTTCTCTAACTGCTCTATTTGCTCTTCGAGAGCCTTTTCAGCCTTATATCTATCCAGCTCTTTTTGCGCTTCAGAAATAGCGTCTGTATCTTGTATATATTGAAACCGTCCATCTTTATATACATACAATTTTTGAGTACGAGCTTTTGCTAAGGCATCCAACTTTTCTTGAAGCTCTATCTGCTCATTAGTTTCTTCATTTTGCTTCTCTAATTTTTCTATCTCAGCATCATATTTATCATTAATAGCATCTTTTTGCTCTTCGAGTTTGTCTATTTCTCTTTGAGCTAATTCAGCTACATAATTTAAGGCTTTTTCAATATTATCAGCTTCAGTTTCCCACGCATCACGTTCAGCCTCTATATAATTATCGAGCGCATCTTTTCGTTGTTCAAGATAATACTCATAATCAATTAAGCCTTGTTCATACCAATCGTCCATCCATTCCATGACGCGACGCCAAGCATCAATTTCATTATCAGTGCCCCAATCATTGAAATAATTACGATCTTTTATATAATCTTCTGAGCGTTTTAATCGTTTATCAAAGGCATCCTGTTGGAGTTTAAGAATATCTTCTTCATAACCCCACCACTCTTTCTGAAGCTCCATTATATACTCAGACTCATCGTCAAGTCCTTGTTTTCTATAACTTTCAGCTTCATCATGAGCTTTCTTTTGCATTTGACGTAAATGAGCTATCTGTTCTTGTTCAGTAGCACCATTCTTTTCCATTAAATACAATTTATGATCTAATATATCCATCTGTTCTTTATACAGATCATTTTGTTCTTTAATGGCATCATTTTCATCCTTTATTGCTTTGGTAGAAGATTTAGCAGTAGATGTCTTTTTCTTGGAAGCAGAAGATGAAGAGGAAGAAGAAGGTTTTTTAGAAGATGGCGGTTTCGAGGTAGAAGGTTTTGACCCAGAAGGTTTTTTATCTCCCCATAAATTTCCAACAGTGTCTGAAACATCTATTATAGATTGTCTTCCTGTACCTTGAGCATATCCACCTTTTACATCTTCTTTTTCTACTTTATACCCAACATTCCTACTAATGTCTTTATTAGAAGTAACAACCGCTCCTTTGGGTAAAGTAACTATTTCAGGACCTTGTTCTCCTACCCAATATTGCCCGGCTCTATTTACTTTACCTCCCTGAGCTTTGCCGCCGCCAAGATCAGGAATAATATAACCTAAAACTTTCTGAGCACCGGAACCAATTTTTGAAATAATTCCCTTCAAACTATTCCAAATTGAACTGACTCTATTATAACAATTTTGGGCAGCAGAAATTAAACTGCTGAATGCGCCCTGAGATGCACTTGTATCTACTGGATTATTTGTAACCTCTTGTTGAGCATCTTTTACTCCTTCAACAGGTCCAGCAGCATCTTCAGCCGCAGACTTTTCTTCATTTAATTCGGTCTGACTTGCATCTGTATTAGCCGGATTTTCAGTCACTCTCTTTTGAGCAGTGGCAACTAATTCTAATGCTCTTGCATCAGCATCTGCTACTCCCTTACTCTCTAAGAAAGAAGCAATCATGTCAACATTCGCATTAGCCAGTCCTTCAACGCCTAATTGAGCCTCTAACATCGTATAAGCTAAATTAGTGACTTGTTCTTGAAATTCCTCAAAAGTGGTAGAACCAGATACAAGCCCCTCAAGAATTTCATCCCAACCTTCCAATCCACTAAATGCTTCATTTAACTGCATAATAGACTCAAAACTTAACTGTCCATTTTCAGCAAATTCAGCTACAGATTGAGAAAGTATGTCAAAATATCCGCCTACATCTCCTAAACCACTTAATTGCCCTGATAAAGAATTTATGCTTTCTGCCGCCGCCTCAATAGTTGTTCCAAAATGATCCTGAAAGAAATCAAGAACACTAATGGTTTCTCCATTTAGTACCATTACAGCATTCTTTAATCGCTCTGGTAACTCTCCTGTCTTTGCGTATAACTGAGTCATTGTATCCCAATATTCAGTTAATACGCCCTCCTGCTCTAAAAGGTCATCATTAGCTTCAGCTATTTGCTCAAAATCGCCAGAACTTAAAGCCTCATCAACTGCTTTTTGATAATTGTTCCACTGAGTAATTGCTTTTTCGATATATAACTCAGTGTCCATCATTTCTCCAGTAATAGTAGCACGAGTTTTTTGCCCTGATGCTATTCTATCACTGGTCGGAGAAGCAGTTAAAATAGCTTCTAATTTTTCAGTCTCAAGAGACGCTATATTGTTCTTCATCTGTTTTAATTGCTCATTATAAGCTGCTAAAACAGATGCACTTGCACCGCTACCCTCTAATTCTGCTATTTTCTGTTCAAGTTCGGAAACAGCTTCTGTTGTTTCATCAATCTCATCTTGAATAACATGCTCGGCAGTAGCTTCTTCCATAGATTTCTTTGCAGCAAATCCAACAGTAACAAGCGCACCGGCCAACATTGCTATTGGTCCAGCAAAAGTACCTATTTTACTTAACGCACCAGACAATTTACCGACAGAACCAGAAGCACCACCAGCGGCCTTAGCAATACCACTTATAGCATCACCAGTAGCAGAAGCCGCAGAAGCAGCTTTGCCTACATCTCCCATAGCGGAGAACAATTTACCCATATTAACAAATTTAGTTCCCACTTTCCCAGCAATAGCTAAGAAACCTGTGAGAACTCCGCTTAATAAAGTAAATTGTGTTACTGCTACGCCAACATCTGTTGATAATAACTCTAACCCAGTGTTAGCTAAATCTAATATTCCTTTAACCAAATCACTATCTATAACAGAAGTAGATAGTTCTTGGAAAGTATTTTTAAGGTTGCCAACTTTTGCCTCTAAGCTATCCATATAAGCGGCATTTTCTCTTGTGGCAGAACCCGCAGAATCCATTGCAGTTGCCGTTGCGCTTATAGCAGATTCAAAGTTGGTCATAACAGAAGTCAATACATTGAACTGGTTTTTACCAGCAAGAGCTTCACCAATAGCAGCTTGTTCAACATTTGCCAATTCATCCCAAGCAGCAGATTGACCTTCTACACCTTCATATAAATCTTTTAATATATCATAGGTTGAGCGCATTTCTCCTTGAGAATCTCTCAAAGAAATATTAACTTTGCCATTAGCAGCTACATATTTATCTGTTTCTGCCGCTAACGCTGCAATATTCAACCCTATTGTTCGCAGACCATTGCCTACCTTGGAAGGTTGCCCCACAAGGATTTCAGTGCCTGCTGTAACCACTCAATAATATAATTATTTAGATCATATCATCATATTTCTATGCAGGGCTTTTAGATAATTAAACCTACTCTACTCACTTCGTCTATTAAAATAGCTTATTCTATATTTATATAGTTACATTTATTATTTGTTTTCGATGATCGTTGAAGGTTATACTATATTTCAATAGCATCTTCCCTGCGGATTATTTTATTTTCCTTATTATTACTATTCCCTTAGCATTACCTTTGGCCCTTATAATATCACTATTATAAGTTAGTAAAGAAAAATTAAAAAACGTCCCCGCAATTAACCCTGTTTTAATAGGGCTGGTTATTATTTTTCAACCCTATCGTCTCTTCAAATGTATTCCCTGTTGTTCCTAATGCTGTGCCAGCTTTTATAAGAGCAGTAGATAAATCATTAGTGCCAACAGCAAAATTATTGGCTGTCTCATTGCTATATTAAAATTAGTTATTAATAATATCTCGAATAATTTTTATATATTTTTTATTTATAATATCTTTATAAGAAATTCTAATTAATGCTATACTCTTTTGTAAAGCATAAAAATTTTTAAAATTATCTCTATGTTTTAATTTTATAAAATTTTCTTCTTGCTCTTTCTCGGTAGAAGAATGAAAAATAGATTCTTTTTTAAAATGTTGTTCTCCATCTACTTCTATCAATGTATTTTTTGAGGGGATATAAAAATCAAAATATAAAACAAAATTAGTTTCAGGATTACGACAATCTTCAAATACTTTTTCTTTTTCATAATTTATTTTATATTTTTGTATCTCTTCTTCTATTATTCTTTCATAAATAGAACTGCTTTTAGCACATACAGAACACTTATATCCATGACAATACAAAAAAGAAGAAATCTTTATTTTAAATATATTCCCACACTCGCATTGACAAGTTATTATATTTTCCATAGTTTGTCTATTTTTTTCTTCAAAACAAAGTACTTTAACATTTAAACCATTATTTTTAGCATAAACATTCAAATTATTTATTAAAAATTCTTTGTTAAATTTAATAGAAAAATAAGAAAACATTTTTCCTTTTGTCAAATTAGTATAACTAATTCGTCCATAATATCCATCTTGTGTTTGACACAGAACCTTATTTCTGGTGTTTTCGATTTCTTGTAGCACCGTTAATCCTCGTTCAATAAATTTTCGATTTATTTTATCTATAATTTGATTATTTATTTTATCTTTTTTATGTCTTAATTTTTGAGCACAAGATGCACATAAAAAACTTTTTCTATGTTTGATATTACCGAAACTTCTTTTAAAAATTGTTCCGCAAGAACATTTCATTACTAACAATTCTTTGTTATTTTTATAATCATTTGATAATAATTCAGACGGACAATTTTCTTTAATTAAAAAATCTTTTACTATATCAATATTAATAACTAATTACCTCTTAATATTCGACTATATCTTTATATTTATACTAAATATATCAGGGCGCTTGGGCTTTCGCCTACTCTACTCACTTCGTCTATTAAAATAGCTTATTCTATATTTATATAGTTACATTTATTGTTTGCTTTCGATAGTCTGTGAAGATTCATCTTTGTTTCAAAAGATGCTTTCCTGCGGATTGTTTATTATTATATCCTTTTTCCTTATTACTATTCCTTTGACATTACTCTCAGCCCTTATAATATCACTATTATAAGTTAGTAGAAAAAGACATTAAAATATTCCCGCAATTCACCCTAAAACGGCCTTTATTAAAACCGCGTCAATAATATGCTCGGAATTTTCAGCCTCTATATTAAAGGCTTTCATTTGAGAGATCAAAAATTGTGCTGCATCAGCACTTGATACTTGAGTATCAGCTATGTTTGTATATTTAACCGCTATTTCTGCTAATAAAGCAGAATCACTGTCGTCGAAAGAATTCTTTCTAAATTCAGTAGCGGCTTGTAACATTTCCGACAGTTAATTGTCTATTGGGCCATATTCTTCCATTTGTTCATTTTGTTCTCGATTATCTTCTTCAATCATTGATTCAATAATTCCTTCATCTACTTTTTCTCTTGAAAAAATAGCACAAAAAATTCCTGTTATTCCTACCATAATAAATGGCAAACAAACAACAATTTTTGGCAATTCAGAAGGACCTGCATATAGAATAGCCAAAAGAATAAACCAAGCAATGATTAAAACAAAAACAAACAAACACACCATGACTCCCATCTCCTTTTTAATTCTATTATAATTTTATCACTCATAAAATTAAAAAGTCAATAGACAATTTTAACGAAAATACTTTCATATTTTCCTGGACTATTTCTTCACCCTATAATATTTGGAGGGGTCGAACTTTTAAAGTCTCTTGACACATCCCTCATCAGGACTTCGCAACCAATCAACCATTCAATGATTATATAATCATTCCAGACTTAGGTATTTCTACCATATCTTATTCTATTTATTGTTAATAGTTTCCCGCATTCATATTATCATATCTCATATAATATTGTAGCTAAATAGACTTTAGGTGTTATTGGATTTTGAACGATTCTCAGTGCTAATTTACCATCTTAACACTCCGGCCAGAAATATTAACCGGTACGCCCAAACTGTTTACCAGCTTGAGATAATTGTGAAGTATAACTCTGTAGTCCTTCTTCACTCAAATCGCTGACCTTTTTAAATTCGGTTAATGCGCTATCTAATTCAAAGACTTGATCCACCATAGACCTAATAGCACTTGCCGAAGCATCCATAATCATATTTGCTTCTTGGAAAGTTAAGCCTATGTCCTTAGCAATGTCATTCAAATTTTTAGCACTATTTGTCGCCTTATCTAATCCCGAAGAATCAGCACTTATTTTTATTTTAGAATCTATTCCTTTTAACTGACTCTTTATACTTGATAAATCAAGTTCTACATCAGTTATAATAGAATAATTAGAGCCTCCTGCCATAACTCACCCATCCTTCATTATTTATTATTAATTTTGCTCCATGCAATAAGTATGGCTTCAGCCTGATCGTCTTGAGTTTTCTTGCTTTTAGGTCCATGCCATTCTAATTTTAAATTAAATAATTTATTTGCCATAAGAATAGCTTTTTCCTTTAGCACTTCTCTTTTACGACCATCTTTTGTTCCATCGAACATATTTAACCTACTTCTCCAAACAGTAGGAGAAATATATTCAATTTCTATATCAAAATTAACACAAATATCAAAAATAAAACCATGAACAGCCCCCAATAATAAAAGATTTTTACTACTTCTGCTTTCTAAAGGGACATCTTCCATATAAGCCATTATAGGTTCATATTTTTTAATTATTTCTTCTATTTGATCTTTTTGTTCTATCAATCTTTGATGCCATTCATCACTCTTAGCTCTGATTTCTGTACTGTAAACTAAATTTTTATTATTAAAAATAGAAATACCAGTACAAGTAGTGGACGCATCAATCCCCATAACTACACTCATTAACTTTTATCCAATCCAATACCAGAAGTATGGCGTTTCCATCTTAATCCAGCAGCAGTCATTCCAGCTTCAAAATATTGTCTTAATTTATTTTTTCCTAAAACTTTCTGAAGTTGTTTAAAAGCATTTCTTTTGGTAGTCCAAAATCCTGTTCCAAATACATGCCCCGCCATACCTTCGTAAATAATATCAACTAATCCTTGCCTAACATCTTCTCCTGTAAATACAGAAGGGTGGTATCCTAATTTTTCAGGAGCCCATTTAAACTCTGATGAAATTCCTCCACCACCCCCTGATGTTGCTTCCCAGGCTTCTCCAAAAGTATAAGTTCTTCCATACACGTTGGGAGACCCTGCATTATATACTACTTCTTGAATAATATCATAATTTTCTTCTAAAATTTTGTCAGCAGTATAATCAACGGCTTTTTGCAAGGCAGGTTCTAACAATGCTCTTAATTCCGCATCATTTCGAGCGCCCATTTTTCACCTTCAAAGAATTATCTATATAATTTACAATTTGAGTCAAACTTCTTTCAATAGAAGTATAATATTTAATACATTTATCAATGTCATCTAAATTTAAAATCTGACTTTTCACAGCATCAATTAAACCAGAAGAATATAATAATTCATGCCCATTCTTACTAATTTCTTCATCTTTTATATCTGTACAAAAATGAAGAACTAAAACATCATAATTTATTTGTTTTTTATCCCAATCGTCAAATTTCATTACACCACGAGCAATGGCATATACTTCAGAATAATCTAAATATCTTTTTACATGAACATCATATTCTTCAAGATAGATGGCATCTTTTTCCTTTATTTGTTTCATACAAAACTCCCTTTATAATTTAATAAATTTTGCAATATAAGCTCCTCCTAAGCCTATTAAAACTAAAATTAAAGGCCAATTATTTTTTATATATTGCAAAATATCAAATTTTCCTTTATCTTCCACTAATTGAATTTTGTTACTAACTTCATCTATTTTATCATTAGTTCTGTCTGATAAAATATTGAACTCTTCGCGAATTTCCTTAATAGATGTAGATTGAAGCTCCATTTTTTCATTTAATGCCCGCATAGAATATTGCACCTCTTGCATAGTTTCACCCAACAATTCACAAATTGATACATTTCTATCCACCATCTCTTTTAAAAATGGGCGCGTACTTTCAATCTCGACCAACCTTTTATCTATATTATTTAATCTTTTATAGATTGCATCAATATCTTTCTCTACATCCATTTACAGCGCCCCTTTAATAGACCACTTCCCATTTCTATCCTTAGATAGTTTTACATAAACTGGAACATAATCAAACGGATTTTTTAAGATAATAATATTATTTTTAACTTCTATATATAAAGAATTTTTCTTTTCAAATTGTACTTTATAATAATTCTTAGGTATCACTTCTGGTTTTTTTTTACAAGTATTGTTCATTCTTGGATTAACCCTATATTCATTATTTTTATTGCAATAAAATAAAAAAGGACAAAATCCATTATCTACATTGCATTTTCCAGCTTTAATATTAACATATTCACACATTTTTCTAATATAAATATAGGAGGGTTTTCCCTCCTATATTTATCAACTATAAATTATTCTACAGTCACCTTAACAAATGCAGGTTCTACTTTGCCTGTATAATCAGTTAAATTGACAGAAACAATAGCTGTACCAGCAGTAGAACCAGCAGTTATTTTACCATCATGTGCCCCAACAGCAGTACCGGTAGCAGTAGAAGCAGGATCACTTTCTATTGCAAAAGTAAAGTTAGAATTATCTTTTCGCTGTGCAGGAAGAGAACCTTTATAAATTACTCTAACAGATAAGGTTTCAGTCCCATTTTGAGAAAGTTCAACATCACCGTTTTCTACAGCAATACCAATAACATCATCCTGCCATTTAGCATTATAAATTTCCTCGGTCATAGTACCATAATAGGGGTCCTCTTCACAACTGGTCTCATCATTAATGGCTAAAGCAGAACCAGTTAAAGAAACGGTAGCAGCACCAGTAGAAGTTAATGCAAGATTTTGATTACTTTATGTTCACATAAGTTCGTTAATCTTATGCCGTTTTTAACAGCTTACACTTTCGTGCAAGAACAGACTATATGTTCAACTTAATTGTTCGTTATTCGTCATGTCAATATACCCAATAGAATGACCGGCCAACAAATAATCAATTTCTTGTTGTAATTTTTCTATTGTAGGTATACTATCTTTTTTATCACCTAAAATACGCAAAACTTTATACCCTTGATTAATCAACCAATGATTTCTACGTCTATCATAATCTTTCATATCTTTATGCCAAAATACCCCGTCATACTCGACATCAATCTTAACATTATTAAGAATTAATAGACAATCTAAATTTATTTTATCAACAGGATAACCAGGTTTACAATTTTCTTTGCCATATAATTGAATTAACATATTGATAATTTTTTGTTCTGGCTTAGATGTTGGTACTGTCCCATTTTTATACATAGATTTTTTAGCCTTAGCTTGCAATATATCACTTTTAACAGGATTATCAACACCATAATTTTTAATCATACTATTTTTAAATTTTTCTTGCCCTATTTTTGTTTGCATAGCATAAGGTTTGCCATATTTAGAAATCATTGACTCTTTAGCTTTAGCTCGTAATTCTTTATTTCCCCATAAAGAAGTTGAATTATATTTTCTTAATAAAGTATCTCGTATTTTTAATTGTTTACATTGTTTGCACGCCTGTTTACCACGATTTTTCCCAATATTATAATTTGCATATCTTGTTTGATATTGTCTTCCGCAATAATCACATATACAAATCACATTCATTCGACTTCTTAAAGGCATGTCTTTTGCAGGAACAAAAAACTCATCACCAATATATGTATAATGATATCCTTTGCTAATATAATGTTTTTTATTATTTGAAGACCATTTTACTGATATTATTTGATTATCATCAAACATTTCATTCCTCCTTTCTATAAAAATATAACGAACAATCAAGTGCCGGATTTTTCAACTCACTTGAGCTTACTTCCCCACAAGGGAATAGTCGTTGAACCTTTCTCTATTCGAGAAGTGGCTGCTAAAGACCCATTGTACAAACACTTAGGATTTAACCATATGTCATTCTTTGCTTTTTTTTCTACTTTCGTAACATTCACACTTAGGCATGTTTCATCCTTATGTTGTAGTAGCAAAGACTTTAGGGATTCAAAGCAATTAACCCGGAGCATATACTAATCACTTAATATATGTGGCATTATTTTTAAGCAATCTTGGACTTAAAAATTTCACCATCCATTTGTAATCTTGGTACATCAGTAATTAACCGACCATAACGGGTCTGGTCAGTTTGTACATTAATATCACCAGAATATAAATCATTTAAAATAACCACATGAAGTTCAGAAGGAACATATTGAGTTTTAATTCTAATAGATTTAGCGTTCTCATTCTGATAAAAATACTTGACACAATAATGATCGTTGCTCTGAGAACCAGGAATCGTCATAGTATTGCCACTAATAGTACCGATCGTCCAATCAGAATCAGCAGGTTTCTTATACCAACCAATTAAAGTACCATCAAACATCACAGGAACCTCAGTGAGTTTAACATTACCTCCACCACCACTGACTGTCACTTCTTCTTCTATAACAGATAAGCCTCCAGATTCAATATTAACGCCAAGAGAAGCCGCAATATACTCGAAGTTGAACATTGCGTCGGTCAAAGTGATAGCTAAGTTACTGTCATGGAAGAATTTACCCCACAAAGCATTACCTTGACCGCCACGAACTTCTTCGGCAGTAATAGTGAAATCGAAGGTAGTATCAGTTAAAGTTTTAGCTACGCCAATTAACTCATTATTCTTAAAAATTAATGCACGACCTACGCCAGCAGCATAATGATTTTGAGCCATTAATTTCACTCCTTATAAAAATTATTAAAAGCAACATCCATATTATCTCCATAAGAAGTATTAGATGTCTGCTTAATAGTTGAATTGTTGCCCATAGACTTTTTATATTCATCTACATTAACAACATAATCATCAAATTTGCCTTTTTTCTTTTTAAATATCCAATTATCAAATTTATCAGCCTGTCCACTATAAATAGCTATAGGCATAATAACATTATATTTAATCTCTTCATACACTTCCGCAAATAAAATCGAATGACTACGATAAGTCATATCTAATTGTTCTTTTTTAGAAAGACCTGTATGAGAAGTAATAATAGCTATTTTTCTTTCTAAATTAGGAGAAATTAATCCTTTATTTCTTAATTGATCTTTTTCATCCATATTTTTCTTGAAATTGGGATCAATATATTCATCATCATATCCCGGAAAATTTTGATACAAAATAATTCGTTTTATATCATCAAATTCTTTTTGATTAATTTTAATTCCTAATTCTTTATCTATTATATAAAATTTTTCGTCCTCTGTAATAATTTGAGGTTTTTTAAGTTTTAAACACAAAATTAAAATATTCAATAATTTTTGTATATTAACTTCATCTTGAAATAAAATAACTACTATAAATTTTAAATAAGACATTTGAATTATTTCAATAGAAGAATTAGAATTTTTATCTACAGTTAAAATACCAACACTGCTAAGAAAAAATTCACTATCTTTTAATTGTATTGGATATATATTAATCTCATTATCTTTTAATTTATATTTAACAGGTTCATCTAAATAAAAATACCTGGTTTTTAAATATTCTATATCTACCATCAAGAATCACATTCAGTTTCTATACCTGTATCGCCAACCAATACACTAATAAATAATTGTTTTCCTGTATATGTTTTTGAATTTCCAATTACACTCCTTGATAAATCATATCTCGACATATCTTGATGAAAAGTCATTTTCCCTACGCCATCAACTTCTGTACCATTCAAAACAGATAACAACCGATTTACAATTAAATCTCCTCTTGACACAGGAATGCCATTATATCCCACCAAGGACATTTTACCACCATATAAAATATCAAAAGCATAAGTAACATTACCAACATATAATGATTCAGGTTCAATATAATAATTATATATTTTTATCAAACATTTAGATTCTGCAATAGCATCCTCAATTAGATTAGTAAAAAATATACCATATTGTTCTTGAGGCCCACTCTTCCATACCAATTCCATTTTTTCAGAAAAAGTCAGATTGGGTTTATCTAAAGCATCATAATCATTATATTTCAACAATTTCCAAATAATCTCATCTGATAAAGCTAAATGTTTTAGAATATTATAAGGAATAGTTGGTAAAGCATAATAACTATTATACATAATAACCTCCTATCCCATCATACTAATCACATCTAATGATAATACTTCATCAAAAGTAAAATTAGGATTATCATTTTGAATTTTAATATATATAAATTGCGGATTATTACTAATTTTTTTGCCAGTTATAGTAAACATATAATTGTCATTTTGTTCTATATCTATATAGTCATTAAACAAAACAATTTCATTTTCTGTCAAACTTAAAGACAACATAGATAAATTATTAATTATTTCTGAACCATAATTAACTTCTATTTTAAATTGAATAGATTCAAATTGACGAATCTGACTGAATGCAGGTTGAATAATAAGTTTAGGCGTAACATTTTCTTTGTCTACAACTTTAATATTTATACTATCATAGACTTTTTTATTACCTTTTAAATATCCAATTATTTGACATTCTCCAGAAGAACCTAAAACTGTATATTCGCCCTTTTTATTTATATTTACTATTCGCCAATTAGTCGAATACCAAATTATATCTCTCTCAACTTCTTCTCCATTTAACAAAATCTGAGCTTCTAATACTCCTTTATCATTCTTAACCAATTCCATATTATTAGAATTAATTTTCAAAGTATAATTAAAAGTTCCATTATAAGCTAATTGATTCTCTATATCATCTTTCGCTTGAAGTTCATCAAGATATAAATCAAGATATAATAAAGTAGGTTCATTAGAAATAGATTTATCTATTATTGTATTTTGATATGCTAATAATTTAAATGGACGACCACCAAGAATATATCTGGTATTTATTTTGAAAAGTCTTAATGTATCTTTATTGCCTTGAACTATTACAGTAGCATGATTATTAGGAGTAATAACATAACTACTAACTTGAACATTTGGAGAAGTCATATCATAATCAACTACACAAGGCACAACAAAAATTTTGCCATTTTCAGGATCAACAATTTTTAAAACATTATTACAACGACGGACACCTATATCTTCATTAACAGCAGCATAACTATCTGTAAAATAACAAATCCAATAATTATCATCAAATTTATAATATAAACCTCTTTTTACTTGATGATTTATATTTCTAAAAAGCAGACGTTTAAAATCCTGCCCATTTGTAAAACCTCTGTTACTTAATCCAACTACATTATCAACCCAAACTTCAATTTTCCTAAAGTCATAAGACCCAAAATCCACTTGTTCTTCTATGGTATATCTTGCAGAGGTATATTCCCATTGTTGATCTATTGCCGCTTGTTGTTGATCTCTAAAATAATCATTAGGAGTTTGAATAATCCCATTATTTATCGCATTCTCAAAAAAACTATAATTCATACTCTTTCTCCTTAGAAAGAATATTAATAATATGAAAAACTGTTCGTTTTACCTGACTATGCTCTGCTTTGTCTCCTAAAATATAAAGACCTTTAATAGCCGTTGCAATATCATTATTATATCCTAAATACCAAACATATAATCTATCTAAATATTTAATATAAGTATCTTTATTAACATTTGAATCAGGAGAGTCAATTTTTTCAAATTGAAAAAGAATGTTATAAATTTCATTTATTCTTTGCTGTAACAAATCATCACTCCTTTTTCAAATAATTTATATTAATATCTTGTAATAAATAATCAGTAATTTTTTGATAAACTTTTTCTCTTAATGTATCTATATATGCACCTTTTTCTTTCAAATTTTGAGAAGCCGCATGTGTTTTAAAACTCCCCGAAGTCTGAAGAAGAGCATTAATCTTTGTAGAATTCTGTATTTCTCTATTAAACCATTCTATTACCCAAAAATCAGCTAAAATACTAATTTCAACATTGGTTAAATCAGAAATGAACTTTCTTTTATCTACATTATAATCAAGAGACTGTTTGCATTGAAAGAAATTAGGTATTGCATTTATTAAAAATCCATCACAATATTGTTTAAAAACATCCTGACTTTGATTATAAGCCTTCATTATCTTATAATCATCAACTTTAACTAAAGCAATATCTATTATTTCATCAAAAGAAGTCATATTATCCCTCCTTTAAAAGAGGTTCAATATTTATATAATCAATATTTGTCTTATTTTGAAGATACATTAAAATATTAGCATCAACATTCTCTCCATTCAATCTCTTATCAAAAACCATAGAATTAATAATAGTTTTTTGACCTAATGAAGCAGATTCATATATAGCAATAAATTCCTCATGATTCTTATCAAGAATATTCTTCATAACAGTAGGATCAAGAATATTTTTGTATAATCCGGTCAAACGGTTCTTTTGCACAAACTCTTCGTCGTTAATATAATAAGAGCCTCCTTGAGTAATACGAGGCATAGAATTTATAATTAATTTTAAATCTGATTCAGGAATATATTTTATAGTATATTGTTTCTCAAATTCATATTTTTTTCCATCTGCTTTTCCAGTAGTACTTAAAATCATTTGAGCATTCGTTAAACTAATAACTTCAATATCTCTATCTTCATTACTTGATTCTATATTACTCTGATTATTCAATGCAGATAAAAGTTGATTCATCTGTTTTTCAATTTCTAACATCTTTTCTTTTAACTGCATATTTTCTTTTTCTAAATTAGTTATATCTATACTATCAACGACATTTTTCTCATTTTCTTTAATATTAGTATCGACTTTTTTTGTATATGCCATTTATTGTTTTCCTTTCTTTCCTTTTAAAAAAGAGGAAGGAAAACCTTCCTCTTTCCCCTATTATCCAACAAAATAAATATTAAGCATTCATATTATAAACGCCACTGACTGCACCAGATAAGAACTCAAAACCAAATCTCTTATTAATAGTAAAGTTGCTGGTTAAATCAGCATTATCATAATAATCATTAGAATTTGTTAGAGTGCTCCCCTCAATAACACCTTTGACAATCTTATCAGTAGCAGGGCTAATAACAAATAATAGATCATCATTTAAAGCAAGACCATAATTGGTGAAATCACCAGTAGCCACTTGAGGTAACTCCATGAAATCATACCCATAAATATTACGAATTAGCTGAATATTCATATTAGCAGAATCTGCATTAATTCTATAACCATTGGCAGAATCAGGTAATACCTTGGAAAGAGCTAAAGTAGTGCCAGCAATAACAGGTTTCATATTGAAATTATATGCCTGAACAGTCTGAGCTAACTTAATTAACTTCTGAATGTCAAATGCACCCTCAATCTTTAGAGCAGCAGGACGATTAACACCAGTTAGACCAGCAGTTACAGCACCGTATGCTTCCTTAGTCATTTCAGTCTCAATAGAAAGAACTGCAATGCGAGCAAATTCAGCCAAAGACTGACGACCAGATAAAACAGCATACATATCAACAGAAGTAGTAATCACATGATTAAATACAGGAATAGTAGCATCAGACTTGTATTGTTTCTGAATTAGAGTCTGACGCTGTGCATTCCCGCCTCTGGACACAGTCATTAAAGAGCGAGGAGGAACCTTAAATAAAGGAACATCACCAAAACCAATCTGACGAATTTCGGTATAAAGACCAATCTCATTAATAATAGTAGCAGGTAAAATGGTCTCAATCATCATCGTGACTACCGCAAAAGTAGACCACTTAAAATTAGGATTAGAAGCCCAAATTTCAGCAGGAACATTTTCAGGACGCTTTACACCCGCAAAGCGTTCAATCTCACAAAGCATAGCTTCATGAACTCTCTTTTCCTTTTCAGCAAAAGAAATGGGCTTGCCCTCTTTAGTCATGGTTTCATAAGAGCCAATATTCTTTTTTAAAAACTCATCAGAATAATGACGATAATAATCGGCAAACTGCTCATAAACAGTAGTATTGCCATTAGAAAATTTTACAATATCATTAGATAATTTCATATTATTAAAAACCTCCTTTATTAAGAAATAGTAGCTTCAGGATTCTTTACTACTTCTAATATATGAGCAGGTAAATAATCTTGCCCAATCACAATAGCCTCAGTGCCTTGATACTGAGCGACAAAACCAGTTACAGCAGTAGCAGTAGAGGCAGCCTGCCATTCACCATTAGCATCTGCATAACCATACTTATTAGTAGAAGAAGGTTTGGTGTTATCACCAAAAGTAGTCTCAGAAACATGAATGATATCACCAGGCATTAAACGAATGATGTCAAAAGGAGTGCCAGCAGGAATAGAGAACTCACGAGGATCATCGTATAGATTGCCACAAACTTCCTTAGACACTTCAGGACCACGGACCATCCACACATCATTCACATTACCATCAGTAACAGAAGTTAAAGTTGCAGGAAAAACATACCCCATACCTTGAGCAGCACCTGTACCCATTGTACCTAACGTAACTAAAGAACCATTATATACAGTGGTCTCAGAAACTGCCACTCTGTTTAAGGAATCAACATTCTGAGACATTGCAGTTTTATAATAAACTACAGGAAAATTATTCTTTGCCATAATTACCTATTCTCCTTTTATTACCAAATAGAATTTATTTTACTTTCAACTTGCACAGGATTAGCAAAACTCCACATAGTACCTTTTTGAGCTTTTTTCTTAACTCCCGTTTCAAAACAAAATGCTTTGACCTTATTAGCCCAAGCATCTACACCGTCAACAGAGCATTGTAATCCTTCATCACGAAACTCTTTGTATTTATCATCAGATAAACAATCTTTTACTTCACTCATAACAGATTCAACAGATGCTGCAAGAGTTTGTTTATCAGCAGCTTCTTTAAATGCACGAAGCTCAGATAGCTCTTTCTCCATATCTTTCATCTGCTTATCTTTGTCCATAATAATATTCTTATTATCTTCAACATCTTTAGATAAACGATCTATTTCAGCCATCGCTTCATCAATAGACATTTCTTTTTTCTCAGACATTTTCTGATCCTTGTCTTTCTTCACAGTATCCCAATGAATATCTGCATCAACAGTTTTATCGTCTTTATCAACTTTTATATCGGCTTCTACACGATAACGAACATCATCCTTAGTATAAATAATATAATCTTTTTCAATACTATCTACATAAGCATCTCTACCTTCATGCTCTTGAACTTCTTCGATAACATCGGCCCAAGCCTTACGACCTTCAATTTCATCAAAATATTTGGTGCTCATTTCAGTGTCAGCCTCCTTTCCTTCTTTAAATAATCCTAATTTACGCTGAATCTTTTCTACCTTAGAAACAACAGAAGAAACATTTTCTTTTTTTGCATATCCTAAAGCAGAAGATAAACCATCTCTATTATAAACAAAAGTATCGCCTTTTAATTCCATAACAGGATATTTCAAATGCTCAGAAGGAGCGTCTTCCCACCCATCTTCTACAAGCATATAAACATCTTTAACAAGTGTATTTTTATTAGATGCTCCCATTATGTCATTTCGTAGTTTTGTTTTATCTACTTCGCCCCAAGGCTTATCAGACAACGCCTCTTTTGATTTATCAATTTTATATTTCTTTTCTTCAGACATTTTATTTTTCCTTTGATCCATAAAATTTTCAAGATTTGAACATTTTTTCTTGCAATCTTCAAAAAAAGCATTTGCCTCTGTTTCAGAAAATCGAGTGAATACAATATCAGAACCTGGGCAACTTGGATTAATATGCTTCCCTAATGTAGTTACTCCTACAATATTAAAATCTAATACTTCATGTTCATCTTCTTCTGAAGTATGAACATTCATTTCTACACTCACATTTCTTAAATTATCAGATTCAAACATAGCACAATAATTTTTAGCATATACTTTACTAATAATTACATCAACATAAGATTTTAAATATCCATCTTCATCATAAACAAAATCTACTTCTTGATCTCTTGGAACCATACCAACTATATATTCTTGTTCTGTATGAGTGCCGGCATCTACAACTCCTGTCATATCTGCTACAATCCATTTACCAAGAACACTTGGTGCTGATTCCTTTAATACTGTCTCACTAATATTTAATTGGTGAGAATTAGGACGTGTTGAAAGAAAACCCATTTTCCCTATGGCAAATTCACTGTTTTCATATTCACTCGAATTTATTCTTTTTACTTCGTTAATAGAAAAACGAGCCATTTTCCCCAATTCTTTCTCACTCCCTTCTATCATTTAATTATATATAAAATCGTTAAATTAATAACGATTTTTTATTTTATTCAGAATTTTTTCTAACTTTTTTCCCTTTTTAAAGTACAAATTACCTTCATAATCTTTCCACTCAGGCGGTAATCCTGCTTGATGAATTTTAATAGCTTCTTCCCCATCTGCTACATAATATAATTCATAATTAGAAGGTTCCCCAATACGTATCATTTTATATCCTCTTCAAAAATAATTGATTTTAATTATCTTTACCTAAAATCCAAAATCCATCAATATGTCTGTCAAAACTGGGATTAGTTCCATAAATAGATATTTTATCACTTAATAAAATAGCTTGTTCAACTATTTCATTAAAATCTTCTAACATATCAAGCATATCTACATAAACATGTAAATCATCATTATGTTGTGCTATTTTACAAACACCCATCATAGCAATTTGAAAATCTAACATTCTTTCTTCCATATCTTTAATAATTTCTTCCACCGAAGAATAATCTTGTCCAGCCGATGGAGTGGCAGGATAATAAACTGGAATATTATATCTTTCTAAGGTCTTTTCTCCAATTTCATCTGCCAATAATGGAAAATAATGCGCTATACCTTTATGAATTAAATTGGATGTATTATTATATGCAAATTTTGTTCCCAAAATAGACACTAAACGATCTAAATATCTATTTTCAACAAAACATTTGCCAATTAATTCAATTAAAGAGTTTTGAGTCTCTTGAGTTACAATCATTTTCATCTCTACCTTATCAAATATTACTTTCTACATCTCTATTCATTTGACCAGATTCAGATAAATCTATGTCATCTTTTTTAGGACGCCCTGGACTATTCTGCCCCGTAGTATTAGAATTCAACATTAATGTACTAAATTTATTTATCCAATCGCTATATTTAGACTCTTCTAAACTTCTCTCAAAAATTTGAGGTTCTATTCCCATTGCAGAAGCCCACATACTTTGATTCAGAACTAATCCTTTATCAGCCAATTTACAAATTCTGTCAAACCGTTTTTCTCTGTCAAAAGAATAAGAGCATCCAGAAAAATGAAACTTAAACTTATATTTTTTAGTTAATTGATTAACATAATAATCTAAAAAGTTCTCAAACTGATAATACATAGAACTCATAGTATTATATTGATCTGTAATTCCAGCTTCAATTTCTGCATTACTCATTCTATCAGATGAATAAATAATTCTACTAACACCAGAACCGACCCCAGCAGAAGTTGATAATTGATCTTGATACATGGAACTATTATTATCATTAAATTGATAATATTTTGTATTTTCAGTAGGAAGAGCTCCCAATTTAATTTGTCGTCCCAATCCTTCTTTGGCTTTTCCCATAAAACTGCCTAATGTTACAGGATCAATAGCAAATTGATTAGCCTTTGTTCCTGATTTAGCATTATCAAATAATCTTATTTCACCAGCTAAAATAGCAGAAGCAGCAATGATATCTTTATCATATTGCAATTTTTCTATTTCATCATTTCTAATAGCATTCTTTAGAAAAGGTGCCAAAAACGGAACTTGAGCAAAATTATTAGGATTCCATTTAAAAGCCCATGCCCCATTTTCAGGAGAAGTCTGTGCCCAATATGCAAATTGTCCAGTTCTATTATTTAAAGGATTTGTCGGCCTATAATTAATAGGATTTTTTATATCTTCAAATACTCTTTTATAAGTTTTAGCTAAAGAAGGATCATATCCATCAAGATCAGTTCCCGGTTGTAAAAAGTAATTAAAATCAAAATCCCAAAGCAATCCTTTTTCCCATTTTCCAGTTAATAAACAGTAATCTTGAGGCATGGTTTGTAAAGCAAATTTCATGCCTTTATTGCCCCATTTGGTTTTTCTATACCATACAAAATCTGTCTCGTGGGCAAGAACCTCAACTAATACTTCTTTAAATTCTTTTTTATATTTAAAATTATCAAGGAAATTATATACTCTTTTTTTATCTTCTTTATATAAATCCGATTGATAATCTTCTTCTGTAAAAGCATTGACACAAGTTAAATCTAAATCAAAAGCCAAAACATTTGCATAGCTATACAAAGTTCTTTTAAATATCATATCAAATTGAGTCATAAACTCTGTATATCCTTGCAAATTTTTCTCGTTCTGTTTATATTCAGACAATGCTTCACAAATTTTATTAAATGTAGGGATTCGTGGATTATTATTCAAATTTTGTAATAATTGATTACTCAACCAAGGAGTAAACAGTCCATAATTCTCAGAATAATATAGACCCTGAGCAAAATCAATTACATCTTTTACTCTTTCTTTACTAATATAATCAGACATTTTTCCTCCTTTCTCACCAAATTAATTGAATTGAATTTAAATCTATTTCTTCTTGTTGCTGATTTTTTGCATATCTATTGTCAAACCGTTCAGCAATATAATTGGCATAAGCAAGCACGATTGCCCTATCCTTAAATCCTGAACGAGGCTCTTTTAATCTTACTAAACCATTTCTATATTCAGCAGATAAATTTACACATTCATGTATTAATTCATCTGTTTGTCCATAAGGAGCTATTGAATAAGCATATTGATCTGGAGTTAATTTATAAAATTCTCCATTATCCTCTAAATTGTTTTGAGCTTCCTCAGCATTAATTAAAAATTTAATATTATTAATTTCAAGCTGCTTTTTTAAACTTTGCCAAACCAAACTATTTAATTCCAAAGTACCAATAAAAGGAATTAAACAAGGAATTGCATTTTTATCAACTGTTCTATTAGATAACTCTTCCATTTTCCCAGAAGTTATTATTTGAATATCTTTGTCTAAACATAAAGTAAAACCACTATTATTCCAATAAGAACCTCTTTCAGGATGTTCTGTTTTATTAGAGAGAAAATCATATATTGTTTCACCACCAGACCTGTTATCATATATTAAATAATCAGCCTGATAATCATAATATAATTCTTTCATTCTTAAAACAATTTGATCGGCTCGGCCCCCTGGACGTGTCTCTATATAGTCTATATGTCTTTCAAAAGAAAACTTTTTCCAATGTAAAGACATGCACATAAAAACTGTATGGTCATTATTTTGTCTTGAACTATTTCCACTAAAAGCCAGGTCTGCTATAACAAATCTAATTTCATTCAATTTTTTATCTTGCATAGACAAAGGCGCTTCATCAATAATATCTTTGATTTTAGGAGGATAAAAACATTGACTTAATACTTGATTATTTCTAAATGATTCAATATTAAAATAACCATTTTCATTTATACGGAACATTTCATTTAAAATTTCCATACGAAAATCTGTTGTTGTCATAGATTTTTTATTTTTCCTATAATCTGCCCAAGTTCTTGATCCATCCTCAATAGCTGTGAAAATATCCTGTGCAAAAGGAATAAATCTTTCATGTTTAGAAGTATAATAATGCTTTGTAGTATCTATAAATTTTTTAAAAAACCACTCATAACTATATCTGGCAGAAGTTATATACATTGACTTAGCTTCTTCTTGCCATCTTTTTGTATTGTATTTTGGATTCGACAAATATTTAGCTTGACGAACATGCCCCATAGGTTCAAATACAGAAGAAATAATACTTGGTTTTAATAATCTTGTCTCTTCATATATATTATAGGTCGAACGCGATCCTCTACTTGATTCGAGGCAAGGTAAAACCGTTATAGTTGAACCATTTAGTTTATTTTCTACTGTATAAGCGCCCTCAGCAGTATTTGATTTAGTAATTACTATATACTCATTTTCATACATATATAATAAATAAGGAGATAATTTTTTTATAATTTCATCTCTTATTTTCTTTTCAACTAATTTTGCTGCTTGAGGTATAGTAGAAGAAGTTATAACAATTTCTGAATAAGGATATAAAGAAAAAGCACATATTGCAGCAATACCAGCACGAAAAGATTTTGCAGCACCTCTTGTTGCTATTTCAAAATATTCATTAGCAACTCCAGCCATATGTAAAGAAAATTTTTGTAATGGATATAATTTAATTTGCAAAACTTGTTCACAAAACAAATCCCAATTTCTTCTATAATATGATATCCACTTTTTTACATTAGCTCTTTGTTTTTCTGAAAGCCAAGAATCATAATTTATATTAGTAGTAGATAATTGTTTATTTAGAAATTGACGACGTAAATTTTTCCCATGATTAATAGGTAAACTCATACTTTATCATTCCTCTTCAATAGGAATATCTGGATATATAGTATCACCTGTCAAAATATTTTTCATAGACCTCATCCAACTATTATAAATCTTTTCATAACCTGCAATATCACTATATTTTGCTCGATCTTCTTCTTCCGCTGGTTCAGTTTCTTCTATCATCCAAGCAATTCTATCAATAAATTTTTGGCGTTCATCTTTTTGATTTATAGAAAAGTCATTCATTTTTAACAAATTAAGTTGCTTATTCAAACTTTCTTGAGCACGACTAATCTCTGTACCATCATTAATCTCATTGGCTTTTCGCAATCTTAATTCACATTTCGCCAAATCTCTAAATCTTTTTTCTAAATTAACATCTATATCTAATAATTCAGAAGTATATTCTTCATACGTTTTATTTAAAAACTCATAAGATTCTCGGTCAAGTTGTTTAGTATTTATATCAACATAAAAATTACCCCAAATTTTTCTTTCTTCTTCTAAATTCAATTCTTGCTTTGGGACAATTTCATCTTTTTTTATTTGAATTAGATCATCTAACATGACATCACTTTCCCAAAATCCGTTCACAAGACGACCATCTTCTATCAAAGTTTTTAAATACAATAATAAATAATCTTTTCCTCTACGTCCAGCAGAAGGATAAGTTTCTACAATTTTCCATATTTCAGAAATAAAAGGAATGCCAATTTCAGATAACACCAGCCAAAAAGCAGCAGATTTTTTATCTAATATATTTTCATACTCTTTTAATTTTTGTCCACAGCAATTTTTGCATAAAAATATATATTCTTCTTTAATTTTAGGAGATTTATAAAATTCTTTAGAATCTTTTATTTCTCCACAACACCCACATAATTTTCTTCCCATTTTTCCTTTATTCTAATATTTAGTTTAAATATATAACCTTTTCCCAAGTTTTATTATTGTCTTCAAATAATATAAATTTAGCTCCAGCTCTCGCTAATTTACGGTTCTTCCGACTAAATTCATCTATTCCAATTAAACTTGGAACTATTATTATTTCTTTGTCGCCAGTAGGACTATATCCAAGACTTATTTGTTCTTGATGATGAAAATGCCCCATTAATAAAATATCAATAGTAATATTATGATATTGTTCCCAATAAGATATTTCATTAATATTTTTTTTGCTATCATCTCCATGAATAGCTAAAATATTAATACCTTCAATTTGTTTAAAACTAAAATCACTATAAGGATCAACTTTAATATTCTGATTATCTTTTAATCTTAAAGCTATAAACTCTCTGATTACTTTACCTAAATTTTCAGATTCCCAATTCCTCCCTGTTGAAATCAATCTTAATTCAGAATGATTTCCTCCTAAACATGAAAATTCAATTTGAATATTTAATTCATTTTGTATTTTATTTAAAAATTGAGATATCATTTCAGCATATTGTAAAACACTATTAATAACACCTGTTTTTAATTTAGCTATATCTGATAATCTTAATATATTTTGTATACCATCACCAAGATCAAAAACAATTAATTTTTTATAATTAAAATTATTTTTATAATCTTTAATAACTGTATCAGCTAATTTATTTAATCTTTTTTTTAATATATCTGGAGAATAAATATTTATAGGTTCATTAAACACTGTTTGCATATTAATCTCAACACCATTGTGAGCGTCAGATATACAAAGTACAGCAGTTTGTTTACTATTAAATTTGTCTTGTATAGTATTAGAAAAAATTAAAGCAGGCATATTATCAATAGCTTCTTTAATTTTTTCATTAAATAATTCAAAACGTGAAATATCTCTAACGTATTGATTATATTCTAAATTAATTGTTTGTATTTTTTTGCGTTCTTTTTCCAATTCTTTTTTAGCAATTAAAATTTCTTGTAATTTATTTTCATCTTGAATATTGATAAAAATTTTTCAAAAAATACAAAACAGCGTCGAGTATTCTCTTCTCCATATATATTTTCATTTAACAAAGATTTAGCCCATTCTTTATAACTAATAGTTTTATTAGATAATGCCCGAGTTACTCTTTTAGAAAAAGATAAATAAGATTCATTTTTTTTTTCTATCCATTTTTTTTATCATCAATCATTTTCTTAAAATCTTTTTTAGAATTTTCAATTCTAACGCTACTAATACTACCATAGCTTTCTAATTTTTGAGCTCTAACTTCTCTTAAATAATCTCTTTTACTCAATTTTTGATTTTTCAATCTTTTTCTAAATTGCTTAGTTACTCCTTGCATATTTATATCATTAATAAAATGATCGCTTGCCGTAAAGAAAGGAACATCACGTTCTGGAACTCTATAAGTAACTAAATTACCTTTAGGATCATGTTGCACAGACATTTGTTCTTTCATTCTTTTAGTATAGAAATTTCCAATAAATGGTACTCTACATTTTCCTTTATAATATACTTCATGTATTATAAACTCTAAAAAACCTTGTTCCCAATATTCTTTTACTTTTTCTGGAGAAATATTCAATTTTTTACTTACTCCAATATAAAATTCCTTGTCAGTCAAATATGTTATTTTTGAAGCCATATTATTCCTCTTTGTCAAAAAATTCGGTTTTCCTTTTTAATCTTTTTCTGAAAGCTGAACTAAATTTAATACGCGGGTCTAAATATCCTGGATAATCTTTAGGAGGTAAAAATTCTCCTTTAGCCGGATTAAAATATACTTTATTTAATCTTGGAGGTTTTACTTTAAAACTAATTTTACCAATATTCAATACTTGAATGTCAATATAATTAGCTAAACATTCTTCTACAATGTCCTCATAAACTTTAAATACTTCTTTAATTGCTGAATAAGGAACACCAGTTCTATTCATAATTTCCGTATATGCTTCTTGATTTGTAATATAAGGATATTGTTTCTTTCCCATTTTTATTCTCCCTATTTGTTTCTATTTTATTTATTAAATATAATAATATTTTATATATTTCAATAGATTGTCGGCTTATTCTGAGTTCCGTTTTTCTTTTTTCCTTTGATTTTTCAGTTGTAATGAGCATTTTTCACTACAGGTTAGAGTATGTAATGCCATGTTTTTAGGAATAAATCTTCTTCCACAAACAATGCAGATTCTACTTTTAGGGTCTAAATTATTTTGTATATTGTCTATCATCACATCACCAAAACAATCCCATAGTCCTTTTTTAGCAGAAGTTTTTCTAACTGTATATAAATAAGCAACTAAAGTATTCACAATATATTTAATATCTTCTCCGCTTTCCTCAATAATTTTCTCTCTCATATTTTTGTATTTATACATATCTTGATTTTTTATCCCTTTGTTCTTTTCTTTGAAGGTATGTAATCGTTTATTATAATAATCATAAAGCTGTATTATTGAATTATTATCAGAGATATTAAAACCAAAATTTAAGTCCATTAACATACGATAATCAAATTTATTAATAGATTCAGAAAAAATTATCTTAGAATCCGGTATTTTTTCGGCTATACGATTCATGGCAGATTTATTTTTCAAATTTACCTGTTCCTTTTTTTTATCTTTAGCATAAATAAAAAAGTAGGGCAATTTCATATTGGTGTTTCTTTTTATAATTTCCTTCACATCTTTGGGCGGCTCTGGCAACCACAGTGTTTTAGCAGAATCTCTTTTCTACCCTCGGTTTCCCGATATTTATTAGGGGAATAGACTATATCTTCATCTCTATAAGAATAGAGAGACCGGCACTTCGGAATAAGGAGTTTCACCTTAAACCTACTCCCTTATGGGATAGTCGTTGCACCTTCCTTTTTATCAAAGGCTTGGCACAGAGTTGCCATAATTCAATTTAATAAATTAAGGTTTTCTCTGTTAGCATGAATAAAATCCACACACCCTGTATTTACAGGTTCACCGGTTTTTACTTATACATCGCTGTATAAGGTGACTATTATTTAATCACTGCATTATTATAAAAAGTTAACCAACGAATTACATTTAATTGTTCTTCTTCTATTTTTTTATTATTCCATATTTTAGTTATTTTATTAGATATAGGACCAATATTACCTTGAGTATAATTAAAAATCATACCTTCGTATATAGAATCAGAATCTAAATGCTTTTCTTTTGCTTTTTTTAACTCATAGTCTAAAGGAACTATATTTTTCATATTTCTTTCTGCAATAGAGCATATCAATTTACTTTGAATTACAAGCAATTTATCACCGTCGCACGTAAAAGCTACTGACTATATCATAACCATGCGGTTTCCCGTTTAGGTCCAGTGCGCTTTGGGGATGGGAATTTCACCCATCCCCTACTCTACTCAGTTAATACTTTGTAGTGGGTTCTGGCTTAATATCAAATTTATACAACATAGATGGGACTTCATTTTTATATTTAGAAATTATTGAAAGAAATTTTCTGGCTTCTTTGGTACCACATAGTAAACGATAATGCTTATGGTCTTTATTTTGGTAAAATTTAATATGAAACTTTTCTAAAAACCAATCAATAATTATTTGATTTTGATTTTGTTCTATTTGTGTATTCAGATATAAGGTATTGGCAACAATTTGGTCGTTCTTTTTCTGCTTCGTTAAACTTCCATCATCTAAATACCACATATAAAGACCTAAAGATTCAATGGAATTTAATATAGATTTTTGATAAATCTTCTTAGATGGTTTATATAATCTTTTTCTCCAAACCTTAATAAAATCATAAGACTTTGTTCTAAATTCATATCCACCATATCCATTATTATTCACATAATAAATTTCACTAACAGCTATTCCATTTTCTTTCAATATTTTTCTTTTCCATTCTAAATATTCTTTTTGTTTAACTGAATGACGAATACTTAAATAACCATTCGCATTAAGCGTTCCATCTCCTAGTGCCATCCACAATACTAAATTTCTTCCTAATTTTGTTGTTTTCATATTAAGCCTCCATACATATAAATGATGTTTTTCCTACCCTTAGTCGATAGAGGTTCCAGAATCTCTCTGGCTTCCTACGGAGTTGTGCTTACGTTCTCCGTTGCACTATTTTTAGTACATGGCATATTTATGCCTTCACACTGTTTTATATCCCATAGTTTCCTGATGGGTTCGACCGCGACGAACTAATCGAATTGTAATATTTTTGAAATTAAATCATGACAACTTGTATAAATGCACTTAGTGTTTCCGAACCAATATTCTATTTCAGTATTTTTATTATTGATTCTTATAGGCCATTCTCTATATAAATGCGGACTTCTTAAACAAGCCAATTTCTTATTATCTTTGAAATCTTTACAATAAACTTCTCCTTTTTGTAATATTCCTTTCGGATTCTTAATTCCTAAAAATAACCATTCACAAAAAGCATAGAGATCAGGAGATACAAAATAATAACCTCCATTAACTCGTAATCGTCCAGCCTTTGCTTGTTTTACTAAACTAATTTTTGTTTGTTTCAATATATCTCGACAATAAGGATCACGTATTAATTCAGGATATAATATCAATGCTTGCTGAAACCAACTTGGATTAATATTATTTTTTGTAGCTCCTAATAGACGCATACTTGTTTGAAAATCATTTCCTATGGAATTTATTTCTTTTATAGTATTTTTTATTAAATAATTAATTTCATTAGAGGTAATATCTGTCAAAGTCTGCAGCATTTGATAATTTATACGGCTTTTAGGTATATAATTTTCTTCTATATTACAATAACATACTTCACAATTATATTTTTTAAAATTATCTTTATATTCTTGCCAGGAAGAATAATATTTATACAATTTAAATTGAGATTTTGTGAATATATATTCAATTCCATCAGCTAAAATATCATATTCTTTACCATAAATATCTTTGATAATACATGTTCCATTTTTACATTTTTCTTTAATAAATTTGTCAAAAGGAAAAGTTATAAGCAAACCTTTTATAAATGGTGCTCTAATCATTCTTGTAGGATCATTAAGCATAATACCACATCCATCAGTATGAGGTATTTTAACTTCTTTTTCTTGTCGTGTTATTTTATATGTTTTAGAATCAATATAATCTACTTCCCCTTGAACATTTGTTTCAAAATCTTCTACAACTATGCTTTTATCAATGTCAAAATCGTTCCAAGGATCGGTTGCTGAATTACTCAAAGCAAGATAACTTAAAAATTTATTTGGGTTTATACCGCCTTTTTCATTAATTTTTTCTATTGTTAATCCACACATTAAAGTCAAAGAAATTTTATTATATATTTTTTCTTTTATAAAAACACTTTTTTTTGTTCTTATTTGTCCAGCAGAAGCAGTTAAAAAAATATATTTTTCATTATTGTATAAAAATCCATTTTTAACTAAATTTTTGAATACTTGAAAAAAATATACATCAACTATGAATAAGTCTTTAGTCAAAGAATTTATTGTAATATTCATAGTTCTTGTTAAACTGCTTTCAAATAAATTAATAATATTTTTTTCTTTAAGAGATTCTATATTCAGTTCTCTAACAATATCACTATTTTTTTTAGCATCTAATAGACAAGTTAATTTTCTTTTTTCTTGTTTTATTAATTTATTGATCCATTTTTTACGCCATTCGGATTTATTTTTGTTTTTAGCTATATAAAGTCTTAATAATCTTTTGTGAAAAAATTGTTCTTCTGAATTGTAAAAATCATCAGTAGAAATAGAATATAAAAAAATTTGTTTATTCAAACTCATTTTTCATTCTCACAGTCTTATTTAAGTATTTATTTTTTATTTTAATTATAATAATTTTTTAGTCTATTTTTATTTTTATTATACCACTCCTTCTCTTTATATAGGATTTGCTTTTAGAATCAAAAATAAAAAGATTTTTTATTGTAATTATAATAAAATAAAATTTTATGTTTTTGCAAGTAATTCTCTTCGCCCCGCAGGGAGTATAAATGCGGAGCAATTTGCATAATAACAAAGAACAAAAAGTTTTTGCATTTTTCAAAAAGAAAGTACCAAAGAAATTTTATTTTTAAAAAATAAAAATTTTATTTCACTTCATTTCATTACGTTCAATAAAAATTTTATTTTTTAAAAATATATTATATTATTATTTGATATTTATTTATAAAATATATAATAATATAATATATTTTTTCTTTTTCTTAATATAATATATTTTTTCTTTTTCTTTATATATTTCTTTTTCTTTTAATAAGTATATTTAATATATATATTAAATATATAAATATATTATATATAATAGTTTTTATAATGTCAAGTATAAAAATAGACAAATTTATTATATATTATATTATATATATTATTCAAATTTACGCTTGACAATTATAAAATAAATAGATAATATAAAGAAAAACAAAGTGAAAGGTCGTATAAAAATGACACGGGAAGAAGCGATTACCCTTTTTGAAAAACAACTCACGGCGGCGCAGGTGGTTCTGGACAGCGGATTTGGGAGTAATCCGGGAGAGAACGACATCCTATACCGTAGGCGGAAAGAGATGGCTGAGATTGCCCTCTCCGCCCTCCGCCCCATCAGCCGGGAGCGGGTGGAGAAGGTGTGGATGGGCGAATGGGAATTTGAACAGAGTGAGTTTACGGATGCGAAATACGGAAGTATAAGGTGCTCAAGATGCAAGAAAATTGATGCACATGGAGATGATAGAGTATTAAAGAATTACAGAAAATATAACCATTTTTGTCCGAAATGTGGTGCTCCCATGACGAACGAGGCCGTGGGCATGATGATGAAGAGATTGGAGGCGATTTTCAGTGCGCGGAACGATGATTGAAAAATGCGGCGAATTCCTAAACAAAAAGGTTCATCCGATATTTGGAGGATATTTTTGTGCCCTCATGAAGCGGTCATTTTGCGGGTTGGAGCCAGATTTGTTTTTAGACTGTAAGAAGGAGGCGCTGAAAGATGACTGATGCCGAAAAGGCGGAATGGCTGCAAAATGGAAGCCACCAAAGTAACCGTTATTGTGGTTATTGCGGGCAGAGACTTTTGTGGGATGCGAACAGAAAGGAGGAAACCCCATGACAAGAAAAGAAATTCTCGCCGCTGCGGAGAAGTGCGTGTGTGGAGATCGGGAGCAGGATTATGGAATTCCAGAAAATAACTTCCGTTTGATTGCGGAATTCTGGCACACCTACCTCAGTGCGAAGTGTGTTGCCGCTGGGGTCCATGTACAGTTAGAGCCGGAGGATGTGGCGGCCATGATGGCCTTGCTCAAGATTGCTCGGGCATCTGTAAACCCTGAGCACATTGATAGCTGGATTGATTTGGTCGGATACGGTTGCTGCGGAGGAGAAATAGCGACAAGAGAAACCGATGTAGGTGGGGAATATGAAAAAGATTGATTATGGGAAAGATTACTTCGTTTCCGAAGACGGAAAAGTTTTCTCGAAGAAGCGCGGGAAAACAAAGGAGTTAAAGCCGATAAAGAAAGGGCATGGAGGCTACGTAAAGGTTAGGCTGTACGATGATGGGAAATGGAAAAATTTTTTTGTCCACAGGCTTGTTGCTGAGGCATTTATAGAGAATCCCAATAATTTTCCGATTATAAACCATATAGACGAAAACAAATCTAACAATAATGTTAGGAATTTAGAATGGTGCACGACGAAGTATAATGTAAATTATGGGCAAGCAAGAAGGAAAATGAGTGAATCCATGAAAGCGCACTTTGAGAAAAATCCGTCAGAATATGATCGAGTGCGAAAACAGTTGCTTGGGCGGTCTCTATCGAAAGAGAGTAGAAAGAAAATTGCATCTAAATTGTCTATTCCGGTTGAGTGCTTGCAGAATGGAGTTGTTGTTAGAAAGTATAGTTCAACTAAAGACGCGGCAGAAAGTATAGGGGCTGATTCATCAAATATTTGCGCAGTGCTGAAAGGTCGAAGGAAAAGAACAGCCGGGTACGAATGGCGCTACGCAGCTTGCGGCGGGGAATTGGCGACGCTGGGGGGAAAAGATTGAGTATCACAAAAGGAATGTTTACCAGCACAACGGATCTCTGGGAAACACCGCAAGCATTTTTTGACCAACTCAATGCAGAGTTTTGTTTTTCCCTGGACGCATGCGCTCTGCCGTGGAATGCGAAGTGTGAAAGGTACTACACCCCAGAGCAAGACGGATTGTCTCAGATTTGGACCGGTGTTGTATGGTGCAATCCTCCTTATGGACGGAAGATCGGGAAATGGGTCGAAAAAGCGGCTTCCAGCGTTGCAGAAGGTGCCACGGTCGTGATGCTGCTGCCAGCCAGAACGGATACGCAGTGGTTTCACCGGTACATCTATCACCAGGCAGAGATCCGGTTTGTGCCTGGACGTCTAAAATTTGTCGGCGCCAAATGGAATGCACCGTTTCCGTGCATGGTTGTGATATTTAGGCCGGGGAGGGAAGAACAGAGATGACGCAGGAGGGGATGGAGTGAGCCTAAAAGATTTGATTGCTGATGTGAACGTCAACGAGATTTGCGAACACATCGAAACCGAAACATTGTCAGAATGGGTAAACGCATGGCAGGAAGCCGCCCTCTCCGCCCTCCGTCCTGTCAGCCGGGAGCAGGTGGAGAAGGTGTGGAGGGGGAAGTGGAAATATAGTCATACAAGCGAAATAGATCATTTTGCTGTTGTTAAATGCTCAAAGTGTGGATACGAAGCGTTTGCGATCTCCCTTTTTGTGAAAGATGGAAATTTCTGTCCTTCCTGCGGTGCTCCCATGACGAACGAGGCCGTGCAGATGGTGATGGAGAGGATGGAGGCGCTATATGAAAGCACCTGAATGTGTATGTAAGACACCGGAGGAGTGTATTCGCGTTGCGCTGGCAATCGAAACATTGGCATACCACGATAAAAACTACCTGGATAGTTGTCTGGCAAAAAGCGATGCGAGAATCAGTGAAGAAGTGCAGTCACTTTTGACTGAGGCGTTGAGATTGGAGGAAATGCAAAATGATTCACTGTAATGATGCCGACGTATTTATCAAAAAAGAAGATGGAAACGTAGTGGTAGTAATAGACAGTTGTCATGCGACGTTTAACAATAAGCAGTTGGACGAGTTTATCAAGGCTCTAAAGTACGTTAAAGTTTACGGAGGGAGGCTATGATAGATGGATAAAATCGTGGTTTGTGCTCTTTTTGGAGCGATATTGCTCCTGATTTTATGCACCTGTTACTATTTAGCGGGGTACAAAAAGGGCACACAAGATATAGCAAAATTTCATAACAGCGTTTGGAAAACGGCGGAGAGGGAGGCGCTGAAAGATGACTGATGCCGAAAAGGCGTACCAGTATTTTGTGATTGCTGTACCTGAAAACGAGGAGCAGGCCAAGGCATACTTCTGGGCCAGAAAGGCACTTCAGTCCACCCTCACCCCGCCGAATGAGTGGGTGCGAGTGAAAGATGCCATGCCGCCAGAGCATGAGCCTGTTCTGTGCATCGTGAGCGGGAGCCCAAAACCGAACATCATTCTGGACGAAACGTACCAGCTTGGCTCGTGGAACAATGACGACGGTTGGATAATCGATGAATACCTTGAATGGACAGATGCGGATGTGCTGTGGTGGCGGATGCTTCCCGCACCGCCTGACTGCCGCCCGCCGGAGGGAGAGGACAATGGAGAATGAAAAGTTATTTCTCGCTTTGAGAGCAGGAGCCAGAGCGATAGTCAACAACAAGCGACTGCATGGGACGCTTTATTGCTGGGATATTTGGGGCGAAAATGGAGGGCCCAAAGAAATATCTTATCTGGAGGCTGCTACACTTCTGGCAGAAACCGCAGATAAGATGGAAGAACGCCCGCCGGAAGGGGAGGAGGAAAACTGATGGACATTGAAAAGTTGATTGAGCAACTAAATGAATATTTTGAAGGGAAAGAATTGAAAAGGGGCGTTGCGCTTGATGCCGCCAACGCCCTCTCCATGCTCCAGGCCGAAAACGAGAAGCTGCAGAAAATGTACCAGGAAGAAAAAGTAGTTTGCCATGAAATCCAACTTGAGTTGGAGCGGATGAAGAAAATAATGAGAGAGAATGGAATTATGGTTATCCCATCAGAATATCCCGGCAGCACAGAAAAGTGGAATATTCAGAAGCCACGCGATAAGAAGGAGGAATTGTAAAATGAATAAATGCAGCCTGTTTGATATGACCTTTTCAGAAATCATTGAGGATATTTTTGGGGTTTCATTTGATCGCCTGTGGGAACTGGCCTTGGCGGACAGAGAGAGGCGGTGCGTAGTGCTGCCGTGCCAACCTGGGGATAAAATTTCATACAAGAGCAGCGTAGGATTGCGGTGCAATGCGGTTATTAAGGACTACACGCCTGAAAATATCTTTATCACGGCGGAGACTGAAATACCGAATGCAGAGCCATTAAGTCATACATTCTCGATTTTGGAAATTGAGGCCGCACTACGGAGGGAAAAGGAATGAAGGAGTACATTGAAAGGGCAATGGCATTTGCCGTTTTGGTTGATTTTCCAGGAGAATTATCCCCTGAAAATATTGGTCTTGCTGTAGCACGGAAAGCGATAGATGCCCTCCCCGCCGCTGACGTTGCGGAGGTGGTGCGCTGTAAAGATTGCCAATATTACCAGGACGCAAAAACCAACAAGAAGGGGTTTCTGATTTGCCCAGCGTTCGGAATGGAAATTACCGAAACGGATTATTGCTCTTATGGCGTTCGCATGGAGGTAGAGGATTAAAATGGGTGATTACATCAGCAAAGAGTTGTGCGAAGAACAGGCGGAATATGACGTAAATCATAACCTTGTTATTCCACTGTATAAAATCAGAAGGATGCCTGCCGTTGATGCTGTGAAGCATGGGCGTTGGGAGTTCTTAGGGCCAAACCGCTTAATTAAAAGCTGTATGTGCGGAACTTGTAGCGTGTGCCACGTTAGATCAAAATTCATTTCAAATATTGCAATTTGTCCCACTTGTGGCGCGCACATGGATGGAGAGATTAAGAATGAGACCAATTGATGCTGATATGTTGCAAGAACTATACAATAAGCGGATTTTTGATACTTGGAATAACGAAACTGCTCCTGTATCATGGGCAGCGACGTATGCAGATTTCAAGGATGATATAGATAGTATACTCACCATTCCACAGCCCAGCAATGAACCGCTGACATTGGAAGAACTGTGGGAGATGAATGAAGAGCCTGTATGGGTACAAAATCTTGAAGAACCGGGGAAAAGCCAGTGGAGACTATTATATTGGGACAGAGGAAAACACCTTGTCCTGTAAGGCATATCAGTCCAGGGTTATTTACTGGAAGAGTACGGAGAATCTTGGCTTGCTTATCGTTGTCCGCCAGAGAAAAAAGACAAAATTAATTGGCATTATTAATAATATTCGTCAAAATTGTTAATAATAATCGTTATATTTTGGTATAATTTATAAAAATAATAATTTGACAATTAAACATAATTATGTTAATCTTATTATAAACAATAAAGTGATAATGAGGGAATACGATATGTTTAATTTTTTTATTCAAAAATTATTAAATAATAAAATACAATTAGAAATTGATAAAAAACAAGAAGAATTAAATACAATTAATTTACAACTTCAAATTTATAAAAAAGAATTAGATGAAACAATAAATTTATTAGGAACTAATAAAGGATTAATTGAATTACAAGATATAGGAATAGAATATATTCCTGAAATTACTTCTTTTGTTGAGATTAACACTAAGATAGATCAAATTAAAAAAGAAATGGCTCAACTTATATCGAGAAATGCTTTATATATAATTATAAAAGAGTATAAAGTAGATCATTCTTTAGCAAAAGGTATTTTATTTCAACATTCTTATTGTGAAAGTTTATTGTTTGGATTTAATTCTTTTTTTGATAGAAAGAAAAAAAGCGTAACTTCTCAAAATTTGTCAAGAAGTATAGATTTAATCACTAATAATTTTAACCGATGTAATAAAAAGGCTTCAATAATTGGAGTAAAAATTAACGAGGAATATTTACATTTAAGTATCAGATTATTAAAATTAGAATTAGATAAAAAAATAGCGCAAATTAACGAAAAAGAAGAAGCTAAAAAAGCAAGATTTAAATTAAGAGAACAAGAAAAATTACTTTTTGAAGCAGACAAAGAGAAAAAAAGACTTGAAAAGGAAAGAAAAGATTTAGAAAAAATTTTAAGCCAATCTATTACAAAAGAAGATCAAGAACAAATTAAAAATAAGCTCGCTGAAATTGATAAAAGACAAAATGAGATTGATTGGAGAATTAATCATAGTTCGGCTGGATGGTTGTATATAGCAACTACTAAATCTATGCCAGGTATGTATAAAATTGGTTGCACAAGAAGATTAAATCCTTTAATTAGGTTGTCTGAATTATCAAGTGCCAGCGTACCTTTTGTATTTGAATGTAATGGTTTAGTTTTTTCAGAAGATATTTTTGATATAGAAACAAAGATACATCAAAGATTGGATTCAAAAAGAGTAAATAAAGAAAATAAACATAAAGAATTTTTTTATGGAGAGCCTAATGAAGCGATAACTATTCTCAAAGAAGAATTTGATGTTAGAGTCCATTATGCTGATGAAATTGGCATTAATATAAAAGAATAAAAAGGAGATATAATTATGAAAGAAACTTCTATCGAAAGAATTGTAGGAGAAGAAACATGCACTTTATACACAAGTGAACGTAAATTTATTTCAAAAATTGAACAATATAAGGAAATTTATCCTGATTTGGTTGATTTTGAAAAAAATTCAGATGGAAGTATTGTTGCGCATGTACCTTTTGATTGGTTTAAATTTATTTCTCCTAAAAAGAAAAGAGTATTAACAGAAGAAGAAAGAAGAGCTATTGGAGAAAGATTAAAAAGAGCAAGAGACATGCTTGATTAAAAATAAGAGGAGTATAAAAATATTTTATGATTCTGACTGGAGATGCAATTTATAAACGATTAGGTAACTCGATTATCATTGATCCTTTTGATCTTGACAAACTTAATCCAAATAGTTATAATTTGACTTTAAATAATAAATTATTAGTTTATGATGAAGATAAATTAGACATGAAAATTAACAACAGTTATCATACTGTTGTAATTCCTGAACAAGGTTTGTTGTTAGAACCTGGAAAGGTATATTTAGGTAGAACCAATGAATATACTGAAACTCAAAATCTTGTTCCTATGTTAGAAGGTCGATCTTCTCATGGACGTTTAGGATTATTTGTTCACGTATCTGCTGGATTTGGAGATATTGGATTTAGAGGATATTGGACTTTAGAATTAAGTTGTGTCCAACCAGTGGTAATTTATCCAAATATAGATATTTGTCAAATTTATTATCATACTATTATAGGTGAAGTTTTGAATAAATATCAAGGCAAATATCAAAATAGTAAAGATATAATGACAAGTCAAATATATCAAGAATTACTTAATAAATAGAGGACGATTATGAAAAAAGGTCCTTATCCAAGAATTGCGCAGGCGCTGGGAGTTGAGGTTGGAGAACGGTTTGTATATAAAGACCCGAATAAAGAAGAGGTCACCCTTTACGTTGAGGAAAATGGAATGGTTGTGTTTATCTTCAAGGATGGGCAAAAGCTTCAAGATATTGGAATGGATTATGTTTTGGTGCAGGCCATTAACCATCCCGACCGCATCATCCGCAAGCCCAGCTGGACGGAAGAAGAGATAGTGATAGCAGAGCTTATTTTGAGTTTATATGAGAGAAAAGACATTGTTTTTGGACGTTATGAGAATGGACAACTATGGTGGAAAGTAGGAAACAGAGCGAAAAATGATTTTCCAAATAAATTTTTCCCATCTATTCGTCCGAGCAATGAGTTTGATTTAATTGAGATCATCGGAGGCGCAGAATGAGAGAGATCCTTTTCAAAGCTAAGCGGCTGAATGGCGAGTGGGTGGAGGGGTTGCCAACTGGGGCAAGAGAAGATGGATCGTATTATATAGTCACAAATGTATATGGGATGGACGAACGATTTGGGATTGGAAATAGAGGGGAGTATAGGCTTTTTCACGATGCCTACAGAGTAGACCCATCCACGGTTTGCGAGTACACCGGACTGACTGACAAAAACGGGAAGAAGATTTTTGAGGGGGATATCATCCATTGGGCGAACTGGAACGGCGAACAAAAAGAATCCCCTGTATGCTATGACCAAGAGTGGAATAGATTTTGTGTTTGGTTGAATGGCGCTGAAAGCATGGGCGTAAATATACATCTGTCAACGAGCGGAATTGAGATCGTCGGCAACAAATTCGATGGAGGAAAAGATGATAGTTAATGAACAAAGGAAAGTGAAACTTGTAAACTGCTGTAATGCGATTTATGCTGAAAACGAGCTAATTAACGCTGCGTTATGGTATAGTGATAAACCGATTTGCAGTACAAAGAAAATAGTTTTACGTAGAGACTATCCATCAATTTGCATTTACGATAAAAAAATTTCAATTCATAGATTACTCATGATGTATTGGCTACAAGAAGAAATCCCGGATGGGTATATTGTCCACCACATCAACGAAAACAAGTTGGATGCACGAAAAGAGAATCTGGCCCTCGTCCCATTTACAACACATCAACATTATCATAATGCAGGGAAAACCCTGACAGATCAGCATCGGGAAAAAATAAGCCAAGCGAATTACAGAAGATGGGAACGTGTACGAAAAAATAACATCCACGACGGGGAGGGCTACGATGATGATTAAACTGCTTCTTTTTCTGGGCATCATCCTGTCTATTGTCAAAGCAAACGGATGGTTTATAATCCCGATGCCTGTTTTGGTTTTCTGCTGGGTAGGAAGCTTCGTTTGCTGGATGATTTATTCGTATGCTCTTGGTGTAGGCGAAGGAGCCGCAAAAGAGATGAAAAAGAAAGTCCACGACGGGGAGGGCGGACAGCATGAATGATTGGATTAGCGTCAAGGAGAGATTACCGGAAAAGGATGGATGGTATTTTGTCTATGCTCCTGAATATTGGGGTAACAACAAAATTTATGGACTTAATGGCCTTGCATATTCCAACTTTAAACACAACTACAAAGATCGCTGGGGGATTGAAAGAAAAATGGGGAAAGGATACCCTGTGATTGTCACCCACTGGATGCCACTTCCTAATTCGCCGGAAAAAGAACAAAAATAAAAAGGATGAATATTATTTATGATTAAACGTATTTCAACTTTATTAATTATTTTGTGTTTAATTTTAAGTATTACTGTTTATGCAAGAGTTCCTAATGGTGTTAATATTGAAAATTTTGATGCAAATGTTAATTATATGACAGAGATGTATGAATGCGCGAAATTAAATACAGATCATAGTTTAATTGTTGGGGCAATTTATGAACAACAAAGAAATTTAAAAATTGATTTTTTGAATTTGAATGAATATGAAAAAACAGATTTTTTTAATGAAAAGAACACAGGAGAACAAATTTTAACTCATATTGAAAATTATCTTAATGTAACACAAGATAATTTTAATTATGAAGATTATTATACAATTAATGATGTAAATATGTTGGCTAAAGTTGCTTATTGTGAATCACGAGGAATTAAAAGTAAAACTGAAATTGCCTGTGTTATGTGGGTTATTTTGAATAGAGTAGATAATAGTAATTTTCCTAATACTATCTCAGGTGTAATTTTGCAACCTAATCAATTTGCATATAGTGCAAATGTACCAACAGTCAGCGATTATGGTTATGATTTGAAAGTTTTAGCCACTGATGTTCTTAATAATTGGGCAAAAGAAAAAGCTGGTAGAACTGATTATGTGAGATGTTTGCCTAAAGAGTATCTATATTATGGAGGAGATGGAATTCATAATTATTTTAGAACATCTTATTTAGGTGGTACAAGATGGGATTATTCTTGGGGATATCCTTATGGATAATTATAAAGGAGAGATATTATGATTGTTAATGGAAGTATTGGACAGAAATTAAATAATGAAATTGCTTCTCTGGGGGGAGGGGTAGCAGCTTATTGGGAAGGAGAAATAGATCAAGATAATGGTTCAATATCAATACCTTTTAATGAAGGATATAAAACTTATAAATGGGCGATAATGAGTGTTAGTGCTTCTATACAAGAACCACGTTTATATTATACTTTTATTTTCAAAAAAGGTGGAGAAACAAGTTTTGAATTATTAAGTTCATCAGGTACATTGAGTACTTTTTATATTGATATGTATGCTGACACAAATATTTTATGTCATGCAGATTATGTTTTGTATGCACACATATTATTTTTTTATTAAAAGGAGAAATATATGATTAATATTATCCAAAACTTAAAACTGGGGGGGGCATTATTGTTGCTTCCCTAAAGGAGAGTAATGATAATGTCTAAATATAATATTACTATGAAACAGAAAAGTGATTCTGATTATGATGAATTATATCCAGAATCATTAGATACTCAAATTAAATTAAGTAAAGATACTACTGGTTTTACTGGCACTAATGTATCAGAAGTATTGATGGAATTAAATAGTAAAATTCCAGGTGGTATGGCAGGTTCTTCTTATAAGATTATAGGTTATTTAGAAAATTATAGAAATAATGAAAGTATGACTGCTAATGTAGTAAATAAAGTTGAAATTCCATGGACATCGGCTCCAACAGACGATGCAGATTTATATATATTATGGGTAGGAAATTCTAATACTCCATTAAAAAAAACCAAAGGTGATTTTGAAACTGGCGTTTTTTTTATAGGCCCTGATATAGATAAAATATATAGTACATTAAATAACAAAAAATATGGAATAGGCTTTGGATATGATTTCAATAATTTTAAAATAAATGAAAATTATGCTGGAGCCACATTCTCAACTTTAGATTATATAGCTTGGGGAGTAATAGAAGAATTTTATGGAGTTGATTATAGTCCTTCACAAATAATACAGATTGATGGATTAATCAGTTATTATAATTCAAGTAATAATATATTATCAAAAGATTATAGTTGTCAATTTTCTACTAACGCAACATCAGGTTATTTGCGTACCAAATGGATGATAACTAATATTAATAATAATAATATCACATGCCATTTTGGTTTACAGTCAGGTTCTGCTAATAATTATAGTCTGTGGAGTTTAAATGTAGTAGCATTGAAAAGGAGTAATTAAATGTATTATTGGTGTATTAGGGATGAAAACGGGCATCCTGGTCAAATGGGAGCAATTGATAATTTATCCAGAATTCCAGAAGGCGCAGAAGAAATAACTGAAGAAGAGTTTGAAATGCAAAAAGATTCGAAAGGTCGTAAGAAAAAAGCAGATGGAAGTTTTATGTTTGTAAAAACAGAAAAACTTATTCAAGAACTTAGTAATGAATGTGAAAGAAAGATTATTTCTGGTATTGAATATAATGGAAAACAATATTCTTTATCTTTAGCAGATCAAATTAATATTAATAATATGTATCAAAAAGTTACTTCTCCTGTTAATACTTTGTCTGTTGATAATTCTATTACCTATCATGCAAATAATGAAATAGAAAGTGAAATTGATACACAAACTGTATTGGGATTAAAACAATCTATGGACGATCATGTTCAATCTTGCAGGACTCATTATAATAAATTAAAACAGTATTTATTATCATTAGGGGCAGAGCAAAAAGATTATGAAATTATCAAAGATTTTAATTGGGATGCTGTAATTGAATAATTAAAATGAAAAAAGATTTAACGGGATATTATTGCTTTGTTAATGGTCATAATTGGACTATTATAGAAAATTATCATAAAACTTTGGTAATAGCAAAATGTAAAAGCTGTGGGAAAGAAGAAATTATATTTATAAACGAAGAAAAAAGTTTATATTTTAGTGAAATTCTATTGAAAGATAAGGTGCTTTTTATTTAATGATTAAAATTGAGAATACCAAAATTTTTAACATTACAAGGGCTGTATATTCAGCAAGAAATGCTATGAATAGTTGGAATAGATCGGATAGCGATTTAGACTCTGATATTTTAGGTCCAAACGATTATAATTTAGCAATTAGATTAGCAAGATCGGGAACGGATCATAGAAAATATTTAAGAATGATAACGGTTATAGTAGATATCACAGCCCCGTTATATTTCTGGAAAGAGCACGATCAATACAAAGTCGGAACAGTCTCAAATTCCAGCAGTACGATGCATAAGATTCATGCGAAAGAATTTGCATTGGAGGATTTTAGTCACGAACATTTGACCGTGGTAAGTACCGATTCTCTTAAACGCACAATTAACGATCTGAATTCTGCACGTGAAGGATATTTCGATGAACAAATTAAACAAAATCCCGAATTGCGGAAAGAGTTCTGGTGGCAAATGATTCAACTTCTTCCAAGCTCGTATAATCAGCGTCGAACTGTTCAGATGAATTACGAGGTTTTAGCTAATATTTACAAATCTCGTAAAGGGCATAAATTAGATGAATGGAAAGAATTTTGTGAATGGATCGAAAGTTTGCCATATTCTGAACTAATCACAGGGAAAAGCAATTAAATGATACGTGAAGTTGTATTGCAAATTATATTGCTTATAATTTTATTGTTTTTAGCAATTAAAGAACAAATATTTTTTTAATTAGTTTTTAAGAGGATGAATGAATAATTATGATTAATTTAATATCTCCCCCCCCAAGTGGGGATAGTCAATCAAAAAGTTACTTCTTATAATTATCAATATATAGAAATAAAATTTAATTTTATCCCTTCTTATGCCATTTTGAATTTTTATTTAATAAATAATCAAAATTATAATTTTTATGGCAATGTTATAATATTTAAAGAAGAGCCTCCTGTTTCATGGGATAATTATAGTTATTATAAATTGGGGGAAAATTATAATTTAGCGTTTGATGATATAAGTTTAAATAATAATATTTTGTCAATAAGTCAGGCATCTTCATATAATTATTATGTACAAGGAATCGTTTTTTAAGGAGAAAATATGAGCATTTCAAATGTTATTAAATTTAATGAAACTGGTATCCCCCCCTGGACAGTTGATGACGAAGGTAAAGTTTTATCTATTAAAGAAAATAAATTAGCTTGGGTGGAAATGAGTGGAACACCAGTAGAACCAGAAGTCGAAGAATATAAGTGGGTTGTTACACCAAATAAATATACGATTTATAATGAAGAAGGAACAACTTTAAAAACAGAAAATAAAACTCTCACTGAATGGGAGTGCCCTGCGACTGGAGATTATGTTGTACAACTTCATGCTCAAGGTGGCACTGGTGGTAATTGGATGGGGCAACAAGTGTCCCAAGGATCATATCCTTTGGTAACTTATTCTATCAAACAATTTACCGGCGGCGGTGGAGGAGGATCAGGTGCTAAAATTACACTAAATATAAACAAAGGACAAAAATATTCTCTTTCAGTTAATAATAATAAATCTACTTTTGGAGACTATTATGTTGATCGTGGCGAAAATGGTAGTAACGCAGATTTTAATTCATCTACGCCCGGGACAGGAGGAGAAGTAGGGAGTTATCATTCTTCTTTAACTCTAATGGCAGAAAAAGGAGAAGATGGGACGAAAAAAGTGGAAACGAGTGCCACTTCTGGTTTTAGATATGAAAAAGCGTCCGGCGGAAGCGGGTATGCTATTAAAGATGCCAATGATACTGTAGGATACGGTTCAGGTGGGCGCAGCGGAACAGGACAATATGTTTTTGCTGCTGATGATAGAATATATACTGAAGAAGGAAAAGAAGGACAAGGTCCTGCAATAATTATTAGAAGAAAATTGGAGTGATAATTATATTTGGTTCGATTCTACCTTTCTCAAACGAAAAAGTTGCGAGATATTATGTGTATAGTATAGATGCTATAAGGAGCACAGTAAAAAGTATAACACAAAGAGCATATAGTAAAAAACAAATAAGTAATATTACTTACCAAGTGAATATTTGTAACCAACATTCCGGTGGAGATCAATTAGAAACCTATGCCCTCCCCCCTGTGGTGAGTATAGGAAGAAAAACTATTCTATTGAGCAATTCTGAAGAAGCAGTTATACAAGGATATGCGACTCTTAACTATACAGGAAATAGAGCAAATGACACCTTGTTGATCCCATTTATTTTTCAAAATGTAAAAGAAGAAATAAACAATATTTATTCTTTTAGAATTCTTTCTCCGTCCAATGTTGATGCTGATTATTTTAGTGGAATACAATTACAAATAGCTCACAGCAATAATAATATTAATCAAATATATTTTGATGTTTCTGTGGTGTCAGAAGGTGATGTCACAGTAGATAAAATATATTTATGGATATATAATTAAAACTATATAGGAAGGAGATGAGGAAATGAGTATAGGGAATGTTGTTAAATACCCCCCCCTACGGAGCAGCCAATGAAGGAGAAATATTGACTGTAAAAGATAATAAATTGACATGGACAAAAAAGCCGGTTATAATTTCTCAAACTGAGCCCGAAGATTTAGAAATAAATGATGTATGGATTCAAATAACTGGTAGTTCTTCATAAAAAATAAAATAAAAAAGAGATGTATAATCATTTTCATACATCTCTTTTTATTATGTCTTTAAATAAAAAATTGGGCTCTAATTTAATATTAATATCGCTAAATTTGCGCCGTGTTTCGCCAGAAAAAGAATCAAGTTGTTTAGTGGACATGATCTTTCTATAAGATTCTTGATTTATGGTTTTAAGTTCAGGAAATTCTTGATATATTTTTTGTAACTTTTCTATAATTCTGCTTTCAGTAGGAGGAGATAAAGTGATTACTTTTTTAAGAAAAATATATTGATCGTCAAATTCTTTTGCACATAATTCTTTTATTGTTTTATTCAAAAATTTATATTTATTATCAGATAACCATCCATTCTCATATCCAGGGACAGCAATTTCTTTGGCTCTACTTAACAGGGCCATACATTGTTTATCTAAATCTGTTTCTAAAGGGACATTATGCCCGAGAATAAAATAACCATGGTGCCCATAATGTTCTGAATATAATCTATATCCAGAGCTTAGACGAATTAAATCTCTTTTTGCCATATTCTCTAATTTGGTCAAAGTCCATCTGACCAATATTTTTTTTGCTGTGGCCGATATTTCAGGAAAATTGATATATTCGTTTCCAAGTGCGGACATTGTATCAATATTACAAGAATAGATAAAATTATCATTCACAAGGCCAAATAATTTTAAAAGCTCAGTATTAGACAAAAACAAAGTGCGGCCATCATTCTTTTGAAAAGTTTGATAAACAATAGCATCAAATATATTTTGATATTTATTATTCTTATTAAGTTTAGAAAACGCCTTTATTTCATTCTCATAGACTTCATCAATTCTATACCTCGTAGGGCTGCTAAGTATTTGAAGATCACAATAGAGGGCCAAATCTTCTAATTGTTTTTGCTTAGAATATCCACCTTTTTTAGAAAGCCCCAAAGACTCACATAAGGGCCCATATTTTAATTCTTGGCCTTTAATTTCATTCATTTTTTCGGCCAAATTATCAGGAATGTTTTTCATCTTTTTTTCTCCATTTTTGTCTATTTGTCTATTTTTTGTGCTATACAATTTTAGAAAAAGGCGACGCACTTTTTCGTTAAGAAATTGTATTCCTAAAATATTTTTGTCTAAATTCATGTTCATATATAGATATATTACAGTATATGAACAAGAAAATAGACAAAAATATTTTTTTAAGTTTTTTCCTATCTATTTTATTACTTTTTTATGAACATGTCAAGTAAAATTAAAAATTTATTTTATTTATCTTTAATTTATAAAAATTTTTCTCTATTAGTAATAAGAATATATATTTTATCTAATATAGAATATTAGAAGAGATTGTAATAAATATAAGCAAATATAATAATAAATATAAGAAAAATATATGAAAGAGGTTGTTAGACTATGTATATTGGTTGCATGTGTCATGACTATTATAGGTATTGATTGTATGTGTCTGTTATATGTATCATGTTTGTTACATGTGTCTGTAAATTGGTTACATGTGTCTATGTGTGTATGACTACACGGGTTTTTTAATAGCAAACTAAACAACTCATCCCAAACAAGCCCCCATATTTTTATATAAATTGAACAAAACATTTGTAATTATATATAATAATATACTATTATGATATAAAAATTTTAACAGGTGTTAAAAAACTACCATATGGTGGCAAATGTGAAGTTTACTTCATACACATTACGGAATTATATTAAGCATTTAATACTCACTCGCTCACTCACTCACTATTATACACTTTTTCTTGCTTACATATCATATACAATCTATGCCCACACTATTTCCCATTTTCAAAAATCAAAGACCATTCCTTTCTTTCCTGCTCTATTCTTTATATCTATAATCATTTATACCCTTAATCTTTTAACTCTCTTAGCTCTATCTATTCTTTCTCTTTGTCCGTGTCTGTCCTTGACGTTGCTTGATGATAAGAGAGACAATCATAGTGATCATTAAAAGAAGAAGAGAAAAGAAATATAATATATAATATATAATATAATTCTGAATATGAGCATAGGGAAGGGACTGAGATGGCCTGTGGCCTGCCTGGTGGCCTCTGTAATCAATTTTCAAAATCAAGATAGGTAAAGGGGTATAAGGGCTTATTAGGATAGCTCACAGGGCATTTTAATGACCTCACAGAAAATCATATTAAAGAATTAGGAATTATAATTTCAAGATAGGGGATCACTTTTTATTTTTGGAGTCCTATAATTACCTTGTTAAGTCTGGGCAATTATAGAGTATAGTATTAAGTATTTGGGGGCCCTAATTGAGAAATAGAAATAAGAAAATAAAAAAAAGAAAGAGAGAGGATCCTCTCTCTTTTATTCTGTATTCCTTATCTATAAACGCCGTTCATATTTAGATACACATACGCCATAACTGAAACAATCAAGATAATTTTTTCGCGCTGATCTGTCCATAGGTTTCCAATGGGCACATAAAAAGAAAGAGAGGTTATGCCTCTCTTTCTTTCCGTTCCGTAAATCACTTGAAATAAATGATTTCCACTAAATTTTACAGTAGCGCCCGAATGTTTTATACATTCCAAGACAAATTGTCCACCGTGTTTACAGGGCTTTACTTCAACCAACATTTCTCTATTAAATTCGGGGAGAAATTTAATTTTCGCGTTTGGAAATTGATCGGCATGTCTTTTCTCAACTATGATACGCTCATTCTCTGTAATCGCACGGATTACTGCTCCATGTTTAACCATGAGGGCTTCAAGCTCCTTGAAAGTCATTTTTCTACTCTCCTCTTTATAAGTCAAGACAAGTCCTTAGAATCGTATCCACAATTACAAGGGATATCTGTTAATACATAATCCCATCCAGTCCCCCAATGCGTAACACCCCATAAATAAATATCAAGTTCATCATGATAATAAAGAATTTCGTTTGTATAATCTTGAATTATTTGCGCACCTGAATCGGAAACAATATACCATTGAAAAACTTCCGGCTCTTCAATAATTTCTTCTTCTTCATAATCAAAGTCAAGGCCATTAACCAATTCCCATCCATAACCAATACCTTGTCCAAGTTCAAAAATAGAATTGTTTAGAACATGGTCAAAAGCTCTGGAGAAAGTATCATAATCAAGAAACCCGTGCTCTTTTCCATAATTGCTAATCTCATTGCCGCAAAAATATTTTCCTGCCAATTTTAATTGCTTTTTCATAATAATTGCTCCTTTATGAATTAATTTACAGTATAACCGTTGATTCCTTTGAAATACTCTAATCCAAATACAGAAATATATGCGCTGTCTCCGTTTCCATCTGTTTCAATGCTCATTGTATACATAGTGGCAACATGCCCAAGAATGAAGCAAAGAACAAGCATACAAATAACAATGATTTTTTCTTTCATGTTTGGCCCCTTTCTTGTTTTGTCTTTCACTGGTGTTTCCCTTTCATGCTTTCATCTTATCATTTATGAGGGCAATTTTCAATACTTAATTTTAGGTATTTTTTCAACTTGATCTTGTGTAAAGAAAGATTGCTCCACGATTCTTGTTCTACCATGAGAGTATAGAGGGGCTCTGAATCTATATTTACAGATGCTACCTTTTTTTACTTGATACCCTATATGTTTCCATTGTTTGGAAGTTCTCAACTCAATGTGCGAAGGTATGTTATGATCTTTTTTATATTTCAAAGCTGAGATTGATTCAGAAGATATTGGAAAATTTTTATTCATTTTTATACTTCTCCATTTCATACGCTAAGGCGAGTTCTTGAATTGGAACATTTAAAGCATCTGCAATAGAAAGAGCAGTAAATAAAGAAGGTATTCTATTTTTTGTAGCATAGCCTCTAATAGTAGATCGTTCCATATTAAGGCGTAAGGCCAACTGTTGATAATTTGTCCCTTTTTCTTTGATGATTTTGTCAAGATTCTTTGCAAAATCTTTCTGCCAAGTATCAGCAAGATAATATACCATTATTATTTTTCCTTTTTGTCTTATAATTTCATGCAGTTTTATTCAAAAACAGAACAATTTGCTGTATTCGTAATTTCAGTAATTTGGGTGTTTTTTTCTTGGATAGTTCCTAATGCAATCAGCAATGCAATGCCAAGACAAAAAAGCCCAATACAAACGCTTTTTGTAATTTTCACTATACTTTTAAGATCAGATTCAGGGATATAATTGATTGTTTTTTGCATTGTTTTTGCTCCTTTTTAATTAAAATTGTGCGATGTATCCATAATTAGTAAAATTTCCATCCATGGATAAGGCTAAATCTCTTCCATAGCTTTCAAAATCAAAATATCTTTCAAATACTTCATTATTGCCAAACTCAATGCAACCACGTTCAATAGCATAATAATAACCAAGGTCATAATCTGTGTCAACATCACTTAGTAAAATCCAGTTATTAGGGTCAGTCTCTAATATTTCAGAAACATCCCAATATTCACAAGCAGCAATAAAAATATCTTCGTCCCATTCTTCCAGCTTTCTTGTAAATTCGTTTATTTTTTCAATATCTTCATATTCTTTGAAATCGTTATCAAAATCAGTTTCCCAGCTTGTAAAAAAGTATTCTTCATATCCGGTTTTATGTTCGTTCCCATCTTCATCATAATAGTTACATCCTATTTCCTTTAATACTTCCTGCAATTCATCGTCATAAATAGGAAACTCAATCCATTTTCCGATCAATTCACCTTCAACATATTTGCCCAAGTTTGTAATAAATCCTTTAATAGTCATGTTGTAACCCTCCACAGTTGTTATAAAATTATTTACGCCCCCGTTAAAACCTTTTATTCACTTAATAGAGTAGCCGTTGATTCCCTTGAAATATTCTAACCCGAGTACGGAAATATATGCACTGTCCCCGTCTCCATCTGTTTCAATTTCCATTACGCTCATGGTGGCGATATGGCCAAGAACAAAAGAGAGAGCAATAGCCGCAATAAGAACAATTTTCTTTTTCATAGTTTCAGTTCCTTTTTTTGTTTCACAATTTTACGTGGGCGTTATTTTTCTTTCTGCCTTCGTAACCTCCGGGGCGGGCCGATTGCTTAGAAATCTCTTTCGAGAATTACTAAATGATCGCCTTTCTTCCAATGCTCAACCCAAAATGCGTTCTGGGTTCTTTCGTACCCGAGTTTTCTCAAATTCCGGGTTTCATGCTCTGCTTCTACGCTGTCATACACCTTCACAATAATTTCAGTCATTTTCTTTTCCTCCTGGCCTCTGGCCTGTCTGTTGTTGTCTTTCCTTTTGTGCTTTTATCTTATCATTTATGAGGGCGATTTTCAATAATTATTTTTAAGTATTTTTTCGGGATGAATCAAGAAATATATAATAAGGAGTTATATATGAATAAGGGGGGGGCAGATTTATTCTTGTAATCTAATAAAAATTATATTAAGTTATATTCAGGAACAAGTGGAGTCTGTATTATCAAAAAAAAAAAAAAAAAAAAAATTTTGAAAT
>OGLV01000018.1_pt1 | contig 81661 bp, 128 predicted proteins | sample 1572851 | NCBI WGS metagenome assembly OGLV01 (sample SAMEA2582005, study PRJEB24529) | metagenome | biome: Human gut stool | place: China | collected 2011
GGTTTTGCTCAGATTACTGCATGCCGTTTTCGTAGGCGGCGATCATCTTTTTGACCATCTGGCCGCCGATGCTTCCGGCCTGACGGGACGTCAGATCACCGTTGTAACCCTGCTTGAGGTTCACGCCCATCTCGGTTGGTGTAGTAGCTACATATTGAAATGTACGTCTGTACGTCAACCATTCGCCGCGATTGGGAAGTCCTTTTCTTGTAACTCAGCAATTTCCCCGATGAATTTATAAAAGATTCTGATTTCTTGACTGTATGGCGGATAACGCATTGATTCACAGCCCTTTTGCACTTTACGTTCTCCGACCTCGATACGATCAATAAACGTTAAAACTGTATCTCTGTCAAGCACGTCAATGTGCGTATACGATTTTGCAAGAGTAAAGAACTTTTCATAATCGTCTGCATTTGGTTCTTGATGCAACTGACTCTCCAACTCTGCAATGGTTGCTTTTAATCCGTCTGACTCTTTTTCAAAGTTCTTGACCATGCCATACATCCGATCATCATCAATCTTGCCTTCAGCATTATCTACATACAGTTTCGCAATAATTTTATCTATTGTCTTGATTCTCTCTTTTGCTTTTTCGCACTGAGTCTTTATCGACTGTGAATTATCTGCCTTGGCATTCTTGTTCATGACATCTTGAACTAAGTCATGAATCTCATCATCGCTCAAATCAATTAGGCTGTTAAGGTCTTGCCTAATAGCTTCCGTGAAATCACCGTATCGGATGCTGACGCCCGTACACGGATTCTGAATGTCCTTTCGCTTGTGCGTGCAACTGAGATACCAGTATTTCAAACGTTCTCCTTTGTACACAGTGCCACTGGAACAAAGAGCGTGCCCACAATTCGCACAAAACACGATGCCAGCGAAAATATTGTTACGGACACGACCATAATCCATGTATATCTTTGTCCTTTTGCCCAAATTAGCCTGAGCTAAATCGAACAATTTTTCTGAGACTATCGGCTCATGCGTATTTTTGGTTATCGCCCAATTTTCCTTTGGGACATTCGTTTTCTTCGTCGATTTAATACTGGCCTTTTTGGTTTTACCAAGAACAGTGTGACCAAGATAAACAGGGTTCTTCAATAACCGTCGTACAGTCTCTCCATTCCACTCGTCAGAGGCTTTGGCGGCACCGGTGTCGCTGAAATCATCTCTGTATAGCACGCGATATTTCAATGGGGGGATAACCCCATCATTCGTGAGAGCAATGGCGATTGTACGGCATGAATCTCCGTTAGCAGCAGCTTCGAAAATTCTCTTTACAATGGGTGCTGTCATTTCATCTGGTACTAGAACGCCTTTTTTATTTGGAGCTTTCTCGTACCCATATGGTGGGCAACAACAGTATTCACCTTGTTCACGCTTGCTCTTGAGCGCGTCTCGTACTTTACGCGATCCATCGCGCAGATACACTTCGTTCATTGCAAACTGGAACGGAGCCATTACGTTATCTGAATCGGTATCAAAATTGTCAGCGATAGCGATGTATCTAATACCATGTTCAGGAAAGAATTGCTCTGCATAGTAGCTAGACTCGCGCATATCTCTTCCAAGACGAGACAAGTCTTTTGTGATGACCATATTGACAGCGCCGATTTCAAGCTCACGCATCATGGCTTGGAAACCCGTCCTGTCAAAATTACCACCAGACCAACCATCGTCTGAGAACACTTTTACAAGCGTAATGTCGTGTTGATTACAATAATTCGTTACGATGACTCTCTGCGTTGCGATACTTGTAGACTCGCTAGATTTTGATTCTTCACGAGACAGTCTAAGGTAAGCAAAAGCAGTTGCTCTGTTATAACTCATGAAACCTCCTTCGGCAGGACAGAGCACATTTCATTCATTATACTATTCGCATTCTGTTCTGTCAAAGACGACTTGATATTTTTTGTGGAGAGCAATCTGCTCTCCACAAGTTCTGATACGGTGTTATTACCAGAAAACACTCTGTGAATCTGGAAAGTAGCATTATTTAAAACAATATTATTCGTATTTGTCAAACAATCACCCCTTTAAGATTATTATTGCTTTTTGCATTCATTATCATTCAGCCAGTCTGCGTATTTCTGTGCTGTTTCCTTGTCACGGAAATACACATTGTAATAATTGTCGATTGACGCAAAATCCCGACCGTCGTACATTTTGTCAGCAACATACTCTCCGCTGCTATCGTAATACTCTTCCGTATTCGACAAATCGCGTCGAGAATACCAACCGCATATTTTATCACCCATCAGCTTGAACTCTGAGCAGTCGGATTGTCTAACCTCGAAATGCGGCAGCCTTTTTGCGCATTGACATTTTTCTGTGTATCGTTGACCAGATGGAGAGAAAAATTCTATCATCCTATTTGCATCACACTTATCGCATTTCGGTTGCTCAACACCAATATTTAAGACTTGATATAACATAGTCTGAAAATCTTCCAGAAGTTTAGATAAGCGTTCTCGTCTGACCTCGCTTCTAATCTTATCTCTGAGATTTCGCTCATCAAACTTGAATTTTTCTTTTGCCGCCTCAAGTTCTCTGACCTTTGCATCGTAATTATCCACGATGTCTTTCATATGCTCGTTTTCCTTTTGAAGCGTTTCGAGCTTTTCCTTCAGTTCTTTAGTTACGCTATCACGGAGATAGTCTTTTAACTCTTCGCATTTTTCATCGAACTCTGACGGCTCATAGTAGCCGGTATCATATTCCCAGTAGCCCATTAACCAGTCTCGCTTTCACGTCCAAAAACATCTTTATATTTCATGAACAAATTATTTATTGCTTCTGCCATAATTCTCTGTTCCGAATGACAGTCCTCCTGATAATATAGGTTGCGATACCAGTTGAGAATTTCCAAAGGATTCGTCATGTGGTGTTTTTCAACTTCTTCGACAAAGTTGTTTCTTCCAACAACCGGCTTGTAGCAGTTTCGCTCATATTTTTTGTTCATAAGCTCATCATACGAGATGAATACAGGACACTTGCAGACACCTCTGCAAACATCTCGGTCTTGATTGAGTCCGCACACAAATGTGCTCTGGTGTGAAAGCGAAGGAACACGATCTGCATATGGGCAACTATCAGTCTTTTCAGGCATAGAATCAACTAAAATTCTCGTCATTCACACCACCTCAATCTTCGGAGTCAGCATGAAAAACTCGCTATGACTTCCGAAATCAAACATAGTCGAGTTCCGACTATTCCACATTCGCACATAGTAGACCGGTTCATTTTCTTCTTTGCAATGTTTGTTAATTGCCGCAAACGCAACATGACGTGCTTCTTCGTCAGACATATTAGCATCAAGCGTCTGAACGACACTTACACATTCGCCGTATTTGAAAAAAAGTTTACGTTCCATTAAATCCCTCTCATCTAAACACAACAACCATGCTTGGGAATGGCGCACTTTCTGCCGCTCCAACAAAGCGCAATCGTCCTTTTATGAACCTAATTTCAACATTTGGTTTATTGTAGATATATTCGTGAAAATATTTCGTGTCCGTTCTAGCTGGAATCAGCATAACAACAGTAGTGTTTTCTTGCTTTGACTCTTGCGAACATTTCTGAACCCAATTGCCGATCTCACGACCATACGGCGGGTTACCCCAGACTGTCTGCCCCCCCAATTTTGTTTCAGTCCATTATCTGATTCAGAAAAGTATTTATCGCATTTATGATTCGTTTCATTCGCGCACGCATCTAATGTAAAATGGAACTCGTTGTCAATTTCATCAAAGAAATCTTGTGGCGTCTCCCAATCCATTTTCTTTGACGAAAACAAAGCGTCAAGTGCTATATCTCGTCATCCTTTCCCATAGCAGCCACGCATTGGCCGGATTTTCGCACGCTGGCGTCCTTTGATTGCAAACGGGGCAACTGACCACCACACATGGCTTGTCCCGTCCACGCTCAAAAATTTCAAAGTCCTGCGGCATGCCGCCACACTTGCACATCAGCATTTGCCTGTGCTACCGATCCCGCCACGGCTCTCATTATTAAGGTTGTCCACCTCGCGGAACTCGATTTGCGGCTGATGCTTCATGATTCTGAATTGGCAGATACGATCGTTTGCGAGGATGGTCGTTTTTCTCAAGGCAATAGCTGGGAAGTACCACTGGTCGTTGCCACCACAATAGCTCTCGTCAATCAGTCCCATGCTGTTTACCTGAATGATCCCAAAGTTTTTGAAGGTAGAACTGCGAGGAATCACATGGGCTTCATAACCGGCCGGGAGCTGCATTGCGATACCTAGCGGAATGAGCTTAAATTCCATTGGCTCCATGTCTACGGTTTCTGCTGCACGCAAGTCAATCCAATCGGATTTGCCGTCGATGTACGTCAACTTGTCAATGCTATCTGTAAGATACTTAATGTTGATTGTCTCTTTCATTATGTCCCTCTCTTTATGTGCATTTTGGATAATTCATTCTATTGCTTCGTCGCAAAACTCCTTGGCAGAGCATTGTGCGCATTCGTTTACAGATTGTGCGTCCAAATCGCAAGTGAACCCGCAGTCTTTGACCATTGCAATTCTATCTTCTGGATTTTCCCAGTCTAGTTCTGACTTGCCCGGTCTATAATACTTGTCCGCTTCTTTCATTCTACGGCATTCGATTTCCATGAAATCTACACCGTCACAAACATCTGTCCATTGCGCAGCAACCTTTGCTTGGCCTCTTGTTTCTGCAAAGACGATTGTTGCGACAAATTCGTCTTTCTCTCTGACGAGCCATGCCTTCAAGATTTACAACTCTCTTTCTCATGAAACTTTGTATATTGGCTTTTCTCGCCAGTAATACATCTCAAAGCTGACTTGCTTGACAAGTTACACACACGATGCCAACCGTTTTCGGACAGGATGGCGCGTGCGTTAATACACGTATCACACTTCATCGCTGGCATCTCCCTTTTGCCTGCCGTAACTGCAAAAATGCTGCGGCCATACAGGCAGCAACCCGTCTTCGCCCACCTCGCAGTTCGTGCAGATTAAGATCCCATAGCAAAGATAGGCGCTTTCGTAGTCATTCTTCTTTCGGGCGTGGACGCAATCTTTGCACCGCGTGACCTGTACGGCATCTATAGTCGGTGCCGCCTCAATTTCTGCTAAGCAGTCTTCTTTTGCACATCTCGCGTCCTCGTATGGAGCAGAAACATTGTCCCATATGGCTTCGGACAACCGATCCGCATCAATCAAGCGCATCGCTGTCACCGTCCATCTTTTTTGCATGGGGAACAAAACAATTTATCAATCCAAGATACTTTCCCACTACCACCAGTAGCGCATTTCTTCGACTGGCAAGTTCTGTTCTCCTTGTGATAATAGACGCAGTCCTTACATGGGTTTCGCATTATTCTACACCACCGTCCATCTTTGCGCCGCAGTTGGGACAGTAAGGCGATGCCACATAGTCTTCGCCACCGTCGAGTAGAGCGGTCTTGCGGCATATCGAACAGATGGGATTGCTGTGCTGATACTCATTGTACGGCATATCTTCAAGTGTCCATCCGCCGTCCATCTCAACTACGCATTGAGCCGTCCACCGCCCATGCACCACCGGCGCAACGTCAGCAGATGGCAGATTCTCTACATATTCCAGAACCGACTCAATGCCAAAGATAAAATGCTCATTCGCGCGCTCCTTGTCGCAATGGTCTTTCCGGATTGGGAACTCCATTATCGCTGCGCGTTTGACGTATTCATCCATTTTTCTTTCTCCTTTCATCCGCTTCCTTCAGCACCTGAAACGTCATCACGTAGATCTCAGTCGTCATTCTATCGCTCGTGATCGGTATCAGCGGCGCGATGTAGTGCCAGCAGTCCATGTAAGTCAGGTCAGTCATTGTTAATCCTCCTTTGCAAATGGGTCATACTCACTAGGTTTTGCCTGATTTACCCATTCAACCCACTTTACTACTTTCTCTCGCAATTCGTCATCGAGCAAAAATGCCTCTTGTACGAGGATGATTCCTGGATTTTCCCTCATTATACTTGCGTTGTTCACAATTTCCTCGTAATCAAGGGGCGTAAAACGCTTAGAATACACTCTGTCGCTTTTACTGGAAATTCGGCGTGTACAAGAGCATTCAATAAGCCTGAACCTGTCATTCTTGATATGACAAGGGTCACTGTATTTTTGAACACATCCGATTTTCATCATGGCATTCCTTCCTTTCCTGCGCCTCAAAGTAAAACTCAATCGGTTTTTCGGCCTCGATGACATTGCCATAAACAACGCCGACCTTGTAGATATAGTTCTCGCGCAACTTTCGCGGAATTTCTGCGATGTAGCGTCTAAAAGTTTCAAGCGAATTTGCACGCTTGTAGTGGTTGCACATCCGGCAGGCTGGCATGAGGTTGTCGAGATCGTCTGTACCGGTGTCCTCTATACCCCACGCCCTCAATGGGAGAAAATGGTCTACCTGCATATCCTTGTAGGCGATTTCGCGTCCACAATACGCGCAATGGCCATTATACTTTCGGTAGACCGCTTCACGCTTTGATTTGCTAATTGCCATCCTTCATCGCCTCCAATGCTTTCTCCGCTTCTTCGCGGGACAGGAATATGGTTTTCCCTATGGAACTTTCTACGTATGAGCAGAACGGGGTTGTATCAATGTCCCACCGTCCCTGTATTGCGAGGTATCTCATGTTTCTGACTTTGTGCTCTAAGATTTCTCCGGCGAACACTCTGAATAACGTGTCCCCCACCTTGCACGGACGCACCACAACGCGTCCGTCTCTGTCGGCCTCGGCCAGTTTCTCCAAGCGGTCAAGATCGCAGTTTTGGCACAGTTGGCGAAGCGTCTCCGCGGCTTCGTGATCCATGTCAATTTCCTCCGGTGTCCGCTCCGTATCCTCATATTTCACCAGCCGATCTAACAAACGATTGCGGCAATACAGTGCAGTGCAGTCAGCCATCGGCTTACCATGCTTACCCGTCCAATCCGCTTCGCACTTCTGGCAGTCCATCATTGCCTGTCCATCGGTGTCGTACTTTGTCAGTCGTTCCATCTTCTTACCTCCTCCACCGGCATCCATTGCAGGCCCCCTCATGGGCCTGCGTGTATTTGCCGCATTTCAGGCACGCCTCGATCCGGTCGGCGGCGGCAAGCACCATCGGGTCAACCTCGCAGGAAAGCCACTCTTTCAAATTGACTTTTTCCACCAGTTCTTCCGGGACCGGCTCCGTTTTGTAAAACGTAAATTTCTCGCAGTCGCCCATTGGCTCGCCTGCTGTTGAAGCGCATCTAAGCGCATTTACGAGGTTTGTATCTCTCATAGTTCCTCCCTACATTTCTTCATGCAGCCAGCTTGCCCACGTCACCATGCGGGTATCATCGGCATTGGATAGTTTCTCCGGGTATTTCAGATCAAGTGAGCAGCCCTTTGCTTCCAGCGCGTCATCCACGGCTTTTTCGATCAGCTCACCCAATCTGGCTGCGTTTTTCGTGTAAAACTCAAAGTTTGTCATTCCTCGAACCCTTCCAGCACTTTCTGCCCCGGCAAAACGCCGTCCTCCATCCACCAATGAAATACATCCACGCCGGAGCGCCAAGAGTATGCTTCCATGCCCCGTTCGATCCGTATGATCACCATTTTGTCAAACGAACGTATCCACGCCGTCTTGATTTCTGGATAGCGGGCAAATTCCATGATTCTGGTTTTGGATGCCATGGGACAGCCAATGCAGCCCACCCGGCAGAATCCCTCGCAGTACAGCGGATTCATGGATATTTTTTCTGCGCCGACGTAATCCCAAATATCTGCCGTTTGCCAGTCTACAATGGGGTTTACTACTCGTTTCCCCTTGAGCTGACACGTTTCAAATAATCGGCGATCCTCGTCGTTATCGTTTGATAGGATCAGTTTGTTTTGTGGCTTAGACGTTAATACCTCTAAGCCGCCACGGCGTTTCCTGGCCGTGGATTCCGCCCAGCGAACACCCGTAGCGATAAACCGATCCTTGCCTCCCCCCTCTTTAAGGACGGCGCAACAGTACCGCATCAGGCGTGTGGGCGGCATGAGCTTCTTTTGAATCAGTTTCCACATGGTCATACGGGAGCCGTCCGGCTGGACGTGCTTGTCCACGTCGCACTTGATGCCCTTGCATTCCAGCCGATAAAACGTATCGTACACGTGCCGCACCGTCTCCGGCGCGTCTGCCGTGGTCAGGCTGTGCAATACCTCAAATGGGATGCCGCTGGCCCTTGCCAGATGCAACAGCACATCGCTGTCCTTCCCGCCGGAGTAGGTGATCACCAGCGGCTTTTCAAAAAGCCGTAGGCTCATATCCGACGCCGCCTTCAGCCGCTCGATTGCGGTCTGCTCCAAGTCGCTAATGATTCCTCCCTTATATCTCCGCCCCATTGCTCCGCCATGGCTTTTGCAATGCCGGGGAAGGTCTTGCTTCGGGCTTTTGCCCGTTCCTCCTTACTTCCGCCGCAATCCATTTCCCAACAGGAGTAGCGGACAGTTCCGTTTCTCAGAACCATCTTTCGTCCCTTAACCGGCTCTACGATGTTTGTTGGCTTCAAGGGGAGTACCCCTCTTTCCCAAAGACAGGTTTTCTTGGTTACGGCGTGTCCAAACTGGAAAGGCTGAACAATTTGAGAATACTCAGGTAGACAGAAAATTTTGGATGGAACTGGATTTTCAATAACCACCCTCAGAATATCCGCATCCCAGAAACGCATAAACAAATCTCGTGCTAAGATACCCTTTTGCACTCGATCAGGCTGCAACTGACCGCCTTTCCAAATGTGCCTTGCCCCGGCGTTTGTCAGGTATGTGCACGGTGGGTGCGCAATCAGCAAATCCCATTTGCCGACGTCATGCGTCTCCCCGTCCATGGTAGTCACTTGCATCCCCTTGATGGCCTTGAGCGCATCGCCCTGGATATGCCACTCAGGATGTCCGCCGGACGGCTCCTGAATGTCACAGGAATATGCCTCATGTCCCAATGTGCGGAACGCCTTACAGACTTCCTGCGATTCCTCGCAAGCTATCAACACTTTCATGCGTCCTCCAATTCCCCGCCGCAGGCTCATATCCGATGCCGCTTTCAGCCGCTCGATTGCGGTCTGCTCCAAATCGCTCACGATTCCTCCCTTTCTCCGCATGGGAACAAAAACCGTCCCATGTCTCCCGGTTCCTCTAACGTGCCGAACCGCCGTTTGGTCACGGCGATTGGGAACTCTTCAATCTCGCTGGCCCATAGGCACGTTCCGTAGCCGTTCAGCTGCTCCCAGATCAGCGGAAACCCGCCGATACCATCAAACAAACTTGCCATAGTCGCATTTCGCTCGTAGTTTCCGCACAGCCGTTTCAACAGCCATTTCCACGGCGGCAGGGCGATGGAGTTTCCCAGTGCCTTATACCGGGGGCTGTCCGCACTTCCTTTCACTTTTATTTTGCGCCCGCGTTTATCTGTTTTAACCCAATCTCCAATATCTGTCCATCCGTCCGGGAACCCCTGTAAGCGTTCGCATTCCAGCGGTGTGAGACGGCGAACCACTCGATTCTGCACCGGGTATGTTTCCGAATCTTCCCTGAAATCGCAGTTTGCTTTTGCCTTTAGCGTGTGTGCAATATCCGGTACAGCCGCTCCGCATACCAGCATATCGTTGTAAGCATCCTGCCCGTTGTAGCTCCCCGGATGCGCTCCGGGCGATAAAGTTCCGGTTGTTTTCTGGTACGTCAGCGGAATCTGCTTGCCGCCGGTTCCCATCCGGGCTTGCAGACTGGGCGCTACCTCGCCGCAGTCCCGGATGACGTCGCAGGCGTGAGACATATCCAGCGCCACAAACGTCTGGCAGTGCATACCGGCCTCCGCAGCAAGTGACACTGCCTTACCCCCCACGTCGCGAACCTCTTCGCACTGATTTTGCGCAAAAGCGATTACTGCCGGTTGGTGCCCATGCTCCTGTGCTCTCAGCATCCCGGAAACATCATGGCTCACGCCCATCATGCTACCGCCTTGATCGTTCAGGCACAGCACCGCCGGTTTGTTCCCCCCACACTCTGCGTTCAGCGTAGGGGCCTGTTCCTCGGCGTATCCGATGCTCCTGGCCTGTTCACTGTTCCCCAGCTTAAACCCGGCACACAGTACGGCTTCCTGATTCTGGCCGCTGTTTTCTCCGGCTTGCAACGTTGGCATCACACCGGCTTCGCTGTATACCCGCTTGCTCTGGCAATCCCACGGAGTAAGACAGTCCGGACCGGCGCAGACCGCCGGACGGTCAATAGTGTTCAACGTATAGTAGACATCTTCTTTCCAGCCCTTCCCGTTACATTCTACGGTATCAGCCCGGTCGATTGCGTTTCCTTGAAGGCAGAAAATCGTCTGATCATTCCCTGCCTTAATCGTCCCGCTTTTCTCCGTCTGGACTAAGGCTCCTTTTCCGCCTCCGTCGCATCCTCCCCGGATTCGGACTGCGTAAGCAGAACCGCTTTCAGCACCGGAGGCAGGTCCTTCCCACGCCGCTCCGCTCTCCGCAGGATACCCTGACATGCTTTGCCGCTCAAACAATATTTCCCATGCGGTGTCGCCTCCAAAATCTGCGACAAGCGCGATTCTACGGCGACGTTGGGGGACTCCCCAGTGTTGCGCATCGAGCACTCGCCACGCAACGCTCCATCGTCCTCCCATTTCATCGTGGTATCCCCCCCCAGGTGTTCCAACCTTTTTCAGGCACTTCAATATCGGGGGCTTCCGGTTCTGCGACCCGGATGGCTTCTTCGAGGACGGCCGCAAAGTCTTTTCCGCCGTTGCTCGAGAAGGCTCCGGGGACGTTTTCCCAGACCATATACCGAGGTCGCAGAAACTCACCTGTTCGCCCGCTTGCCATGTCATGTTCTCTCATCTCCTTCACGATCCTGATCTGTTCCATGTATAGGCCGGAACGCGCCCCGGCCAGCCCCGCCCGCTTCCCGGCAATAGAAAGGTCCTGGCACGGGCTGCCACCGATCACCACGTCCACAACAGGAGCCTCCGCTCCGTTGATTTTCGTTATGTCGCCTAAGTGGATCATTCCTCCACCTCCCCAAGCCAGAATTTCTTCCGGCACTCCGTGCAACATCCAACGCCGGGGCAATTCCCACGCAATACTGCATCCACTTCGCAGGGGGCTATTTTAACGATCCCGGTATCTGGAAATATTGGCGCATTGGGAAACATCTCCAAAAACACGCTCTGGCGGGTTTTGATGGGATGTTCCTTTGCCCACTGTTCTACAATGGCAATAGCTTCTTCGAAGGCGTTAATCTTCTCTTTTTCCGGAGCGATACAACAACCTCCTTGCACATGATACAGTTTGCAATCAGCGCATTTCGTTGCTTCGCACATCCGTTTTCTTGTCTTAAAAAATTCCAACGCATCCATCTCATTCCACCTCCGCAGACCAGAATTGCCGTTTGCACTCAGCGCACGTATCGGAATTGCCTTTGTTGCAAGCGCCATTCCCATGCCTATACGCGGCTGAGATTGCAAGTGGGCATATTGCTATGGCACCGTCTTTTGAGATCGCCGCTTCCGGCCACTGCTCAAGGAACACGCTTTGTCTGGTTTTGGCGGGGTGCTCGGCGGCCCACTGTTCCACGATAGCAACCATCTTTTCTGGGTCTTTCGGTTCACCCAGCTTATAGCACTGCGAAACCCCCTTGTATGCGGCGCAGTTTTCGCAGGTCATTTCGCCAGTTTGATTTGCCTCGCACATCCGTGCTCTTTCCTTCAAAAATTTTACGGCGTCCATTATTTTTCCTCCCCTTCCTCGTCCACTTCGTTGAAATACTGGCTCCCGCAATAGGGGCAGCCCACCTTCCGAAACCGCTCAAAAAAGCAGTCCGGGCGCGGCTCCGAACCGTCTAAGATCAGCGGGGCTTCAAAATCTGCGCCGCAGGTTTCACAGTGATACATGGTGTTTTCCTTTCTCCGGGCGGTAAACATCACCCCGGTTCCACGCTTTTGTGGCGCAGTTCAGGCCGTGATACGGTCTGGTCCGCGCCCCGCAGGAAGCGCACACCACGGCGAAGTCAAAGGGTGGCGCCGCGTCCTCCATCCGCTCCCCACTGTCCAGCCCGCAGAGAGGGCAGGGTGGCAGCTTTCTCTTCCACCCTGCTATCCGGTTCTCCCTGTTCACGGCGTTCCACCTCCCAGTAGGACCTTTGCCAGGAGAACCGCCAGCAGCAGTAAAAAGCAAATTCCGCCGATCATGGCGGAGGTGTCCGCCCGCTCCCGCCGCCGCTGCTCTCTGGTTTTGCGGTTCTTCTCCGCCCGCCGCCGTTCCATCTCCCAATAGGCTTCCTGTTCCCAGTAATCGTTGCTGTGCTTCATGTCCCGCTCCTTTCATGTCTGGCCGTTCTTGGGGTCTCCCTCCGCAGCTTTCGTTTGCACCGACTTAGAAAATCCGCGTCCATGTGCATCTCCCGGCAAATGTCCGCCGGGTCTGTCCGTGCTTCCAGCAGCTCCCGCAGCTTCTGCATTTCCGCTTCCCGCAGAAGGGGCGGCCGCCCGCCGCGGCTGGTAGTCCGACCTCCGCCCGCGCAGTTCACGCATTCCGCATAGGGGCAGTGGTTCAGGCAGTAGTCGATCTGGCTCTGCCGGTCATGGGTGCATATCTCGATCCGGTCTTTCCCGTCTGCGCTGTCCCATGGCAGCACAGCCCGCACGATCACAGTTACGGTCTCCACCGGGCATATCTCCTTTCCGTTCATACCTCCCGCACGGTGATGTGCTTCATGTCCTGCATCAGCTTCACCTTCATGCGGTAGGTCTTGTCTTTTTTCGTGGAAGGGCCTTTTACGTCCTCCACAACCAAATGCCATGTGCCGTCCTTCCCCCGCTCCTCGTAGGAGAAGTCCGCCCGATATGTCACGGCGCGGCTTCGGTCGCCGTTGGCCGTGATGTAACTTTCCTTCAGCGTGAATTGAGGTTGGAGCCGCAGGTCCCGGATGGCCCCGGCCTTGCTGAGCAGTACCAGCTCGTCATACCGTGCCGCCTCCTTGCGGCTGTCAAAGGTGTGTTCCGTTCCGTTGGGCAGGGTCCGGGCGGCGGGGTGGTTGTGGTGCTTGCGCTTACCCTCCGCCGCCGCTTCCGCCTTCCCCTTCTCCTCCGTCACGAACCGGGCCATTACCCTGGCCGTCCGATCAATTTGCTGGGTCTGCATCTGCTGCTGTACCTGCTTCCGGTATCGCTCCGGCAGGCTGTTTAGGTCATCCAAACAAACACTCATCGCTTTTCCTCCTGATATTTCGGGCAATCCAGCACCTGTACCCGTTCCACCAGTCCGTCCCGATCCATGCGGGATCTCCGCTGGACCTTCCAGCCGGGAACGTCCTCAAAGCGGACCTTTCCACTTTTCTCGTCCACCCGGCTCCATTCGCATTGCCCATAGGCCAGTTTGCAGGACCAGCACTTGTGCAGACTGTTGGAGGGGTCCTCCTTCTCCGCCTTCGTACTGTATCTCCGCATACAGATTGCCAGCGTAAAATTACCTGCCATCCCCATCGGCCTTTCCCCGGAGATAGGCCATCACCTCATCCCGGCTGCGCCGCTGGAGCCGTACCGCATCCTTGAACCATTCCGGCGGCTTCACCGCCTCGGCTTCCGGTTTTGCTTCCGCCGCCGGCAGGGGCTTCTTCTCAGGCGCCGCCAGTTTCTCCGGCTCCGGCCCGGTGGCGATGCGCTGTACCAGCGCCCGAACCTCCGCAGGCAGGGCGTTGATCTCCCGTTCCCGTGCGGAAATGGCCCGATAACTGCGCTGAAAGTTGCTGGACACTACGCTGTGCACCGTCTCCGTGTCCATCCGCGCCCACTCCCGCAACGTGTTGGGACTGCCCACGATCCGCTGTACCACCGGTGGGAACTTCTCAAATTCCTCCTCCGCGCCGTACAGCCCGTTGCGGATGGCCCTTGCCACCAGACCCCACGCCTCTGCCTCCGTCATTTCCGGTTTTGCCGTCAGCAGGCGAAGTTTGGCCTTTACCTGTCCGATAGTGGGCGGGAAGCCCTTTTCGTCGCTTTCGATCACGCTTTTTACCGCTGCCGCCACCAGCGCCACCTCGTCATGGGCAAACATATCCGCCCACAGTTTGATGGCGTTGCGCATATCCGGCCCGGTGGTGCTGCTGTAAAACCGGGGATAGGCCGCCGTCAGAATATCCATGATGATGCCTGTCTCCTGTCTGGTCATGTTGTGCGGCCCTCCTCCGCATCCATCTCCGCTGCCAGCTCCGTCCAGCTTTTCCGGGGCTTGTCCGTCCGGGATGCCGCCGGGGAGGGCTTTCCCTTCCCGCTGTCCCGGCCTTCCCATGTGAGGAACTTCTGCTTCCAGTTCTTCACCGGATTCCCCTTGCTGTCCCTCCACGAGCGGCCCTGTGCGTCCGGGGTGTTAAAATACTCAAAGAACCGCCGGGGGTCCACCGTACTCTGCCGGGACGCGGCGTAGGCTTCCACCTCTTCCAGCGTGGGCGGTACGAATTTCACCGCCGTCCGCTTTCCGCTCTCCGGTGCCTTTGGCTCACTGGGGGCACTGCCCCCCATATCTTCTGAACGTAGTGAAGAAGATATATCTTCTATATCTATCTCTTTCTCTATCTCTTTCTCTCCGTAACGATGTTCGCACAATGTTCGCACATCGTTCGCACATTGTGACGGTTCTCCCAGCTTTGCTCTTGCTCTGGACTCCCTCATCCGCTTCGCGGAGGAACCTTCACTCCCAACGTTTTTCACCGCATACGGGAAGAAAAACGTGACGTCATCCGAGGTCTCCGCCAAACCGCAGGAAAGGAGGTAGTTGATCGTCACCTCCACGTTGGCCGGTTCCTCATCCAGTTCCAACGCCAGCTCATCGGCAAAGTTATCGTCGAGACCTGACCACTGCAAAATTCCATCGTGTTTCATGGCAATGAGCTGCATTTTCAGGTAAATGATGAGGTAGGTATCCCCGCCTGCCAGCTTGCGGAGTTTTTTAATCCGCTTGGACGTAAAGAAGTCATCATAGAGCCGCAGCCAGAAATACCGGTTTTCTTTCGCCATAGGTCAATTCCCCCTAAATCTGCGGTACATAATCGTAGGGTTCGTCCTCTGCGTGCTGTTCCCACGGCAAAACGGCGTCCTCCTGACTGTCAAGGGAACCCGCCTGACTGCCGCTGTGTTCCATGGACTTCGCCGGTTCGGAGACGGGCGTTTTCCCGCTTCCCGCCGACAGCAGGTCCAGCACGGCCGCCATCACCGTCTGCGGGGCCACGAACTCCGCGTGAAGCTCGCTCCACTCCTTCTGTTCCCCGTCACGGGTGGTGTAGCTCCGGGTTTTCCACACGCCGCACACCAGAACGGCATCCCCTTTTTCAAGGCACGCCGCCATGCGGGTCACGTCATCGTCCCCCACGGCGGACACGTTCATGAACTCGCCTTTGGCGTACTTCATGCCAAATTCCGCTTTCGGTGTCCCCTTGGCGGTGGCTCCAATCTTGACCTCGCGGGTCACGGTGCCGGCACACATCATGTACCGGCTCCCGTCCTCCTCCCGCGTCTTAATGGAAATCAGCATGGTTCCTCACCTCATTCCCCAAAGAAGGTGGCCGCATAGTCCATAACATCGTCCTGTGCCTTCTGATTGGTCTCTGCGGTCTTTCCCTCCTTTGGTGGTGTAACCATACCGGATTCGCTCTCCACGGTCTCTTGATGGGCTTCCACAGCCGCAGGCGGGGTCTCTACCACCTCTCCGGTGGACGCCACCGTGCGCTCCGGCATGGGCATATCCGGGATCATGCCCTCGTCCTCGGCGCTGGATTCCTCCATGAGCTGGGTCTTGACCTCCGGGGACAGGGGCGCGTAGCCGCTGTTCAGCAGCTGCCGCAGAATCGTCTTGCGGCACATCCGGTCCTGGCCGCCGTTGGGATCGTACCAGGGGGAGCCGTTCAGCAGCTTTTCCACGTCCTTGGGGTTCATCTCCCCACTCTGCATGGCCTTGAACTTCTCATAGCTGAACGCCTTGGAGTACCGGTCCGCATGGCGCAGGAGCCGGTCCATGGGCCAGTATTCAAAACGGAAGGTCCCGTCCTTCAGCTCGTAGTAGCCGTAGTAGCCGATAATGGGCTTACTCTGCCGCTCCTCGTCGCTCTCATACTTGGCAAGGTTCACAAGGGGCTTGCCGGTTCGCCGGTCCCGGCCCTCGATCTCGCCCTCCCGGATCTCCACGCAGTCAATGTCGGCATAAAACCCGGTGGACATGGCAAGCTGGATGTATCCCTTGTAGCCAAGAATGTAGGTGGCCGTGGCGCCGTAAGGCACCACATAGTAGCCGTGGCCGAAGATCAGGCCCATGCCCTCGCCACGGAGCGCCGCCGCCACAATGGTGCTGGGTTCACAGTTTTTCAGCTGTTCGCTGGCATTCACGGCGGAGATCAGGGTGGAGGTCAGCCGCGCCGCCGCCTTGTCGCTCCGCAGAGCGCTCTGGATCATCTTCTGCATACTGGGGGCCGCGATAGCCATAGAAAACGTGGGCTTGTTGTCCCGTTGGGCCTGGGGCGCAAAGCTGTTGGTTGCCTTCATGTCAAAATTCCTCCCTTATTCAGTCCGCGCGGCCAAAGGCAATGCCGTTGGCCAGCATATAATCCCGCAGTCCGTTCAGCTGCTCCACCGTGCCCGTCACCCGGAACGAAAGGGTAACGGTCTGCGGGGCCGTGCGCTCCGGTTTTACCTCAGCCGCCGGTGCCGGGGCTTCCGTCTGGATGGCTTTTGCCGCTTCCACGGCGGCCTGAACCCGTTCCGCTCTGGCGGCTTCCTCCGCCGCCCGCGCCGCCTCGGCCTGTCGTCTGCGCTGCTCCTGCTCGGCTTTCCGCTGTTCCTCGATCTCCTTCACCCGCTTGAGGGCCTGCTCCTTTTTCAGCACCGTCGGCAGGTCATGACACTGCTTGTACTCTTCCAGCAGCGTTGTCTCGAACTCACTGTTCAGTCCGCGGATCGCGGCAATACTGCTGTCGCACTTGCTGATCGCCACCAGAATGTCCTTGTGGGCCTGTTCCTCGGAATAGGTGGCGTTGCCCCACCGCTTGTCCAGAACCGCTTCCCACGGCAGAAATTCCGCAAGTTCTCCGATACGCTCATCGAAAAAGACCCGGATCGCGTCCAGTTTCTCCGTGCGGCGCCGCTCGTCATAGGCTTTGATCTGGCCGTCCAGATTGGCTGCGGACTCGTCGCACATAGCCGTCAGCGCCTTGCACTTTTCCTCAAAGGGGGCGTAGCTTGCCAGCGCCGCCGCCTTCGCCATCTTCCGGCACTCGTCGATGCGTGCGGCCACGGAGCGGATGTTGGCCCGATACTTCTTCGCCGCGGCGATGCCGTCCTCCGTCACCACCATGCCCCGGTACGGGGCCAAATTTTCTTCCAGCCACGCCTGACACTCCGCGAAATTGGCGGAGATGCTGAACTCCTTCAGCGGCGTCAAGTCCGTGGTAATGGCAAATTCCATTGCACTGCTCATGCGTCCGCATCCTCCTGTTCCCCGGTATCATAGGCCGTGATCTCCTTCAGCAGCGGCATGATCCGCTCGTCCACACGGCTCTCCGGCACGTTGATCTCCACCACCATGGCCCGCTTGTCTCCGCCCTGCGTGGGAGCCATCACCTTGTCCCCCACCGTCAGCGGCAGCGCCGTCCGGTAGGTAAATGCGTTCCCCGCGTATGCCTTGTGCAGGGGCTTATAATAGCGAATGTTTACCAGCATCATGCCTTCTCCTCCTGTTCGTACCACGCTTTCTGAAAAGATTCCAAACGGTTTTTGTGCGTAAGGTCACTCAGCGGGCGTCTCAATTCCGGATGCTCCCGGCAAATACGGTAGATCGTCTGTTGGGCCTGATACAGCACATTTACTACCGTGTTGCTGTCGCAGTAGAGTTCGCAGACTGTTTGAACTCCATCATCGCCCGCAACCAGGCAAATAAACGCTGTGGAGTCTCCATCCAGCAGGGTTTCGCCGGTTTTGGTGTTCCTCACCGAAATGTGAAACTCGTTTTCTTCCATATTCATGTCTCCTCGTCTTTCTTAAATTTTTCGGAGTTGTGCGCCTTACAAAAGCAAAGTCTGGGCGGGCATCGTCCCCGCCTCCACATGGCCCCAAAAGTCCGTTTCCTGTTCCAGCAGCCAGTTCAGGTCTGCCTCGTGCTCCCGCCGCTCGAAATCGTAGCGGCGCAGGGTGATATTGCCGGACAGATCATAGAGCGCCGCATAGAGCACGGCGAAGTCATACCCGGTGGCAAGCAGCTGGTGAAGGATCTGCGTGAAATAGTTCTCAGGAACCTGATCCCGCCATTTCGCCCAGTCGATTCCCCGGCTCACCGTCGAGGTTTTGATCTCCAAAATGCCCTTCCGTCCGGTGTCCGTCTCCGTCAGTTCTCCATCCAGCGTGGCAAAAAGCCATGGGCGGTCGCTCTGATAGAGAATGTCATAGGCACCGTAGTAAAGCTCGTAGCCGGGATACTGCGCCATGAAGAAGTCCCGGATGGCCGGTTCCATTCGCCGCCCCAGCTCCACGGCCTCGTTGCCGCCGAGATCAGGCGCGGCTTGCGCCCCGGTTTTCTCCTTCCACAGCGTCAGCGCCGTTTTCCATGGGCTTCGCCCAATGGCCGCCGCCGCCTCGCTGCCGCCGATGCCCCGGCACCGTCCTGCCAGCCATTGCGGCCGGTCCGGGAAAGTCAGCCGTACCAACTCACCCATTTTTCAGTTCCTCCCAATACCCCATCACGGTTCTGGCATAATCGCTGTGCCCCGGATGGCCGCTGTTGTAGGCCGTCAACGCGCTTTCCACGTCATACCGGCGCAAAAGCTCCGCCATGTAGTCGCAGGCCACCCGGAAATTTCCAAAGGGGTCCATCAGGTCCGTTACCCCCAGCCGCTCCATCCGGGCCTTGTGCCACCGGGGTTGTACCTGGCAGTAGCCCCAACTGGCCCCGCCGTCCCCCTCCACGTTCCGGTAGCCGGTCTCCTTACGGATGATCGCCAGCATCAGCGTGTACTCCACGCCGCTTTCCTCGCAGGCGGCCCGGAGATAGCTTTGCAGGTCTCCGTCCAGCGGAACATCCGCCCGGAAGTAGCCGCTGTCAAACAGTGCCGCTTCGATCTTCTCGTTCTCGTAGTCCTCCTGAACCGGCGGGGCTGTCTCCGGGTCCAGCTCCTGCCAGAGGACAAGTGAGGCGTACTCCACCGCCGGTGTCTCGTCCCCGGCCAGCCGTCCCACCGTCACGGTGGGTGCCTCCGGCTCCGGCTTCCCGGTCTCCCGCACCAGCCACAGCGCCGCCAGCACCAGCGCCACAGACACCCACAGCAGAACCGCTCTGCGGATGGCCTTCCGCCTACGCTCCGCAGCTTCCCGCCGTGCCACGCGAAGGGCGTTTTCCAAGTGGGCTTCCCACGCGGCCTCCGCCTCGTATTCCTCAAAGGTTTTCATCAAATTTCCGTCTCCTTACAGCAAAAACAAAAAGCGCTGCCGAATGGCCCGGTATCCCCGGTTCCATCAGCAACGCTCTGCTCCTCTGCCCCAACGCTTAGGGACAGGCATCTCATTCAATTTTCCCATAGGCTTACTTGATCTCGTCCCGCCGGATGCGGATCACCTTCACGCCGTCCTTCACCGGGATCAGTTCCACACGGTCCCCGTGGGTCAGCGCCTTTTCAATGGCTTCCAGCGTCTTTGCACTGATATTCGTCGGTGTCATAGTCCTCTTACTCCCTTCGTTAATAGCGGATGGCATCTCGCAGTTCCTCAATGGGAATGTCCAGTGCGCGTCCCAGCTTCAGCAGTTCCTTCAGCGAAAAGTCCTGCGGGGACTTCTTCCGAGACCGTAGGGTCTGCGGCGTCATGCCCGCCTTCTCCGCCATCGTGCCCACCGGCATCCCCATGGCGGCCTGTCTGCCCCACAGCAGTGAGATCAAAACCTCGTCATTGGGCTTCCGTCCCAGCTTTACACGCGGCATCCCGCCGCCTCCTTTCGTGATTTAATACTCCATCCCCCGTTCTTTTGCCATGCGGATCACCTTCTGCTTCAGCAGCGTTTCAAATACTGGCCGCAGCTTAGGGTCTCTTGCGATCACATGGAGTTTAGAAACGCCTTTGCACTCCGTAGCCGTAGCCCCGGCGTTCTTCATGCGCTTGCGAAGCCGTGTCTGCCGGGTTTCCAGATCCACATGGCCGACCCGCTCCACGTCCTCATAGAGTTCTGCCCGGAATGTCTGGTGATTCGTCTGAAACCGTTCGACTGCCGTATTGATGGCTTTCTGTGCCTTCTCCTGCCACCCGTCCTCGGCCAGAAGGGGCGCCGCCATTACATCCATCACGCCGTCCAAAACGGCCTGCTTCTGCTCTACGGCTTTCAGCCGCCGCTCCTGATCCAGATTGATCTGGGCCTGCATGGCAAACATCTCCACGGGGGATAGTGCCTTTTGACCGTAGCCGCCGGTCTTGCGGATGGATGGGAGGACTTCACTTGTGACCCACTTTCGGAACGGCTTTGCCTCCGGCTTGTCCGAACGAAGGATCACATTGTACAGGCCGCTCTCGCTGACAATGGTCGTTTCCTGCTCACGACCCAGTGAATCGGTGAGGGGAATCTGATTCCGCTCATCCTCATCAAGCCGGTCTGCAACCTTGTGGGCGCTTCCAAGCCCCAGTACGTTGCACACATCTTTCAGGACAAACCACGGTTCGCCATTGACCTCCATGGTTCGTACCTCGCTGCTCTGGTAGCGAAAAATTTGCAACTCATTCATTCTCATCACCTACCTGTGCGGCTTTCCCAGTCAACCGAGCCAGTGCCGCCCGTAGCTTCGCTTCTGCCTTGGGAGCGTCGCCGTCGCTGTTGAGCACGGTGCTGATGTACTTGGGGTTCATTCCAGCTGCTTCCGCAACCTCTTTGATCGTCAATCCGGCGTTGTGGATCTCCCCCACCAACTCGCCAGTCCATTTTGCAGGCATCAAATCTAACCTCCTTCATTAAAAATGTTGACTTTGGTTAGGTTTGATGATATGATGCAAGTGACCAAACCAGCAAAATCCATCAACCTAACCGCCGTCAAATTAACTGACCAAAATCAGTTTATACGCTTATGATACCTGACTGTGGTTAGGTTGTCAACCCGTTTTCCTGATTTTGGTTAGTTTCGGCATAATGCTCAAAATCAGGGGGCAAGACTTATGTTTTATGACAGATTTAAGCTGCTGTGTCAGCGCAAAAACATTTCCTGTACCAAAGCGGCCACGGAAATGGGTCTCAGCAACTCTACGCCGACCAAGTGGAAAAAAACAGCGGCAATTCCGGATAGTTCCACCATCTCCCGCATTGCCGATTATTTTGAAGTTCCCGTTGAATATGTGATGGGCGTCTCCGCTGATTCCCAGATCGACGAAGCCAACTTCCGCTTGGCGGAGTTGGAAAAGGCACAGAAAACCGCCACGGCGGAGGAAGCGGACGAAATCGCCGTGGAGATCGACGGCCTGCGGGAATCCCTTCATGACCTGACCTTTATTCAGACCATTGAGGCTGCGGCTGACCGTCAGGCCCAAAAAAATACCCGCCCCGCCAAAAGCGGGACGGGTAGCGGCTATGCGAAAGCCATCTATGATTTTGTCGATTCCTGCGAGGATAGCCAGTTGGCCGACCTTGCGCAGTACGTTGAGTTTTTAAAAAGCCGTCAGGGGAAGCCCACTACCTAACTTCCGGTTTCCAGCGGTGCGCCAAACACCCCGCATTGAATAGCTTCCCACAGCTTTTTCATGCTTTCATCCGACAGTCCTTTGATCTGGTGTTTCAATTCATCACGGAGACCCGCGTCGGTATGAAGGTCCGCTCCTGTTAATTCCATTTCTACACATACAAGTCCTTTCTCCCCACCTGTTCCGTTTTTCTTTCTTGCCCCCTGAAGCTGTGATGGAGAGCCGCCGCCCCAGCCACGAAAGCGGCGGCCCGTTAAGACCTGCTGCTTGGGGGTGCGGTAGGTCTGCTTTTATCGTACCATCAAAGCCTCAAGTTTGATAGTCTTAATACACACGATTTCGGTGTTGATACACACAATTCCGATTGCTATTTCGCACATTTTGTCAATTTTCAACAAGGAGGTACTCTATGTATGCTGTCATTGATTGACCAGTGCCGCGCGGTAAAAGAAGAAAAACACATCACAAACAAGGAAATCGCGGACGGCAGCGGAGTTCCTCTCAACACGGTGAACAATATGTTCCGTGCCACCACCCATTCCCCTACGTTGGAAACTCTCGGCCCCATCTGCGTTTTCCTCGGAATTTCCATTGACCAGTTTTTAGGGATGAAACCAACGGAAGATTCTCCGCCACCGGAAACCATAGAGGAAATCGTAAACCGGGAACTGGATGTCTACCGTCAGGAGATCAACGGCCTGAACGCCCAGAACGAACTTCTCCGGGAATTTGTGGAACGTCAGTCCCACGGCATCCGCAACCGGGACCGTCTTTTGCGATGGATGTTGGTCCTTTTGATCTTCGTCGTGGCTTACGCCGTTTATCTGGACCTGCACTGTCTGGAATTTGGGTTCTTCCACGGCTGATACACACGGGAGGTGTGCGCATGAAATGTAAAAACTGTAAGCGCGTCATTGACGATGATTCCATCTTCTGCAAGTGGTGCGGCGAACGCCAGATCAGGGAGCGCAAAAAAAAGGACGAGATCAAAGTCCCCTCCCCACGTCAGTTGAAGTCCGGCAAGTGGAACATCGAACTGCGGGCCGAAGGGCAGAGTATCACGGAGGATACCGCCGCTCTCTGCGAAGCCAAGGCCCGCGCCATTCGTGCTGGCTTTCTGGAAGCCAAAAAGGAATCAAAATGCAGTCTCACGCTTCTTCAGGCAATCGACAGTTATTTGGAAAAAAATCAATCTCTATCCCCGTCAACGATTCGTGGATATGAGTGTATCAAAAAGAATCGCTTCCCCGGAAAGATCAATGCCAAAATACAAGACCTTTCAAATTGGCAGTCGGAGATCGACGAGGCCAGTGAAACCGTGTCCCCTAAAACGGTGTATAATTCATGGGGCCTTGTTTGCACCGTGATGCGGGATAATCACATCGCTCCGCCGGAAGTCCGGCTCCCTCAACGCATAAAAAAAGACCTTCCCTGGCTGACCTACCAGCAGATCCTTGTTTTTGTGGACGCTGTGAGCGGCAGCCGGTTTGAAGCGGGCGCGCTGCTGGCCCTTCACAGCCTCCGCCGTTCTGAGATATTCGGCCTTTCCTGGGAAAATATAGACTTGAAGAAAAGGCGAATCACCGTTCAGGGCGCACGGGTCATGGATAAAAACGGAAACTTCGTGTACAAAAAGACCAACAAAAACGTTTCGTCTCAACGCACGATCCAAATTATGATCCCCGCCCTTTACGAGCTGCTTTCGCAGCGGAAAAGTGCCGGCCTTCCCATTCTGGATTGTACTGAAAATTCTTTGCGCGGCGGCATCAACCTGATCTGCAAAAAGAATGACCTTCCTGAGTGCGGTGTTCACGGTCTCCGCCGATCCTTCGCCTCCCTCGGTTTCCATCTTGGGCTTAGCGAATTGGAAGTGCAAGAAATCGGTGGATGGAGCGACCATAACACCGTTCATAAGATTTATCTTAAACTCGCCAGAGAGGACCGTCTCAACGCCGAAAACAAAATGGAGCGGTTTTACAAAAATCGAGGCGATGACACCGCTTCGGACGCAGAGCATACCCTCGAAAAAAAGCCTTGTGCGTCCGCCTGACTTTTCACCGCCCCCCTCATGTTTCCCACCGCCAAACCTTGCGTTTTACGAACGATTTTACGAACGCCGCAAAACGCACATTCATTTTCAACGGTTATAGCTATTTATTAGCGGGTTCGACTCCCGCCACTCGGACCAACCCCACAATCCTTGTGATTGTGGGGTTTTCCTTATATTCCAACGGGTTCAGACGTTTTTCAATGGTAAAAATATTTTCCATTACGCCAACAAAAATACTAAATGCAAGGCGTTTTATCTTCAATTTTACGAACGGTTTTACGAACAAAAAAACCCCGCTTCAAAAGCGAGGGTTTTTCGTTTGCATTATTTGGCTTGCACGTCATCTACATAGCACCAGCTTTGGGGTGGGCGACCGATAACCCGGCCATCACAGCCCATTTTGGTGTAATTGTAATAAGGGCAGGCACAGCAATCGGCATCAACTCTACATAGCGTCTTGAACTCGCCCAGATCGCGCGGCGTATCATAAATGCGCAGGTCGGAAATATGCCAGCCGTAGAGAAGTGGCGCTTTGGACCCATAAGCGTTGAGTTCTTCTTTTGAAACACACGACGCGGATATGGCTCTGATTTCGGTTTCAATATCGTCATTACCCCATTCGTTGAGTGAGAGGTAACAATAATCGAAATTTTCAGGTATTCCACGCTTACGAATTTCATAAATCCGGTCACAGGTGAACTCGCCAATGACCTTGCCGTTTCCTATGGCACCGCCCACCGGGATTGCCGCATCCACATCCATGCAGGCAATCAGGTTTGTGCCTGTCTGATTCTGCATAAACGCAAGGTGCTTATCCCTTGTGCAGTAGATATAGCACTTAAACGGCGTTTCCAGCTTCGGCTTGGTCTTGCGGACTTCGATAGTCTTTTCGCCGGAGGCAATCTTTTGACACCACTTCGGGCGGATGCTGATAAGTACGGCTTTACTCATTCTGTTTCCCCTCCATCGGATTGTCGTATACATTGCCAACTACAAGCGGACCTCTGCGTGGATCGCACATCCAATATCCGCTTGACGGGTTATATTTCACTAATTCCGGCTTGTTTGAGAGCCGCCGCGGATTTGTCGAAATCACGAAATCACCCTCGAAAATCTTCTTACCATTCGTGTCCTTTAGCCCGGTGTATTGTCCGACAGTCATAGGGTCTACATCCGCTCTCAAATGCTGGTTCGGAAGTCCCCAGTCGGTCATCCGGTCAAAAACGATGTAATGTTTGGTGTTGTCCGGGTGTGCGGCATAGTCCCCTTGAAAGCAATAGGTCGTATCCGAAAGAGCCATGTAGTAACCCTCGTACCATGTTCCGCTCTCGGGGTCTTTTCCCCGAAATAATATCTCACGCATTCCGCTTGCCCTCCAATGCACGATCCGCCTCCTTGCGGGTAAGAAACACAGTCTTGCCGATTTCATCAACCGGTACGCCGAAAATGGATTTATCAACAAACCCGGCTACAATATCCCATTCAATGAATGTACAAAACAATTCCACACGAATTGCCTTTACTCGGTATTCGCTTATGGTTTTTCGACTTGTAACCTCATACACCGTATCGCCCACCTTGCACGGCGGCACCACCAGCCGCCCGTCTCTGTCGGCTTTGACCAACTGGCGGAACCTGTCCAGTGCCTCACTGGCTTTTTGGTTTCCGATTAAATCCTGAAGAAACACCACATAAGATTGAAACGCTTCCGGCGTCATGCCCGTGTCCTCGTAGGCGGCGAGGCGGTTTGCCGCCTCACCGCTTCCGCAATGATAAGACCAACACCCGTATTCTTCGTTCCAATAAGTCAATCGATCCATCTGATTACCTCCAAACCATATCGCATTTGTGGACTGCGCAATCTGTCAAAATAGCCTTGAAATCCCGGAACATGGCGCAGTCTTTTCTTCCAGCGTAGCCGTAGTGAATTTCATCATCATAGTCTCCAATCACTTTTAGGATCTCCTTGCAAGCCCCATAGTGGATATTCCCCTCTATATCCGGTTGAAGCAAAAAATCCACTATTTTTACGGAAACCTTTTTCTCTCGGATCAGTTCTTCTGTCCTTTTGTCGAAGGCATCAAAATACTGCTTCCGTGCTTCTCCCATAAAGGGGGCTTTGTCAATGCCCTGATAGTGGTCCCAAAATACACCGCCGTACAACTCTGCGACCTTATCCCTCAGTCGCTTAAATCCAAAATAGTCAAGGTCGATGCTCCGCCCGGTTTTCCAGCATAAAACTGTCACTCCCATTTTTATCTCCCCATCTCCATTTTTTCCAAATATTCCTCGATCCTGCCCTGTTCCGCCATGACAACTTCTTTCCCGATCTTCTCAGCGTAGGCCCGCTCCAACCGCGCCCCGGAACTCTCACGCCAGTCCGGCAGCAGAACCACGCAGTCCGCACAGTCGATCATGGCAAAGCAGATGCGCATATAATCGCCCTGCTCCATGCCGGAGGGGAGATTCGCCGGGTTTAGGACACAATGTCCCATGGCAGTGAGGACCATCTCCGCCTTGGCGAACTTCTCCCGATAGTTCTTGTCGCCGGTGATCTTCCCGGCAATATACACACGCAGGTGCGCCCCGACCTGCATATCAAACGCCAGCTTCGCGGGCCGCTGCTTGCTTACAACTCTGATGTGCTCAATCATCCTTGCTCTCCTTTGCATCCCGCATACGCAGTTCATTGACTGCATCCACAAGCTCGTTGATTTTATCGCTCATTGCAAAAATTGACGCATACTCAGTAAGTGACGGATTGACTTGGAATGGTTCAATCTTACTCTTTTCTTTCTCTGTAAGGTCATAACGCCCAATGCAATTGAACTGTCGGTGCGCCTCGTTGGCTGTAAACTCATACGTCATGGTTTCCTCATTGCTGAATTTCACGGTAATTATGTACCCCGTCACAATATCTTGGTAGCACAAAAGATCACTCTTGATGACATACCCCCGGTTGCCATCCTTGGTCTCAGCGTAGTCTCCGATACGAAATTCGTACTTCATCCCAAATGCCCCTCTCCACTCAGCAGTAAAATTATTGTATAAATGCTTGCACAAATTGCGAACGTGCCAAAGGCCCCAAACATTGTAGCGTATAAGGCGCATAGCATCGTTAATTTAGGTTTGTACTCAAGTCCTTGTTGTTTAAGCAAGTCTTTCGCATAGAAAAAGATTTTACGGAAAAGGAAAAGAAAAACGATGCCAGACAGAATCACCATAAATTTTATTTGTCCTCCGTCTGTTTACAATATTGTTCGCAAAGATGGGCAAGTTCATCTCCTGAATAGTTTTGCCAATTTACATCAAGCTCGCACACCACGAATCTATCCTCTCTATCTTCACCAATACTGTTGTTGCCAGCTCTACATAATTGCTCAATCCGATTTCTTGTTTTCCATTGAGGTATATCAAGACCACAACAATAAACCATATTGCAAACCTTGCGAAACAAAACCAAAGATTTCATTTCTCTTTTCTCCTTTTTGCTCGATTTGGGCTTGGTTTACAACCATTAGGGTATGCCTTAAACAAATCATAGCAGTTCGTATCATACGATACTTTTTAATTCTAAAAAATCATCCAGCACATCACAAACCCGCACTGGAACGCCGCACCGGTCAGCAGCAGCATCAGGATCGCCAGCGCGCCCTTATCCCAGTCTTTACAGATGCCGTAACAGGCCCACCCGCAAAGGCAGAGCGGAATAAATAGCAGAATCGCCAGTTTAGCCATTTTTATTTCCCGCTCCCATCTCCGGCCGCGTCAGCGGACGGTACACCGTCTGAATATCATTCTTCCATGGCGTCAGCCATACGCACCACATCACGTCCATCAGCGGACTTCCCTTCTCTCCGGGCATCCGCTTTTTGAAAAAGAAATCCGGGCGCCACGTCAGTGGCAGAATGTAGCTGGGCGGGATCTTGTCAAACAGCTTCCGCCGGCACGTTGCGTTCCAATACTGCGACTTGAGCAGGAACGCGAAAGGCTTGCCCAGCTCCGCTGCTCTGCGGATAAACGCCTCCGCCAGCGAAAAAGGCGGGTTTGTGATGATCCAATCAGCCGCGTCAATGCTGGACTTCAAAAAGTCCGTCCCATCCAGAATGTCCGTAGCATAGACGGTCTCAAAGTAGGTCTGAAGCACACCGGCCATATCGCCCTCTCCCGTTGCCGGTTCCCACACGGACGTTGTGCGCGGAAGATTCAAAAAGCGCATAAGTGCCACCGTCACATCCGGCGGGGTGGGATAGAAGTCTGACTGACTCCGCCCATACGCACTGTTCCCGCCAGCTATTCTGCTTGCATTCAAGCTATCCATATTCAACCTCCCGTAAACAAACTGATCTGCGCCGTGTGTTCCGCAAAGCGCTTTTCCTGCGCCTGAAAATAGTGAGGGTCGATCTCACACCCCACAAAATCAAAGCCAAGATCATAGGCGGCTATGCGGCTGCTTCCGCTGCCTAAGTGGGTGTCCAGTATCTTGTCCCCCGGCTTTGCGTACTTCTGCAAAATCCATGTGTATAACGTCACCGGCTTCTGCGTCGGGTGGATGCGCTTCTCGTTCAGCGACTTATTCCCCTGCTGGACTGTCCCCTCTGCAATACTCTTCCCCTGGAACATCCCATTCCACATATAGCGGAATAGACGGACGCTTTCAAAGCAGTTCGTCGCCGCAATTTCGCAATCGCTGAAGCTGCTCTCCCCATTGCACTTGTCCCACACGATTCGCCCGTGAGAAAACACGAAATCAAAGTAGTTGCAGCCCCATACGATATAATGCTTTGACACTCTGTCCAATTCAGAAAAAAATTCTGCGTCAGGTATATCCCATTTGGGGGACACAGGGTAATCCCGTTTCACCCCAATGGGGCTGATCTTACAGCCATAATAGCCACGCCGCTCCGGGCCGCTGAAATATGGAGGGTCCACCACGGCCAGATCAAACGCCTTGTCGGCCAGCGTCCGCATATACTCCATGCAGTCCATGTTATAGGCTACGTTCAATCCTTTTTCCCTCCCTCAATCACGGTAAATGCCCCTCGGCGTTTGACCGCCGCACGAGCCTCCTTCTGCTTCACCTGTTCCAGATACTCTTTATACTTCGCCGGCAGGCGAAATTTTTCGCACGATTTTCGCCACTGGCTCCGCTTCGTATAGTCCCCATCGAACCACTTGCACTCATCACAGCAATAGCAGACGTCCTCCACGTCCTCGATCTCCCCCGGCGTGAAGTATGCGCTGAATAACTCGCAGTTATAGAGACAGTTGTTGCAGACACACCCATAGCAGCTCATTCCGCATTCCCCTGCTTTACGTCCCAAGGCCAATTTCTGTGATCTTCATTTCGATGACAGTCTCTGTTTTATCGAAAATCACATCTTCGCACGTTCCACCAAACCGCAAAAATCCATTTACCTCAACGAAGCCTTCCGGGTCCCACTTGATAGACTTGACAATACCAATCGTTTTAGGAGTACCGTCTGCCTGAAACTGAATGACCGGGACGTTCGTATCCCCCTTGCAGGAATTTTTAATGGCATCAATCGTATAAACAACACCGTTCAAATCCCGGAAGCGTGGGCCGTGGTCGCAACCATCTCTATCGTAATTCTCAGAAACAGGAAATCTCGCGTGAAATTCAACTGGTGTACATCTCATAAATCATTCCTCCTATCTTTAGCATAGCAACCCCCTCCAATAGGGTTTTTGCACACCCGCTTCACCTACCGCCTACCAGCACGTCACCTTCCGACCGCCTGCGCCCCGCCCGCGCCGCGCAACCCAAGTACGTATTCCCCACATAAGCGAAGCGTTTTTATAAAAATTTTTTTGGACCCCTTTTTGACTTTTTCGTTTTTTGACCCCGGTTTTCTAAACTACCCCCCCCTTAAAGGGGGAGGAAGGGCGACGGGGATGAGAACGTGGGAAAAAAAAGAACGTGAGTGGAGAGGGAAGAGTTGTGGAGAGATTCTGCGCCGATCCGGTGGCCAGGTCTGTAAACCACCCCCCACCCAGCCGGGGCCGTGGTCAGCTGGTCAGCCGGTGCCATTGGAGCGGAGGCGGGGCCGCTGGGCGGGCCTCGGAGGGGGTAAAAACCTGTTGCAAATGCCTGAACTGTTGCCATAATAAGCAATTATGGCAACAGTTACCGCCTTTTTTGGTGGTAAATGCAACAACAGCCCATGCCGCCCTTGTGCAACCTGACGAAAGACGGCGGGAGCCGGGGCCGCTGCCGGTTCTCTGGCCCTCGGTGCCGGTGGTGGTGGCCGTCCTCCGATGGTCGGAGGCTGGCCCGCTGACGGTTCCCGGTCTGGCATGGTCAGCGGTGGCCGTGGTGGCCGATCCGATGCAATCAGCCGGAACAGACCGCCGCGGGTGACTCCTCCACCCCTTCCCCTTTTTCCCCTTTCCGATGCTTCGACGGCTGCGGGAGTGCTCCGCGCTTTTCTTCATCCGGGTAAAGCGTCCGGGGGTTTCCGGGGGTACGTTTTAGGGTACTCTATTCAAGCGCGCCCGCAAGAAACGCGCCCGCGCGCATAGGGGTTAAAAATAGCCGCCTGGGGCGACGTAGGATGCAAGCGGCTGCGCGGCGTGGGTCTGTGGTGCGGTGCTGGGCTGTATCGCTCAGAGGGCACGAGAAAAGCCCGCCGGGGCGGTTCCCGGTGGGCTGGTGGTGGCGGGTGGTATTAGGTTAGAAACAGTTCGCCGTTGATCTCAAGGCTGACGGCCTCTTGTTTCATTTCGCGTTTGATCTTCCGACAAATAGCGACGATCTCGGCACCGTGGCGCTCGATGTCCTCCGCGGCGGCGTTGCTGTAAACGATGGTGACAGCCTCGCCCACGAGTCCGGCGGATTGGCTCACCCAGTAGCCGCGGGCCTCGGTGGCGGTGGCTCCGCCAAACATGGCGGACAGCTTCGCGGCGACTTCCTCCACCTGCTGCCGGTTGTCGGTGGGGTGGTCGGTGTCGCTGGTGCTTGGCACATAGATAGCAACGCGGGAGTCGAGGCGGACAACGCCGGGGATCGTATCGAAAAAGCTCTTTTTCATTTCGTGTTCCTCCTAAAATGTGTTCTTGGTGGTGGTCGGCGGGGCCGAAGGTCCGGCCCCGTGGCGGTTACTCTGCTACGATATAATCATTTCTCATGCAGCCGATCAAAGCACGGGCACTGCTGGCGACCCGCTCCGCTTCTTCGCGGCGGTGGGCGTCGCTCCGCTTCGTGCTGCTGGGCACCGCTGCCAGCAGCGCATCAATGGCGGTGCGGAGTTCGTCAAGATCCATGTTGTAGGCTTCTTTACTCGTCATTTTGTAATCCTTTCCGGGGCGGTGCCCCTCTGGCCTGTCGGCCTCCGTGGTGTTGTCCTGTTCTTTATGATCCCATTATATATGGGTAAACCCCATATTTCAATAGTCAATTCCCACAAAAGTAAACCCCATATTTTGTATAATATTTATGGGGTAAACCCCTTGCTTTTCTGCGCCCGCCTCGCCTATAATAATAGATGTCAAAAGGATAGCACCAAACCACCGGACCGGCGGCCGTCTCCGCCGGGGAAAGGATGTTAAAATGTCGAATTTAATGGAAAGGTACGAGGCCCAATATGGCCCCGTTGCAAGTGGCTACTTGTACACGCTGGGCGGTGATCCTGCCGCCATCGTGGCAGAGGTGGAGCGCAACCAGGCAGCGCCGGAGGCGGACCCGCTCGCGTTTCTGGCTCCGCTGATGCCCACCACCCCGGAACAGGACGCACACAACGCCATCATGCGCGAGATCCAGCGGCTCTATTTTCTGCCGATCTCCCGCGCTTCCGCTCTGGCCGTGTGTAACGTGCTCGGCGAGGCCGGCGAGCTGGTCCCCTTCCCCGGCCTGCCGGATTTCCGCTTTAATGCCTGGACTTTTAAAAACGCCTGGAACGATGCCCACCCGGACGAGGCACGGATCACGGTAAACGGTGCCGCCCTGCTGAGCGTTTGACCCCCCAGAACAGCGACCCGGCTACACCGGGAGAAAGGACGAAAAAATGAACGCATACAAATATAGCGATCTCCGCGCCGTTGCGCTGGCGGACCCTACCGCCGAAAACCTCGCCGCGCTGGGCGAATGGCTCCAGGAATACGGCGGCAGGGACTGGAACGGCGAAAGCTGGGACATCGAAAACGGGCGCCGCCTGCGGCCCGTCTACGGCGATGAGCCGGACGAGTTCGACTGCTTCCCCCTGTTGGGCTACGAGATTATTTAACCCACGCAGAACAGCGGCCCGGGGTGATCCTGGGCCGCTGAACAGAAAAACGGAGGTTTTCGAAATGGCAAGAGTCAAGATCACTTTAAAATGCGAGCACTGCGGGAAAGAGTTTGAACACGTCCACACCTGCCGCAATTCCACCGAGGCGGGATCTTATGAAGTCTGGGCGCGGGAAAACCTCACCACCTGCCCCGCCTGCTACGCAGAACAGAAGAACGCGAAACGAGGCGCGGAGCTTTCCGACTACATTTCCAGCTTTAGCGATCGGCACCCGCTGCCGGAAATAACCGGCGTTTCAGAAAAGCAAATTGCTTATGCTTCCAGCCTGCGGGAAAAATTCATCTGCGATGGAATGTTGAAAATCCGGCTTGATATAAACCGCTTTTTTGAAATTGCGGGCAAGCTCAAGCCGGAAAACTGCGACGAGGCCGCGCGGGATCTCATGCACAAGGCCGCAGCCGATGCCGGGAAGCCCTTTGAAATCTGGTTTACAGCTTACCGGGCGGACCGTCTCCGGCGCTATTTCGGCCTGATCTATGCCACTGACGCGGCCAAAATCGAAACCATTTTTACAGAGAACAGCGCATCTAAAATTATTGATGCGCTGAGATAGGACAGGAGGAAAAACACATGATTGCCCATCTTTACAAGATCCCTTCCACCTTCCGCAACGTTCCCGACGCGGTGCAGGTTCGCGCGGTTCCCTTTGAAAATTTCCCCGGCACCTGGCTGCATGCAACGCTTAATTTGCCCGACGGTCTCCGCGTGACCGACTCAAAATACGGAGAAGGGGCATTTATTACGGAGTCCGGCGAGGTCATCAGCGAGGCATACGCCGACCCCGAACAGATCACCGGAAACGACCTGAAGGGCCGCGTTACCGTGCGGGACTCCGCCGGGAATTTCCTTGTTGATACCGTTGTCACCTGGCAATAAGTCATGAAAGCGAGGTAAAACCATGCCCAGACCCAAAACCAGCACCACCAGAACAGACGCCCAAAGACGGGCGGAAAACAAGTATAAAAACAAAGCGCAAATTGTGCTTGCCTGCCGGATGGACCGCCAGACGGGAGAACGTTACAAGGCACTTTGCGCCGAACAGGGCACCACGCCCAACGCCGAAATCAAAGCCTTTATTTTGTCCCAGCTGGGCGAACAGTAAGAAGGAGACCGCGCACGTGAAAGAAGAATATTACATCCCAAACACAAGCGGCGAAAAAATTTCTTTTGACGGAAAAGAATACATTTTTGCGGAAGATTTGCACGATGAAATTTCCCCGCCACAAAACCCGGATGACCCGGCGGACCGTGCGCAAATTTCCTACCGTGCGCAAGTAATTGACCCGGCCGCGCCGGAACGTCTGCTTGAGCTTTATTATGCCCCTATCTTAGTATGTGATGATCCACTATTCGATTACAAAACCGCCGAGATCATCGGAATTATCGAAACGGAAACCAACTAACCCCAAAACGCAGAACAGCGACCCGGAAAAACTCCGGGCCGCTGCTTTTTTATTCTGTTTCTGTGGCTGCTTCCGTTTTTTCGCTGCCACGATCCCGCTGGATCTGTTCCAGCGCTGCCCGGTTGAAAAATGCGTTTACACTTTCCCCCATGGCGGCCGCGTGGGCCTTGATCGTATCTTTTGCGCCTTTGGGCAGTGCAATAGAAAGCCGGTCCAGGTTTTCCGCGTCCCATTTTCTATTGCCAAGTTTGCGCGCTTCCGTGTATTTTTGCGGTGCCGTAGCTATCACCCCCTATTTACTATCATAATATCACTTGTCAAGTGCTTTTAACAAGTGAATAAAACATACAAAAGTTCACTTAATAAGTTGTGACTTTTGCCGATTGAATTTCACTTATTAAGTGCTATAATATACTTAACAAGTGAAGCATACAACACACCGACAGGAGGCCGCAATCATGAGTTTTCACCTTTTCATCCTCGTTCTGGGCGCTGGCACCTTTGCCCGCCTGATGTTCCGCGTGGTGGATCTCATCGAGGCCCGCCGCTAAATCAAAATCAAGGAGGATCACAAAATGACCACTTATAAAACCCGCAAAGCCGCCGCCCGTGATGCGGCGATCATGGCCCAGCAGGAAGCCGCCGAACAGGTGCAAAGCTGGGAAGAAGTCGCAGAGACCGCCGACCGTCTGGAACGGCTGGCCCGCCGTTTCGGTCTCCTGCGGGAGTTCCGGGAAAACGGCCTTATCTGAACAAAGAAGGAGGACCCCACCATGAAAATTGAAATCCGTTCCCTTTTTTCCGGCTGGCAGACCGTAGACCGGGAAACCGCCGCGCGTTTCGTTTCTCACCTGCTCCGCAATATGTCCGCCATTCCGACGGCCCAGCGTCCCGCCTATATCGAGGCGCACCGGCTCCGGGGCTGCACCGTCTCCGACCTGCTCCACCAGAACAGCGCCACCAACTGAAAGGAGGCCTACAAAATGTCATGGCTTTACATCCCCGCCGAGACCGGCGAACGCCTCGAAACCATTTGCAACCAGCATTACAACCCCGGCCGCGGCGCGTGTGCCTGCCCGCTCTGGGCCGCCTGCAACTACTCCAACGATCTTTCAAAGTCCAGCGCAGAGAACACCCGAATTTTTGAGCAGGGCATGGCCGCCGCGCTGGCCGCCCTCGATAACGAAAACAGGAGGTAACCAACATGGCATCCATCGAACGCAAGATTAACGGCACCTTTGCCCCCGTCCCCGGCGGCTACGCCCGCCAAATCGACCCGCAGACAACGCTTTTCGTCCCGGACTTCTCCGCCAGCCGCTACGACCCCGAAACCGGCGAGCTGTTCGGCTACGCCCCGGACTACGCCGCATTAGAGGCAGAAAAGGCCCCCGCCGTGCAGGCCGACAAGCCCGGCGAATACGTCTACTGCTACGAAATGCAGCAGGCCCCCACCGGCTGCGACTTCGCCGCCGATCTTTCCTACTACGGCAAGCATTATTTTCTCCGCCCTCTCCGCGACGGTCTCCCTCAGCTCCACGGGCGCGGCATCAGCTACGACGAGCAGCGCAACACCTACACCGTCACCACCCGCGCCTATGACAAGCTGAAAGAGCAATACCGCATCCGTTACGAAACCTGTCTTGACTGACCACAAAACCGGACACCTTGGAGCCGCCGCACCGGTCAAAGCGACGGCACCCCAGAAAGCCAAAATCTACACATTCAAAACACAATTTCAGGAGGTTTTACCATGAACGACAAGAACAACCGCCCCATGAAAACCGGCGACGTGGTGGAGATTACCGGCGCATATTTCAAGAATGACAACGGCCTTTACTTCGTCGAGCACACCCCCGGCGATCCGAATTGGAGCGGCCGGGATCACTGCCTCCGGCGCATCAAGCGCAACGGCGAACTCAGCACCGCAAAAGATAATATTTGTTTCTGGCCCATTTCCGCCTTTGTGAACAGCCGGGACAAGCGGGCCGCCGCCAACGAGTGGAACCGGGAGCACGCGGAAATCGAAATCAAGACCTTCCCCCACACGGAACACATTGCCGCCTATTTTGCAAGCGAGGCGGACAGCCTGGACGCAACGATCAAGCGCTATACATGGGACTTTGGCGAGGACTGCCAGACCGTCAAGGACACGAAAGAAACGCAAGCCTTTTACCGCTCCGTTGCTGACGGTCTCCGGGCTGAACAGCCCACCGCCGCCACCGCACAGACCAGCGCAGCAGCCACCGAACAGCCCGAACAGCAGACCCCCGCCACCGGCACAGGCGCAGAAGCGCCCGCAGAACAGCCGGAGGCCACCACCGCAGAACAGGCAGAACAGCCCACCCCGGAAAATCGGCCTGAAACGGTCCCGCCTTATGGTTCCATCGACGAGGAAACCGCCCGCAACGCCCATTACTGCGTCCACATGAGCGACTACAAACCCGGCAGCGCCACGGCCAGTTATCGAAATTCCGTGGACAAAGCCGCCCAGCTGGTAGAACAGCAGAAGGCCCGCGTCAGCGCTTTTTACCATGACAAGCTGGACGCCCTGCTGAACAGCTACGCCCGCCGCCTTGCCCAGTGGACGAACGATTATAACCGCAACCAAGCCAGCTATCCCAGCCAGTTTATCGCCGGGGCGGGCAACTACAACATGAAAAAGCACAACCGCCAAATGGTGCGGGAGGACTCCCTGTGGGAGGAATACCGGCAGATTGAGGCAATTCTGGACAAGATCCGCAGCGTCGGCACCGGCCCGGTAGACCTTGCCGACCCCCACGCCCGCGAAATGCTCACCGAGCGCCTGAACAGCCAACGCCAGATGTTGGAGGACGCCAAAACCGCCAATGCCTATTACCGTAAGCACAAAACGCTGGAAGGCTGCCCCGGTCTCAGCGAGAAAAACCGCGCATGGCTGACCCGCCCCGGTGTGTTCGCCTCCGGTGACGGCTCCCCCATTTCCCAGTACGGCTCCCCCTTCCCCGCTTACGAACTGGACAGCATCCGGGGCAAGATCGAGCGGACAGAACAGCGCCTTGCGGAGCTTGACCGCAGAGAACAGCAGGCCACCGAGCCTCAGACCGACACCGCCTTTGACGGCGGTCAGATCGTCCGCAATATCGACCTGAACAGACTGCAGATCCTCTTTGACACCATCCCAGACGCCGACACCCGCGCCGCCCTGAAGCAAAACGGCTTCCGCTGGTCTCCCAAAAATCAGGCATGGCAGCGCCAGCTTACCGACAACGCCGAACGCGCCGCCCGTCAGGTCCTCCGCCTTGCCTGAACAGCGGCAAAAACCCCATTGGCACACCCTGCTACAATGAAATTAAGAACTGAACAGCCCAGCCCCGGAGGTCACGAGGGCATGAAAGGACAACGCCATGTTTATGGTTTACTTCAAAGGCCCCAGAGACAAACAGCATAAGCCCATGAGCCTGAACACCGGCGAGCTGTTTAATCGCCTCGTTTATGCGCCCGTCTACAATGACGATCTTCTCCCCGCCGTGAAGTCATGGATTGACCTGAACAAAAAGAACGCCCCGGATTGTTCAATCCAGTGCCGCGTCCCCGGCACCTCGAAGATCCTATACGCCTGAACAGCCGCACAGAAAGGAGCGCAACCATGAAAACCGCCGGATATTGGGAGTGCAGAAACGAGATCATCGCCGCGCGGCTCCCCACCCCGCACAAGTACGAACCGTTTACCGAACTTTTCGACGTGGACAAGCTCGACGCCATCCGCAATAAATACGGCGTTGACCTTTACCGCGAGTGCTACGCAGACGAAGCCCGCGAGGTCATCATGGCCGCCGCAAGAAATGCGCAGAAGGAAGCCCGTGAAAAAATGACTTATTCTGAAAAAATCGCCGAAGTCAAGAAGGCCGCAGTCAACTGCCAAATAACCGGAGGCTTGCTTGACCGTGGATATTGGTATGGCGAAAATCCGTATGCCGATCATCTGATTGAGTGTGCGCTGCTGTGCGACCTTTTCCCCGAAACAGTCGCTGGCCCTGAAAGCTTTTGCAATTTCCGCAGATCCGATTATGCCATTCTCAGACTGAGCAAAAAAATCCAACGTGAAATAGGAGGCACATACCCATGCTGAACACTGAACAGACCCTCACCCGCGTTTTGCAGATCGTCTACGCGCTGGACGAGGACGAAGCCGCCATTTATAACGCCGTCAGCAAAAAACCCTATGAATGGGAAAAAGCCGTCGGTCCCATCCCCCAGCTGTATTTCTTAGAACAGGATCTCCGCCGCACGTTGGTGGAGGAAGCCGCCACAAAGTCTGGGCGCCGCTCCGCCTTTTTCGCCGCCCGCCGCATCTGCGACGCAGCCGTGGCTAAGAACAGCACCCGCCCCGCTTCACAGGGCTTCTGGATTGACGAGGAAGGCAAGCAGTGCGTCTGCGACGGCTTTCGCGGCTTCCGCCTGAACAGCCCTATGGAGCTGACCGCCGCGCCGGAACTCAGCGCCGACGGTTCCCGGTTCAACCTGGCGCAGATCATAGCCCCCACCCGCAAGAACACTCTGCGTCTCACGCTCCCCTCCGTGACGGAGGTTCGGGCGAAAATCAAGACGGACCGTGCGGAATGGGCTGCCAAGCGCCACCGCAAGGGCGAAACTTTCTCCCCTTATTACGATTTCGGCCCCGGTCTCCCCAGAGTCAACCCAAACTATCTGATCGACTTCCTTCAGCTTTTCCCCGACGGCGAGGCGTTCGCCTCTGAACAGAAGCCCTATATCACCCCCATCTATTTCCGGTCCGCAGACGGCGAGGGCATCCTCTGCCCCTGCCGCAAGGCCGACGAAGCCGCCGCCTGAACAGCGGCGCAGGAAAGGACATTTTTATGATCGCATATCTGGAAACGCAAAATCGCTACGGCGAGAAAGAACTCTGTGCGCTTGCCGATGGCGTTGAAATCGCCAGAATCACGAAAACCGAAAACATGGGGAAGCCGCAATATTGCGTCGGTATTACATGGGAGCGTGAGCGCTCGGAGTTTTTAGGGCGCGCCGCCACCATTGCCGGAGCCAAAAAACTGATCCGGCAGTGGGGTGAACAGCACCTTACTGAGGTTTCCCAGAGGACCACCGGGCAGGATGTGAAGCGTCTCCCTCAGTTTTCCGACACCGGTTTTTATCCCACGCCCTCCAAGCTGGCTGGGCGGATGCTGGCAGGCGTCCACTGGAAGGATGTTACCGCGATTTTGGAGCCGTCAGCCGGAAAGGGTGATTTGGCGGATGCCGCCCGGAAATTCGTCGAGGATTACCACAATGACCGGAAAGTCTGCGTAGACAAGCGGAAACCGTATATCGACTGCGTAGAGATCGACCCTGATCTTGCCTTTATCTTGAGGGGCAAAGGCTATCCTGTGGTCTCCGATGATTTCCTGACTTTCCATACATTCAAGCAGTATGACCTGATCCTCATGAACCCGCCCTTTGAGAACGGAGATGAACACTTGCTCAAAGCGTTGTCGCTTATGGAGCGCGGCGGCCAGATTGTTTGTCTGTTGAATGCGGAAACCATCCGAAACCCCTACACCAACCGCCGAAAGGTCCTGCGTCAGAAGCTCTCAGAGTACAATGCAAAAATCGAATTTATCGAAAATGCGTTTGCCCACGCCCAGCGGAAAACCAATGTGGAAATCGCCATGATCTTCGTTGACATTCCCTACCCACAGCCGGAGTCCGATATTTTTGAGCATTTAAAGCGTTCTCGTGAAGAAACATACACCGCTGCGGATGGCCCAACCGCCTTGGCGTCTGCCGACTGGCTGCAAAACATGATCGACGGGTTCCAGTTTGAGGCAGAACTGGGAAATAAGCTGATCCGGGAATATCAAGGTCTCCGTCCCTATCTGATGAACGGCAGCACCACCTATGAAAAGCCACTTCTGGAACTTACTTGTTCTGAAAAGGGGCGCGGAAATGACGCTGGACTTCCTAACGTTTATCTCCGGGCACTTCGCGGCAAGTATTGGCGTACTCTGCTGTCCCGCCCGGAACTCACTGGCAAAATGACCTCCGCCATGCAGCAGGACTATCAGGAAAAAATCGAAACCCTCTCCGCCTATGACTTTAGCCGGTACAATATCGAAACCGTCATGCGCGAGATCGCCTACCAGCTTACACGAGGCGTGGAAGAATCCATTCTGAATCTCTTTGAGACCTTCACGGCGAAACACGCCTGGTATCCTGAGTGCGCCAACAACATCCATTATTACAATGGCTGGGCCACCAACAAGGCCCACAAAATCGGCATGAAGGTGATCGTCCCGGCTTCCGGCTGCTATGCCGACTCATGGCGCGACGAAAAGCTGGACACATACCGGGTCAATTCCATGATCTCCGACTTGGAGCGCGCTATGAACTATCTGGACCGTGGCGAAACTTACTGCCATATCCCGGTAGACGGGGCTGTTCGCCGCGCAAATGGAGTCAACAGCAATAAGGCGTCCTTCACTTATTTTGACTGCGTTTTCTATAAGAAAGGAACCTGCCATATCAAGTTCAAGCCTAACGCAGTTCGTATCATTGACCGCCTGAATATCTTTGCCGGTCAGCACAAAAACTGGCTTCCCCCTGTCTATGGAAAGAAGCATTATCAGGACATGACACCGGAGGAACAGGCAGTGATCGACGAGTTCCAGGGCGAAGCAGCTTACGAGTCCGTATTGTCTGATCCGTCTATGCTGATCTCCGCCGGGGACATTGCCCTCGCCGCCCTTCCGTCCTCCAATCCATGAAAGGAGCCGTCCCATGAATGATAAAGCTATGAAGAAGTACAACGCATTGATTGAAGATCTTGTTTCTCTTGCCAAAGAGTCGCATGATTCCCGAGAGTCTATCGTATGCACGGAGGCGTCAGGATGGCTCAGGCATCTCTTCGACAAAAGCGAACGGCTTTCGATGGAGCTGAAGCACACGGAAGAAGTCGCCGCAAGCGCCAAGTCTGAAAAGTTCAGTCTGCAATCTTTTATCCTTGCAAACCTCGTTCAACCGAATCAGCAGGTGATCCTGTATGAATATACAAGTGTCCAGACTATGTGCCAATCTTGGCTCGGCAAGTTTTGTGGAATCCCAGATTCTTATGTCCACCGCACTGTAGATAAAGTTTTTGTCCCAGCCTACCCGGATATGTTGCCTTTCAACTCCACTCTTTACATTCTTTTGGCCCCGGAAACCTAAAGCCCTCGTTCCAATAACACTTGATTTTACAGGAGGATGAATCGGAAATGCAAAAAATTGTTTTGAACGGCATGACCTTTGACGGCGCATCCGTCCTTCGGGCCGTGGAGCAGGTGGACCTGTTACCCTGTGGTGGTGAAGGTATGACCTGGAATCCGTGGCAGATTGCAACCCCGGAGGAATATGCCATGCGCCTTCAAAAGATTAATTCGGCTCACTGGGATGCGCTGGATGTTGGCGAGATCCAGCCGGGTCCTTGTCTCTCTGCGCGGGAGATCGTCAGAGGCGGATGGAAGTTTTTATATCAGGTCGATGGACGTGGAGACTGGCAGTCTCAGTGCTTTACCGTGGAATCCTAAAGCCCCTATCCCCAACAACATTTGATTTTTACAGGAGGATGAATCCCAGTGAAGTATAAATACTTGATTGAAACCTATTCCGAGTTTGACCGTCTGACGGTGCGTTCCGACGGGCCGAACATGAACGCCATTTATGACAAGCTGCTGCGGATTACCACAAAACTCACGGAAAGCTGCGCAGGTGACATTCTCAGCCTGTTTCCGGCTGTTCAAAAAGCGCTGGATAACGGCGTTCCGTTCGATGCGGCGATCATGTTTTTGGAAGGCGGTGTTCAGTGGAAAGAAATCGACGCGGACGATACGATTACAATGGATTTCCACACCCGCTATTTGCAGGTCTGGTGTCTGAATGTCCCAGGCGGATTTGATGCCGGGGCCGAAGCCAGTCTGGAACGCGTTGTCCTTGTGTATCGAGACCAGCAAAGCACAGAAACGGTCGGTTGTCCATATATCTAAATATGGAATCTTAAAATGTCAAAAACCCCCTTGGAGGGGTATCGTATAATAAAATCAAGGGCGAGATAGACGCCGCCCTTGCTTTCCATCTTTATATCTTCCCTCACGCACGGCGGCTGCCGGCCTACCAAACGGCAGCCACCAAAATCCAAACAGCATGGGCGAAAATCGTGCGGACACGGCGCAGACTCACACCCTGCGCGAACAGGGTTTTTGGCTTGTCCTCTGTTCTCCCGGTTCAACTCCGGTTTCGCTCACCAGCGGCGCGGATGCCGCACGTAGTTATCTCCTACCTTCCAAGCGTGGCCCGTAAGTACACGCTCGCCGTTCTCGGAGCGGTGCCCCGGTGTGATTCCAGCAGGGCAGCAACGCGGATATAGTTCATCGGCAGAACGGCGGCTTCCCAAGCCGCGAAGGTGGGTTCGATTCCCATTATCCGCTCCAAGGGCGCACGAAGCGCCCTGCATGGATCGCAAAGCCTCCTGAATGTGTATGACAGCCCGGAAAGACGGGCCGCCACATCACCCGCCATGGCGCAAACAAGGCGGGATCACGCAGACGTCCAACCGGTACTTCTGTCCTTTCCACCGGGAGCCGGGGGCCTCTCCGGCCGTCTGCACCATGCCCTCCCACATAAGAGGTAGTTACTCTATAAACCGTAGTGGGCATGAAACCTCCATATCTGGCAGTGGAGTCGGCGGGTTGATACAGCCGCTATCGGGACGGTATTCTCGGAGAATCTGAGCGACATGACCGCCGGGAAAGTCCGGCATCTATATGCAGACGTCCAAGCCGCGGCCGATCACGCGGGGAGTTGGGGACATCTCCAACCGTCTGCACCATGGCAGGGAACGTTTTCGGGTGATGCGTCTCTGCCACTGCTCCATAAATATATAAGCTGCGGCCCGCAAAAGCAGCTCGCCTCCGGCAACTGGTCCTTGCCCTTGACGCCCCGGTGCAATTCCGGTTGGGCATAGGACCCCTCGCACCTCTCAACGATGTGTCCAAAGCGGGACATTTGCAGACGTAGCTCAGTAGGCAGAGCACCGCGCCAGGAGGTATGCGCTGGTTCAAGTCCAGCCGTCTGCACCACATCCAGCGCCGTGAGAAGTACACTCACAAACGGGTTGCCCGGAGATGGGCGCAGCAGGGCAACAGAAACGTGTACCTATGGGGGCCAACCGCAGGCAGCCGACACGCAGCGGTGACAGTCTGGAAAGACAGACAAACATAGGGGTGTAGCCAAGCGGTAAGGCAAGGGACTTTGACTCCCTCACGCGCTGGTCCGAATCCAGCCATCCCTGCCATTGAAATTTTAGGAAAGGAGGATGTCCCATGAACAAGACTGAATTGATCGCCGCCGTTGCGGAGCGCACCGGCCACACCAAGCATGACACCGCTCTGCTGGCCGACGCTCTGTTCACCGTCATTGAGGAATCCCTGCTCAACGGCAGCGAGGTCAAAGTCCCCGGCTTCGGCAAGTTCGCCGTGAAGCACCGGGAAGCACGGGTGGGGAAAGACCCCCGCACTGGCGAGGAAAAGGAATTTCCCGCCAAAACGGTTGCGGTGTTCCGCCCCGCAAAGCCCCTGAAGGACGCCCTGAACGGCTGATACCCCCATTGCGTAAATCGCCCACAGAAGCCCTGTAAGCGCCCCTTGAGTTTCGTGGGGCAGTTTTAGCCCCTCGCCTCTCTCTTATCTCTCAGGCCGCTTGTGGGGTCGTCAGCGCAAGAATTTTAATCAAGACCATACTCATACCGAAAAAGGGGGAACGGTTTCCGTTTTGGAAAAGGTTCCTCCCTTTTTTATCTCGACATTCCATGCAAAAGCGCCTATAATTTCCCCATAAAAGGAATTACACACCTGAAGGAGATTTTTACGATGAAGATCATGAACCCCACCGCCATGAACCGATACAACGCCCTGCGGGAGGCCGCCGGTAAGATCGACCGGCTGGTTCCCCAAGTCCGCTTGCTGGACCAGCCGCCTCATGAGAACCGGGAGAACGCCTCCGTTGCGCTGGAATTTCCCACTCCCCTTGTGGTCCTTAATTCCACCATCCGGCAGGCGCTGTCCTTCCTATTCTGCCAGTGCGACACCGTGCAGACGGACAAGACCGACCGGGGCATCTGCTTTACCTTTACCGTCTCTAAAATCTGGATCACGGAGGAAACCACATGAACTTGAAAACCAATGTCACCCGCCGGGACTTCGCCTTCAGCGTCACCGCCGAGACCAAGGCGGGAGAGCTGCGGATGTTCGATCATACCGTTGACGCCGAAAGCGAGGAAGCCGCCCGATTGCTCCTGATCTCCTATCTGGAAAGCCGGGGAATGGAGCTGGTAGACGCCCGCCTCACCGGCGCGGAATAACGAGGTGCACGGAATGAGTAATCAAAACGCCGACATGAAAGCACTGGCCGATAACTTCTGGAATAACTACTTTCGACCCAAAGTGGCGGATGCTACCCGCTCCTGCCTCCGTCTGGAAAAAGCCACCGTAAAAACCGCCCCCAGCGGCGGCACCGTGGCCGTCCAGTTTCCCTTCGACGATGCCGTGTTAAATTTGCCCTACGCCTCGTCCCTCTCCGGTCTCACTGCCGGACAGTCCGTCTGGGTGGGCATCCCCTACTCCGACCTCTCCAACGGCGTTGTGATGTTCGACGCCACCTTTCAGAACCTTTAAACGGAGGAACCGATGAAAAACAGATTAACGGTCAGACACGGGATGCTGTCCGATCTGAAAATGTATCTGGTGCAAAGCGGTTGGAAACTCGAAGATCCTGTTGGCGAATATGAGGTTCTGCGCGCGAGGAACCCAAACTATCAACGCCCGCTACTGGTTCACAACCGCTCCGAGCGAGGGATCGGATACAGCATCGACGAGCGCGATATGAAGATTTACAGCGGATGGATGCGGAACCGCCGCAAGCGGGGACTCTCTCCTGACTTCCCGACAGAGGAAGAAAATGCGGCATACTGGCACTGAGAGGGCCTATAAGCAAACAGTTAGCAAACACTTTGCAAAATCTAAGCAAGATTTAAGCAAGTTGTAAGCAAGTTAAAAAGCAAAGCCGCCCGTGGTGGGCGGCTTTTTCACAGACGCTTGACTTCTCCTGCAAAATGCGATATGGTCAAACTATTAGGAATTTGGGAGGTTTTTGATATGGCACTGATAAAATGCACCGAATGTGGCAACATGGTCAGCGACAAGGCGGACCGCTGCCCTCATTGCGGCTGCCCCGTATCTGTCATTCTCAGCGAAACCGCAAAAGCACCGGAAAACCCGCCCGTGCAGGAACCGGCGCAGCGCCCGGTCCCAGACCCGAAAGTATCGGCCCCCGCAGTGGACCCGGAGCCGCAAGCAGCGCATGATAAAAAGGTTCAGCAAGGGTTTATTTTTGCAATGTGCCTGGTTGTTCTCTGCATCATTGGCGTAATGGTGACTTCCGCAAATCAACCGGTCCCCGCAAAAAGCCCCACCACCCCAACCACGCAGACCAGCGGACATTCCTCAAAACACACCCCGTCCTCGTCCTCATCCTCGTCCTCCGGCAGTTCCTCAACTATAAATACCGCCCGCCATTCCGATGAGGACGCATTTTACTGCGCGACGCTGATCGTAGAGGACTATCTGAAAGCGCCGTCCACCGCAAAATTCTGCAAGCTATCGGATGCCACCGTGACCCATTTGGGAAACGGTGAGTATATGGTCACAGGCTGGGTGGATGCGGAAAACTCCTATGGAGCCATGATCCGCAGTGATTTTGTTGTCACCTATACCGCCACCGAAAAAGGCTTTAAAAACGGGAACGCCATTATCGGATAACGATTGAAAAAAACCGCCCTTCCGGGCGGCCTTTTCTTTGCCGCTGCCCTTGACTTTTGCCAGACAAAATGCTATGATACTTGTGCCAGACAAAATAGGAGGTGATCATCCCCATGTCTGCCGCAAAACTGGGCCGTCCCACAGACAACCCCCGCCCTCACAAAATCAGCATCCGCATCAATGACCGCAGCCAGCAGATTTTAGATACCTACTGCCGGGAGCAGAACGTCACGAAAACGGAAGCCATTGAGCGCGGGATCACCCTGCTGGCGACCGCCAAACCGATATAAAAATTCCCCATGCTGCTCTATCTTGCCGGACGGACAGCATGAGGAAAACGGCAAATATCCGCAGGGACTCGCCAAATTCATTATGGCGCGGGCCTTGTGAAAAGTCAAGTATTCTGTCAAAAAGCCCCTTGTCTGCGGCTGGTACAATAAAGATAGAATACAGGAAAGATCAAGGAGGAATCCCAAATGCTCAAGAGTTACTATTTTGACGCGGCGGCCCACGAACCGCCCTCCCCTGCCGCAGTCAAGGCGTTCACCCGCGCCCTGCCCCTCGGCAACCCCAGCGCCCTTCACGCCTGCGGCGTTGCCGCAAAGATTGCCTTAGAGGAAGCTCGCGCCTCCATCGCCCAGGACCTGAACTGTCTCCCGGAGGAAGTCTACTTCACCAGCGGAGCAACGGAAGCCTGCAACTGGATGATGGAAAGTCTGAGCGCCTACACTGGCAAGCTGAACTTCCCACGCAGTTACGAGCACCACGCCGTTCTGGAATATCCCCCCGTGGATCATCCTAACCGCACGGACCGCCCCGGCCTCACCCACATGATGGCCAACAATGAAACCGGCGAGATTTTCGACATTCACTCCATTCGGCGTAACGCCCACAACGCTTTGTTTGCCTGTGACGCGACGGCGGCTGTGGGCCAGATCCCCGTGGACTTCAAGGCCCTTGGCGTGGACTATCTGGCCTTTGGCGCCCATAAGTTCGGCGGCATCTCCGGCATCGGCTGTCTGATCGTCAAGAAAGACACGCCCCTGATTTCCATGATCCGTGGCGGAGGTCAGGAATGGGGCAAGCGCGGCGGCACCGAAAGCGTGGCCCTCGCCTGCGCCATGGCAGCGGCCCTCCATGACCGCATGGGCAATATGCTCTCCGACATGAAGCGGATCGCCCGTTGCCGGGACCTGCTCATTACCAATCTGTTTAGGTTCGTCCCGGATACCCATGTCAACGGCCCCTATACCCCCGGTGACGTGCTCCTCCGGCTCCCCGGCAACGCCAACCTCTCCTTCCTTGGCGTGGAATCTCAGGCCCTTGTCATGGCCCTGTCTGCGGAGGGTGTGTACGCTTCCTCCGGCTCCGCCTGCACCAGCGGGGAGGCTGACGGCAGCTATGTCCTCCGGGCCATGGGCTACCCCGCCAACCGCGCCCGCTCCGCCGTCCGTTTCACCCTCCCTTATACCGTTACCGAGGATGATATTCTGGGCGCCGTTCCTCTGATTGTCAGCGCCGTGGAAAAGCTCCGCCGCCTGAACCCCACCCCCTGATACCCGCCTGTTTAACTGGAAAGGACTGATTTTATGGGAAGAACCTCTGCGCAGGAGCGCCGGGTCATGTCGGCCTTAGATAGCTGGCTCCGCAACGTGCAGGCCAGCGGTGCGGCGGAACGCACCGTCACCGCCTACGCCGCCGTCACAAACAGCTTCTATTCCTTCCTCGTGGAAAGCGGCCTTTCCACCGAGGAGCCCACCTTCACCACCATGCAAGCCTACCGGGATCATCTCTTTGACCGGGGCCTCTCCCCTGTCTCCGTCCGGTATCATCTGGTGGTCCTCCGCTCCTTCTTCACCTATGCCAGCTCCCCGGAACTGGGCGAGGATCGCTTTTATGAGCAAAACCCTGTTTCCCTTTACCTGATGCCCTCCCTCCGCAAATTGGGAAAGCGTCCCTATGACGTGCTTCTCACCGATGAGCAGGTCTGCAAGCTATGGAGGGATTCTCCCGTCCGCACCACCCACCCGGAGAACTGGCCCCGGAATTACGCCATCGTGATCCTGCTGCTGACCACCGAACTGCGCAACGCCGAACTGCGTGCCTTGACCCCGGCGGACATCGACTTGGAGGACGCCGCCCTCCGCGTGGAACACGGCAAGGGCGATAAATTCCGGGTGGTGGACCTGCCCGACATTGCCGTGATTGCCCTCCGCCATTACCTTGCCAGCGGCATCCGCCCGGACGATCTCCCGGATACCGCCCCTCTGTTCGGCACCCTCCGTTCCGGGGAATGGAAGGCCGGCACAAAACAGTGGCTTTCGGAGCTGGTGGAGCGTCACGTCCGCTCCGTCACCGGCGTTCCTGACATCCGCAGCCACGATCTCCGACACGTCGGCTCCCGTCTGGATCTCAATTCTGGTATGCCCGAAAATGAACTGCAAGCCAAATTGGGCCATTCCAGCCCTATCACCACCCAGCGTTATTCCGGTCGGCTCATGGACCGTTCCGGGCGGAAAAGCGCCAAGAAGGTCTTTGCCGAACGGGACTTGCAAGCCAAGCGCAGTGCCGACAAACTTGCCTCCTTTTCCGCCTGATTCCCAGCGCTCAAAACAACCCATATTTATGGCGTTGAATGGGACGGCACAGAGACAACCAAGTGGACACGAACAGATGATTCCGTCTTTTTTACAGACCCTCAACCCGCAATTAACAACGGCACAGGCAGATCGCCTTTTGACAATCTTATACCGTAGGCGGGGATCGTGAAGGAAGAAATGCCTGCGTTTTGAAGAAAAGCCCGGAGGGAAATTCCCTCCGGGCTTTTAAAATTCAGGCCATTTTCTTTCGCAACTGAAACACACCTGACGGCCTTCGGGAATAATAGCTCCACAGCATACGCAGCTGTTATTCATGTCCCATCCTACGTTTTCGCAATCAGCGCAGATTTGCCGTCCTTCGGGGATGATTGCCCCGCAACAAATACAATATTCCATAGGTCAGTCGGTGGTCTTGGTGTATTTGAGTAGGACATCGGCAGAACTAAAACTTCTGCCCTCTCCGCACCCGATGCTTATAACAACATCTCCATTGCCAGAACTGGACAACTGAGCCGAAAGTGAAATAGAATAACGTGTAAAATCACTGGTCCCTGGAACACCATATAAATGTGGAAGCGCTATGCCTCCGCCGGTACCCGCACCTTCGGTGAATCCGCTCACAGAAACAATCTTGGCAACGGAGGCAAGCCCCGCATTGGATGTTATGGATTCACCAGCGGAACATGCGCCCATTCTTTTTAACGATGCATAAACCGGCTTGCCGAGATACCGATCGGTGGTGCGGTACTCCACGCCCAGTTCCATAGGCGGGTGATCCCACCCCCCCAAAATCTTACCAGTTTTAGGGTCGTATTTATTACAAATCGCCAATTGTTCTGCTACAGTGGGTACACTATTTAATACATATGTACCGTTTGCTTGTTTATGGACAAACGTCTGTTGTGTACCTACCTCCAGCTTTGCACCAATAAGGGTTTCACCTGAATTGATCCATCGCCATTGATTAGAGGTGCCAAAAAAAGCAAGTATATCCGTGGTTTCTGTCCAGTCGGAAGCTGTTTTTGTGGCTGTGACAAACGATTGTGAACCATTAGCGGTAATTTTAAGTACACTACACGTCATTGGAAGTCCATTGAGCTGCGCCGCGTTTTCCAAAAACTGTGAGAAGGTGCAATTTGCTCCGCCCGCTGCGTTTGTCATACCATATGGCGATGCTGGGCGGAAGTTGTTTTGTTTGCCGCCATCAGAACTAAGCACCCTCCATCCATCACAAACATAGCTATTTACTGGAACACCGGACCAACCAGATGGATACAGCTGCCAAATTTGAAATAAAGGATTGATGAAAAGGTTTGGCTTTGGAATGGCATTCACTTCGTCTGTGGACGCGGCATCAATATTCCCCCTCGCCTGCGCCTTCTGCGCATCAGTGAGCGTCTGCGGCGTGACGCTGACAGCATCCGCAATCCCTTGTTCGATTTTATTCAGATGCTCTGCATCCAGCGCCGGGGCCTGTCCGTTGACCCACACGGTTTTTTCGTAAGCCATTACGCCACCTCCAAACTATCGGCCGTTTTTCCGCAACAAATCTTCTTCATAAAAGTTCCTCCTTTTGATCCGGTGCCCTTTCGGGCTGCTTCACTGTTCAGGTGGGCCACCCCGTCACGGTGGCCGTGGGAAAATCCTGGACCGACACGGCGGAAATCTGCATGGGTCCGTTCCATGTCAGGGGCCTTGTGAACCCCTGCACCAGATGCCGCTCCACCGGAGACCCCGGCTTGTCGCTCCGCACGATACTGATGAGTTCATTTTCGTTCAGGTGCATGATTTGACTGCACGAAACCGAGACGGACTTTTGCAGTGCCGCGGACCGTTTCAGTTTCCACACAGCCAAGTCCTCGCACTGTCTTTTCGTGGAATAGCCCGCCGCCCGGTAGCGCACGGTTTTGCGCCCGATCCGACTTACATTCGTGCTGCTGGCCGGGTCAAGATTCTGCGCCCGTGCCGCCACCTGCGGGCTGTTGTTCACGGCCTCGCCCACTACGATGAAATCGTTGTACACTTCCGTGTTCTTTTCCGTGTACTCCGTCCCCAGCAGTTCCGCCTCGCTTTGGGAGAACTGCCACGCCAACGGCTTGTCGCTGTCCAGAATATCATCCTGAGAGGGGTCGATCCGCAGTGCGCCGGAAGCGTCGTACCCGATCCACGCAGCCAGCATTTCCGCAAGGCCGAGGCACACGTCCGCATAGCTTCCGTTGTCGCTGTCCACCCGCAGGGTGTATGGCGCGTCCGTCAGTTTGGCCACAGACCCGTCCGCTAGCTGCTGAGTCTTGCCGTTGTAATATTCCGTAAATACCGGGGGCACGTTGTCCACCAGATCCCCGTTCCCCCGATCCAGCTTCAGCAGGGCCGCGATGGGGTCAAAGACATTGGTTCCCGCTTTCACTTCATAGGTCCCTTCCAGATAGCCGAAAAGCGTTCCGTCCAGATCCGACCATTTATCCACCAGATCGTATTGGGCCGTCCGCTTGGCCGGTTCCAGCGTCTCCACCGGGTCCTTCACCAGAAAGACCCCCTGCTGAATGTAAAAATCCGTGCCGTCGCTGAGCACAAGGCCCTCGTCCAGTGCGATCCGGTTTCCGAACCATACCCGGTTGATGTTGTAATCGAACGTGCCGTCCAGATTTGCCAGCGTCACCGAGGCCGTCCGCCGCTGCCCGTTGTTCAGATTCACGGACAGGCTCCCGTCTGCGATAAACGCCCCGGGGAAACGCCCCGTGGGGTTGTTGTCCAGTGCGAAAGCCGTGGAGCCGTCCGGCTGTAAAAACCGCAGGCGGCACAGCTTGGTAAAAGGCCGGCGCAGCATCTTGCGGTAATCGTTCATCCGTTCCGCTTGGGTCATCTCTGCATCGCCTCCCTTTTATGCAAACAAAGCGTCGCTGGATGTGAGCAGGATACGCGCCCCATCCGCGGAGCCGATCTCCACCCACGGAAGCGTCACCGTCTGCACCTGCTGTCGGCTGCCGTCCATGGTGCTCATGGAAATGGCCCCGCCCGTCCGGATCTGCCACAGGTCTCCCCGCCGGTCTTTCAGAAACAGGGTGTCCTGCGTGGTTGAGAGGGCGTACACGGCGTCCCGCACCTTGTTGGTGTCCGTATACTCCCCACTGGGCAAAACGTGTCCTATGGCCGCTGAGAGCGTCCCGGAGCGGTAATCGCTTGGGGAACTCTGCACCGTGGGATACCGGGTGAAGTTGCTCAGCACGCCGGGGGTGTTGTTGTTGCTGATCCCGCCGCTGGCCACGTTCAGCGCAAACCGGAAGATGGCCGCTGGGTGATAGGCGCCCTCTGCGTCCTTGGTGCATTGCAGAACCGTCCAGTCCCAGAAGATGGGCGTCACCGCATCGGAGATCAGGGCGTTGGTTACGATCACGTCCGCGCCGTCCGTGGTTTTGCCCAGGCCGAACATATAGTAGCGGTATGTCTCCTGCGATACCGCCTTGCAGTCCCAGATAGCCCGCTCCGAAAGGGGCGTCTGCGCCACCGGTTCCAGTGTGGCGTCTCCCTCGTGGTAGCGGTAAATAGCAAAGCCCGTCAGCGTCCCGGCAAAGGTCAGGTTGCCCGCCTGCAAGCCGCCGGCAAAATCCGTCTGAAACAGCGTGTTTCCGGAAAACGCCCCCGGTGTCCACCCTTGAAAGCTCAGTATCTCGCTGAGCACGCCGTCAGAAAGGGTTTCCCCGTCTACCCACAGATAATCACAGGTCTGCACGCCGCCCAGCGTCAGCGATGTGATCGTTCTGCCCGTCAGGTCTGCCGTTCCGGTAAAGACTCGCAATTCCTCGTGTTCCTGAATGGGGAACAAAGTGACGGACGGGAACAGGGTGGTCAGGGGATAAATGCCGCCCACCAGCGTGATCTGCCGCAGATACACCCGCCCGTTTGAAATGACCACTGTAAATCGGTCTGTCTCTCGCAGCCACGGAAGCGCCTGACTCCAAACCGTGCTGCCACCCACCGTCAGCTTGCCGCCGTTTTTGCCCAGCGAAAGCACCGCCGAGGTCTCTCCCATGCCGATGGTCACAATGGGGTTGTCCCGCGTCACGTCCACCGTTCCGCTCCACACAAGGCTCCACGGCTGCGGGTAATTCATGGGCTGTCCCGTCACCTCGTTCCATGTGACGCTGCCGTCGCTTCCGATGCTCAGCTTGCCCCCGGAGATTGCCGTACTGCCCGTGGCAGTTCCGGGGATGGAGTACAGCCCCGGCCAGCTTACCCGGATGCCGGATTTCCTGCAGTTGGGACACGCCACCACCGCGCCGTAGACCTCCGTGGTATCGTAGGCCACCCGGAAACTCACCCAGCCGGTGTCTGCCTGAACGCCGTTTTCCGTCTGCACCTGACAGCGAACGGCGTAATCCGTGTTGGAAAACAGGCCATCATACTCCATCCGCAGTTCCGCCGTGCCGTAAATGCGCCCGCTGTCATAGAGGATTGCTTCGTTGTTCCCGGCCCGCAGCGTCCACCGCACCCAGTTCAGCGTGTCACCCTGCGCCTGAGAATAGGTGGCCGTAAAGGCGTACTTCCGCACCGTCAGCGGCGAGGGGATGGCGGCCACGGTCAGCACCGGGTCCGCCCTTGTCAGAAAGACCGATGCGCTCCTTTGGGTCACGCTTTCCGCATCCGTCTCCCCCCACCACTGCTTGATAATGAGCTTGTATTGCTGCCCGTTCACCATCCCGGCCCCGCTCAGTGCGCTGGCCGGAATGGTGTAGGTAAATAGCATTGTGTTCCCCGCGTAATCCGTTCCGTAGAAGGGGCATCCATCCGTCAGCTTTCCGGTAGTGTATACCTGCGTGGACGCCGCATCGTTTTTGCAGATCGTCAGGGAAAATGCGGTCATAGCGGAGTTGCCGTTCACCTGCCAGCTCACCGCCAGCGGCTTTGTAATGTCAACCGTGCCGTTTCCCAGTTCCCCAAGGGACGAGGGATAAATATTCGTTGGTTGGAATAATGCCATGCGCCCGCCTCCCTTAATTTTTGTAGAGGCCCAAGTTCCCGGCCCCGTGGTTCAATGCCTGCATGACTTGCGCAACGGTCAGGCGGTTGGCCGCCTCCGCCCCGATCTGAACGCCGTTCACGCTGTAGCTGTCTCCGTAGTGATCATAGCTGGTTCGGCTCATCACCGTCTTTCCCGGCATGGCGCCGCCCCGCTCCGCCGCGCCGTACAGCCACCCAAGCTCACTCATCCGCTTCTGGAAGGTGCTGTCCGCGCTGGGTTCCAGCATCTTCTCCGCCAGCAGCGGCGGGATCACGATCTCGTCCTGACTGGTGGCCTTGATGCCGCCCAGCCCCCGCAGGATGCCGCCGGAATCGTACTTCTTGTACGGGTCCTTGCCGCCGTACTTATCGTTGATCTTGTTCTGCCGCTCCGATTTCAGCTTGTCGATGGTGGCCTGACTGGCGCCGTTCTTCTCTGCGTTCTTAATGGCCAGAGAGTAGTCCACGTTGCTGTCATAGCCCTTGCCGGAAGAACCGGAGGAATTGTTTTTGGAGGAAGAAGAACCGCCGCTGAAAGAACCGGAAGAAGAATTGCCCTTGGAGGACGAGGACCCGCCCCCGGATGGCTTGCCGCCCTTGTCCGGGTCTACCCCGCCGTACATGGCATTGATCTTGTTCTGCCGCTCCGTCTCTAACTGCTTGATTACTCCCGGTCCGGCTCCGGCTTCCTTGGCCTGCTTGATGGCAAGGTTGTAATCCACGTTCTTGTCATAGCCAACGTAGTGCATTTCATTTCCGTTTGCATCTACCTTGGTGTAAATTCCCGACAGGTCATCGCGGGCCGCTCCTTTATGGACATTGGTCGCGGAAACCACATAGCCAAGTTCGTCATAGGTGATCACATAGCCGTTTTTCTCAACCGTTTTACCCGCCAGTTTTTCATCCCGGCTGGTATCCGGGCCGGTGTACTTTCCCTTCGTTCCTTTCCCGTAAAACGTTGTGTCCTTGAAGTTCAGGTTGGCGTCGCTGCCGTCCGCCAGCTTCCAGCCGGAGGAACCGGCGGGAATAAACCCTTCGTTCATCTCCGTCTGCGTCCAGCCGCCGCCCGGATTCTTCGTGTAGTCGAAATGGTAGCCGCCGGTCACGCCGGCCGACCCGTTCACGCCGGGAACCTCTCCGGGCTGACCGGGGATCTGCCCGCCGTTCACAACGCCTGCGATATACTGGTTCAGCTTGCCCAGCAGGTTGTTGACCTCCTCCACCTGCTGCCGCATCTTGGGTGTGCCGTTTCTGGCAATATCGCTGAGAATGTCATCAATGGTCCGGGTGGGTTCCTGCAAACTGTCCGTGATCCGCTTCCACTCGGCTTTCAGGGTGTTGTAGGTTTCTTCGATCAGGGTTTTCTTGGCTTCCAGTTCGTCAATTTCCCGCTGAAGGGCCAACTCCCGCTCATACTCCGCCAAGTCCTCCTTGGCCTTTTCATAGGCGTCCTGCGCGGACTTCACGGACGAGGCGTTGGCTTCCCACTCCCACTGCCCGGTTGCGGCGTTGAATACCCGCACCGTCCGTTCCTTCTGGGCTTCCAGCAAGGCGTTCTGCTTTTCCAGCACCGCCGCCTTCAGCTGTTCCAGTTTCAGTGCTTCGTCCTCGGCCTGCTTGGCGTCCTTCAGCGCCGCGATCTGCTTGTCAATGGCGTCAACCTGCTTGTCACGGGCATCCGCCGCCTCTTCCAGCTTTTTGTTAACGGCATCTTCCAGTTCGTCCCAAAGATCCTTTTGCAGTTCTTCGATCTGCTTGGTGATCTTCCAGTGCTCCGTGGACAGGGCGTTGATGTCCGCCTGACTGGCCCCGATCCGCCGCATATACTCCGCCTGTGCGTGGAGCGCCGCCTGGATCTGCCGCATCTTGTCGATTTGGTCCGCCGTGCTGTCCCCACGCTCCTGCATGAGGGACAGTTCCGACTTCCGCAGAGATACGATGTCCTTCAGCCGTTCCAGCTCCGCGTCCTTAGTGGATTTCCCCGTTGACGATGTGGTGGAGGACGTATCCACTGTGGAGGTGGTATCCACCGTCCCGCTGTCCCGCCCGGTGTCCGTAAACATGGACTTGTAGATCCGGTTCAGAACGATGGCACGGGCTTCGTCATAGGTCTTGGCCTTTCCGGTCTGCAACAGGCCCTTGATGGTCCGCTCTACATCCTGCGTCTTGGCGGCACCGATCATGCCCACGGAATAGGCGGCCGCCCCGGCCTCGGTGGCCAGCTGCCGCAGCGCCCCGATCTGCTGACTCAGGTCCAGCTTTTTCTCGTTCAGAACGATCATCCGCTTCACCAGATCGTAAATCTGGTTTCCGGACTTCCCCGCCTGCCGCTGTACCTTCAAAAGCCCTGCCACATAGTTGCTCATGGGCTGTGTGGCTTTGTTGACCTGTGCCAAAAATGCCTTCAGCACGTCATAGTCCGCCTGTTGGGCGTCCGTCAGCTTGCCGTTGGCCTTGATGGCTTCCTCGTAGGCTGCCACCTGTTGTTCCGCCGCCGTTTTCACGGCGTAGAAATCGTCGATCTGGTCCTGTTGGATGCTTCGCCCGGACTGAAGCTGGTTCGTGTACGCCTTGGCCTTGTCCGCCAGCGTTTCGTAGGTGATCCCCAGCCGTTCCAGGTCTGCCGTGGTGCTGATGGCCTGTCCCGTCACCAGCCGGAGCTGAGCGATCATTTCCTCCGTGGACTTGAAGGACCGGCCCACAAATTCATCGTAGCCCTTCACACTGCCCATGGACGTGATCGTGGTTCCACCGGCTCCGCCCACGGTCTGGGCCTTCTTCTCCGCAATCGCCGTCAGGTGCTTGATCTGCTGTTCCAGTTCGGCGTTTTCCGCTTCCAGCGCCTTCTTTTCCTCGATCAGCTCCGGCGTTAGATCATGCCATGGAATTGCATAGATTTCTTCCAGCCGCTTCTTGTTTTCTTCTAACTGGGTGGTGTTGGTCTCGATCTCCGTGTTCAGCGCGTCAAGGCTTTTCCGGTAGTCCTCCGTCGCCTTCCACACGAGGCTGAACGCCCCTGCCGCCGCCGCGATTGCCAGCAGCCACGGGTTCATGGCGATCCCCGCCGCCGACAGCTTTGCAAATGCCACCGTCGCGCCCTTGGCCGCTGCTTTCAGCGCCAGCATTCCCAAAACCGCAGTCCCGGAAACCGCCGCGAAATGACCAATGTCCGTGTTCAGGACTTCCACCGCGCCGATCAGCACGTCCAGCCCGCCCTTAACGGCATCGGTGCTCACCATGCTTTGGATGAACTCCGTCCATTCGTTTTTCAGAATGTTTGTCTTGCGGGTCCAGCTGTCCAGTGCGTTCTCAATTTCCTTGTCCGCGCTGCCTACGGCGTTGGCGTAGTCCTTCAGCATGGACTGGTACATATCCCAGTTCTGGATCAGAGCCAGAAGCTGAGAGGTCCGCAGCTTGCCGCCGATGTCGCTGACCATCTCCATCAGCTTTTGTTCGGTCAGCAGCCCGTCCTTCATGCTCTGGGCAAGGCCCCCGATGGCCTCCATGGGGTCAATGACCTCGCCGGTGGCCTTCGCCGCTTCATACGCAGCCGGGGCGTACTCCCGGATCACGTCTTTCAATCCGGCGATCTCCCCGGTGGTCCACGTCACGCCCTCGTCGATCTCGGTTTTCGTGTCCCCCACGATGTTCAGCACCAGTGCCCGGAACGCACGGGCCGCTTCGCTGCCGCTCCGCTGGGTCACGGCGGTGATCGTACCGATTGCCGCCGTCAGTTCATCGATCCCCACATGGGCCTGTGCCGCCACCGGGGCCACGGTCCCCAAGCCCTCCGCCAGCTTTTCAATGCTGGTGGCGTACTTGTTGTCGATCTCGTTGGCGCCGTCCAGCACCTTGGTCAATGCGTCAATGTTTCCCTTGTACTGATACGCCGCGTCCACGGACAACAGGAACTGCTGTGCCGTTTCCGCGTTGGTGTCGCCCACTAATTTTGTCTTGGTGGCCAGCTCCGCCAGCGCGTCCGCCTGTTCGCCGTAACCGGCACGGGCAAACGCCGCCACAGAGTTCAGATATTCGTCCGCCGCCTCGCCGTAGGCCGATGCCGTCTCATACGCCCGGTCCCGCAGTTCCTCCATCTGCTCTGCTGTAAAGCCAGTTACCTTGCGGACCGTCACCATCTCATCGTCTACGGCCTTCATGGTGGAAATGGCGTCTCGGAAAGCCCCAATGGTCTTGGAAACGATAGTGCCCACCACTTGCCATTGCAGCATTTTCAGGTAGGCGTTGGTAAAACTGTCCCCTAACAGGTTGGTTTTCTCAGTCATCTCCTTCGTGCCCTTCTGGACCTTATCGGAGGTGTTCAAAAACGCTCTTTCAAATACACCGGCACTGTCCGCAGCGCTCTTGGCGGCATTCCCGATGCCCACCATGCCCTCGATCTGCCGCTGGATCGATGTGGGATTATAAGGGGTGTTCTGCGCTGCTCTGGTCTGCTGCTGTAAATAGGCGTTGGCCTGCCGGGTGGCTTTCAGTTCTGCGGCCGCGGCTTTCTCCGCCGCTTGGGCCTGCTGTCGGTAGTTCCGGGTCACGGTCTGCTGGGTCACAGCAAGATCCCCCGTCTCCTTGTTCAGCGTCGCCACCACGCGGGTGGTCTCTCCCAGCCGTGCGGAGAAATCCCGCACCTGCCGCGTGGCCTGCCCGTTTGCGTCAAAGGTGGTGGAGACCTTCTGCAAGTTCCCCGCCAGCTTCCCGGCGGCATTGGCCGCGCCGTTCAGACCCTGCGCCGTGCCGTTCAGATTCACCTTTGTGGAAGAAACCGACGCAACCTCCTGCTTCAGCTTTGCGATCTCCGCCCGGACCTCTGTAAAATCGGGTACGCCCTTAAAGATAATTTTTGCCATGCTTCACCGCCCTGCCTTTACTTCAATATCCTTCGTCACCCTCCCGGCCCGTGTAGCCGTTGGCTTCGATCTGTAATTCTGCGTCCTGTTGGTTCATGGCCCGTACCAGCGTTTCCTCCGCCCGTCCGCCTTCTACCAGTTCCGTGACAAAATTTTCAAAAAACGGTCTGGCCGGGGGTCTCCGGGTCCAGTCATAGGGCGGGTCCAGATGCTCAATGCGCCCGATCAGTGTGTCTCCGTTCAGCGGATTTTCCACCTGTTCGCTCTCGCCGCTGGGCTGGTAATCCATGGAAACGCTGTCCTCTGTCACCGCAAACTCCGTGTTGCCGTCGATGTCGGCCAAGCCGCCGTATTCTCCCCGCCGGATATATTCCTTTGGGTCGAATTTTTCGTATACGTCTCCCTGCACGTGCTCGAAAAGGCATTGGGACAGATCCTCCCGCAGCGTGGGCATGGCCCCCGCCAGCGCCGCCTTGAACCGCTGTTCCAGTGCCGCCATGTCCTCGTCCAGCCCTGTGATCCTGACAGATGCGCTCCCGCTCATATCCCCGCTCCTTTCCATCATTTTCGTGATCTCACGAAAATGGTCCCAGGCATACGCCAAAGCATGAGATCCTCATGCCCTCCCGTCTGCCGGGGATCAAAAAGCGGGGCCGACCGCCGGGTTTCCCCGTCAGTCAGCCCCGCTCGGCTCATCCTATCCAACGCTTAGGATAAGGCGTTTTTGGTGTGTCCCTTACTCGGCGGTGACTTCCAGAACCGCCTGCGCGGTGTACTTGGCCGCCCCCTCGGCGGGATACTGGATGGCGATGCTCCCGGTGCCCTGAGTACTCCCGGCGGTCACAATGCCGTCCTTGGAGACCGTGGTCCCGGTAGCAGTCCCGGCGGTCACGGTATACTTCAGCAGGCTTGCGGGAGAGGGCGTCACCAGTTCCCCGTTTTTCATAACCAGCTTGGCATTCACGGGGGCAGTGCCGCTGACGGCCACGCTCACCACGCCGCCGATGACGGCGATCCCCGCTACCTCATCGCTTTCCTCGTCGGGAACCAGCACCACGTAGGCGGAAGTGCCCATGCCGCCGCAAGCGTCGCACTCGGCGGAGATCACATCAGCGTCCTCGTTGATGGCGCGGCCGGTAATGGTGGTGGTGTCGTAGTTGGACTGGTCGCCGGTGGTGTTGGCCCCTTCGGGGTTCAGATACAGGCGGGGTACGATCAGGTAGGCCCAGCCCCAGCGGGTGCCCTTGTTCTTGCCGGACACGTTCTGGTATACGGCGATCTGCGCGGTGAAGTGGACGATGCGGCCATTAAAGGCGCTGTGCACCACGCCCACCTGAGCCGCGGGCTTCCGGGCAAAGTACCACACCTTGTAACTCTTGCCGCTCTCAGCGGTGAAGCCGGTAATGGCGCCGGTGGCGGGGTCAATGGGATAAGGAACGCCGCCCACAGAGTAGGAGGAAGCCGCGCCCACCTCCTGCACGTAGCAGAAAATGGAGGAATAGCCGTACTGGGCCACAGGCACCAGCTTACTCACGTCGGCCTTCAGGGAAGTGCCCGTGGCCTCCACCGTCTGACAGACGGGAGAAACGGCGTTGTAGCTCACGGTGCCGCCCACAGCCATCATCTTGCTCATCAGGTCGAAGTCCGCGCGGGTGAAGTTCACCTGCGTGTCGGAATCGCTTGCAATGATGGTGGCGATGCCGTTGCCCAGACCGGCCCGCAGAGGGTCGATGTTGCCGGAGAACTGGATGTTACCGGTGGAGAACTTGTCGCTCTGGCTCAGAACCTCGCCGGTAACAGGGTCCTGAAGCTGTGCGGAGCAAATGCCCTTCGGGTAGAGTCTCTTGTCAGTAAAAGTGATCATGTCTGTTCACACTCCTTTTAAGTTTGTTCCTTGTTGTTGGTAAATTGACTCAGCGGGGTTACGGCCCCCGCATCCTCCCGCTCCCGGTCATAGAAAAGGTGGGGTACAGGGTTCCCGCCCTTCCACTTCACGCCGTTGCCCTCCGAAATGCCGCAGATCAGATAATCTGCCGCCCGCTGGATGGCTTCCTGACGCCGTTTCAGCTTTAAAATAGGCCATTCGTCCATCTCCGTTTCCTCGCATCCGGTAAACAGGGCGATGGAGGAAAGCAGACCGGCTGGGTCCCGTCGCAGCTTCGGCCCGTTCCTCCGGGCCAGTTCCGCCTCCGCCTCCAACAGATCCGGGTTGGCGTCCTCATCCGTCAGCTCAATGCCGTTCTGATAGGCCAGAATAGCCCTGAGCCGCTGGAATTGTACCGGGGTAATGGTGATTTCTTCCTCGCCGTTCCATGTAAAGCATATCCCCTTTAAATCCATTGTGTTTTCAGGTGAAAGTTTCACATGAAACAGGCGGATGCGGTCTGAAAGGCTCCGGCCTTCCCCCAGCCGCAGCGCCAGCGCCAAAAACGCCAGCGCCCGGTTGAAAAGGCCCACCGGTTCCTCCCCCCGCTTCATGCTTTCCAGATCCATGACCCAATAGGCTGTCAGCAGAGGCATGACCGCATAGCGCACAGGGAGCGCCTGCTGGATCACGTCAATGGCGGGTCTCGCCCGCTCAAATTCCTCCTGCTCACAGACCCGGATGGGCCATAGAGTCAGTCCGGCGGTTTCTACGGGTTCGTAGCGGTCCGCCGCCCGCTTGATATTCCGTGAGAGTTCCATCTTTTAATTCATCCTCTCCAATATCTGAAATCAAATGGCAATGCCTGCGCTGGCAAACAGCGCCGCAATACAAGCCCCGGCAATCAGCCAGATCACCTTGTCCACGAGACTGTCCCACCGTTTGGCGGACTTCCCTTCCATCTCCGTCATCTTCTCATCGATCCGGCTCACCTTGGTCCCCATTTCTTCCTGCTTGGTCGCCATTACCTCTACGCTGGCAGTCAGCTTGATCAGCGCCTGCTGATCCCGCTCCACATCGGCCATGCGGTGATTCAGAGATTTGATCTCGTGCTCGTGGCCCTCTATTTTTACGGCTGCTTCTTCCATGTTCATGGTGGCTGTCCTCCCGTTGTGAATTTAGTAGTCCTCAATGGTGTCCCCCATGGCGACTTCGCTTTCCGCCCAATGGATGCTCATTTTCAGTTCCCGGCCCACCACCGTGCCCGTCTGGTCATAGACCGGGCGGCTGCCGTTGTCTGCGTGGGCGATACGGGAGAAGTCGCACACGCCGATCCCCGCTATGTTCACCCCGTTCAGTGCTTCGATGATGCACTGCTCCATATCGTAGGCTCTGGAATATGCCTCCGTTTTCGTGGTGGTCTCCTGATTCACGTTGCAGGCAATTACAAAGGTAATGCCGATCCGCGCGTCAAAGGGCGTCTGTGAAAAAATGCGGCCCAGATAGCACTTGATCATGCTTTTCGCCTCCGTCTGGGCTTCCCCCCAGAACTTCTGGGCGTAAAGGCGATACCCTTTCGGGTGCTTGCGGCGCTGGGTGCTGCTGTCTACCACAGGCTCGTTCCCGTCAAAAAGAAGGCTCTGCTTTTCCTTGGCCGTGGGCAGCCGCTCTCCCAGCGGCTTGGCCCCGTCATGCCATAGATATTTCATCAGCCGGACACGGGGGCGGGTGTTGTCATCCACCGGCTCGTAGCCGTCCGGCAGCGGCAGGTCCATCAGATAGGTCAACAGCTTGTGGGGGATCTCCTCCGCCCCACGGAAGGTCAGAAAACCGGTCTGTACCCGCTCGTAGGGATAGGTGGGGCTGTGGAAGGCCGAATTCATTGTGCGCCGCCCTTCCGCTGCTGAAAGGCCGCGTCAAAGGCGCTCCGGGCCTCTTTCAGATCGTCCAGCGTCTTTTGCACCGCCTCCGGCGTCATGCTCTGCGCCGCAAGGTCCTGAAACCGGCTCACGGGATCGTTCATGGCTTGCAGCATCCCGTAAATCTCCGTTTTCAGCATCTTTTCCAGATCGCGGTAATCCGCCAGCAGGTCAAAGGCCTTGTCCCGCAGCTCCGGCCCCTTCCCCTTCATGCGGTCGATCTGGTTGAAGATGTGACCTCCGGCCCACCGGTCATAGTCATCGGCGGACATAAGGTAAGTTTCTCCCTCCACCGGCTCAAAGTCCTCTCCCAGATACAGCTTCACGAATCCGCCCATGAGATACCGGCTCCGCCGCTCCACGTTCTCCTTGAAGTAGGGGAGTACCTGTCCCCTCTCCACCCGAACTTCCATCCGGTCAAAGCACCGTCCGGCGCACTCCGCCGCAAACGCCGCCTTTTCCATCAGGGGCACATAGTCTCTGGCTGCCAGCAGCCCTTCCTCCGTCAGCTTTTTCCATTCCATATACGTCATTCCTTTCAGATTTTTTGGAATTTCTCACGGTTGCTTTCTCGCAGGGGGCACAAGGCCGCCTGCGGCGTGTTCTCCCACTGCCCGGTCACGCCGCACAAATGCTGGTGCCCGCAGATAGGGAATTTCTGCCCCGGCTGCATCTCACACAGCAAGCTCACCGTTCCGGGCCGCTTGTAAGCGTATGGACACTTCTCTGCCATCTCACAAGCCCTCCAATTCGATCTCCGCGCTGACGCTCTCGCCCTCGCATCTGGCCGTCACCGTCAGCGGTTTTGGGCTGTTTCCCCAGCATCTTACTGTCAACCGGTTTTCATTGACACTCACGCTGTAAGAACCCTCTGCGGCTCCCTCATAGGTCCACTCCACTGCCGCGTCCTGTCGAACGCCGCCGATAAACAGCGCCGCCTCCAAGGTCTCTACATCGTAGGGGGCCATATACCGGGGAACCTCGTTCAAAAACCGTACCGCCGGTGTTTTTGCCGCCGATGCCTCCACCGTCACGGCGAAGGTCCCGCCGTAAGTCCGGTTTTGGTCCAGCACCGCCGTGATTTGGCAGGTACCCTCGCCTACCGCTGTTACCACGCCTTTGCTGTCCACCGTGGCCACGTTGGTGTCGCTGGAACACCATACATAGCCGATGGGGTGTTCCTCCGTGTTCTCCACCTCGGCCCCGTTCCGCCGGGAAGCAGCGGTGAATTGGAAGGCATCTCCCGCCGTCATGCGGGGCGCCCCGGTGACAAATACCGCCCAGGAGAAGTTCTTCCCCCCTGCCACCTTCGCTTCCAGATCGTCGATCTCGTGGTTTGGCTCCTGCATCCGGGCGTTGAAATACAGCAGGTGTGTGCTCTCATCGTCACCGGTAAACTCCTGCGTCACGTCGGAGTAGCCCGTGATCTGGTAGGCCCGCCGCCCTAAGATCAGGCGGCTGTTCTGGTCCAGCTGCTCTGTGTTGGCGTTCCGCTGGCAGATGATGTTGAAATATCCCTGCATGATGAGGGTCATTTCCTGAAAATCGTTGGCTGTGGCCTGCGCCAAGGACTTTTCCACAAGGATCGGTTCTTCTCGGATGTTCCCGTACCAGTCCAGAAACCGCCATACGGCGTTGCACCGCCGCATGATCCCGGTCCCTATTGCGCTGGACAGGTTGGAGGGGTTCGTCACCAGCCAGTAGGAACCCATGGTCTCCACCTTGGCTCCCTCCGGGATGTAGTCTACGCTGGCGTCCGCCACCAAAAATGCCTTCTGGTCATCGGTCTTTCGGGTAAGGCTGACGCCCTGCTTGGTGGTGTCGGAGAACCGGATGCGCTTTGTGCTCCACTGGTAGAAGTCTCCGGGAACCAAGCCCTGCATCCGGGCCGTCACAAAGTCCGTGGCGTAAGGAGCCATTTCCTCCACAAACCGGGCCGTGGCATCCGCAAAATACTGCCGCTTCCGGTCCCGGTATTGGGTCGGAGCGTTGGTCGCCCTGCCGTTCCCGCCGCTCAAAAGGCCGATGTTTTTCATGCCGTGCTTAGCGTCCGCCATGTGGCTCCCTCCTTTCAGATCAGCTCCATCTGCCGCATAGACCGGTGGAACGCCGTTGCGTACAGGCAGTCCTGCTCATACTTCCGCAATTCCTGATTCAACAGCCCCCGGTTTTGCAGTTTTTTCTTGCTGCCCTTTTCCATGTACTGCGGCTCGTTAGGTGGGTTAAAGCTCCGGTCATGATCCTTTGGCGCGTCGCTGAGCCAGTTGCGGAAAAACCGCTCGTCCCATACGGAGGCTACGCACAATCCCAACAGCCGCTTTTGCTCCGCCGTCAGGTCATGGGCAAAGGCCCCGTCGGTGTAAAAGTCCATTTCGTACTGCAATCCCGCGTCCATCTGGGGAGGGAAGGTCACGGTCCCGGTCTCCGGGTCATACACCGCCTCTCCATACGGTACTAAGAGCACGGACCCGTCCGGCTGCTCCGCCCGCTGTGCGCAGGAGAATAATTCGTAGCCGGTCATCCCCGTCTCTACCTTCGTTTCTTTCGCAATGCTCTCCAAGGTGGAGGCCCATGCACTGTCCCCGTAGGCGGGTTCCGTCAGTCCCTCCTTCAGGTAATCCACTATCTCAGGGGGACGGTTGAATACCGGGATCGCGTTTTTCATGTACAGGCTCATCCGCCGGAGGAACCGCGCAGGGCTTTCCGCCGCCTGATCCGTCAGTCTCACGTCATCAATAAAAACCATGGCATGGTCCGAAATGATCTCGCTCCAACTCGTTCCCATAGCCGCCCCTCCTTACGTTTTTGGAATGTATACCAGCACGGTCCCTCCTGGTTCCGCGTCATTCATGGCAATGCCGTCGGCGTTGGCGGAGTCCGTCCCCGCCCCGGTCGCCAGAATCACGTTGCTTGGGTAAAGGTCCGCGCTTGGGTACAGGCTTTCGCTGGGATACAGCCCTGCTTCCAGCTTCACATAGTCTCCGATGTTAATTTTTTTGCCGCCGGGGTTTACGGGAAACTCCCGAAAGGTCCCCGCCGCGCATAGGTAGTGGGCTTCCCCGCCGCCTTGCTTCGGCAGTGTTACCCGCTGTACGGCGTTGTATTTCACGCCTGCGATCTTCACGCTCGCCTGCCATTGCGGCAGGCTTCCCGGATCTCCGCCGATGTAAATGAAATCTCCGTTCCCCGTCCCGGTGGACAGGGGGATGGATAAACGCCCCACGCCGCGGTATGTCTTGTGGTTCACAATGACGGTTGGACTTGGCATGAAGCGTTCTCCTTTCTGTTATTCACCCGCCCCCTCAAGGTGGGGTTTCCAAAGGTGAGGAATCGCAATTCCGCCCCTTTGTGTCGTTTCAAGGGGGTGCGGGGGGAAATCGAAATCCCCCTGCGTTTCTCTTTAGGGGGCCGGGGGGACATTCTCTTTTCAAAAGAGAATATCCCCTTGGCTTCCGGTCCTGAAATTCAGGACTGAAATCAGGAAATGCTCAGCACCCCATCCAGCAGCGAGATCGTCGGCATGGTGGTGGTGCCTGTGACCTTTTGGCCGTTCACATAGGCGGTTTTGCCGGAAAGAATGTCCCCGGCGGTGGCGTCCGCGTCATCGGTGTCCACCACGGAGGCTTTACCGGATACGCCCAGAATGGTCGCCCCGGACTTGATGTTGCCGGGAATCACCTTTCCTTGCTCCGCCTCGGAAATCTGAACGGTGCCGCCGGAGGTGTAGCCTGCGGGAATGGTAACCGTTCCGTCCACCGTGGAAATGGTTCCGTCGGTCTTGCCGTTGTTCGGCATAGAACCGTCGATCAGGCTTCCGTTGACGTATGCGTTTTTCCCGGCCAAAATATCGCCGGCCGCCGCAGTGGCGTCACTGGTTTCCACATAGCGGGCGCTGCCGCCTCCCTCCTGCAGGGGGATCTTGACTTCTTCCACGCCCTCATACGGAACTTTGTTGATGATTACATTTTTCTTTGCCATGTTTCCGGTCTCCTTTTAAAAATTTTCGACCCCATCAACCGTTTTATATGGGGGTTGGATTTGTTAAGTCACGGTGATCTCGTCTCCGCTGTAGGTAATTTTCCCGTAGTCGCTGGGAATGGCTTCCACGATCACGCGGGACAGCGCCGCGTAGTTGGCGTCCGGCGTCACGATCTGCCGGACGCCGGACGGCACCACGGTTTTTTCCTGATAGACCCGCCCTTCTCCATCGGTGACGTTCAGAACCACGTCCTGAATGTCCATCACCATGGGCTTGAAGCAGGTCTCCGGCGTCAGTGTAGAGTGTTTGTTCGCCATCAGATCACCCCTTCCACGATGGCCTTCCGCACGTTCACATCCGGTCCCCGGAAGCCCACCACCTCCTGATGGGGCAGTTTCATTCGTCCGCCGGTCTCAACGGGCCGGTCAGGCAGCTTCAGGCTCTGTTCCTGTGAAAGGGAGAAATACCACTGCCCATCCGCGTAGGTCAGCCCCCCGCCGGGGTAGAACTTTGCAATGCCGCCGATCTTCAGCACCAGGAGTTCCACCATCTGTGGCTCGATCACAACATCGTTCTGCCGCACCACAATGGGGATCAAATAGGAGTCTCCCTGCATCGCCATTGCTCTGTTCCCCCCTTCGGTTCAAAACTCTCAGCCGGTCCAGTCGGCCTTGGTCTCCCGGACGTCGATATGGGTAAAACCTTTTTTTGCGTAGACCCCTACGCCGCCCCAGTCCGGCATCAGCTGCCGCGCATAAGCCGCTACCGCTGCCGGGGTCTTGCCCCGTACCACAATGTCAGCCGCCGTGCCGTAACAGTGCTGGCTGTGGGCTACGCCGCCCACCTTGGCGTTGTACTGCGGCGTCCGATACCCACTGTTAATGGTCACAGCCGCGCCGAAGCGACTGCGGATGCTCTGCAAAACCATCACCAGCTGGGGGGCTACCAGCACGGTATCGGAGCCGTCTTTGCAGGCAAATTCTTTCACTGTAAAGTTTGTGGACAGCTTCTTGCCGCCGTCCTTCGCCTTACTGTAGGCATTGATCTCTACGCTCATAGGTTCTTCTCCTTCCGGCTCAAATGCGTCCCCGCTTTTCAATTTCCACACCAGAAAGAACGGGATCACCCGTCCGTCCCCGGTAAAGCCCTTGCCGTTCTTGTCCATAAAGCAGGTGCTTCCGCCGCCGTCCATCATGATGGCGTTGTCCCAGCCGGACGCGGCCAACAGGTCACGGAGCTGTTCCGGTGTCCGCCGGTCCTTGCTCACATAGTAGGCGAACCGCCCATCCTTGGTGCCGATAGCCGTCCGGGGAGCGCGGTACTTCATATCAGCCCCGCAGTGGATGGGGCTGATCTTCTTCCCGCCGATGATGAGGTGGACGCATTCCATGTAGTTCGCGTCCCCGTTGGGCACGGTTTTCACGCCGAAGTCCGCCGGGTCATTCCAGCTGATGCCCCACGCCCGGTAGGCCGGGGCTTTGTAAACCTTTCCGTCTGCCTTCAGGTGGCAGGCGGGCTGCTGGTTCCGTAGGAAAATGGAGCCATTGCAGATCGCGTCCCCGCCCGCCTCCGCCAGCATTTTCCGCAGGTTGGCTGGGGTGGAGCGGAGACGTTTTCTGTTGAAATAAATCCGCACCCATTGGAGGTCCTGAAGCGGAACTGTCCCCGCTCTGGTCATTTTCTCAGGTTCTTCCGGCTGTAGCAGTAGCCCAGACTGTCGTAGCTCAGCTCCCAGTGGCCCACGGTAATGGTGGTGTCGGCGCGGCTTTTGTCCCGATCCATCACAGGGATGGCAGTGCCGTAGACTCCGCCGCCAAGTGCCTTGTTGGAGTAGCGGATAGGCTTGCCGTCGCTGGCGATCTTGTAGATGCCGTCCTTCCCGTCATCCTCACCGGGGATGAAGCCCTCTTTCATCTCCTGCTCCGTCCAACCGGCCACGCCGCCGTCGGGATTCAGGTGGAAGTTGGCACCGGCCTCCTTCAGGGCCTCGTTGATCTCATCAATGGTCTTACCGGTGGCCTTGCCCTCGTTGATGATCTCTGCATATTTCTTGTCCATGATTTGTTCTCCTTTCAAATCAAAAAATGGTTGTTGATTCTATCTATGTCCCCCTCGTCCTCGCCCCGTCTCCCGTCCTATGGGAGAGGGTTTCCAAAGGGAGAGGGCCGCAGCCCTCGCCCTTTGTGTCGTTTCAAGGGGGTGCGGGGGGGAAATCGAAATCCCCCCGCGTTTCTCTTTAGGGGGCCGGGGGGACATTCTCTTTTCAAAAGAGAATATCCCCTTGGCTTCCGCTGGGAACCCCAGCCCTTTGCGGAAGCAATTTTAATTACTCATCTGCTTTGCGATCTGGTTCACGCCGGTGCTGGCCAGGCCGCTCACAATGCCCACTGCCACGGCGGTGAGATAGTCCGTTGCGGGGAAGTCTGCCATAATCAGCATCCCCACCACGCCCAGAACGCCGCCGGACACGCCCACAACAATGGGGATCCATTTGTTCTCAATGGCGGTGGCCTTCACAGCCATGCCGATCAGGTAGCAGATCACCGTGATTACCGCCACGCTGGCAATGCCAAATCCAGAAATATCCATGTCTAATTCCTCCTTTTATTCTTAGTCCTCTTCCGCTGCCTCCGCGCTGTTCAGCGCGTCCAGCACCGGGCGGAACATTCCCTTCCGCCGGGGATCCTCCTTGGGTTCCTCCGCATACCGGGCTTTGTTCTTCGTGTTCAGCTGCTTCAGCAGTTCCCGGCGGTCGGAGCTTACCTCGCCCCGCTCCCATGCGTCGTAATAAGCCTTGGCCACCATCTCCTGATGCTCTGTGCAGAGATCGTCGAAGATGTCCAGCAGCTTGTCCCCCATGGTCACGGCGCAGCGGAAGGCCGTCTCGTCCAGCACCTCACCCTTGCGGTATGCGCAGTGGTACACCGCCCGTTCCGCATCGGTCATCCCGGAGAGCACCACCAGCCACCGCCGGTCAATAAGCCGTCTTGCCGTCTCGTCATAGAACCGGCTCCACTCGCTCTTGGGCACCATCACCGTGCCGTTTTTCCCGGTCACGGTGCCGTACATCCCGTTGGGGCCGAATACAGCCAGGTTGTCGTCTGCTACCGGTGCGCACCAGCGGAGCGTCACTTTTTCCGTGTCCGCCATCACCTGTACCACCTGCGGCTTAACCTCCGCCATAGCCTTTGCAACGGCCTCCGCCGCCGCCTGTTTAGCGATCTCCGCTACCTCATCGGCTGTATAGAGCTTTTCGGGTTCCTTCTCCGCCGCAGGCGCCTTCTGCTCTGCCACGGGCGCAGCCTTTGTCTGTTCCCGCAAGGGCCGGTCGGCTGCTTCCAGCTCCTGGGCTTCAATCCCCGCCGCCACATCTGCGGCCGTCCGTTTCTCTTTTGCCATCTTTGTCCGCTCCTTTCAGATACAAGATGCTTTGTTTTCTGTTGCGCTCCGCCCTCATGCAGGCTTTGCGCCATATCTGCGGGAGAGAGGGTTTCCTCCCTCCCGCTTTGGGTCTTACGCGTTGATGACGGCCATGCGGGACGCCAACACGGGGACACAATCAATAGACATGGAGACAACCACGTCGATGCTCATGTCTGCGGTCTGGTCGGGGGTCAGCTCCAACTGAATGGGCGTGCCCTCCTCCATGCCGATGTAGACAGGCTTGTAGCCGCCGGCGGGCACCAGCCAAATCTTGTCGGCGGGCACAATGTCGATCACGCTGGTATTCTGGGTTCCCGGCACAATGGCGGTGTCGATGGGCATCAGGTTCATGCCCATGTACTCGCCCAGGAAGCCGTACCGCGCCCAATCCACGCCCAGCATGGTAGACAGGGCGGCATCCAGGTTCACGGTGGAGGCGTTCACCACACCGCTGGGCAGCGCCTTGGTCAGGGCGGAGGGACGGCCAATGGCCATCACGTTCCGGTAGCGGGTCCCGTTCACAACGCTTACCCGCTCACCGGCAGTGACCCAGTTTGCGGAAGTGTTTGTGAAGTTCATGTTATTGGGCACATAGGCGGTGTTGCCCGTCATCTTGGTCAGGGTGCTGATCCACAGCGCGGTGATCTTGGAGTACATACCGGCGGCCAGAGCGTTGAAGAACTGACCCATGTCGGCATCGTTGCCCACCAGCTGATACCACTTCACGCTCACCCGTGCGGTGCGCAGACGGGGATTCAGGGTCACGCTCTTGTTGAAGAGGGTGTTGGCGGGCTTGGAGCGGGAAGCGCCCCAGCTGTCGTCCTCAAAGAGGAAGATGTCGTTGGACATGATGTCCAGTTCCTTGGTCTGGCCGATGGGCACGGTGGTCATCTCGGCCAGCCAGCCCAGCCCGGAACTCATAACGGTGGGCAGCATGGGGGTCACGATCTCGGTGACGATGCCGGCCAGAGTCTTGAGGTACAGGCTGTCGCTCATGAACTTGCGCTGGTTGCGGCGGAACTCGTCCAGATCAGCGGGAGGAATCTCGCCGCTCAGGGCGCACACCCGCTTGGCGCAGAAAAGCAGCAAGTTCTTCTGAAGGTTGCGGTTGGTCATGCTGTAACTGTTCTGCCCCTCGCCGTCCGCCAGCATGGCGGTGAAATCGTCGGGCTGCTTGGTCATGACCCGCAGGGCGCGCTCATCCCGGCCCAGACGCTCACGCATCAGCAGACGGCCGCAGGTCACGATGTAGGCCCGCTCACGTTCCGCGTTGCTGAACTCCTTGGCTGCGCTGTCATACACATCAGGATTGATGCTGTTCAGTTTGATTGCCATGATTGTCACTCTCCTCTCGTTTCTCAGCCCGCTGCCGCGTCAACCTTGCAGGCCAGCACGTCCACGAACTCAAATGCGCTCTGTGCGCCCTCGGTAAAGGTGCCGCCGGTGGGCTGAACCTTGAAGTACGGAGTCCCCACGTCGGTGGGCGCGGCGGTGGCGGGCACCAGCAGACCGTTGGCAATGGTCAGGAACTTGTTGGCCCCCAGAGCGGTGGACACGTTGCCGATGCCGAACCGGTAAATCTTGTTCCCGTCGAACACGATCTTGGTGAAGGTCACGGGATAGCCCTTGGGAGCGGGCAGGCCCAGCGTGTTGGCGCCAACCTTGTAGAGGTTGCCGGTGGCGGGATCCTGAACCATGTTCACGTCGTAGGGGTTGCAGGCGTAAATGCCGTCGCCCTCGCTCTTCACGGCAGCTCCGGTGGCCTTCATGTTCCAGCTGTTGCTGTTCTTGATGGTCACGGTGGAATCGGTGGGGCCGACGCCCACATAGCCCTCGCAGTCCATCAGCTCGTCCTTCACGCACAGGAACCCGGCGGAGCAGGTCTCGTCCGCCTTATCGGCGTTCTGGAACTTGCCGGTGATGTTCAGGGTCTCGTCAAATACGCGGTTGGTCACGCGGGGCCAAAACGCAGTCTTTTCAATGTATGCCATTGTGATTCACTCTCCTCTCGTTTCTCAGCCGTTCATGTGGCTCAGCATCTCCATGATGCCGCCGCCCTCGCCGCCGTTGGTCTTGGGGTTGTTCCATGCGAAGGAATGCTGCTTGGCGGCCATTTCCTTCTTGCGCTTCTCGGTCTGTGCCTTGCCGTGGGCGGCCATCAGGTCCAGCACGGCGCGGTCTGCACCGCAGAACTTCCCGTCAGTCTCCATGGCTGCGAACTCCTCTGCCCGGTCACACAGGCCCGTGGCAGTCTCGGTCATGTCGGCGTCGCCTTCCACAGAGCAGGCCCGGATGTCCTCCAAAGCGCCGTTCACAGCTTCCTTCACGGCCTCTACCCGGCGCTCATGCTCGGCGGCTTCCATGGTGCGGATCTTTTCCTCCGCTGCTTCCAGACGTGCCTTCAGTGCCTTCACGTCCTCCGCCTGCTGCCCCTTTGCGGCGCAGGCATAGTCCACGATGTCGCTCACCTCTACCGTAGCCTCCACGCCCTCGCCAAAGGGGAAAGCTGCCGTGAGATAAGCGGGCTTGATGCGGCTCTCCACCACGGTGCCGTTATCCTCCGCGTTAAAGGCGTAGGTATAAGCGCTGCCGGCAGAGTCCACGAGGCCAACGTGCATCCCGTCCTCGCTCAGAGCGACCACGCGGTAACCCTTGAACTTTTCGGACATGGCCTCCATTGCCTTCTTGCTCATGTTGTTCACTCCTTTTCTCTTGTTCGTTTCTTTGCTTCCCGTTCCGGGGTCCAAAGACGCCGCCCGCAGTTTTAATGTCTTAAACTCTTCCTGCATGGCACTCAGCGCCTTGATCCGCGCCCCCGGAATTGCCGACGGCACATCGTCTCCCAACACGGTTACGCCAAGACCTGCCCAATCCGTAATGACCTCGGTCTTGCCCTCCATGTAGGATTTTTTCGTATCGGTTTCGGCGGAAACATCCATGCGCCCTGTCCGCACGATCTTTTCCACCAATTCCGGTGCGTAAAACTGAAATAACCGGCCCTTTGCCCTGATCCACTCGTTCCCGGCCTCTTCCACAATGGAAAAGTCCTTGGGATCGTCGGATAGGGTCCCCACGATGCGCTCCGCCGTTCCGTCCATGAACGTGTAGCCTTTTTCGCCGGTGTAGGGGTCCCACACCTCTCTCATGTTGTGTCCGTCTCCCACCTTGCGGCCCACATAGGCGCACAGGATGGGCTGTCCCACAAACGTCAGGTAGTGCTCCCGCATATTGCGGAAATCCCAATGATTTTCATTCAACCCGGAGCGCATGACCCACAGCTCCACGCCGAACTCGTATTCACTGAGCCGTTGCATGACCCGCAGTTCGCCGGACATTTTTACGTGCTCCGGCGGGGTTCCTCTCGTCCGAAACGGCATGGTCACGCCTCCTCTCCGTCAAACAGCTTTTCCACCCAGTTGTCATAGCTGGTGGCGCTGCCGTCGGTCTTGTCATACATCTGCCATGCGTAGAGCATGGTCTCGTAGCTTTTGCTGTTCTCCATCTGAAGATTTTCAAATTCCCTTGCCAGCGGATACAGCCCCACTTCTTCGCTGGTGCCCACGCAGTCCCGCAAGGCATCATCAATGTCCTCCAACAGCCGGATCACCTCTCCGAAAACGCCGTCCATGTCCTCCGGCCGCTCCCGGTATTCCGGGGTCTCCGGGTATTCCTGCATCAGGTGCCGCTGGTGAAGAATGTCTCCGATCACGTCAAATCGCTTGGGCTGTTCGTGGGCCAGACGGTGAATGGCGTCCGCCGTGTGTACCAGTCCAAACTCCACCAGAACCCACTCTTTCAGCGTGTCCAGCCCCCGTGCGGCGTTCTGGTATGCCGCCGTGGCCCGCCTCGCCGCGTCCCGCAGCGGGGAAAAGCGGGGATTTTCGTAGTGGTAAATGTCCCGCAGCTTTGCCATGTGGTTTCCTCCTCTCGTGTTGAAAAAAAGCGTTGCCCACGCCGGTCATTCCGGCGTCAGCAACGCTTTGCTCCTCCCGCTCACCGCTTAGAGCGGGGTGCTCTGTTCACTTTTTCTTCGGCTATCCGCCATAGGTGTCGATGTCCGCCTCCTGGCCCTCGCTGGTCACGGTGCCGTCCCCCTTGGGTCTCCCGCCGGGGTTCAGATCGTGAGCCGCTTGGGGCGGCAGTCCGCTTTCGGACTGCTTGGCATTGTAGCTTGTCACAAGGGGCAGCCGCTTATCCATGATGCCGCTTGCCTTGATGGCGTTGGAAATGCTCAGATCGTCCAGCAGGGAAAGATCGTTCATGGCCATGTAAATGATGGTCTGGGGCAGGATTCCAAGGGTCATGCCCTGCTTGGCCTCCTCCATCCGCTTTTCCTCGGTGGAGAGCGTTCCAAAGAGTGCGAACCGCCACGAATATTTCAGATTCAGCTTGTCCACAATGGCCGCCATCATCCGTTCGTAGCCCCGGTATACGCACTCCGCAAACTTCCCTTCGATTTGCAGGGAGATTTGAGCGATGCCCGCCTTGGGGTCCTCCGTGGTGGGTACGATGGCGGACAGCCCCGCCTTGTTCATGGCGTAGCTGTACCCGGCTGCGGAAATCTTGGTGGCGCTGGGTGCTTCTGCCAGCTGGTGCATTTTGATGTTTTCCACAGGAGCCGTAAACCAGCCGATCCCGCTGGTGTTGCTCTCTGTCAGCATCTGATACCACAGGTATTCAAACAGCCGTCGTCCCGCGTCGGAAAGCCGGTAATCGTCCTCTGTGCTTGTAATTTCGGACTTATCCTTGTAGGGGATTTCGCCGGTAAACAGGGCGATCAGGGGGTTCTGCACCAGTTCCAGCTGGATTTGCTCGTACTGCGCCATCTGCACCAGAGAGAGATACAGCCCCGCCAGCGGGGAAATGGCGTTCCGGGATACATCGTCTGCCTCAAAGGTGAAAATCTTGTCCACCGGCAGCGTCACCCAGTAGAACCACCGCCCGTTCTGGGAGTATACCTCCGGGTCTCCCGCCAAGCGGCCGCCGGTCTGTTTCCTCCGCTGTTCCAGCACGTTCAGGTCCACCCGGTCCCGCGCCGCGAAGATCACCCGTTTCCCCGTGCCCTCCGGTGCCCGCTCCGCCGATGCGTAGAAGTCATCCAGATAGGGCAGCAGCAGGTCTCCGAACTGCATCGGGTCCGTCCCCGGCTGCATAAAGTACATCAGGTTCATCGCCACCGTGTATTTCGACACGTTGTTGAATCCTACGATCTTTACCCAGTCGCTGGGGAGCTGTTGTAAAAAGGCGTGGTTTACCTTGTTGTGGGGCTTGTCCACGCTGATCCGGGGATAGTAGAAAACCTTCCCCTCCTGCAAGACCTGTCCCGCGATCTCATGGGCCGTGGCCTTGGGGTCCAGCGTTTTCCGCAGCTTGTCCAAAAGCTGCCATTCCCGCATGAAGTCCTCCCGCTTCGCTTCTTCCTCTGTGGCGTACTCCGGGGCAATGTAACTGTGGTAGGTCAGCATTTCCGTGTACACCTTCCGGGTGTGAAACAGGGGATACGCCGTCCATTCCAGTGCGTGGGCCACCTGCCGCAGGCCCTGTTCGTTGCCGTCCGGTGCGGTGAGCATCTCCGCCACCTTGTCCTTGCTGTAATTCACCGGAAGCGAAGAAATGGCCTTTACCCGGCGGTTCTGAATGTAGGGGTTATTCCGGGTGTAGGTGTTGCTGGCCGCCCGCATAAACGCGCTGCTTACGGCGTCCATGGGCAGATCGCCGTACTGTGCCGCCAGTTCCCGCAGCCTTCCGAATATCTTCGGGTACGAGGCGAATTGCACCGACCTCAATTCAGTTTGCAGGTCCATGCTCCCCGCCTCCCTTCATGCGTTCCCGCTCCTTCTGCAATTCCCATTCCAGCCGGTCCAGCGTGCTGACCCATTGCTTCTCCGCTTCTTCCGGCGTTACGCCCGCTTGGGCCGCCGCTTCTGCCAGGATCATGGTGTTGCAGTCTGCCAGCCACAAGCGGTCCCCGTCTGTCAGCCGGTCCAGGTCCGCCCCGGCCACCTCCACTGCGCCCTCCGGCTTTTTCCGTCCGGTGAGATACAGCAGAATGTACCCTGCGCAGATCCGGTAAAACCGGGTGTCATACGCGATCTCTTCCGTTTTCCGGGTCCGCCCCATGGCGTACAGCCGGTATCGTTTCTTCCGTTGAGCCATTGTCAAAACCTCCGGCCTCCCCGCCGCGCCGTTACCAGCCGTCCGCTACCTCCGGTGCTGATAGGCGGAGCCACTTTGTTTTCCTTGAACCGATCCAGCGCCGACGCCCAGTCACTCTTGTTCTTTCCGTGGATCTCCGTCAGCAGTTCCTCCCGCTCGATCAGCTGGGCCAGCCGCAGGGCATATTTCGTGGCGGACCAGCTATCGCGCTGAATGGCCTTGGAAATGCGCTTCTCGCTCATCCCCGCCCCGCTGGGCACCAGCTTCAGGTTCTGTATCTGGCCGGACAGCTCCCGGCACTTCTGGTAGGGCTGTGCAAACTGATAATCCCGGTCATCGTCCCGGATGCGGTGGGCGCGCTTATACGCCTCCACACCCTCGTTGGCGTTCAGCGTCAGCAGTTCAACGTTGTGGTGCTCAAACTCCGTCTGCGCGTATTTCAGCATTTCAAAGTCCGGGTCCGTCACGCCGGTGCCGCCTGCCTTGATGGGGTAGATCACCGGAATCGCCCCCGGCAGCTCCGCCGCCGCATAGGCCGCGTGGTTTTTCACACACAGGGGCGGAAGGCCGTCTCCCAAGTCGGTCATCAAATCTTCCAGCACCCCGCGCCCGTACTGCCAGGAGTCAATGGCGATGTAGGTTTGGCTGCCGTCATAGCAGAATCGGTTCCAAATGGCCTTCACCCGCCGTGCCTGCGCCTTGCTCTGGTCCGGCGGGGGCCAATCGTCAATGTAAACCAGCTGCTTCAAAAAGCGGTCCCGTTTCAGGTATTCCCGCTGGCGCGTCAGCTTCAGCACCACGCAGGCGCATTTGGCGTTCTTTGCCGAATCCTCGTAGGAAACGTCATAGCCCACAATGTAAATAACTTCCTCCGGGTCCAGCTTGGGGTGCGGGTCCTTGCAGCAGTGCTCCGTCTCCATCACCAGCACCCGCTGGGAATCCGTCAGAACCTCGTCGGAAAGCACGGGGAACTCGTCTGCGCCGGTGTACCGGCTCTCCATTTCCCGCATCCACCGTTCAATGGTCAGTTTCTCTTTCAGCTTTTGTGCCCAGGAATAGGGCCGCATCTGCTGTAAGATCACGCACTGCCACGGAATATCCACCGCAAAAGATTTTTCGCCCCGCCACATGGCTTTCAATACGGAGCACCGAACCTGAAAAGCATGGTTCTGCTTGCGCCCCGCGCTTGTAATGGAATGGCTTTTGTATGCCACAAAGTTGGGGTCCGGTTCTCCGTTTACGTTGTGCCGCAGACGAACCGCCGGAAGTACAACGGTGGTGTATTCGTCAAAGTCGAAGGGCGGGTTTTCCTCTTGGGCGAACTCCTCCGCCGTAGCTGCGTGAATGTTATCGCCACGCTTGGCCCCAATGTAAAAGGCGCTTCCGCCGTCCGTCTCGATCTTGAAATCGTCCTTGCTCTCCGCGCTGACCCGCCAGTGCTTGGCGAGGGCCGCATAGTCATGTTCCAAGGCGCGGAAGGTTTTTCCGCCGATACCCGCCAGCTGTTTTAGTGCCGGTCCCACATACAACACCTGTGTTCCCGGCCACACAACGCCGTTTACCATCTCCGTCAGCAGCTTTGTGTAGGTTTTTGTCATGCCGCGGGTGCCGGTGATCGCAACTTCCTGATTGCGGGCGTAGGCCCGCATCATCATGCGCTGAAGCAGTTCTAATGTCTTAAAATCGCTGTCATCACTGCGGAGAATGTCCGCCAGAATGTCGGGGTGCTAATACCAACGGCCTGTCCAGATCAGGAACGCATACCACGCATCCTCATAGTCTGCGTAATTTCTGGTTTCCGTCTCTTTCTTCTGTACCCAGCCAGAAGTCGCAGACCAAACCTTTCCGGATCGTCTTGCCATTGGTATCAACTCACCTCCCTTATCCTGGTTATTTCTTCTTTGCCGGCGGCATTTTCACAATGCCAAGTTCTTTGTACGACTCTTTTTCCTGTTCGTCAGGTTCCTCCGCAAACTCGCCCAAATCATCCCGCAGACGCATGTCCGGCGGAAGCGTCGGCAATTCTGAAAGGCCGTCATTGACCCGCGTTGTGTTGGCCATGTACAAAAGAATCTGTTCGGCGGCATCCTTTGTGTAAGAATACTTGGGCCTCCGGTGAAACAGAATCTCAAACATTTCATCCGGGGAGCACTGCTTTCCGTTTTTCAAAAGCCCCGCCTTTTCCAGACGGTCCACAATGCCGTCGATCCTCAAGTCATCAATCGGCTTGGCATCCCGTTTCCGCAGTCCCTCGCTGGACAGGTTATCCTGAACCATCTTGTTCAGCTTAGCCGCCTTGTCATATTGGCCGATGGCCCGCATCTTGTCCCGGTCCAGCGTCATCTTCGCGCAGTCCCGCAGAATGAACTCCTGCTTCACGCTTACGCCGCCCGCCGCCATCAGGTCGCTGGACAGTGCCTCATAAATGCGGTCCAGCTCGTCATAGTCCTCGGAGGTGTAGGGGTTCTTTGCGGAGTTCTCGCCCCAGTTCTTCCGCTGCTGTGCCGTCCCCACTTTCCGGTTCCGGGCGGACTTCTCGTTGCCCACCGCCTTGGTGAACTCCCCGGCGGACAGCCCCTCGCCAAAAATCTTGGTGATGTCCGTCAGCCCGTCCAGAAAGCCAAGGGGTTCTCCCCGCCGTGTGTCCAGCTTCTTCAGCCGCAGGTTGTCCAGATAGGCGATCCACTTCTCGCCCACGTCCGGCTCCTTTGGCACCGCCAGCATATCAAATGGCCGGTCAAATTCAATGCAGCAGTAAAAAAGGGCAAGGCTGTCGCTCGTGGCACGGGCAATGGCGTCATAGCGTTCCTGCTGTGCAGTCAGTTCCGCCGTATCCATCGGTTCCAGTTCCATTCGCGGCCTCCTTCCCCTAAAAAAACAGAGAGTGAAAAGAATTTATTACTTCTCACTCTCTATTATTTCACAAGATTTTCCCGATTTGGTAAACTTTAGTAGCCACTTGAAAATTTTTTTATTCCGGTTCCAAGCCAAGGATGTAATCCACACTCACGCCGTAAAAATCCGCCAGCGTAATCAGGGCCGTGGCCTTCGGTTCCTTCATGCCGCTTTCGTAAAAGCCTACCATGCCGTGGCTCATGCCGCAGTATTCGGATACCCGGCGGCTGCTCACGCCTCTGGCCCGCCGCAATTCCCGCAGCCGTACCGCGTAGACCGGCAGTTCCCGGCGGTCCTCAGTCCTCTCCATCGTCCCCCTCCCCTTCCAGCAATTCGCAAAGCCGTTTCAGGCGCCGTTCGATGCTTTTCATCTTCCAAAGCAAAGAAAACAGCGCCAGCATCGTGCAGGCGTATACCGTCATGGCAATATTTCCGCTGCTCGCCTCATAGACCGCCCGGACCTCTCCGGGCAAAAAGTTCTCCGTCACGTCCCCGCCAAGGGTTTTGGTCGTCACGGCGATAAACCGTCCCTTGGGGTGAATCCATGTCACCCTCCCCGTCCGCATCGGGCACAGCTCCACGCTTGACCGCTCACTTTTCGCCCGCTCCACCGGCAGCGTTTTGAACTTTGCCCGCACCGTCTGTCCGATCTTCATTTCCGTCCTCCATACGTCACTTTTTTCAAATCTTTGTACCGCTCGGCGTGCGGAATCAGTTCCGCCTTGTCCCGGATGATCTCTTTCAACACCCGGTCCATGTGCTCCTGACACACGTCCGCCGCCGGATTCTTGTAGTCCAGCGCCGGCCTGTATTCTCTTCTCACTTCTGCCCATGCTTCGGTGAGCCTCATAATGCGGTCATATCCCCAGCCCTCCGTCTGGTGGATTGCGATTTGCAATGTATCAATGTCATACTGCGAGGTTATAACCATCGTTGCCTGAAGCAGCCGGTTGGTCTCGTTCTCCCACCGTTGCAAGTATCCAGATTGTTTGGCCATCTTACTTCCCCCTTAACAAGTGCAGTTTCAGCCACAGTGGAATGTCGGCGGTTAAAATGCTTTTGAAATAAAACACGATAAACGCAATGCCAGCGGCTATGACCAGCGTCCAAAAGGCTATAATCAGCCAGTCTTTCCGTTTCATTCAGCACCTCCGTCCTTTCTCTTGCCGTAGATGTACTTATCCATGCTGCTTCGTCTCCTCCTGAGTCTGGTTGAGTAGCATGATTTCTTCCAAGGACAATTCGTTGCGAGCAACTGCCAGCACCTGCCTGTCCGTCAGGCCGTACTTGTCTCTAAGTGGCGCCAAAATCGCACACATATTCTTCTTGGTGAAGGGGACCTGCCCAGACGTGAGCTTGCTGTAAGCCCTCTGAATTTCAACGGCTACTTCTAACTGCATAGTTTAATATCTCCTTTCAGTCGATGAGTTTATGCTGCAGCCCACGCTGCGCACTTTTGCAGGAAGCCGGGCGCTCAACGTTCAGTGTTGTCGCCTCCGTCCATCTTTGCCCCGCAGTTGGGGCAAAAGTGCTTGTCTCCTTGTGTTTACAGTTTGTGTCCATACGGGTTTTCATCTCCGCTCATCATTGCCAGCATCTCTCGTACTTTCGGCGGAAAAATCAGTTCTTCCATACGTGCCGCCATGATCTGCCGCACAGCCTTTTTCCCCAATGGCGGTTTCTTCGGTGGTATTTCTCCCCGTCTTGCAGCTTGTGCAACAGGGTTATTCTTTGCTGCCCATCCCATGCTCAACCTCTCCTTCCGTACTTTCGCCGTCCATCTTGGCCCCGCAGTTGGGGCAGTAATCCGACAACAATTCAAACCCATTTACAAGCACTTGCGCCGCATCGTGGCAAACAGAGCACTCGTGCCTGTCCGGCGATGGAACACAGTTCCCTGCTTCCTCCCACGAAATCCACCGCCCATGCACCACCGGCACGGCATCAACTGTCGGCATATTGTCAATGTCGCATTTTTCCACATAGTCATCATTTGTTTCCCCGTAATCATTGGGGTATGATTTCCACCGGATTTTGTCTGCATCAATCATCCGCATCGCTGTTACCTCCGTCCCTCTTGGCCCTCTCAATCTCAAGCGCACGTTCACGAAGGTCTCCGAATCCGTACTCATCCTGCCAGCCCAGCTCCGCAGAGGCTTTTTGGCAACTCTCACATAGATAACACGTCCACGGAGTTCCATCAAAAACACAACTGCGTTCCATCATAGTCCCTCGGCAAAATTTTCGCCCGCACCCAAAGCAAACATGGTCAACCCTCGTTTTGACAACTTTTCTTCCGGCAACATCCATGTGTCATTCCTCCCCGTCCATCTTCCGCCCCTTCACAAAGCCAAGAACCGTATCTAAAATCGCCTTGTCAATGTAAGATTGCAGCGCAACGCGGTTCTCAAAAACAATCGGCATTTCTGTAAGCGATTTGTCATAAATGGTTGATTTTCTGACGATCCATTCCCCTTCCCAAAAGTCGATAGAATAACCGCTACTTTTGGCCGCCTCCATCGTTGCCGACTTTGCCACACCAGTTTTAACAAAATAGCTTTCTCGCGTTACCCACGGGTTTTTGTAAACTTTCATCCCGCACCATCCATCTTGGCCCAGCAGTGTGGGCAGTATTTCCCATACATGACCTTATACTTGTGAGCCGTTGTCTTTCCGCAATGGCTACACATCCACGGTACGTTATCGCCATCGCCACAGACTACCCATTCGGCATGCACCACCGGGGCCACGTCGGCGGCTGGCAGGGCCTCAATATACTGCGACGGCTCAAGCCCTTTTGCCCACGCGTGCTTCGCGGCCTCAATCGCCGCGCTGCGCTCAATGTATTCAGCCATCTTCATCCCCTCCAAATTCCGCCTCGTACTGTTCCGGCGTGATAATCTCAATGTCCTTTGCGGAATAGCCTAAGGTAGAAAGGCACATCAGCTCCGCCAGTCTGTCTTTATCAATGGCCGCCGCAGCGTCCTCATAGGATACGCCGGGTTTTGCCTCAAATCTGATTTGAGCACCAAACGCCCCAGCCACGCTAAAGCAGATTTTATATTCAGCCATTGTCAGCCCTCCTGTTCCATTTTTCAGCATACTCTCCCGGATAACCCGTTTCCGGATTTGCGTCTCCAGCCCCTAAAACAAAAGGCTGATTTATGTCGTTAAGGACACAATCTGTATCATCGTGCATCCAGTATTGCTCAATGATGCGCTTTCCGAAACGATTCACATAGCTCTCCCGGTAAAAGTTCAGTTTACCGCCGCAGAACGGGCATGGTTTTAAGTCATCCATCCTTCATCGCCTCCACATAGCACCAGCTCTGGGGCGGGCGCTTAATGTTACCGCCAAATTTTTTGCAATCCGTGCATTCCCATGTGTATTCTGCATGGCAAGAATCGCACGGGTCAGTTGCACGCTGGAACTCGCTCAGTTCCCGCGGCTGGTCATAGATCAGCATGTCGGGGATGTGCCAGCCGTAACAACGCCCCTTATCGCCGATATAAGCTATAATTTCTGACTGAGTTAAGCACGTAGCGGGGGAAAAGGCGGCATTTGTTGTACTACTTAACTCGCCGCCATCGTATGCAATAAGGGCGATTCTTTCGCAGGTAAACTCTCCAATGACCTT
>OGLV01000027.1_pt1 | contig 67278 bp, 98 predicted proteins | sample 1572851 | NCBI WGS metagenome assembly OGLV01 (sample SAMEA2582005, study PRJEB24529) | metagenome | biome: Human gut stool | place: China | collected 2011
CCGCATCTATCGCAAACAATCTGATACATTGTAATCGGTCTATACATAAGCTATTTCTCCTTTCCGTATAAAAGTTCAACACTCTTTCTTAGCACTGCCTCTATATGGTCTCTTTCGAGGTCTCTAGGCTGTCTAAGAAGCCATTCTATATCTCCGTCTATCAATTCTTGATAGGCTCTCCTTGATACTCCCATAACTATTCCTCCACTTCTACGCCAAATGGAGTGCCATCGGCAAAGGTATAGTCTCTTAATACCTCCTTGTAGTTATAAGGTTTATCTTCAATACCTATGAAAAAAAGTTTCCCAAGAGCCTTGCATACTAAAAACTTTTGTGTGTCCTTATCCTTCACCCACCCAAACGGCTGATGCTTTTGCATCTCTGCCCAGCACTCTTCTGCGTCCTTGAAAGGGCGGTAGGTAGACTCTGGCTTGATGCGATACTCTGTATTATTCCAAAACTCAATCTCTGTCATTTCCGTCCAATTATTCGGAACACTTGTACCTTTTATGGCACTCGGTTTTCTTCTTGTTTCTATTATCTTGCCTTCTGCAAAAGCTTGCAAGAAAGGATAAAATTCTTTAGCTTCAATTCTATTCATAGCTTTAATAATTTAGTTAAATACTTATCCATACTATAATACACTATCTGAGTAATAGTGTATACATAGAATGATTCACATTCTTTAGTTTCTTTCACTCGTAATATAGTACTTCCTGTTATTACCCATATTTCTGGTATGATTAAAGGCAACAAAGAACCTTCAATTACGAATACTATAGTACATATAGGAATCATAAGTAACACATATACTAATCGCTTCAAGATTTTCATATCAACCCTCCAACTCTTTAAGTGCCTTATCAATATTGTTAAGAGCCATCTTAACGAATCTATAAGAAATAAAACCCTTAGATAGTTGTCCTTGGGCACGTTTAATAAAATCGATAGCTTTTTCTTTACTCATTGCTTATCCTCCTTTGCCTTAAACATAGGGTCATCTTGCCACCAACTAACATATTTGCCTGTAGCAAGGTCTTCCTCTATTGGTTCTGTTTTATCAATTTCCAAACATGCAAGTATAACACATTGTGCTTTTGTTCTTGCATTTGCAAATCCACCAGAAGGAAGTATAGCCTGCCACCCGATATTATCAACTCTTAATATTATTGGCGAGTGGTGTTTGTAATATAATTGGTACATTCCGCTTCTGATTCTTTCTGTTTTTATTCCTGATTGTCTTATCATCCCTTTTCTTCTTTTTACCCTCTCCTGTAAAAGGGAGAGGGTGGTTAGTTACTCTGTTACCATTTCAAAAGCTTGCGCTCGTAGGCTTCCCATTGTCATAGGCATTGCCTTAATTGCTTTTGTTTCTGTGTAATGTTTTATTTCTTTGTTCATAGTTTTACCTAGTTAATGTTATTCATCAATTTCAAAACTCCATTGTTCCATATCAAACACTTCTTTTAGCTTTTCAATGACTTCATAAAAGTCATCTTTGGAACGTAACGCTGTGCCACAATCGCCAACTTCTGAGTATTCATAATGTCCCATATCTCTTTGTATCATTTCCTTCGTTAAAGGAACGCCAATATCAAATGCAAGGGAACGAGATTCACTCGGAATATCTATTGCCTTGTCATCTACATCTGTAATATATCCACTGATATAATGTGATGCATCATTGACATCTGTGTTGTGAATTGCTGAATATGCCTTACAGAAATAATGACAGGCTCCTCCACATAACCCGATAAAAGTTGAAATTCTAAAACGTAACAAACGCTTACCATTTTTACGGCTGGCTTTTGTAACATAGTCAACCACATTTTTATTGAAAAAATCTAATGATTGAAACCTAAACCCCTCACCAATAGTTGCCGGTAATGGGAATGGTCCTTCAGTAATATCGTACCCACTTTCAAAAAAAATGTGCTGATTCAGCCAGCTTACGATTTCTTCGTCTGTTTTTCTAGCCATTGGCTGACTTAACATAGCTTTTAACATATCACTTATATTTATGTCCTATAAGGACGGTTAGTTACTAAATCTCATCAAACTCTTTCTGAAATCTCTGTTTTGTTTCATTCAGAAGCTGCTTGAATTTTGTTTTAAACTCTTCATCACACTCTGAAAGCCCACAAATAGCATCAGCAAGACTACTACGCATTGATTTTGGAGACAAATTTAAGAGTTCATTTACTTTAGGAATTAAACTCTTGGCTAAGATGTTTGCTCTTTCTAATTTTTCTGTATTCATGTTACTTTTTATTTATATCAATTACAGGATGGTTATTACTCTACTACTTTCTCAAGGGAAAAATAATCAATTCCCCAAGCTTGGTTTACGTCTTTGTAAGGTTCTCCGTTTTTCTTTATTTTTCGGATAAAAAAATGAACCTTGATTTCATTCTTGCCAAGAGACATGGCTCTTTTTAGACGTTCTATGATAAAGATATTGCCATTTTTATCTTTCACTTTGTCACCTTCTTGAAAAGGTAACAAACTAAGAAAGTCGTTCATTATACCATTCTGCTTTTTGCGAAGCTCTAATATTTGTGAATCCATCATCTTTAAACGACCTTCTACATTTTGTAATTTGTTGTATAATTCTATTTCTGTCATATTTTTAAATTTGTGCCTGAAGGCGGTTAAACTTCTTCTCTTTTAAGACAAGCTTCGGGAGTATATTCCGACCAGATACAAGTCCCACCTCTTGCCTTGCACCATCCATTATTTGTTTGGTGCTTACATTTCTTTTTCATACGATTTGTTTCTTGTGCCCGAAGGCTGTTAATCACCATATTTATATAATTCTTCACCACTTGAATCATACCCACAACAAGGACATACCCACCCCCAAATTACAACGGACTTTTTACACTTAGGGCATAAGCCTCTGACTCTATTAAACGATTCTAAAGCATATTGGCAAGCTTTCAAATACTCTAATTCGTCTTTGTCAGCTTGATTATCAATAAGTGCCTTATATTCATCCTATATCCATATCAACCATCCACGTCTTTAGTTGTACCTAACAATGATTCATTGCCGATGTAAGGAATACAGAACTCCCATCTACCATTAACACATACATAGTCAAGATATTCATCTGTCTTATCTGTATGGCTAAATATATTTGCACGCCATTCCTCAGTTTTTTGATGTCTAACCAACACATTATCGAATGGATTCAGCTCAACCTTTGGCTTCAAATCCACAATCTGTTTCTTCTCGGCATCCCAAGCCTTGCCTTTCTTTGCGAGAGCATCAAAGAGTTGCTGCTTCTCAGAGTCAGTTGCTGGGCGGAGACTATAATGAACTCTTGTATAGCCATATTCAGCTGTAGTAAATTTATCGTCAGCATTATAGAAAGCATAGTAAAAAGCTCTTTCGTCTCCATCTTTATATTCACTTCTTAAGATGAAAATACAATTTGCAAAATATCCATCTTTAATTCCTTTCATAAACACAATATCCCCATCCTTGAACTCTGGCTGAGTCTTCTCAATCTCCAAGGTTTCACGATTAAGTTTGCCACCTAATTTTTCCTCAATACATTTGATAAAAGATTTCGTCTCCTTTTCTGATACTAAAGTATGTAAATTGGTATCAAGAAAACCATCTTCTACCAAATTAATTGTCTTTGCATAGAAACTAGTATAGTTGTCATTTGCCCATCTATCGAAGAGTATCTTTAAACCTCTGCTATTTACCAACACATCACCCCTCTTCCAAGCAAACTTCTCCCAGTCACGCATTTCCTTTGAAGGCACTAATATAGGTTCTCCATATATGCTGTATTTCCCATCATTGTAAAACAACAATTCATCTCCATCTTTAGATGAAAGAGTAATACCAAGTTCATCTTTACATTCTGCATATATATCTTCTATACTAAGTTCTCCAAAGGCATCAGCATAAAGCTTAGTACCCTTTGGCTTATTCTTTAGTATCTCCACTATGTTAATCCTTTCTTCCATAACCATTATCTTGCTTTATATAGATTGAACCATACCTTGTTGCTCTGCTTATCCTTATAAACATTACCTTCAAGGTCGAAATAAACACGCCTCTTTTGATTGAACTTCTTAATCATTGGCTGATTATCTTTGTATGTCGTTACATCATACTCAACCAATGAAGAACCACGTTCATTCTTTGTTGGAGGATAACCTGATTCAGGTATGAAACGTACCTCAAATTCTTTATTCCCAATTTCAAAATTTGCTGTAGCCATATTATTTCACTCTCTTGAATTGAACATTCTTTCCGTCTTTTCTTGTGCTTGCGCTACAGTTAAAATCACCGCAAACATTCTCATAGATATTGTTACATATCTCATCGAAAAAACAACCATTACATTGTTCTTTCTCTGTCTTAATCACCTTCAAGACGATTTCTGACCCAATAGGTAAATCTTCCATAATTACACCTCCTCGTTGTATTTGTAAACAAGTCCGACAACCAACTTGATAAGTTCATTGTTTGTCATGACTCTAGTGTCTGTATTACCAAGTCTCAGCTCATCAATGATACGTTCTGCAACCTTCTTGATGTGTCCCATCTTAGACAGAGGAAAACGCTCAATGTCGGCAGCCTTATCAAGATGAAAGCACTCACGAAGGTAAGTGCCACGGATATGCTCTATTGTTGAACTTTCGCGAGTAACTACCCATACGCCCTCTTCTAGAGGACTATACGAGAGCATACTAACAGGCTCGTACTTTCCATTTATCTTACGATAGAACGTTTTCGATATATCAAGGTCAGGTATCTTGTATTCCTGATAGCGACCTTTACTGTTCTTTGTGTACAGCGTTGGAATCTTTTTCATTTTTCTTACGTTTTAAGTTAGCTATTCTAGTTTCTCTGAGATATTCCTCAGATTTCTTCAATCCGAGTTTCTTAGCTTGTTTAGCGACCGCGTAAACGCTTCTGCCAACTATTCTAGCAATATCTTTGTTAGAGGAGTCTGGATAGCCTGTTTTTAATGCTCTTAATTGAGCTTCATTCCAAGGAGTGCCAGTGTTATCTTGTGCGTCTTCTCCATCTACGATAATTCCGTTTATATCAAGATTAAGACCACTGAATATACAAGCATTTGCGAGTGCTTTTTCTGCACGTTTATAATCAAGCACCTTTTTCCCGATGATTTCGAATCCGAGAGAGAGTTTGTCAGGGCACTCTGAAAACACTTTCTTATCTACAGATTCAGGATATATAGCTTCCACTGCATTACGCATACGAGAATGAACGCCCTTAATTGGAATAATAAAGTATTCTGCAATATTGGTTGCCCAAGAACCATTATATTCATCCATTGTCTTTTTAAATGCAGAAACAGAAGATTCAAGCATTCCGCTCAATATTCCAGACATAACAACCATTGTGTACATCTTATGTCTTTCAATATGATGCTTTGAAAATTGGTTATCTAACGCATAATAGCATTTCCTTACATCATCTTGTAGATTGAACTTGATGATAAAAGTAAGCTTATCCCATATCTCAGACATGCCGTCAGCTTTCATTCGTTCTTTGAACAAGTCAATCAGTTCATCGGAAAATTCCTTCGCCTCTGTCATTCTTCTCTTTACATCATACTTAAATAGCTTTTCATCTTCCGATACCAGTTTGAATGTTTCATCTATGTTAGACTTGACAATTTTAGCAAAGCCGCCTACCATAGAATAGAAAAGCATGTAGAGTTTGCTTATCTGTTCTTTCGATGGAACTGCAAGAGGAACACCTGCGAGTACACACGAATTATTTGGAGTCCAATTTGTCTGCATACTATTTAAGAAAGACTTTAAACACACCACCTATTGCATTATCAACACTAATGCCTTCAGTAAGAAAATCACTTTTGAGAATATCATCAATAGAGTAACTCCAATCGCAACTACCTGTAAGACCACCCCAAGGTCGAAATGTCTTAAAACCAGATGATACATTATTGGCTGTATCGTAGTTATACACGGAATAGTTGTAACGTTTAGCAATTCTTTTGTCGTGATTAGATAATCCGTCCAATGGAATTATATTAACGTAATATTTTAGAGACAACGTAATTCTATCAGCGGTTGCATCAATGTAAAAGTCGCTACCACACTCGCCAAATTTATCATTGGTAACATGTACGTTTCCATACATATCTTCTATCGCATTCATCTTTTTTACCGCTAATCTTTTCATTAGGCTTTCTGTAATACCTCTTTGTTTTCTAGCCTCAATAAACGATTTCAGAAGTTCTTGTTGTAACAGTCCGCATTCTGTAGTTGCTTGTGCAGACAAATTACTGATTTCTATTTCTTTCATATTACTTTGATTTTAAGTTTCAGTATGCAGCATAGAAGCTATCAAGCTGCTGTGTTGCGTGAACTAACTTCTTGTTGTAACTATCTCGCTCTGCTCTAGCCTTAGAAATAAAGACGAAGCTAACGATGAATGATATTACTACCGTTACCACGATGAACAACCAAGGCAGCTTGTGAACTGCCTTATTGATTGCTCTTCCTATATTTCTTAGGATAACCCAAGAATAAACAACTATGAACACTACCGCCTGTTTGGTGGTAGCGTTCTCAATACGTTCTGTCTGCGTCATTTTTAAATATTTTTTTGTTAATGATTATATGTGACAATCATACATCGTTAGAAGAGTGTCAGAAGGAAGTGATGCAAGAAGTTGTTTCACTTCTTCGCTCCATGCATCTTTGTCTTTTTCGTCTGATACTACGGCAAACCAACCCAGTTTTCCACGCTCATACCATTTTCCGTCCTTAACAACTGCGAATACTGATATTTCTTCTACATTGGATATATCCTTAATGCGAGCTTGGTCGCAACGACCTTCTGCCTTTAGCTTCTTAAAATAATTAAGGTCTTCTCTTGAATAGAACATTGGAAACTTCGGATAGTATAATGGAGCATACATTGATATATCCTTTAATTTGAGTCTTCCTGCATATCTACCACCCATCTGATACCAATCCCATTTAGCATCATTATTATAGGTGCGCCAAACGCTGCCGTCCTCATGTATCTCAATATCCTCGCTTCCTTCATCTATATCCATACGATAATATTTCACGGCATCCTCATACATCTGTTCGTCCGTCCAGTTAAGATGCTTTGGAAATTCGTTCTCGATATAATCTGCATGTTCCTTGCGACAATTGGCAAGATATGCATCTTTATCTTGTAGGAACACATCATAGTAATTCTTTTTGTATTTCTCAATCTCCTTACGTTTCTCGCTAATAAGCTGCTCTTTTGTCATATATAAATGCATAGGCAGCTCTAGATTTTCATCATACTTGGCGAGTTGTTTCTCTGGCTCATCGCCAATTACCAATGTTAAAAAATGACTCATATTTATCTATATATTAATTCGTTTTCAATTCTAAAATTTACTTGGTTCGGTTGCACCAGTTATCGGTAGATTTCCAATAACCAGCCATCCATATTTCTTTCTTTGTCGCATCAAGATGCTCACTGAGCCATTCTTCTGCCATTTTACTTACGTCTGCCATAATTACTTTCTCAAAGAATCACCTGTAAAAGGAACTGCTTTTGTTGTTGCTATCAGTCTATCAACAACCCTATCTCCATATCTCTGGGTAAGCTCATCAATACTGAGGTTTGTTGTAAGTATGAGTAGTTTTCCATTTTTCTCTGCTGCATCACAAAGCTCTGCAAACGGCATACGTTTGTTGCCATAAGAGTTCAGATTGTCCTCTGTACCAATATCGTCAATATAGATAATAGGTAGCTTGAGAATTTCGTCAATCTTTTGATTCAGCTCTTGCGCATTAAATATGTTCACCACCTTTCGATGAACATCTTTAATAAGAAGAGGAAGGATATACATACCGATTACCGACTTACCTAATCCGCAACCGCCGAACATCAACAATCCTTTTCCTTTGTTGTCTGTCATCCAATCAACAATAGGGCGGTAATTGTGTTCGTTCCATTCTGCATTGCATCCAGACTTCATATTGACTACATATTGCAAGCCTCCACGCAAACGTTTCTCTGCATTAGGAATGCTTATTTGTACTCTGTCAATTTCTTGCGGATAACCAGTATCTCGCATCTGAGATACAAGGTTCTTGAAATATTCGCCATCTATTTGTTCCATCTATCATCTAATTTATATCTTTCACCATTATTGCTGTTCTGTAAGTTCATCCCGATAGGAAGAGCGGAGCTTACTGATTTAGTAGAAACATCTTTCAAAGGGAAAAGCCCGGAGTAATTATTTGACATAGACTGTTCGACTATCTGCATTGCAACCTTTCCATCCCCTTTTGATAAATTAAACAGTTTCGTTTTTAAAGTTTCAATACCTCTCGGTTTGTATGTCTGTTTTTTCTCTCGCTTGTATGCAAGCCACTTTAACATAGCGTTATTCATATCTTCATCTTCGAAATATCGCTCGTTTTTTTGTTCCAATTTCATTCCAACACCACTCGGCTTACGCTTATAAGTATCATATCCAGTGATAGTTATCTTTAATCGATTTCGTTCCAAACCCGTTCCAAGAGCGCCTAACTTACTCAGTGTTTGAACATATCTATAAACTTGCGTTTTTGAATATCCGATATCGGCAGCAATATCAATATAGCTTACAGAAACAACCCCATTCGCATCTGCTAAATGTATCAACCATACAAACAACATTGCGCAAGGTGGGTCGTTTATTTTCTCAAATAACTTATCTGGTATATACATATTAGAACACTTTTGATTTTCCCTGTTTTTCCGCAACACCACACATATAATCGGATATAGTGTCACAACACAAGCCAACGTCTTGCCTATGAAATGTTAGTCCATTAATTGTCATATCGTAGTTGTATGCAAGAAAATCATTCAAGCCACACCGAGAAGGGTATTTGCCCTTTAAGAGGCTTGGTATGCTCCAAAAAGAATCATCATCAACCCCATCTTGGTCTTTTATTTTATTTCCGATTAAGATTACTCTCATTTCGTAGTTTGAGATATCTCTTGCCCACAAGTAACTTTGAATTGCGTGACAATATCTAAACGCTTGAATAATCGTATTAGGAGATGTCTCATCCTTCTTTAACTCTATCACATTAATTCTTAAAGCGGATATTGGATATGGTTCTCTTTCTATATAAACCAAATCAGCCCTTCCACCAGGTCCTAGGTCTAATTGTCTATATCTCTTTACAAGATTATTTGTTATAAAATCAAGACCATGAGCTTTAAGTTGTTCAATAGTTGAGTTCCAAATGATACCCTCAACATCCTTTTCTAATATAACCATTATAAATATTGTTTAGAGTTCTGAATATCATGCTGAATATGCAGTAGTGCGATATATTCATCAGAGTCGGGAAAATCAAAACCAGCCTCTTCTTTTGCCCACAATTTGAAATCAGAAATTGATTTACTCATTTCGTCTTTCGTAAGGTCAGCAGAAGAACGAAGATACTTATAGCATTCTCCTGTGAATTTATCAACCCACTCTCTGAGGAATATATCTTTGTTCACTACTAGCTTATAGAAATGTGTCTTAACTTCGTCTAGAGTGTAGCCGTATTGAAGCGCAAAGGCTGATAGAAGTAAATGAAGGTAGGCATTCTGATTTAAGGAACGCCCACGCTTCTCTTTTAATTCTACCATAGCACATTTGTTCTCCAACTCGGTTACTTTTGCTCTAAACTTTTCCAGTTCAAACACATTTTTCAGATTGAACCACATAAGCGTTGAATGCTCGTTTGATTAATTCTACGCTAGAAGGGCAAGTCATCAGAAGACTGCGTATCAGAAGATGGAGCAGCAGATTGCGGTTGCTGTGGCTGTGCAGGTGGAAACAGACTTTGCTGATTCGTCGGGTTTGCCACGCCAGCAGCATTAGCAGAACTTGCCATAGCTTGTTGTGCCGCCTGTGCGCCAGACTGAACATTGCCACCATAGCCACCACCTTGTACAGAAGCTTGTTGCGCTGAATGAACAACATTCCAAGCACGAATCTGATTAAAAAATCTGCCTTGATATTCATGCGCATCAATATCAAAGCTAACGTTAATAACCTCACCGAGCTGAATGCCAAAACTAGCAATTCTATCCGCTCCAAAAACATCAAAAGCCATCTTCTTAGGATATTGCTCTTGTGTTTCTATTACATAGGTCTGAGACTTCCACTCGCCTCTTGCAGAAACGCCGCTTCTTTCAGGTAAAACGGCAATAACTTTTCCTTGAATTTCCATTATTTTTTATTTAAAGAATTTTGTAAAACCAAATCAGCCAACTCGTCAAAGTAGGCAACATCCTTGATAGCGGAATCTTGCTCACCAGTAACCTTTGATGCTATAGAACCTTTCTTCATAATCAAGCTATAAAGATAACTGTCAATAGTATTAATTCCCATCAGAATCCACGATGTAACAGCATTCTTCTGTCCGTTACGATAAGCACGGCATTCGCATTGAGATAAGTCTGCCATCGTCCAAGGTAGCTCTGTGAATACGACATTTGATGAAGCCGTAAGAGTTAGTCCTACGCCAGCAGCCTTAATGGAACAGATAATGATTCTCTTCTTCTTAGCTTGGAAAGAGTCAATAGCCCATTGTTTCTGCTGCTGATTATCAGAGCCTGTAACGGAACATACCTCATTAGGAAACTCCTTTTTGATTGCATCAACAACATCACGATGTTCTGCGAACACAATTATCTGTTCTTCCGTATCATGTAGAAACTCGATTGTTGCTTTCATCTTTCCCTTTCCAGATATAGAACGAAGATTCATAAATTTAACTAATGCCTTCATTCGTAGCTTCTTTCTAGCTTCATCCTCAGAGCAATTCTTATATTCAAGAAGGAATGTAAGCAAGTCTTTCTGACAAGTATCATACTCTTCTTGTGTTTCTGAATCAAGAGCAACACTAATTGTTGTTCTTGTTAGTTCAGGTAAATCTTTGAGTACATCTTTCTTTTCTCTGCGAAAGTAACATGTTTCGTGAATTTTTTGATTAAGCTCTTCGAGATTCTCGTTTTCTCCATATCTATTACAGAACTCGCCATATCCGCCAAATTCATCAATTCTACCAAGAATAGCCAACTGACAAGCCATATCAGTAGCATGGTTAACCACAGGCGTACCAGTCAGCTCGTAGATATATTCCTTGCCTTGGCAAATACCCATTATTATTTTTGACTGCCTTGTCGTTGGGTCTTTAACTCTTGCAGACTCGTCAATAATGACCGATTTCAGAATATCGACCTCATTCCTAAAAATGAAATTTTTAAGCTTTAACGGCTTTTCTCCGAGTGATACAACGAAATATTTAGCAAGAGACTCGTAATTGCATATAACCACATCATACAAATCCATCTTAGTAAGATGATAGCCGTATGTTGCGTTTACAGAATCCGTAAGGATAAGCGGACGAAGATTTGTGAATTTCTTGATTTCACGTTCCCAATTGACTTTGAGGGCAGCAGGGCAAATGACTAAACAAGGAGTCGCTTTTGCACGTTCAATTGCAACGATGGATTGAACCGTCTTGCCAGTTCCCATATCATCCCCATTTATGCAACGCTTCATAGCAAGTTCCATGCGTACACCCTCTTCTTGATAATCGTATAATTTTGGTTTATCTGACATAATAATAATTATAATAAACACCACATTCTGAAAGCCCATTCAAGAGCCTTCTCTCTACCACGCAAATACAACTCGTCACCACGTTCAATCTTTTTGTAGAATACTTTCTTCTTAGTCTTTGAAACTGCAAAGATAAAGTCTTGATTTCCATATCTAGGGTCAATGCTATGCGTCAAGTCCATATACCATGCACGGCTTCTATCCCAGTCCACGAAATCAATCTGAGCTTCAAATTGTTCTTGTGACGTAGCCGCGGTAGTCTTCAAGTCACCGCCAAACTCGCCAAGCCACCAGTCGAATTTACATCGCACAGGTAGTTCAAACTCGAAGCCTTGATATTCCATCTTCATGTGTGGATTGATGAATGTTTTCTGACCGACCGCATTTTTCAAAACAAAATCAAGAAATCTGTCCTTTGTTGCTTGTTTCTTTAATACCGCAAGTCTGTCTAATCCCCATTTCCAATCTTTCTCTGTGTATTTCTCATCATCAACCGTCATAGCATAATGATTACACTTTTCTGGTTCGGTAACGAGAGCATCAACGAGAGTGCCAAGATGAAATGCCTTTTTCTGGTCTGATTCCTTAACGAAGTTAAGTTGTGGGTTAAGAGCGAACTTCAATGCGGTGAGGTCTGAGTTGGAAACCTCACCACGTGAATAATAAGGGTCAAACGGTTGCTCTGCCATATTACTTAGCTGTTACTTCATCCTCATATTTAATATAAGGGGAAACGATATACTCCTCCTCATTGTTAGCATGTTTCTCGCAAGCTTTGCGCATAAACTCCAACTTAGAAGCAAGTTTGTCAGGTGACATAGAAGAACCCTCAATCGTCCACCACTGCTGAATAATATCGAGCCAAGCGTTTTTGTCAGTAACGACAAGACGTTTTGTGACCTTTATTTTCTGCTTACTTGTGTTGTTAACAGAAGTCTGAGCGAAGAGTGACTGAGCTTGTGCAGTAGCATGTTGTGCAGCGTTTTCAGCATCACGTTTCTCTTGCTCTGCTGCAAGCTTGCGTTGTTGCTCTTCCTTGGCGGCTTCATCAGCCTTACGGATAGCTTCTTCCTTAGCCTTACGTTCAGCCTCAGCAGCGGCAGCTTCTGCCTCCTTGCGTTTGCGTTCTTCTTCGGCAGCTTTCAGTTCTGCCTCCTTGCGTTTGCGTTCTTCTTCGGCAGCTTTCAGTTCTGCATCCTTGCGCTTGCGTTCCTCCTCATCTTTGATGCGTTGGATTTCTTCTTTCTTTTTACGCTCTTCCTCGGCAGCCTTACGTGCTTCCTCTTCCTTGCGTTTGCGTTCCTCCTCTGCCTTACGTGCTTCCTCTTCCTTACGTTTGCGTTCCTCTTCTGCCTTCTTGATTTCAAGAAGTTCAGCAATCTTAGAATCAAACTTCATAAGAAGCTCATCACGCGTAGCATTTACGGTCTGCTTATAAGATGCAAGAAGAGAAGCGGAAACCTCCTTGTAGGCTCCATTCATAATCTCCTTGGCATCATTCTCATCAATTTCGGAAGAGTATGAAGGCTTGTTATTAACGAAAAGATGTCCGAGGTCAAGAACATCAGAACACTCTGCAATACGTTTCTTAACTTCATCCTTGTTATCAAGGGTGAGAAGAGAGAACGTATTATTAAGTGAGTTGATAGCAGCAGAAGAATGCTCTGTAAGAAGATTGTTGAGCGTATCAATAGTATCAGTCTTCAACTTAATCTTAGCCTCCTTAATGCGCTCTTGTCGCAAGCGTTCTTGCTCTGCTTTCTTCTGCTGTTCTAGCTTGTAGGCAGCATACTCATTGCGCTTCTCTTGAATCTTATAGACAACAGAATCTGTATTCTTGGCAGAGATAAGGCTCTCCATCATCGTAAATCCTTTACGGACAATATCGAACACTTGGGTAACACCCTTACGTTTCTCCGTCATTGCTTTCTCTGTCAGTTTAGCCTTCTTGATAAATTCAGCAGCTTTCTCGTCAAGAGCATCATTCATACCAGACGCACTAATATCAGACAGAAGAGATTCACCTGCCTGAACACATGCCTCATAAGACTTTCTGTTAGCTTGCACCGCATTTTCTGTATCGGATTTGAGCGTTGCAATCTGTCTTGTAATATTGTTTGCTTGTTGTTGTACCAACTGCAATTCTGTATTTTCAGCCATACTTTATATATTAAAATGGAGAATCATCGTCAACCTTTGCCTTAACACCATTTTTCTGTGTTTCAGCTTGCGAAGCACCAAATGCCTCTTGTTGCTTCTGTTGTGGCTGATTATCAACATCAGCTTGAAGCATACCACCGAGACCTACTGACAACTTAGAATAAGTTTTGAACGCATGCTTACAAGTCTTAGAGATTAGGAATCCTGTATCAATATCCTTGAAGTACGTTCTACCATCATTGCCAACATAATTACCTCCATACAGAGCGTTAGCTTTTCCGCAAAATTTAACCGAATACTCACGCAATCGGTCAACGCCTTCACGGTCAAGTACGAAGTAATCATAGGAATTATCAGGAAGAATAATCTTCACATAACAAGCAACTATAACCGAGTTTGCTGGTCGTGGATAAGTCTTCACATAATCAACAAATTTATGACCGTCACGCTCACCGAAGCGGAAATCATCGCAATTATATACCACTACAGGATTGTCACAACGAAGAATCTGCCCAGCCCTTTGACGAAGAAGAATCTCACCATATCCTGTATATGTAATCTTAGCCGTATAAGTTGTTTGTCGGGTGTTCTTGTCGTAGTTGCTATAGCCCATAAGATAACAGAGAGTCGTAGTTCCCTTTTCGAGAGACAATCCGTTAATCGCCAAATTCATGAATGCATCATGAATATTCAACGCAGGAGCTTTTTCGAGATAGCCCTTGAATGAACCGTTGAGAAGCTCCTCGTTAAACAGAGCTTTCTGCTCTTCAAAGAACACTTCTCCTCCCTCTCCGAACTTCTGATTGTACACCTCGATGAATCTGTCTCTTGCCAAATCGCAAATCTGATTATGAGGCGTTTTATTTAACTGTTCTATATCCATTTGTATAGATTTTAAAATTAATGTACTCTATCAATATAACTAAAGTACGTTTCCACCATTACCGAACCAGTAGTTGTAGGTTTTTCGTAATAATGTGGAATCGTACCTAACTTTCTGCCATCACCATCTTGGTAATTCAGAAAAATAGCTCTAGCCGCCACTTCTCTTGACTTGTTTGCAGTAAGTTCCATCAAGCAAGCGTGTAACTTGCGTTGATGGGTTACTGCATTAGCCATTTTTGACGGCATAGATGCTATAAGTTTGTCGATTCTACTCATTCTTTTCCTCTTTGTTTTCGGAAGATGGGGCGTGATGCTCGAATACATCGAAGACCTTTGTTTCGTTGAGACCTACGATGTCGTAATCAATCATTGTCTTGCCCATCGCCTCATCAATATATCGAAGAGCACGTGCCAACGACTTAGCTTGAACCAGATAAGTTACGTTAGAACGCCTCTCCTTATCACTCTTCTCATCAATAGTGATAAACTGTAGTTTAGCCTTGTACCACTTATCATCATCATCCAAGTCAGAGAAGAAAATCTCGCCATAGTTGGTTTTCTTTGCGCTTGTAACGGCAGAATCACCACTAATATAGCAACTCATTTCGTCAATGATAGATGTTTCTGCCTCGGTGCAAGAAAGTGCATCAACAACATAAAGTTCGTTGACTACTTTTTCCGAGCCATCCTCCATTGTTTTTTGGTACTTGATTCTAGTCTCATACCAAATACTGTTTCTAATTTTCATATTTAAAATAATAACCTTTGTATTGTTTTCCACTTTTAATTACTCTTATTATGCTAGCGTGACAGAATCCATCAAACCGCTCGGCATCACGTATTCCTTCGTACATTTTTATATCCTTACCATCTTTAGAAAATGCTATAATAGGTTTTGAAGAAGAAAAATCTTTTCCGTGCATGCTTTTTGTCTTAGGAGTTACACCTAGCACCCTATAAGCGTGAATAGAATTTTGTCTGATAGTACAAAACTCTAAGTTACAAATCGCGTTATTTTTTTTGTTACCATCAATATGGTTAACTACTAATTCTTTGTGTTCTCCAAGGAACGTAGAAGCGACAAGACGATGGACTGTTTTATTCTTGCCATTTATTATTACCGTATCATAAGTATGCGATTTGTTGGGTTTCATTATTCTAGGAGATTTTCTTTTAAATTTGCCCCATTGATTTTTAAAGTTAATATTTCGTATTCTTCCAAAACTAGAAGCTTGATAATCTCCATTATATCCAGGAATATCCTTCCATATTTCTGTATCACCTCTAATATTTACAACGCTACTTCTCATTACTCACCATCCTTTCCATTATCAGCCAAAGAAGCAATCTTATCAAAGAGTTCTTTGGCAACGTTGCCTTTGATTTCGATGCACTTTACGTTGCTGTCACCATCACCGTCACCTTCGCCATTGTGAAGTGCTTCATTCTCGCTCTCCAGGCGTTTGCGAAGAGCCAAATTCTCGTTGTTGTGCAACAACTGGTCGAGAATCAGTACACAGTTTGTCTTCTCAATTTCTTTGTCATTGCGAACAACCTCATCAGTACCATTGATGATTTTCACCAATTCATCGTACTCTTCCTTTGTCTCACAGTTACGTGCGACACAACCGATAACCTTAAAGCGGTCAATCTCGAAAACCAACTTAATTTTGTCTTTTGCCATAATAGCTACATATTTAATTAATTAAACAATAATAATCTTTCTCTTTCTACTCTTTTCTTTTTGCATCGCTTTACGCTAGCCTTGCAAAGTTCAGTATTATTTCTGTAATAATCTCTTTGCTTTTGCAGTCTTTCTTCACGATTTCTCATATATCTTTCGTGGTCGAGCTGACTGCGCCTTGATTCACTTCTCATTTTGCTAATCTTCTTTACCCAGACCTAGCATCATCGCTATTGCGCCAGCAACTGCGAACATAAGAGCGGTTGCAGCAAGCGCAAATAAAATTATACTCATAAATCAAAACATTTGATAACTTTCTTGCCGCATACAGTCTTGCTTGCGAAGTTGATTATCTCGGCAGCGACTACAAGAACAAGCATGGCAACAAGATAGCATATATAATACATACCTTTCATAATTCAAAAGTCTTTTTTAACTTTTCTATCTTTTCAGAATTTAATCTACGATAACAATCGAAGTAGCCAGTTACATATATGGAGAACAGATTTAATGCTCTCATATTAAAGTAACCATCATCACAAAAATCCAATATCTTACAAACTAACGCCCAAGGCTCGTTTGCGTCTAGCCCCATAATTTTCATGCGTTCAAAATCGCCTTTTGTCAATGGGTCTTTCTTTAATTCTTCAAGTGTTAATCTCGCCATTACACACCTCCAGTACTTTGTAAAAAAGAGCCTCGGCAGTTGGCAAAATTTAAGTGATGAATCCCACAAGAATCGTATTGACTCTTTCCCGATGGTCGGTCGGAACTGCCTTGGCTCGTTAAACATTGACCTATTCTAAAGACATCTAAAGTACCGATGATAGCCACCAAATTTCAAGAGTGCTACTATTTCTAGCAGTGTCGTACCATTATCGTTCTTGCCCAAGGAACACTATCATCGGTTGGGCTTGGTTATGAAAGAAAATAATATCCAAAGAATAATCGGTGCAGTGCTCAGACTATTACATAGTGAACATCACGCAAGTTCCACCACACCGATTCACGTGAATTGCATATATAAGGGCAAATGAAAAATTACATATCGAACAATGTAGGTGCATTTGTATCAGCTTCGGCGGCTTTGCAATTCTTTACAGCTTCATTAAAGTAACTATCCTTTAATTCAAAACCAACGCCAAAGCGACCCATCTTAATTGACTGATACACCTCAGAACCGATTCCTAGGAATGGTGTAAGAACCTTATCACCCTTGTTACTCCAAAGAGTTATTGCTCGCTCGATTGTTTCCAACTGAAGGGGACAGATATGTTTCTCGTCATTCTCGTCACGCCCCTTAATACCATTAAGTGTTTTAGAGTAATCAATATCCATCCACACTGGCGAAGCGTACTTCTGCCAAGTATCAACAGATATATCACAACGAACTGGGTGTTCATGCTCTCCTTCCTTACGGAATACCATAAGATAGTCAGGAATGCCGACACGACTCATAGCCGCATCTTTCTTTACTTGCTTATGAAGAAGACCGAGTGCCTTTGTTCTCTGCATTTCGGTTACAGGATTCTTCCAAATCGTTACCCTAGAATGATAAATGAAACCTACTTCTTGGAATGCTTCAAGAATCATACCTGAGAAGTCACGAAGACCAATATATCCTTCCTTGCCCTTCTGAATAGGCAAGTCCATACAATGTACGGCAACGTTACGACCGCTCCAAAGAACTCTGTATAGTTCTTTAACAAGATATTTGAAGGCAGTAAAGAACTCCTTATAGTCCTTTGAATTACCCATATCCTCCAACTTGTCGGAATATGTGTAAAGTTCCGCAAATGGTGGAGAGAAAATAGAGAAACCTATACTCTCATCGGGAACATTCTGAATGAGCTGTACGCAATCGCCTAGGCGAATGTCACAGTTTTTTGATTGATACTTATTATCAACTTCCATCTTCTTTAACTTTATCTGATTATTGATGTTACGACACATAGCTTCGGTCATAGACTTCTGCATTTCAAGGAACTGCTTTTGTTTTTCCTCGAATGATGATTTCACGTTCTGCATCGTATCAAGAGTAATGATGTGGATATTCACCTCATCTTTCTGACCGAATCGATATGAACGTCTGATACCTTGATAGGTAGCTTCAAATGAAAAATCAAGTGAAGCAAACATCTGATTACGGCAGTTCTGATAGTTAAGACCGAATGATGCAATCTTCAACTTAGTGATAAGCACTCTGAACTCGTTATTAGCAAATCCGAGCAACTTATCTTTCTTGTATTGCTTGCTATCACTACCTTTAACCTCGACTGCATCGGGAATCAGTTCACGAAGAACCTTACCTTCTTCATCTTGCCCAATCCAGATAATCCAATTCTCAGAAGAAGCATTAACAATCTCAGCAACTCTTTCAAGACGTTGCTTGATAGTTCTTCTAAGCTCTTTATGGAAATCCGTTGCAGACACAGCCATATCATTAAAGAGAGCACCGTTATCTTTCTTCTCGGTAACGATGTAATCTTCAATAACATTCATCGGTGGAAGAATATATCCATCATCGCTAAAACCAATATCAGATGGTTTACTGAGCATTACTGCCCAAGTAGAAACGAAATCCCAAAAATCTTGTTGTGCATGACCTTTCAGTCTCCAATCAGATGTAGAGCCGCCATCATGAACAAAGTACATCGCAAGCATTTCGTTTCTTGTCATAATATTCAAGAACTCTGCATGATTGCAAAGCTCGGTTGTGTCGTTTGGAGAAGGCGTTGCAGTACAACACAACTTATAAGGTGTATTTTTGAAGTCCTCAATAAGAGCGGTTCTTGTCTTACCAGCAAAGTTCTTCAATATTGAACTCTCATCAAGAACGACACCCCCAAACAGATAAGCATCTATGTTATCCATATTGTCATAGTTGGTAATATAGATACCAGCCGCAAGGTCTTGGTCGAATGTCGTAAGAGCAATCTCAGTTACTTTGTACCCGAAATGAACTCCTTCTTTGATTGTCTGACCTATAACACCCAATGGTGCAAGAATAAGAACAGGCTTATTAATGTGATTTACCACTTGTTGTGCCCATTCTAATTGCTGGTACGTCTTTCCCAATCCACAGTCCTCAAACATCGCAAATCGACCAACTTTCAATGCTCGCTTAACACAATACTTCTGAAATGGGAATAGTTGAGGACTCAAATCGCTATCCTCAACATCAAAACCGCTTTCTTGAACGGCAGTCTGTTTCTCAGAAAGAAATTTCAGATAACCGTCTAATTCTTTTATATTCATATATTAAACTGTTTTTAAAAGGATGCTTCGTTTCCGAGGTTTCAAAAGACACACCATCTGCCAAACTTACGAGAGGTTTTATTTCCCCTTGGTGTGTTTTCGATTCATACTCTTGCCCAAAGAGCAACTCCACATCCTATCTACGACAACCTTAGTCGGCGTAGGGGCGGTTTACATAACTAACTATAAATTTTAAATAAATTATGAATGAAATTAAATCTCACAATAACTGTTTCCGTCAGGTGGGTAGTCGATTATCTTCCATTCGTTCTTCTTGATATGGATAGCTTCACGAAAAACCACAAACGGCTCACCATTATGACGTTTCTTGTTGTGTTCGACAATCTTACTGATACACCCCTTGGCAGTTATTCTGAACTCCCTGAGAGAATGAGTGTACTTTGATTTTACGTCACAGACAATCAATTTTCCGTATTCCCAAAATATGAAGTCTGGTTTATAGCTATGACCGCTAACCATCAGTCTTTTATCGTACCGAACCTTTGTTTTGAGTTGTTTCGGCACAAGCATATAAAGGGATTTGAATATGTTGAGTTTCACTTGTCTATGAATACAAGAAACTCGTTTATCAGCAAGAAGAATTTGGTGATACTGATATTCTTCTTTACTATCGTACTCAGTACCATCTTTCGATGTGTACTTGTGTTGAACAACCCTAGCAGCAGCCATAGCTAATATTCTTTAGATACGTTGCTCGGATTCCAAACTAGTTGTTGGTAAGCAGCATCACCAAACTTCTGCCATTCTCCTGTCGCGAATTCAACAAGCCAATCATTTGTATGAGCAATCAGACAACCTCTAGTCTTGTTGTCTTTGAACTGACAAGTGATTGATTTGCCATCTTCACCGACATCAACAGACTGCAAGCATTTCAAACCTTGCAGTGTTTTTAAGTGGTCTCTGTGAACCTTTATACTATATATAATCTTCATGTTCTTTTCGCTTAAAAACCTTGGCGGCAGACTAACTTAATAATCTGACCGCCAAGGAAAAACAGCCTAATTTTAAAATTTAATCATTTTCTTATGACAAAGTAAAAATGCGCCCTTAGATGGTATCGAGCCATCTTCTCTACATACTGGTCGGAGCTTTAAATCTGCGTATGTAGCGCATTACCTACATGCTTTAAGGGCAAAACTCAACGACTTATCCCAAGCAGTTGAGAAAAAAATAAATTATTTAAGTAAACAAAACACTTAAAAAGTGCCGATTCCAAATAAAGTACAACTACTTTCACAAGCTGTCATACAAGTATAAAAGATAATTAACAATTAAAAAATGTATTGATATTGAGTAGTTCCAGACTGAATCGAACAATCTCTAAGAGAACCGAAATCTCTTGTGCTACCGTTACACCATAGAACCAGAAGCATCATATTCTCACGAACTTGATGCTAAAACTTAGAAAACTAATTAACTTTACCTTATAACCTTATAACCAAAAAAATGAGTGTTGCAGGTACAGGACTCGAACCTGTGGCTCTAAGTTTCATATTTTAACTTAGCGAAACTACCAGTTGTTCTAACCTGCAATTTGTGCAGCCTATCTTCACAGACAGACTGCATTGCCATCATTGTCAAATTCAAATTCAAATTTTGTTAATTAAAATATAAACAAACAAGTAATCAAATAAAATATTTATGCAAAAACATTTAGAACTTTGGAGATATTATTGGATTCGAACCAACACTTCCATACGATAAGAACGGTATCTTCAAGTTGTATGACGTGCTTCCGTTTACACTAAATATCTCTTTGTTGTTATTTAATTAAAGTATTGAGAAGTAATCTCTACTTTAAGTCTCATTCTTTGACTTAACTCTGTTCAGAGTTAGCTAGACTTCTATATTCGTAATAAACGTTGTACTATCTAATAATAATAATTGAAAATTTGTGCAGGGAGGCGGAATCGAACCGCCACTATCTCACACGATAAGAAGAGGTATCATCTATTGTGCGAGGTGTGCAAGAATACCACTTACACCATACCCTGCTGTTTTATGTATCTAAAACCATGGAACTTTCTGTCGTTTGTGAATGCCACGATATTAATCGTTTCCGTATTCCCGATACAGCTAGCATTGACGTTCCGTATGACACTCCATACATATTATAAATATCTTACACGTAAGATAGCAATAATACATACTTCGACTAGAATACTACATAGCAAACGATACAGACCTATATTATGCCCTTTGCTTGTGCTGATGTTTCAGCATAGTTCATCAGTATAGTCTATGTAATATCTGTTACTGACTAGTTTTTCGTATGTCGTGCGTCCTTTTCGCCAGGTCACGGCATCCATTGATGCTCTCCGGCTACTTCTTTTCCACGCATACTATATTCTGTGCGTCAATATGTCAAAGAACTCTTCTCTAGCTTTCAGTTTCATCACTTGCAGTGATAATCTGATTCTAAAAGAATTGCGGTTTCAGCAGGATTCGAACCTACGACCTATCGGTTAACAGCCGACCGCTCTAACCATCTGAGCTATGAAACCATATTGGGCGAGCATATAAAAGAAATAGTTAAAAACTCGCCCATCCACCACACTTGGTGATATTAAACAACAGAACTCTAATATATACGATGGCTTTCAAGCAGATTATCTATATCGCTTGCGAGAAAAAAAGCCGAGTGTCCTATCATGCAGTGTGGTAGCTTTCCGCTCTTTCTCAATTCAACGATGAATGACTTTCCCATACCTATGTATGATGCAGCTTCATCAGTTGATAGCCATTTCTTAGCAATCCTTTCGACTACTACTTTCCTCTTCGGTGTCATAGGCTAATCTCCATTATTTATAGATTTCACCATCTTTGACACAATATCAAACATCTTCCCAAGGAAACCGTGCTTTTCAGCAATATCAAGATTGCTTTGCGATTTTTTATCCTTGTAGCTATTTATGCTTATGTTGTAAGCATAATAGAGATTCTGATAAATGTTATGCCAAACATCCCTCTGAGTTGTGTTTGTTGCAGCAGCATACTGATTAACTAATCTGCGAATCTTGTTACGCATAGAGATTTCAGGAACTTTATTTCCAGAGACCTCAGCTTCAAGAAGCAATTTTCCGTTTTCAATACGTTCTTGCTTCATTTCCTCAATTTCCTTCTTCGTTTCTGCAACATCACGTTCAACACTCGATAGACGATGTTCCTGCTCTACGAGTTGGTTGATTGACATCTGAAGAATTTCAAGCTGCGATTTTGGTTTAATCGAATCTCGTATCATTTTCTCCATTTTGTTAAACTCGTTGATATAATCGAGCTTAAACTGCATCGCTTTCTTGCCGTTGAATCCCATCACCAATAAGGAAAATCCATCTCTGTTCATCAAGAACATTGGATAGACCTGACCGTTCTGTTCATTTACATAAGTTGTTTCTTCAAACATAGGGTCAGCCGAAATTTCGGCACACCCCTCAATCAACTTCCTGATTGAATCAAGAACATGTTTGTGTTCTTTTCCAAACTTTTCTGCAACTAACAAGCTGCTTGTTACTGCTTGGTCGTTTGCATCACGGAAGACAATTTCATTCATTTCTTCAACCTCCTATACATTATTAATTATTTTACTCAACCTTCACTCGCTTTCGGTATCTAACATTCTCACCAAGAATAATATCTCTTGTATGAGGGTCTGTAAGACCAATTGTAATTGTGTTGCCTTTAAGGAAAGTGTAATACACATTTCCATCATCCCTTGGATAGGCTTTCTTTACGTAAGTAACAGCCCCCTTTGCTGCAACACAAGCGAGATAGTTTGGCAATTCAACTACTAACTGACCGCCTACACCGATATTCTTAACATCTTCGGCAGTAACCTTATTCGCTTTCATTTACTAATTATTTCTAACTCGTTTAAAATTATTAACTAAAAAAACTTGGTGAAACGAGGTAAAACACGTATCTTTGCGGTGTCAAACGTTTAGGATGGGTTCTTGCACTCATTCCACCTTGCTTTCGTCTTTCAGTATCACTAACTGATTGACGGTTGCAAAGGTACTACAATTACTCGAAATCACCAAATGTTTTCAGGTGAAATCGTGTGATTTAAATATTTATTAACATTATTCGTGTGATTTAGTTACGTATTTGCAACTATGGAGAGTAATTTAGAGTTAATTGGGCGGATAAAGACCCTTATGAATGATAGTGGTGATAGTGCTAATGCATTCGCAAAGAAAGTTGATATTGACCCTGGCAACTTCCGCAAGAAGCTAAAGGGCGAGTATGGAATAACAAGAAAAGACCTATATAAGATAAGCAATAAACTCGGAGTTAGTCGTGAGTGGCTTGAAAACGGCACAGGCAACATCTTTGTTAGAACTGCATATAGTATAGGTGGTGACATCAACATCGGTAGCAAGGTTGAGAAAGCTGTACAGGATGCCATGAGCGCATCAGAAGATTCAGCCTTCAGCAAGGCATCAAATATCCTTGGCGGTAGTGAGAACGCACTAGAGCGAGAAAATAGGCTACTCCGTGAGCAGCTCGCACAGAAGGATGCCCAAATCAGGCAGTTAATGGATTTGCTTGCAAAGAAGTAGGAATGCAAGCAATATGCAAGCGAGTTAATTATCAAACAACCACAACATTATAAATATCAAAAAGTTATGGCTGATATAGACAAGAAGATCATCCTCTTAATTACATAAAATATATTCTGATTGATTATCAGTAAGTTATAAACATACGTTTGTTGTATTAGCAGTGCAAAACAGCCCTAAAAACCCCGTAAAACGGATAAAAACTAGGTGTTTTTGCAAGCAATATGCAAGCATAAAGAACAAATGAGTTATGAAAGTATATATTGATAGCAGAGATTTTAAGGTGTACTTATCTGTTACACATAAGTACAAGAGGTTTTATCTGTCAACTGGATTACAGACAACAGAGAAGTTTGACGGAATGTTTTTTCCTCGTTCCGACAAGTCGGCAAAGTCTAAGACCAACAGACTTGCACAGATATATAAGATGTGTGATGATTACATCAATGAGCATAGCAACGAAAGCGTTGACGAACTCAAAGAACATCTTAAAGAGTTGATTGTTGGCAAGAAAAGGAACAGGAACACCATTATTAGTGCAATAGAGAAGTTTATCGACACAAAGGATAAGACAGGTACTATAGCCGCCTACAAACATCTTATAACGGATATTTCCGTATATGATGAGAATGCCACGCTTGACGGAATAGATTTTTCGTGGGTAGAGGGATTCTATAAGCATGAGGAAGAAAAAGGCAGATGCAACAATGGTATTATTGGAGATATTGATAAATTGAAGTCAGTATTTAACTGGGCAAGAAGAAAAAAGCTCACTACTAATTATCCATTTGAGAGGGCAGCTTTCAAGAAAGATAGAACACGCAAGAGAAATCTATCTGTAGAGCAGTTACGAGCCATACGAGATATTAAACTCGATGCCCACGATAGTATATATAGAGATTTCTTTATGCTTGGTTTCTATTTGATAGGTACGAACTTGTCGGATATTCTAGACCTTACCAAGGAAGACTATAAGGACGGACGTATATCATTCTTCCGTAATAAGACTAACAGATTGTACGATATTAGAGTTGAGCCAGAGGCTAAAGAGATTATAGATAGATACAAGAATAATAGCAGCAGCAACGAATTATTTTCGTTTATGCGGATTACTCATTCAGCAGGGTATGCTCAGTTTACGACAAAATGCAACTATTGCCTTCGTTCTCTAGGAAAAAAGGTATATGACGGAAGACGATACGACCGAACAAATGATGCGATTGAGCCAGACCTGACAAGCTATTGGAATCGCCATACGTGGGCAACGTTCGCCGCAAAGATAGGAATACCTATGGAGATTATCGGAAGGGCATTAGGGCACTCTATTTGGGATAATTCAATAACTGGAGTGTACGTAGAATACGATACATCTAAGATTGACGAAGCCAACAGAAAGGTCATTGACTATCTGAATGCTGATTTAGAGTGTAATAAAGATAACAAATAAAACTCGAATGATGTTTTGAGTTTTCGAAAAGAGCAAATAAAAAGGGAGGCTATTAACCTCCCTTTCTTGCTATTTATCCGATAGAATAGTTTCTATCTTCTTACGATAATCAACAGAGCCATCAATGAATGCGTGCATAAACAGAATGCTATTGCTTATCGGCACGCTGATAGGCTCGTTGATGAAGTCCTTTGTGACTTCCGAGTTATTCACCAATGCAGAAACAAGTCGTTTCTTTTCGTAATTGAAACCTTGTGTAAATCCTGCGGCGAATGGTGTAAGTGAGTAAAAGAATGGTGTTGGTGCTTCACTCAGATTTTGCAGTCTCTGTTTCAGAGTCAGTTCCTTGGTCTTTTTCATCATTATTCTTCTTTTCAATTTCTTTCTCCATTTTATGCAAGCGTTCAACTTCTTGCTCGTAGAGGTTGTCAATTGCATCAGAATACTTTAGGTATTGTGTAAGGCTCTTCTTGCGCTGCATAAACTCAGCCTTATTCTTGTACTTCATACCTTGTAATGCGGTCAGTGTGTGACGCTGCATTTCAAGGTGCAGCTCATCATAAGCCCATACCGTTGTCTGTACCGCTTTTTTCTCATTACTCTGTATTTCCTTTGAGAGGTTAACAAGAGCTTTGTATCTTCTGTTCTCCTCGCTTATTACCAGTTTGAATATTCCCCAACTGAATACGAATCCAAACCAAACGAATGCAACACTCCAACTGCCAGTACAAGCGTTGGATATTGCAAACGTAACACCCAATAACATTACGGCATAGTAAATATCGAACCATCCGAAACACTTCTTAATCATTTTCTTCATGTTTTTTATTCGATAAATTATTGTTGAGACGAATATAGAAATCCTCATCACTCTCTCCATTCTGTTTGAAACTAAGATTATTCTCTTCGATAAAGTCGAGAATAATCCATATACTCTTTTTGCCAAGATTTCTAATCTTATCCAAATCAGACTTACCATGGAATTTGCGGAGTAAATCGCCTACGGTATATACGTCGCACCATCTGAACATATTCAGAATACGAACAGGAAAGCCACAGTCGTTTACATCTTTACCAAGTATTAATGGTGGAAGTATTGTTCCACCGATAGGAGTATCGCCTTTTGCACGTCTGTATTCATCATAACTAGCTTGTGTTGCTTTTAGTTTCTTCTTTAAACCATCAATCACGATTCTCAAATCTTGATTTGTAGCAATCTCGGCAATGGCGGCATCCTCGTTGTACGTCAGCTTATTGCACGTCTTCTCTACAATCTGTCTGATTCTAGTTGCTGATACGCCATACTTGATTGACAACTCATCATACGTCATCCCATAAATAATGTCCTTTAGCAACTTAGATTCACGATAGCTGAGTTTTGGAGTAATGCCAAGATACGACATAGCGTTTATTACGCCAAAAAGCATACCAACAGCGTTTGCAGCCAGTTTGCCGTTTGCGGTCGCTCTGTTTCTCAACTCGGTAAGTTCAACGTTTATTGCACGCTTGTGCGCTTCAACTTCTTTGAGCTTATCATCTATCATCTTTTCGTTGGCTGCAAGCATCTTGTACTTCTCGGCGTATTTCTCAACATCCTCGCTGTTCACATACAAGATGCCATGTTCGCCTACACAACTACCTATGAGACCTTGCTCAATGTAGTTACTGATTGTCTGTCTAGATAATCCCAGTATCTCGGCAGCTTTATTTCTTGTGATTCTAGCCATATTACTAACTATTTTATTGTTTCAGATTTTAATCTGCCAATCTCGATTCCAACTGTTGGATAACGTTGTCGATTGTCTTCCCCTTATAGTCAAGAGCAATCTCCTTTAACACTGCAATCTGAGCCGTAATTCTAATTCTATCTGCTACTACCATCATAATCAATTTCTTAAAATGTGAACACTAACAGCCTTGTTTACTGCATTAGGCTGTGATTCGTTAAAACTCTTGATAAAGTTACGTTCCATTTCGTCAGGAAACATAGCTTTTTTCGGTTTCGGCATTTGATAATGTGCCTACTACTTTGTACCCCCCCGTAAGCGTAATTACGCACTTACGAGTGATTCTTTCTTCTCCAAACATATTATTCTGTTTTATTTGTGTATATTACTTAACTTTCAGAACAGATGGTAAATATTTCTCTACATACTTCTTTCTCAAATATTCTATTACATGGTCGTATGAGCGAAGAAAACCATCATTAATAAGCATTGCAACTTGTCTCTCCATATTAAACAATTCGTATTGTTTTTCTTCTTCTCCTTGCTTATTTCTCATTTCATGTTCGTGCTTTCCGAACACAACATAATTTATCGCTTTTGCTACTTTACACATAGCTACTGGCATAAACTTCTTACTGACAATTTTACCAATAGATGTACCAAGCTCTTTGTACGCATCACCTGCATCATTTCTATATTTCAACATTTGGTCGTACACAAACTTTATAACTTGAACCTCAAATCTTGGATTGAGCCACATTGCAAATTTAACAAAGAGAATAGGGTGCATCCAAGTACCTCCACCTCTATCAGACCTTGCTTTCGATTTTACATACACAGAATTTTGGGTATGTAGATTTTCTTCCTCCATCAAAGCATTGATGAACTCCTTGATTCCTTTGTTATTGAAGAAATCATCAAGGTCTTTCTTCACATACCCAACTTTTTGGGTATCATCATTATGCTCAACAAATTCATTCCATTGTTTGAGCAAGTTTGTAGCATTGAACATACTATCTTTTGTTCTTTGCTCGACCAAAAAATTACCCATTGGTCTCTTCATTACTTGATTTGTAATCATCTTCCCTATATTTAATGATTTATAATTAATATTGTTCCTTATGAAAAAGGTTATATGAAACAGGCAATAGACCTCTGAGAGAGTGGTTCTCCCCCTTACCCCCATCATTCATTGAAACGATGAGAGTTTGGAAGGAATATTCCACTCGAAGGTACATGAACCCAGTATAATGAGCCCCTTCGGTCGGGTCAGTTGCCAAATCGTACAGCACTTAACCTAAGCAGCTTTCGGGGTACGCCCCGCCCTGCCCGCCTTCTGCCTTCAGTTCCTGCGGTGTCACCATGCGCCTCTTGTGACGTGGGTTTAAAGTCTGTGTAGCCGAGTGTATTTAGCCGACAAGCCACCAAGACTACTTGCTTACTCTCGAAAAAGAATAGAGAAAATGAAAACCCTATCCTTTGTTCGTGTTGCGCTCCGAACTCTGGATAGGGTTTCGTATAGGGAAGTGAATAATCACTCAAATATACTTATATGTCCGCTGTTTAGTGCGCAACTACTAACAAGCACTGCAAAAGTACATAAATTCCTGCGAACCACCAAATTAGCTGATTTCTCATTAACTCGCTTTGTTGTGGATAAATATGGAAAACCTATATTTAATAGGCTTTACGGGGATTTCCAACTTTAACCTTTCTAAGTTTAATTAACACAAAAATGCCCCACACCACCAAAAATGATGATGCAGGGCGATATGATAGGTATAAAAGAAATGCAATAGGAAAGCCCCACCATTGAGCATCAACGGCAGGGCTGAAATAGAAATATGAATTCCAATAATTGCTTTGCAAAGATAGGCAAAATATCTGAGAACTCAAAGAGATAGTGAAAATTTCTTCTGTAAGCGGTTAAAATAGTCTGTTGGTATGATTTATCGGTGCGATAGTCTAAACGTCTTGTATGCGCCATAAAACAAATCCTCGCCTACCACAATAGGTAAGCGAGGAACTATATATGCACGATTACTTAGTCCTTAATAGCCTCATTGACCTCGTAATCCATAATCTTTGCCAAAGTGTTGCTGATTAACGTGCTCATTACGTTGTACTGGCTGGCAAACTTATCGTCTATTCTGTCATTCACAAGCACACCATACTCTTCCTTGGCTCTATCGACCTCGCTCATAAAGTCCACGTACACCTCACGTAACTTGATGAGGGTCTTAGCCAACTTTGGCTGCTCCACGTTCTGCAACAATGTTGCATTGATATTCTGTCCGTTCATATTCTAATCTCCTATTAATTTAAATTGAGTGATGTCTGGCTGTTCAAGCCAACAATGGTGAGCAATTCCGTAAATGTAGCATCATACCAACGTATCTGTGTCTGCTGCTGAAACTTAGGGTCTTGCTGATTCTGTCCGTACTTGTCAAATGCTGGAGTGATAACATACCAGCTATGTACCTTTCCTCGCTTTCCTGGGCGAGTGGCGTGCTTTACTACTCCTTTGAGTTCAAGCATACGATTGAATGCTTGTGCTGAGATACCAACGTTGTGCGACTTCAATAAGTCAGTGGCAGCGTGCGTAATCGGCTTTTCCGTTCCTGCGTTTACAGACTGAGGAAGAGCATCATCCAAGCCTACCATCTTACCAATCTTCTGAGCGATGCCCAATTTGCTTGCGTCATTCAAATTGAGGAACTTTGCACTCCAATCAGCAAAGACTAACTTTGCTTGAATCTGCTCCTGCAAAGATGGCTGCTGCTGAACTTGTGCAACTGCGTGATGGAACACTCTACGATAAACCTCGAACACTGGGCGAACCTTGCGAGCAACAAAATACTCCAAGCAAGCGGAAGTGAGATAATAGAAATCAACTGGTCTTCCTTTTTCGCCATTTTGGGCGATAACTATAAAGTCCACATTTTCAATAAAGTTAGCTTTTAATGCCCTAACCGCTTTACTTTTTTCAGAGTAAACCAACTGCCAAACATCATCAAGGTTAACTGAAAACACTTTGTCTTGTTGGTCTAATGCCAACACACCACGGAAGTAACGCTCAATATCTGATGGGCTACTGTCCTTTGATAGAATTACGTTTGTATTCATATCACAAAGATTTAAAACACGAAAAACTGCGCTACGTGCTGTTAAGGCTCTTTGTGAAAACCCCGAAGGTAGTTTCCTATCCCTCGACACGGCGCAGTAATCCTTATATAAAATTACTTTATATTCAATAAGATTAGATACAACAATCGCACCCTCATAAGAAGATGCGGCAATCGTACCACAAAGATTTTTAACGTTGCAAAGATACGAAAAATATTCATATCTGCGTGTCTTAGAAGCAACCTTTAACCAAACTTTAACATTTGGCAGTTATTAATTCTTCGATTAATTTGTTTTTTTACACCATATTCTACAAAATAGGCTGACCCAAACAAATGAATCAGCCAACTTTTTACTTGCCCTTGAAGAGGCAATAAGCCCCATAAAACATGAGCAAAATCATAAGTTTTAAAAACATGATGTTATATATTGGTGAATAATCGCACCGATTTTCTAGAAAGGAGAAAAGTCCAGTCCTTTTTCTATAAACCTTTCAACGTTAAAAAAGTACTGCCCTTTATCGCAAAGCTGATATATGATTTTTGAGCGCATTTCGTTATCACCATTTGTAATAAGCGGAAGGCAGCAACAATCTTTTGATATGTTGTTCAGAAACTTATCCATTCTATCTCTATCCAGTACTATCATACATTCGTTTTTTGGTGCATTTTTACACATAAGCAAATATATGTCCTCGTCTTGCTCGACTGCACCATACTTATTCTTAACCGCAACCCTACAATTTGCGAGGTAGATGGAATCGGAAAGTATTAAGTCTGAGGATTCTAAAACCTTTCCGTAATCAGGGTCACTCGAAATCTGTCTTTTGAGAAGTCTAGTTAAGCTATTCAAAGAAAACTTCTTGAAGTTGGCAACCTTCGCAATAGAATCTTTCTTTACCTTTGCGATAGAATCTGCTCGTAATTGTGCAGGTGTCTTTTCGGGAACTTTTGGCTTAATGCTGCAACTAGAAACAAACCCCACGGCAATCATAATTGCCATAAACATTAAAACCTTTTTCATTTATAGTGACTTAACCGTGATGTCGAGGGCTATAATGTGTTATTAAATCTAGCAATAAATCTCCGATGCTATAACGAATAAATATCATCACCGAGAAGACGGGGAATGATTTCAGCATCAAGAATGCTATCGTAATCCCAGAGACGGGCACCGAAATCTTTCTTCAACTTCGCTACTGCCATCTTATATGCCTCCTCGCCATTCTCGGCATAGCCTTCATACTCATAATATTTATAGGAGAAACTAACGGTTGCATAAAGGCAAACGGTAAAGAAGCCTTTCGGCATCGCCGCCAGTTCCTTGCGGCGCTCGTTGATTTCTCGGGCGATGCGCTGCTTTTCCTGAATCTCCTCATCCTGCTTGCGCTTGCGGTCTGCTTCCTCCTTCGCTATGATAGCCTTCTCGCACTCCTCTGTGGTATCAGCTAGGGCAGGATAGCAATAGATGAAGGATGAAGGGCTACAGCCTGTAGTCTGCAATTTTCTACCCGCCTGCTCGTCCTGATAAATCTTCTTCAGAAGGGCGTGAACGTTGTAGTTAACCTCCAACTTTCTGCCGCCTGGCTCGTTCTTGTCGGTCAGGCTGTTGATAAACTCCTCGGCTTCTTCTGCTGAGTTGATGATAACTTTCTTGTCGAAATAAACAAAAAACTTCTTCATATTGTCTGCGCTTCACCGTGATGCGCTTAGGGCTGAATGGTTATTACTTATTTTCTTTATAGATATTCTCCTGGTCTTTGATAGCCTTCTCTAGCGTCCAATCTGCTTTTGGATAGATGCCTTCGCCTAGACCAGTATTGAAATTAACGTAGTAATTATCGCCATCTTCACGAACCGTAATGTCTGTACTATTATGCTCAATATCCTGTCCGTTGTTCTCGAATATCTGCCAGCCTGTGGAAACGAGTGAAAGAATATGCTCGCCATCGGTGGCGAAATCCTCATCATCATAACCGATAGAAGAATCAGCAGTATATATCCATCCGTTCTCCTTGCAGATGCCACGAACCAACTCACAGCAGTCATCTTCCGGATTTTCCTCTTGATAAGCTGTCAAGAACACTTTGAGGTCATCTAATGTATTAATATCTTCTTTCTTCATAACTTATTCGCTTATCCGTGATGCGTAGGGCTATAATATTTATATTATTTTCAAGAGATAACGCAAAATGCGTCATTATATTGTGTGTAGGGCAGAAATTTTAATCTTTATTTCTGCCCATGGCGCAATCGAACAATGTGCCGATTAGCCAAATTGCTATTAAGAATGCCATAACTTAAACCTCCTCCGTATTATTGTTGTTGTTATTCAGTTCCTTGTAATACTGCTGAATCTCCTCATCAGTCATACCTTTTTCTCGCATTACACGATAGTTTGCAGAACCACGTCTGAAATAAACCTGACTGCCATAGACTGAGCGTAGATTGTAATACGCACTTCTTACCAGTTCTTTCGTCAAAACCTTGCCAGTGGACGAATAAACGCCCATCTTCTGCAACATCATAGCTGCATCCGCAAAGTTAGGTGTGGTTAATTCTGTGAAGTCATTGGTACACTTCTTAACCACATTCCATATAGCCTTGTTACAAGGTTTCTCAGCAGCCTCTTTCTTGCGCTTTTCCGATGCAGCCTTCTGTGCATTTGATAAATCGCATTTTCTAGGTCTGCCCAACTTCTTAACGACCTTACCAGACTTAGAAATAAATTCTCCGTCTTGTGCCAACTTCTGCTTGCGTACTTCCAATGCGCTCTGTGTTCGTTCCTGTATGAGTTCACGTTCCATCTGTGCCGAGAATGAGAAAGCGAACAACAACATTTCGTCAATCGCTTTCAGATGGCTGCAATCAAGGTCAATGCCCATCTGCACAATTACCAAGCGCACGCCACGTGGTTTCAGCTCGTCATTAACAAACTTGTTGATGTCGCTCATGGAACGACCGATACGGCTGACCTCTGACACAATAAGTATATCACCCTTATCAAGCATCGGCAACACTACCTTACCAAGGTTTCTATCCTTATAAGATACCTTACCCGATACACCTTCCTCCTTCACTTCGTGAGTAGCTTTCAGATTGTGACAATTCAACCATTCGTTGATTGTTCTTTCCTGCTGCTCCAATGTCTGCTTTTCAGTAGAGACACGACTGTATATTATTACTTTCTGCTTTGGCTCATCATCATCGGTCATGTTTGCCTTTGCGTTGCAGCTTTTGTCCGAACGGCAAAGGTAGTGACCTTCTGCCATCATGCAGTAAGGGCAATCCTTACATCCGATGTTCACGATGTCGTATTTTACAGATGTGCCACCTGCATTCATGATTTCTGTTGTCTTCATTTCTCCTATCTCCTATCCTATCTCTTATTACTTAAAACGTTACTTTCTGCTATTTATTATCCACGATAATAGAATGATACATGAAAATCGCTACTTTTACGTTCTCGGTCATTCTCAATCACTCCAAACATATAAGAATCATTCACGTTTTCTATATCTTTATTCTTATTACGTTCAACTGTTCTTACCCATTTTTCCACAACATCAGGGCACCAAACACCGCCAAGGAATCTAACCAACAATTTGTTGTCTGCTTCCAGACGTACCAATACTGGCTCGTTTCCTACAAATCCAACCATTTCTGTATTGTATTTATTCCAAGAATATTGTCCATCATTGAACAAATCTCTTACTAACTCATCAAGGCAAAGGTCTTTCTCGTTGATAGGGCAATAAGCTGCATTCTTAATCTCCATAGTCTTATTACTTTAATTCTTGTTCAACAATATCAAAATTATCCCACGTCTCACCTTCGTTGTCAGAGATATGATAGAATGAGCCTGATACGCTGATTTGGAAATCATCACAATCCAATGAATGCTTATAGCTTTCCAATGTGTTCAGACCTTTGTCTTCCATCGCTTTTCTAGCCTTGTCTATGGTTGAGAATACTTCTGCATCAACCTCAACTGTTTCACCCAATCCATGTTGGTATGAAGTGATAACTACATATACTTTCATAACTTAACCCTTTCTACTATTTTGAAGTGATTATTCTTATAAAATCTAACAATACATCTAAGTTTGATTTGGTTAGATAGAAATATTCAAATGTACCTAAACCCCATATACTTTCAGATGTATATTCTGCATGCAAATCCATATAACAAGGTGATACATGAGAAAACTTAAAGCAAGGAACATTCAGATGCTCGCAAAACTCTATTTCCTCTGTAATAACATACCCACGTAAAAATGCTATAGTACTCAGTTCTTTTTTCTCGTCATCAACATAAGTTGTTCCTATATTGAAGCTAGACAAATTGCACCTACCTATATTCTGCTTAATATATTCCAGTGCCTCTTTTTTTGTTATTGTCTGTTCCATATTGATTAATGTATAAGTTTTGTTTCGATAAACATTATTTGATGAATATCCAAGACGATAGTCTCTTTAAGAAATGAGTCGTTTATTATAAGTAACTCATTCGTTCCGTCAACTCTATACTTACAAACATTGAAGTCTATATGAAAACGGTTATTAGGGATGGCAATGTAAATTACCTTACTTTCCGCTTTGGCTACCTTGATAGCCTTTCTTAATTGATTTACGTTCATTTTATGATGTATTATAAAAGTTTGTATATGTTATTAATTCGCTAATTTCTTTGCTCCGTGGAGGTGGCAAAGGTAGTGTGTGTACTACTTTGCCAACACCACATAAGCAATCGCCTACAGCCGCATTTAACGGCTTGTTTGCTGCAATATCCAACCGCATATTGTTCGGTGGAATATCCAAGCATGAAGGAACACCGATAGAGATAGCCACAACCTTTGCGGCTGATACCGTTTCTTTGCACTCTGAGACGTGTTCCTTTGTAGGTGGTGTAATTGTCCGCTCGGTGCATTTCTCACTCGCTTGATGCTCATTTGGCACGCTATCCAATGTATCATCAGGTACGGCTGCAATCTCTTCTTTTGATACCAATGATTTCTTTTGCGCATCCTTGAATAGCTTTTCCAATTTTACACCATCCTTAAAGAAGAAGACACACCCACGATAGGTATTACTTTTTGTTCGCTTATCATCGGGCATGAACTCTTTGCAGAATCCCGACAAAGTGAACAGTTCGCCACAAAATGATACCTTATTGTCTTCTGCTGCAATAACCTCTGTGCCATCAATGAATGTTAATTTATCGCCTACATTTACATCAACTGCATCAAAGCAAAACTTATTGCTAGACTTATTCAATGGTACTACCTTTGCAGGTGTATCTGTTTGCTCTGTTTTCTTCTCTGTAGCGCATTCTTTTTCCTCAGTTGTAATACTATCCACCTTTGCAGGGATAACGTCTTCTGTAGGCTCATTTGTGCACTCATTTGCACGCTCTTCCAATACGTCTATATCAAATGGTACGTATCTAGTATCTACTGAATAGCCTCTACCCTCATATACGGCTGGCATAAGCAAATAGATGTTACCAAGACTATTTGTTGCAACTGCTGCATGAGAAGAAGACTTACCAAGATATAAAGTATCAACACTATCGAAAGCAATAATAGACTTAATCATAAATGATACATCATCAATGGTATGCTGCAATTTGTTTTCGATAGCCAATTCACGCTTGCAATCATCATAAGATAAGGTAATCTTACTTTCTCCAGATAAGCCGTGCAAACTAATAGTATTTGCACCATCTTTCTTTGCAACCTTACAGAATTTCGTTATCTCATTCCAAGCGTTTTTATCAAAGTGCAAAGCGAGTTCATTTGATACCTTTGGGAAAACACTTTTCCAATTTGGGTATCTGCCAATGTAGCCGATATTAGAAGTAATACCATCGAACTCTAATTTATTGCATTCCTTACCATTCACACTTTCCTTTGTGGCTGTAACACTATAGACTTCTCCTTTCTTCATTTTCTTGCACATCAAAGCAAATTTCTTTGGGTTGATATAGAAGTTGGATAAATCTCCCGAATATTCCAATACCTTTGTAGGAAAAGAAAGTAATTTGTGCCCATCACTTGCAACCAAACAATTATTAGCTGCATCCAATATGATATAGTTCATAACAGGGCGCAACTCATCATCGGCAACAAATTTACAAAGCTCGCTCATTCCTTTGCTTACTTCAAAGGTAACTTTGCCCAATAGCTCGCCAGACTCTTCAAATACAAATTGCCTTGCATTTCTGCCAACACTCGCTAGCTTTTCAAAGACTGAAACAAAATAAAAGATATTCTTCAAAGGAAAACTGCAAGTATATGTACCTACACTAACAGTTGTTTTTTCGTCTTCATTTTGCTCATTGCTAAAATTGAACTCCTTATTTAACATATTAGCAATCTCGCTTGCAGTATATGAGCCGTAATCGGCTACCTTTGCCATCTTCTCCCAAACTGCAAAGGCTATCTCATACAACTTGTTTAAGATAGCCATATTCATTTCTTTGTCACTCATATCTCTATAGATTAATTGATGTATCTAAATTCATTTTTGCCCAAACAAAACAAAGTATATCCACCTTTGAAAAACTGGATTAATCCACCATATTCCAATGTGTAATCATCCACCCAATACGTATCGCCCCATTTATCAATACGCATATATGAATTAACGCAAACACTACTTTTTAACTGTATCTTTCTCATATATCCAAATTGATTAAAAGTTATACATTTAACGGCTCTAAGATTGATATACAATCATTCCCGATTTGATGATGTTGCTTGTACCATACCAATGTATCAATAACACGCTTATCATCTACGATATTCTTTCCAGAATGAAGAGTATTGTCTGTAATACTCTCGCCAACTTCAAAAAGACTACCTACTGCAATATGGTTATTAATGCAGGCTATTTGATTCTGTGGCATATTTGCCAAAGTTACAATATACTTTTTCATTCTCTATCTCCTATTCAAGATTAAGTTTATTTTCAATACCCAACTTATTGCAAAGTAATTGATACTCGCAAAAGTCTTTAAATCGTCTTCTTAATCCAATTTCTATCTCATTTCTTAGAGTTTTCTCAGCATTTCTAATAGACTCTATATCGTTATTATTCTGCCAGTAATTCCAAAGGTACACACCAATGTTATATCGAATCTTATCTGTAGTTATCATTTTCTTTTCTCCTATCTTTTAATTGAACTTTGTGCCGTGCCAAATCACGAATTTGGAGGTAGCTAAACTACTCACGGCTATAGTAACTTTTAAGCAATATTCATCTTTCTATCTATAATTAGTGTATATATAACGTAAGGTATCTTTTAATACCTTTAAAACTCTTACTAACAACTGCTTTATTTTCGTTTTTGCTTTCGGTTTTCCATCCGTCTTTATTGTACCAATTTACCCAAAATGAAAACCATTTATTATTTATTACTTGCTGGTAAACCATATCTTTCTAAATTTAGCCGTTTATTTACTCTATATAGCCTTATCTTTTCCCACTTGATAAAGTGTACCAAAGGGAAAAGATAAGGGCGCAAACATCATTATTTAACCCTCAAATTTGGTGATAGTACTAGTTATTTCGCTAACTACCTGAATAAGACTATCCAAATATAAGGTATCATAAACCAAAGTATTTTTGAAGGTAAAATGCAATTCAAATTCATTTGTTTGTTCGTGCCAAACATCAAAGAGTACATTACCTTTTTTGCACACGCAAAATGTATTGTCACTAATTAACTCGCTACCAAAACAAATAGGCTCGCTTACTACCTTTGCAGTAATACCCAAAGCACGAAGTATTAATGCTAACTTTTTTAATTCTTTCATATTGCTAATTATTTAATGTTACTTTGTGGTGCAAGCGGAATCGAACCGCTACCAGATACCGACTATCTTTGCACCTATCCAATATGTTTTATGATATTGTCTTTTTGCCGTAATAACGCAAATTAAGCATTTCCTTTTGGCTAGTAAGTTTGCAGCCACACAATTTGTTATTTCTGCTGTAGTCTGCACCAAGCGCACGCAAACGGCTGCTAGTTGTAGCCGTATTAAAACCGCCATCGGAAAAATACACCTTGCCACGTACTTTTGCATATATATATGTATCATACAAGCGTACAAATACATTTGCACCCTTAATAATTACTTCTGTATTACTTTCTCTGTAGTTAACTCTATTATTTATAGCGTTAACCATTCTTTGCTCTATCTTTCTCATTTTATTTGCGTTTTAAAAGGTTATTTACTCTTTTACGTACTTATTCCAATTGCGCCCTACAATAATACCTAATACGTAAGATATAAGGGCAAAAACGAAAGGTATTGTTATATCCATATCCAATTAATCTTTAATATTACCAATTTCTAGATTTAATGTTGTAATATCTAAGTAAACAAGTCTATCCACGTTTGCGCTTACCTTTACAACAAACATACTAGAAGAATTTTCAAGCACACAAAAGGTATTAATAAAGCCTTTTTGTACTAGTTTTGTGTAATTTTCAAGAAGGCTAGAAAGTGATTTAATATTGCTTTTCTTTGTTGCTATCTCAAAAGTTACAATATCAACGTGAAACTGAATATTTCTATATTCAGTACTTACCCATTTTGTACTTATATCCATATCTTATAATATTTGTACCTTTGCACCCACAAATAAGCGAGTGCAAAGGTTATTGTTAGTTACTTCTTTTCTCCTAATTCTCTTTTTGCCAATTCATTTGTAGTTTCCCATTCCACATAGTCCCAACTTGTGCCGAAATGGTCTACACAAAGAACATATTTATCCAATAAGTCCGAATAAGTGAAAAGCAAGCCAAATGTCTTTTCCAGATACTCTACATCGTCATCGGTGCAATCTGTAATAAACCACTGATAAATGTCTTTTTGTGTGCCGTCTTCTTCATCGAACAGTTCAAAGCGCATATTATCATAAATAGATGGGTCTATCTCTGTAATATTGTTGCAGAGGATAAGCGCATTATTACACCAATTCACAGCTACTGAATAATTTGTTTTATAAGTCTTCATACCTAAAATATTTAAAAGTTACTAATTAATTTTGCTAATTCGGAAAAAACTAATAACTTTGCAACCGTCTTAAGTAAGCAAGTTATTTCGATTTTTCGATTTAATTTGATTCGCCCACTACTTTTTTAAGGTAGTGGGTTTTTTGTTTATGCTGCAAAATAAGTGTTTTTTACAGACTTTAGCCAAACATTGAAGGCTGCAAGCATTGAGCCTAATCCAGCGTTTTTGTCGTAATACTCATTAAACAACTCACAGAAAGCAATTACTTTCTTTTCGTCAGAAGAAGAAATTACGGCTCCAATTGGTGAAATATACGACTGATACCAATTTCTAGAATTATCTAGCTTATTTTGGTATTTGCTTAATACCTCATGCAAATCGCCCCAAACTTTATGCTGCTTTTCCTCTTTTGCTTTCTTTGCCTTATAGGTTGCAACTCGGTTAAAATTCATTTTAACCCACAATTTGCAAAAATCATCCTTATTTACATCGCTATTATTATAAACCTCAATAATAGCATCGAACTCGGCACTGTTTACATTCATACCAGTGCGCTCGACAAATTCACTATACATCATATTGCTTTATTTTTTAGTTACTAATTTGTTCCCTTTGCAAGGCTCGAACTTGCAGAAAAGCCGATGTTTTCGCCTGCATCTAGTATGGATATATATTTCTTTGGTTTTCATTTATCATCTAATTTATTTCGCTACTCCAACTTTTCGCTACTCACTTTAAGATGTTTCAACGCTGAATATATAATGTACTTTGCAGCTACATTCTTTATAAAGGGATAACCGTTATAAATTACTACCTTATGTTATTTTATTGTTGGCTAACATAAAAACCGCTTAATACTACTATATCGTATTGTTACACTAACATTTGTTAGGTTTATGATAACGATATTAAGATAATTCCTATCTTACGTTTGCGCTATCTGTTATAAACAGAATCACGGCTGCAAATAGTAAGCGTTTCATTATCACGCTAACATGTAAGTAAATCAAAGAACGAAGCATTGTTGTATATGGATTCCTATGTCTTAAGTAAGCATCCTTATTTCCTAAATGCACTGCAAAAGTACTACTTTTATTTGAAACGGCAAAACTTTTAAGCAAAAAATATTAGATTTTTTGTGTTTTTTCTCGCTTTTTCTTGTTGGTAATAAATAAGGACACCGATTTGCTAGCTACAAAATAGCAAAATAAGAGGTTAAATCGGGGTTGTTGGTTGCTTTCGTGTGACTCATACCATATTTGCACCTTTGCACCCTCATAAAACCACTATTGCAGCCGTTTTTATATATGTAGTGTGCGTGCGTACCTTATATATAGGGGAAACGCCTAAAAGCGTATTATTTGCCGTTTGCAGCCGTTTTCCGTCTTAGATGTATGCCTGTACTATCTTTCGTTTTTTGGTACGTTTGCAGACGTCTTTTTCTGTTCCCGCTTTCACTTGCTTTTTTGTTTCACGAAAATTGTGTGTGAAACATTATGCAAGTTTCTGTATATTTATACAAAGTAAAAATGTATGTTTATGCAATGTATTATGGTAAATAGAAAACTTTTTGGGAATTTCGAGTTTTCAGCACCTTTGCAGAAATATTCTATCTTTTTACTTTTTATCTCTTTGCTTTTTCTCTTATTTTGGATTATTTACAGAAAACAGAAACAGAAACGAAAAAACCGCGTTTTTGCCGCTTTTTGCCGCAATATGTCCGTTTTTGTCGCAAATAAAACGCTGATTTTCAGTGATTTATACCTATATAGGGTAATTTACACCCTACCCCCCGTTTTTGGCACTCGCAGGGTGGGTCAGCTCTCTTCCGAAATTTTTTATTTTTTTATTTTTTTATTTTTTGTAAAATACTCTGATTTTTCAAATTCCGCTTTTCTACCGAATTTTGAGCATTTTCCAGAATATCATATCTACTTTTGATTTTACATAAGTTTTCGAGATATTCATTTTCGCTTATTTTCGTGCGTTATGGAGCGTTTTATGTAGCTTTGCGGTAAGTTTATCGCCATCGTATTTTGAACGTCTTAGAATACAATTTACGAGTTATTTGTGCTTATTTTCGTTTTTGCGGGAAAGTGTGGTTGTTCTCTGATTTAATGTTCGTTTTTGCTATATACGGATTGCAGTTTTGTGCGATATTGATATGGGGTTGATGCGAAGCCTTCTTCTTGGGGGATGAGTATATAGTTTACTATATACAGGGGGTTGACATCCCCCATTACGGCTGCGCGCGAGGGTACAATGGTTTATTTACGTGTTATTATTATATGGGAAAGAGTTCAAATGTTAAATTTTCAATATGAAAAATCTGATTTATACGGATAACATATATTTAATTGGGGATATGGGGAAAATGGTACAAATTTGCATTTTGTTAAACTATGTAAAGTCTGTTTTCAGGTTGATTTTTTGGCGTATATTTGCAGCATAAATGTTTGATTTACGAATTACCGACTTTGGAATATGGCAGAAAAGAAATTCTACATACAGCGTTACTTGAAGTCCGAGCAGGGAGCTTGGAAGGCAGACGGATTGCGCAAGAGTCTGGAGGATGATTTCGGCGGCGGTTCTGTCCGCTACAAGTCATTGGACGGATTGAACTCCAAGGGTAAGCAGAAGGGCGTATATACCGAGAGCTATCCTGAGAGTGACGCGTTGAGAGTGTTTGTTGACCCGAATGCTAGGCATGAGAGCACCAACGCCACGTTGTCAGTCTGCGTGTTCGGGTATGATGTTGACGGAACTACTGAGCTTTCCGTTACTGAGCAGATAAAAGCTGCCGAGAAAGCATGGGATAGTCTGTATGCTTACTTGGAGGGTGCGCTGATTCTCTGGTATGACGATTACAGACAGAAGAAGGCGTTGTTTTTGGTACAGGATGCTACAGAGCCATCAACGGATAACATCAAGAACATTCCGTATCTGCTTTGTTCGGTTAAGTTGGTAAACGTCTTCGGTCAGTCGTTTGATGGTGACAGTACCACGATTGAAGATTGGTTGAAGAATGGCGGAAAATAGAAACGACAGCATCCGCAAGGCGGTAGGACGTATCTCCATACAAGTCTAGGCAAACAGAAGGTTCGAGTTCCTTCTACGGTCGGTGGATGCTTTTAAACAGTTGAGAATGTATGCGAATAAAGGAAGAATCACTTGACAGGGCGTTGGAAGCGGCATCGTTGCAGACGAAGGGATTGCCAAAACGCTACACGGATGGTAAAGACCCATTCTGGATAATGGCAGTTGTGCTTGTTCAGAAGCGCAATTTGGAGGAATGCTACTGCATTTATCAGCAGAATGCAGACAAATACATGAAGCTTTTGCAAGACTTCGGTACACCGAGTCCTATCATGTCTATCAAGAGCATTCATCCTTACATGTATCTTGATGAGGCTCAGTTTTTGCCGAGCGGATGCATCGAAGCAAAGAAGAACTTTCTGAAAAACGAGCTTGGTGAAGACCCTAGGGCTTATGAGGTCGATGAAATGACGGAATCGGACGTTAATCACGCGTTATTGGAGATTGCCATTGCCAAACAGATGAGAGCTGATGAGGAAAACAAGAAAATCAACGTACTCAATGAAGGAAGCGATTTGGATGGAACGAGATTTGAGGACATTGAACGTCAGAAGTTCGAGTTTGAGTTAGCTGAAATGAGGAAAGATGGATGCTCTAAGAAGGAAATAAAAGAGTTCATTGACGAGTATAATGCCAGTCATAAGCAGAAAGTTGGCGATGAGCCATACATTTCAGAGGAAGACCGCATTCATCAGGAAATGGAATCAAAGGACGTTGAGAAAACTCCCGAATGCAGTATTGAAGGTGAGTTTGATGCACCTGAGATAGACTACGATAAACTTCATGAGGAATCAGAGGCATTCAAAAAAGAGCAGTTGAAGGTTGCCAAGCGCAAGTGGAAACGTGCCTATGATGCCGATTCAGAGAAGCGTGAAGGAAGAGAGTTTGAGAACGAATTTGGCGAAGATGAGGAATGTGAGACGTTGCAGTTGCCGAATAAAGAAGCTGTTCCTGTAAAGCGAAAACCAGGAAGACCGAAGAAATCGGCATTGGATTATACTGCTAGCAAGCGCGACACGACAAAGAAACGCTGTCGCAAACCATCATCAACTAAAAAATAACAGATTATGACTAAATCAGAGCTTTTAAATAATACGGAATTTAAGAATGCAAAAGGTGATTTACCTATCATATATATAACATCGGATGATGATGTTGTAAAAATCGGCGGCATTATCAATGCACCTATGGTTGGAAGAATTTATTTTAGTGAGGTTAAGAAAACCATTACGAAGGATGAATTGCTTGCCAACAAAGAGTTTATTTGCGCAAGTGAAGATTCTGAGATACTTATTGATTTCGGCGGCTACAGACGCGAGACACTTGGTTGCTATATCGCGATTGATGATAGTTGCATTAATATCATTGAGCTATGAGGAATAACCATCACAATCCTAATAAAGTACCGCCGTTCAAACCAGACCCCGAACATTGGACTAAGAAGGTTCATTCATGGAAGGCAAAGGTTGCTTATGAGACAGAGGATGATGCTTGGGAGTTTCTGAATCAGATTCCGAGGTTGAAGGCACTTGGTTGGCATCCTTACTTATGCAAGGTTTGCTCAAAGTGGCATATTGGTAGGTTACATAATAAATAGTTGAGATATGGAAATTAGAGTTAATGTTTTAGGAAAGGTCGCTTACAAAGGATGTGAAAGTAGGTCGGATTTCGAAAAAGCCGAACTATATCCATTTGGAGATGGTGTCTATGCGGTAATGGACGGAGAAAATTTTGTTGAGCTAAGAGTTGTATCTGGTAAAAAGCACAGCGAAGAAAAAGGTGATTATTACGAATGCATAGATAGGTGCTGGGCGCACGGGAAAATCTCAAACTCTGTAACCGTTATAGAGCACGAAGAAAGATTGAAGGACTATATAGACAAGCGTTTCGATGAGCTACAATCAGCTATCGAAAATACAATGAGTAGTGCAGATAGCATAAATGATGCAGTATGCTCTATAAAGAGTTCTATTGAGAAGATAGAGAAAGATGGTGTTGGTAGTGGAAAAGGTATCAGCGAAAAGACATTATTGTCTGCTATCGAGATTGTGTCAAAACAAAAATAGTTGAGAATATGAAGAAGAAAGGATATTACGAATACGAAAACGGAATCTACCCTTTGAAGCTTTGGGTACACATCGGTAAAGACCTGAAAGAGCTGATAGATTCCTGTTTTGACAAGTGCAAGGCTCCCGATATTGATTACGGCGGCGTTACGTATTCCGGATGCAATCAGAAAGAGCGACAGAAGGCGCGGCGTTCTTGTATCGTTTCCGTGTCAGAAGGTTATGTCGATGGACTATTGCTGCCATGAAGCTTCTCACGTCTGCGATGCCATCGAGGAATATACTGACTTGGAACACGGCGGCGAGCCTTCTGCCTACTTAATTGGTTGGATTGCGTCTTGCATCAACAATGCTCGTTTGGGAATTGGAGATTTCGTAGAAATTAAAGATAAGAAGAAATAGCTTATGAAACCGATTATTGTAATTGACATTCCTTTGGGAATGGGAATAGATAGAGAAATCACAGAGCCTTATGGCTATGATTTATTCTATGGAGACGAAAATATAGAAGCTCAGTGGAAGAAACTGGAAGAACTTCGAGAAACTGGTGGTGTTATTATTGTTCAGCCAAGCCATAACAGCGCAATTCGCGAGATTCTTAACCCTTATATTAGCGGTAATGGATTTATCAAAGAATGTGGTTTGCAAAATGTTCATACAAAAGAACATGGTGATTTTTGTATTATCCTTTTTCATAACCCATCAGACGTTATGGCTCATAGAGCTTTTTGTTTGAATAGTAAAAATAAATAGTTTATGATTAAGAAAGAAGATATTAAGGTTGGGCTGCGATTTTATATCACAAAAAAAGATTGCTTAAAATGTAATTTTGACCCTATAGGTATTCAGAGCGGCAGCACCCCTATTCTGTTCAATGCCGAGAAAAAGGATGCTGATGTTTATATATGCACATCTGTTAGCACAGATTACAAGTATATCGCTCGTTTTCGCGAGGAAGATATTATGACGTTTGGTACAAAGTTCGATATAGTAACGAAAGGTGAAGGAGAAACAGCAAACAAAAAGACGGAGCAAGTGTCTCACCCATCCCATTATGCGTGGTTAAAGGATTTGTGTGGTGTCGAGCCTTTGGATATTTGCAGACACCTTGACTTCAATACAGGGAACGCTATCAAGTATCTCTTGCGCAAGGATAAGGTGGATGGTAACAAGACCAAGACCGAGAAGCGCATCGAGGACTTGCGTAAGGCAGTGTTTTATATCCAAGACGAAATAAAATTATTGGAACATGGAACAGACTGATTACACTTGCAAGGATTGTGTATTGTTGAATGATGAAGATTCTGAGTTCCCATATTGCATGGGCAAAAACTTATATACATACGTAAATCCTGACGATGATGCTTGCGGAGACATTATTCCGCTAGTATATACTTGCAAGGATTGTTTCTTCTTCAAAGATGGGGTTTGCAATGACCCTAATGAGGTTAGATTTACTTCTGAGGAGAATCCATCTTGCATTAGTTTCGAGTACAAAACGATTGTAGAACAAAAATAAATATATAGTTATGGCTAGAATTGCAAAAAAGAAGACTGTTGACAACAATGCAGGTTTGCTTAAAGTTGTTGTCGGAATCAACAGAAAAGATGTTGAAAGTGTTACCGACTTCGGGCATTTCTTCATCGTAATTTTGAAGGATTGTGCTATTTTCCACACACATATTGGATTTGAAGCACGTTTTAAGCGTTGGGGCGGTGTTGATATGGAAGGACACGCGCTTACCACTACAACATTCGCGTGGCTTGAAAATCTTGTCGCGATGAAGAACGAAGTAAAGGGGAAAGAAAATGATATTTTCCCTGAGACAGATGTTACTTATCAGGATATGCTTGATAGTATGGTTATCATCACAGAAGCCAACATTACTCATCCGATTACAGCGTTCACTGATGCAGATGATGCTGCAAAGTTCGCAAAGAACAAGATGGATTACCTCGGTCGTATGCAGAAAGAGTTGGAAACTGTAATGAACACTCCAGTTTCCGAAGAGACAGAGGAAGACTTAAAGAAGAACTTTGAGCACGGTCAGCAGGCTATATTGGCAGAGCAAGCAGCCGAGGCTCTTAACCAAGGAAAGGAATAGCTTATGTATAATGAATGGTATATAGAACTGAAATACGGACTATTCCGAGATTACAGGATTGTAAGAATGTGTGATGCCAACGGAGTGAAACGAGACGGTATCTTTATACCATTCATTCAGAACGGAATCAAATGGGATGGTGTAAAGGTTAAGAATCCTGTTCAATATCTAAAGCCTATTTGGGCTGCCGCCGATGGTTCTAGACTTCACAAGTTAGTTCCTATGGTTTCTATGGATTTCAGACAGAAGATGGAAGATGCAGGTGTTTTATCACCAGACGATAAATATCCTTGTGATACGGTAGGTTACGTTTATAAAGATAAAAATAAGATATAACGGCTATGATATATTTAGGTAATGATACGATGAATAAGGTAGAGCGGATGGTTTGCGAACAAGTGAACACGGCTATGCGTATTGAGGAAAAGGAAGGAGTGAATGCAGACGATTTATATGTTGGCAATACTAACATTCCTTTTGCGAGAGCGGTAGCAAGGAACTTTGTTCTTGACGTTCTACACAATCGCTATGGCTTTTCCTATGCCGTTATCGCACAGCGCGCGGACATCAATGAGAAATCTGCTATGCGGTGTGTCCGCAAGTGTCACGAACTTGTCGGGTACGATAAAACCTATGCGTATGTGAGCACTTTAATTAACGATAGATTGAGAGAATGGTATGGGGAATAGCAATGAATTATTGACATTGAAGCGCAATGCCCTAAGATTGGGATTGTGTGGAGAATATAAAGGGAAATGGGATTCTGCCGCGAGTAAGCGAGAATTGGTAAATATGGCTCTTGATTCAAACGGAATTGAGTTTATGGCTGATTCTATTGCTTTCGGATGGGGATTGTCAAAAGAGTACCTTTTGAAAGAGTTTGGTGAGTTTGCCAATGGATTCTATCAATGTAACGAGCACGGATATACCAGCGAAATGTATATAGGTGCTCATGGAGTTATCAAGGCGCGCTCTACGATTATTCTTGTCGCGTACTGCATGGATTTGGAAATTGAAGTTCCTGAGAATATGGTTACTCGCATTTACGTGTGCGGAAAGAGTGAAGTTCGCATCGAATGCAAAGGAAAATGTGACCTTATAGAGTACGGAGAGGATAATGATGTTAAAATCATTGGCTACGATGACGCAAATATGACGCTAGGAACGATTTATGTGTCAGAGTGGAATAGTTGTAAGGATGAACAAAAATAACGTCTTACAGCTCATTTAAATAGCAAAGTTTGGTAAAAATATTTATATTATTTTCTTGTTTACAGAGTGTACGGCGGTACACAGACATAAAGTGTAATTTTACTTTTTATATTAGTTAAGGTTTAGTTAGATTTATGTTGATTAAAAAGGGCAAGTTCAGTTGTGAAACCGAGCTTGCCCTAATTTTATGTATAGAACACTGAAAACTAATTCATAAATACCTTGATACCATTTCTTCCTTGCTTGTGACCGCCCTTCACACAGCTTGCCAAGGTGTCGCGAATATCAGTAAGTATTGTTGTCTGCAATCTCAACTCAATGAGTACAGGACTGCTTGAAGTGTCTTGTGTTATCGCGTTGATACTATTTCCGAGCTTTTCTAACAGAGTGTCGCGAATGATACGGACATCTGCTTGTTGAGTAGCTACATAATATCGTAGGCTGTTGAGTATCGATTCCAACGCCTGTGCGGTTGATTCAGTAACAGACTGAATACCTTGCTGCAAAGCAGAGATATTTGAACTGCCTTTTGGTTTATATCCTAATCCATCAACGAACGATTTCAACATATCAGAAACACCTTTTAGCTTATCCTTGCCAGTTGTCATAATATCATCCAATTCAGCTTTAACCAAATCTAATCCATTATTTCCACCTTCGCCTCCTTGTTCGACCGCATTATCAATCTTTTTGAGTAACGGCTCTACCATCTTACCAACAATACGTTGTGTGGCTTGCTTAACTATGAGGTTCTGTATATACTCATCGAATTTATCATTAAGTGCTTCGAGAGCATCGCTTCCTTCGTTGTAAGCATCAACCCAAGTTTTTGCAAACTCCTCTGCTGCCGACTTATAGTTAGCCTTTGTTCCGAATCCGCCAAGTTGCTCTGTAAGACTTTGTTCTGCCTCCTCGATAGCCTTGTTGTTGGCTTCGATTTGTTTGCGGTACTCTTCAATCTTATCATTATCGGTCTTCTTCTTGTCCTGCTCTGCTTTTATCATTGATTCAAGGTTGGCATTCTGAGTTTTGAGATTCTTAACCATCTCATCATTGTATTGTGCCAAACGTTCAATATCAAAAGCATTATCCATAGCATCTTTGAGTTCGCTGTATCTCTCTCGCAGTTTTTCAATCGCCTTTTGGTGATTTTCAATCTGCTTTTGCAGCTTTTTATCTTTTGTTCCCCATCCGAAGATGCCGCCAAGAGTTTTTCCGATGCCGCCGATAACACCTATCGTACCTTTGACAACAGAGAATGGTCTAGTAATATCAATACCTTCAAGAGAAGAACCAATCTTACTGATTCCATCTACAACCTCTGATAAATCGTCAGACATTTCGATGTTAGCACCCCAGTCATTCAATGCGCTAAAAAGTTCTGTAACGGAACTAGCTGCATCAGAGAAGTTTTGCCCGATAGTCTGAACTTGCTGTTGCAAAGTCTTCTGCAACTTCTGTCCGTTTCGTATCTGCTCTGCTTGCTTTTCTGTTATCTTTCCTTGTGCTACAAGTTGGTCTGTTATTACACGAAGTCTTTCCTTGTCAATATCCCAAAGGATTCTTGCCTGAATGGCTTCTTTTGAAGCAACACCATATTTTCTTACTGCATTATTGTAAGCAATCTCTGCATTTTCGGCATCCTTATTCGCGTTGCTTTGGTCGTTTTTCAATATCTGCTCTTTTTGGGTAGCATCAATGTATTCTTCCTCTAGCTTTTTACGCTGTTTGGCAAATTTCAGGTATTCCTTGAAATTCTTACCAATTTTACTGTAAGGATTTCTCTCAACAAGTAAAGCATCTATCTTGTTAATCTGCTCAACTATCTGTTTTAATTGCTCTGGAGTGAGATTTTTTAGAGAAGAACGCAATCCTTCAAGTCTCGCTTTCATTGCAGTAAGCACTCGGTTTGATGTGTGGTCTAGATTCTCAAAGATAGAAATATACATATCGCTATTCTGAAAATCTTTCCAAGAATTAGTATCTGTCTTTGAAGCATATTGCTTATCAAGGTTATCTTGAAGCTGCTTCTGCAAATCTTTGTTCTTGGATATATTCGCATTGTTTTGGATTTTTTGCTTTTCCTCAATGTACCACTTATCCAATTGCAACTGGTCGGAAAGCTGCTGCTTGTATGCCTTAATCAGCTCTTGCGCTTGATTAACTTGGTCTTGATAGATTTCCTTATCAAGTTTCTGCATTTGTGACGTGTATTCCTTTGCAACATCATCACCCCACTTAGTTTGGTCTTTACCCCATTTTGCTTCAAAATCATCTGTAATAGACTTGCGCACATCATCGAAAGAAGAAGTCAAATCCCCGAACATACTTTTGATGATGCTATCAGAAAGACCTTCGCCTTTGAGATTCTTAAACAAATCGAGCTGTGAGAATGCTTCTTGCGCATTGTTCTTCGCATCGTCAAGTTGCTGCTTGAAATATTCCTCATCAATATCAAGACGGATTTCGGTAGCGTTGCGTAATGCGCTGCCACGCTTTCCGAGTTCCTTATATTGGCTTGCAAGATATTCAATCTTCTTTGCAATAGTTTGGCGGTCTGGGATAAAGTTGTTTATATTCATACCAACATTCTTTGCCGCCAACGCAAAGTGCTTACGAATATCGGCTGTAGCTTGCTCTTCGCCTTCGTATTTAATGAGTCTCTGATATTCAGAACTCATATCCTTTAACAGAGAAATGCGCTCTTGCAAGATGTCTCTTTGTGCCTTATCTTGCTTGATTCTATTTTTTTTAGCATCAACCTCAAAAGGGTTAACACCCAAAGCTAACGCTTGCTGAGTCGCGGCTTGCTTCAATTCCCTAACCTTGGCTCTCACCTTGGCTACAGAAATTACCATTTGGTTTGCTCCAATTTCACCAGCCTTGAATATCTTTCGGATAGTATCATCAACTGTTATTGTAGGCGAGTTTTTGCCAACAGCAGCGAGTCTCTTTTCAACTTCTTTCCAAGATTTTGCAGCCTTTGCTGCTTGGTCTCCTTTCCCAAGAAAACCTTCAAAAGCCTTATCGTCATCAATTTCTTTGACAACGAGGCTAATGCCATACTTTTTCTTTGCAAAGAAATCATTGATATAATCATCAACCCAAGATACTTGCTTCTCCATATTGGCTCTATCAATATACACATTGATGCCAAAGTGCCTATAAGCAAGGTCTCTCTCGTATTGACTCCAATCGCGCTCGGCTGCAATTCTGTCAATTACGCCCTGTATCTTTATAGGGTTATTGCTATATTTTTTTCTAAGGTCTCCAAATACTGCATCAAATTCGCTGTTCAATTCTTGCGCCTTATCTTGCACGCTGTTCATTGCACGGATAAGGTCATTGAAATCTGCTTGCGAAGTACCAATGAAAGATGGCATTTTATAGTCACTGCCGCCTTGTGCTATGTTGATTTTCTTTATCAACTCATACATACGTGTCATATAGTCAATGTTGGATTCGTTATCCTTTTGACCTGCACGTATCTCATCAAAGTATTTCTTTGTAGTCGAAGTGGCTTGTTTGTAGTTCGCGTTAATGTTTGCTACAACTCTCTCCATTTGTGAAGACTTTGCGAGAGCATCAATCACAGCATCTTTGTAATCGTCTGCATCATCATCAAGTCCATCAGTAAACCAAGTGTTTTTTGCATCATTCTTGTCGTAATTTCTTCTGATAACCTCAATGCTATCAATGAAATCTTTATACTCTTTTTCAACCTTACTGAAAGTAGCGTTAAGTTGGTTTGCATCGAGACTATCTACATTGATTTTAAAAGTCAGTCCGTCTTTTGATGCGGCATCAATAAGCTTTTGTAACGTTGTACGTCTATCTTCGACATTCTTTTCTAAATCCTTTCCTTCTAATTTGCCATTTGTATTTGTGGCTGCATTTGCTAGGTCGTTGTACGTTCCAGCCAAAGCACCTATTGCGCCCTTTGCCTTTATGGTTTCTTCTTCGGCTTTACGTACATTTTCGTTGTAATTGGAAATCTTATCATAAACAGTAGTTATTACTTCTGCTACAGCGTAAAAAGCGAGACCTACGCCTATACCTGATAATGAACTCTTAACGAGACCGCCAAAATCTTTGAGAGCTTTTTTCATTCCATTTAAGGAATTTACGAAAAGAGCCTTGTACCTCACGATACCAGTACCAGATGCTTGCGAAAAAGCTTGTCCGATACTAGTCTTTGCAAACATAGAGTTAGCCTTTAGAGCAATAAGAATAGGTATAAGAGCTTTTCCTATCTCTGCAAGAGTCTTCCAATTATTAAGCATAGAAGTACTCCAGCTTACCATTCCCTTCATTGTGTCCTCGTTAGCCTTGCCAATATCATTGAGCATCACATCGAAAGCATCCTTCAAGTTGGAAATCTTACCTTGGAGAGTTTCAGCCTGAATCTCTTGCATATTGTAGAATGTTCCACCCTTATCAGTCATACGTTGGAATATTGCCTCAACATCCTCAAATGTAACCTTACGCTTGGAAATCATATCAACAATCTGCGCGGTCGTGTACGCTTCTCCCTTAACTTCCTTAAAGTATTGTTGCAACTCACCATACATATTGATACCAGCCTCAGTAAACTGACGAACCTCAGAACCGCGAAGGTATGCAGCAGCCTTGACTTGTCCGTATGCAAGGATAAGTCTTCCCATATCAACGCCAAGACCTGCTGAAACATCGGCAAGTCGCTTGGTTGTATCATAAAGTTTATCAGACTCAATTCTGTAAGCGGAAAGTTGTCGTGTGTAATCCACCAAGTCCTTGATACGGAAAGGTGATTTAACGGCAAGTTCTACTGTCTTGTTGAAAATCTCGTCTGCCTTTGGCTTGTTCTGCAAGATAGCTTCGAGTGAACGCTCTGAAAGTTCAAACTGACCTCTGACTGATGCAATCTGCTCGACAAAATTCTTGATAGAACCCACTGAGAATGCAAATGCCATACGTTGTGCCCAACGTGACATATATCCAGCCATATATGATGTTTGTTCGGTCAACGCGCGAGAATTAACACCAGCCTCTTTCAAGTTTTTGTTATGTTGCTCAATTGCAGCATTGAGAATATCCAATTTTCGCTTATAATCAGCATCGGTTTGAGACAACTTCATACGAGCTTCTTTCAGATATTCTATAGCGCGTACTTGGCGATTGAGCGTATTTGCAGTAGCAGAGAAATCAAGCGCGCCTTGATATGTAGTGTTTGCCTTGTTATTTCTCGTCTGATAGTCTTTTGCTCTATCAGCGTATGCCTTTCTCTGTTTGTTATTGTAAGATTGTTCGGCACTAACCATCTTATCAAGAGCCTTCTGAAAAGCAACAGCACGTTCATTATACATCTGCTGCTGGTATCGTAACTCATCCTGTAATGACTTCTTTCGCTTAATAAGTGCATCTTGGTCTGCCTTGGTGAGATTTTGTGTTGTATCTCGCAACATACTTTCAATAGAACCAATTTCTTGCTTTAACTCAGCAATATTCATACCGCTAGCACCCTTTGCCGATTCCTGTAATCTCTGAAATGCAAGTGCCGCTTGCATAATACCACTAGTGCCAGAACCATTCATCTTAGATAGCTGTGCTACCATATTTTGAATGTTCTGTGCTGCTGACGTAATGTTATTGTTCATGTTACCTGCACTCGCACCTACGTTTGAGATACCACTGCTTGCATTTGAAGCAGATGCGTTGATTGTTGCGAGTTTTGCTATAACTTGGTCTAAAGAATTAAGGAACGGCTTAGTACCAACAGACATATCCTTGAAAGATTGTGTTACACTAGACGCGGTATTTTTAGCCGTATCTTGTAACTTCTGCAACTTATCATCAGCCTCTTTGATTTTCTTCAATGCGGACTCTGGTATAACAAGAGCACTGCCTAATGCTGAATCTGCCATAATTCAAAAGTTTAAGAGTTTATAAAATAGGTATTCCAAGGTCATTGAGATTTCGTAAATCCTCTGCACCATTGATTACCTTTGCATTCTTTAATTTGTCGTTCTTCTGATTGTTGCCTTTATCTGACGATATGTACTCTATATGAGTAAAATCCATAGACGCAAGGCGAATCTGCGGAATGGTCATTCTCCACTTATATTCTTCTTGCGAGCACCATGTGTTGGCACGTAAGAAATCTATCATTTGTCCGTATTCTGTTCGTGATGGGATAATTCGGCTGCTTGCTTCTTCCTCATCAGAGCTTGATTGCGGACGGTCTGAATCACATTGGTACTCGCGAAGAAAAAATCCACATCTAGCAAATTGAGAATTTCAACGAGTAATGTTGCCCAATCCTTGATGTCATAGTCTCCCCAAAGCAACTGGTCGTAAACTTGTTGGTATTCCTCAGAATCAATGCGTTTCTTGTCATTGAGCAAGGATAGTGTGATTACTCTTGCCACAGATGGAATATTGATAGCAAACTCCTTGATAACGTCACCCATTGATAAGTTTTCGCCCTTGACTATCTTGCAAGCCTCCTCTGCAATCATCCATTGAGTGCCTGGCTTCAATGCTCTTATCTCCCACTCTGTACCTTGTAGCTTTACTATTGTAGGAGAATCATTCATAATTTGCGCCAGACGTTCCATTGCCGCATCAGACAAAGGAGAACTAGGCAACACCTTATTCTCGTCTTCTACAGCTTGTTTCTTAGCCTTATTCGGGTCTTTTTGTGCTCTATATACTTTTCCCATATATATGAATTACTTTCTAATCACACTTACTGTTCCATTATACTTCTTGGATAGGTTTTGTAGCTTTTGAAACGACATAGAAATGACTCTATAAGATTGTTTCAGATTACCACCGCCATCTTCCAATATCTTAGCATAGGGCATAGTCGCAACGACAGCCAAATCAATTACTCCACTAGGGGAATAATCGTTTTTGAGATATTCGTTTATCGCCTCACGACCTTTAATTTCTTCTCCATACCAATTCTTGCCTTTGGATGCTTTTGGTGAGGATGATAAGTAACCTATCTTTTCAAGCTTGCCTTCGACGTAAATGCCATATCCGTAAGAATCATAGAGGTTGTATGTTCGATGTGTGTACGTAATTTCTTGAATACATTCTCTTAACACATTCTTTGCATCCTTGTCTAATTCCTTCGTAATAAGCTTTAATGCTTTTTTGTATAATGTTTCAGCCATAAATGATAAAACTTAAAAAGGAGCGGACAGCATTAAAGCCGCCGCCCCTTGTATATAGTCGAGAATTGTTGAAGAATCTACACTATGCACCAGCAACTGGCAATGTGTATGCAGGGTCAATGTAGAATGGTGTCTTGCGAGTTACGCTTCCATCTTTAACTTCTACCAACTGACCTGTGCCAGCCAATGCAACCTTTGCCAAGTTAGAGTTCAGCGACTCAATGGTTGTCTTGGAATTGAGCTGCAACTTAGGCAGAATCAATGCTGTGTGTGTAGTACCGTCTGCGTTGTCAAAAACTACTGCAACCTCTGCATACATCAGCTTGTAACCAGATGGAGCGTAAATCTTACCATCAGTACCCTTTGTAAAGCCGCACAATGCAGTCAATACAGAAGCTTGAGTATCTGCAACTTCGGCAGCAAACTGATACTTACCAGTTGTCACGATAGACATGATAGGAGTATCAGAAGTCTCGCGCTCAATATCGGTAGTATCGTTATCATCCTGAGAGATAGATGTGGTGTCGCGAACAACATCGTCCAAATCGTAGTAATCGTCACCAGCCGCATTACCATTGAACGGACGAACAATAATGTGTGAAGGCTTAGAGAGCTTGATTGCACCTGCGCCTGTACTTGTAACTTTCGTTGCCATATTGTTATGAGTTTAAATTGTTATCCTAAATAAATGAAATAATTAACGTACAATAACCGAAACAGCAATAATCTGAAAATGAAACTGGCGGTTTGAATCATATCCGCTATCACGGTATAATGTACTGATTGTATAGTTTGCGTCTCTTGATTCATCAATGATTTTGTCAAGAATACCTTCCATCTTGTCAAGTAACTTTACATTCTTTCTCAGTGGAGTTCCCTTTGGTCTTGCATAGAGATAAATGTTAGCATAGCCAGAGGAATAACCACCATAATCTCTTTGCTGACCTACGTCCACATTGACAAAATCATCCCAGTTCTTACTAGTTGTAGGTGGCAATTCTCCAACAAATATGTTGTTTGAGATTTTTCCCTTAGTAAGAAGCATCGAAAAGAAATTCTCAATTCGAGACAATCTGCGATTAATCCTCTGTGCCATACCTTGTTATCCTAAATACATTTTACCTTATGATGAAAAAACTAAATATCAGTACCCTTGATGTAAGCTACACATCCGTGCATCTGTGTCGGATAAACGCCAATAACCATTCCGTCAACGTCCATTCCATACATCTTTCCACGGAAACGAATGCCAGCATTCAAACCTTCAGGAATATATTCTTCATCTTTTCCGTCTTCTCCTTCTTTCGTTGGCATCGGAAAATAGATTGTATATCCTAGCGTAACAACACCCGAATTAAAGAGTTTGTTGGTTTCCTGAATATCGCAATCAGTTTCAAAAATGATAGTTTCTACATTTTCTGTTTCTGACTCACCTGCACTAGTATCAGTATCGCCTAACATATCCCCATCGCTTCCGATAAGGTCTCCATCTTCTTTCGGTTTTTGTTCCGAGCGGTAGAACATACCATGATAGGCATATTCATCCAAAGAATTTCTGTCAGTGTACATAGCTTACCAATCTGTTTCTTCAATCCATTTAACCTCTCCATCGGTTTCATTGAGAGCATCAAGTTTTTCATCCTCTCCATACTTCTTGTAAAGTCTTTTGAGTTCTGATTTGATACTCAGCAATGCAGCCGATGTAATGGTCTGAGCACCTACTGTAAGAGTATATGCGCCATGTTGGTTTGTGGTTGATGCAGTCTGATAGACACCGAATACAATCTTTTCCAAGAGTGCTATCTTACATCTGTCTTTCTGCTCTTCTGTCAAGTCCAAATAAGACTCGACAGAAGAAACGCCGCAATCCAAAGCGACATTGTTTAATGCCGACTTGTCAAAGACAAAGTTAGTCATGCCGCTCAAATAGTCCAATATGTCAAACTTCGATGCTGCCATTGAGAGATAAATGAATTAAATGTTATCGTATATTGTGAGTGAGCCACCATTAATTACCTGCTGTTGAGGTGTCAATGATTACGTGGTTCATAAAGTCGAGAAGTGCAGGGCAAGCCGACATCATGACCTTAGTCTGCCACTCGCGGAACTGACCGTTATCCATTGCGTAGTTTCCTACGGTAACGAGTCCGTCAGCGATTGAAGCCCAAGAAACATCAATGTTCTTTGCGCCATACTTCTGTTGAAGTGTCTGGTCGTAGATAGGAGTCCACTTGAACTCAACGCTATCACCAGTAGGGCAAAGTACAACAATCTTATCATCCCAACCTTGCACGAATGTGTCAGTTGTAACAGTTTTGTTGCGCTCCTTCTCAACGACAATCTCGATAGGAGAAAGACCTGTCATGTCGGAAAGTGATTTCTTGAAGTCCTCGTCCAAAATCTGCATGTTAGCAGTATATGCGCGGTCGTGAGCCTTGCACCAGTTGATGTACCACTCCTTAACCTCCTTGTTCTGTAAGAATACATCACGGTACATCTTGCGAGTCATCTTCCATACGAGAGAAATCTCAGTACCGCCACGCTCATCGCGATAATCGTCCTCAATCTTTCTCATCTGTGAGATAAGGTTGCAGTCTGGGTCAGTCCAAGCCTTTGCACCAGCCTTCTTGCGGTTCTCTGTTGGGAATGGTTCAACCTTCTGCAAGAACTGTTGCAAACCTTCACCCTTGCCCTTCCAACTCATCTTTGCAGTTGTCAGAATCTGTGCAGTCAAGTTGGAGAGTGTTGCTTCTGCTGAGTTCTTACCTACCTGAACAACATCGCGCACCCAAGCAGCCATAAGGTCTGCATCGTTGCCGAACTGCTCAAAGAGTTTTTGCTTATACTCGCGTTGTCTTGCGTTCTCAGACCACTTGTAACCGATAAAGTCTGGAATTGTACCTGTGTACATCTCCAAACCCTCGTTATCCATTTCTGGAGCATCACCAAGTGGAGCGCGAAGGTGCATCAAAGGAGCTGCCTCTGCCTTGCGAGACTTGATGCTGAATGAAGCCACGCCATCGTAGTCTGTAGGTGTAGGCATAGAAGCTCTACGACCTTGTGTGAGATACCAGCCATAGTTGGTATAGAGCAACCCCTTGGTGTTCAAGAAGGTTCTCAGAAAGTTGATGTTATCCTTAGAAGAGAACAACTTGGCGTATCTCGAATTGTTAAAATCAAATTGTTGCATATCCTGAATACTTAAATTAATGATATGTTATCCTATTGTTATCCTATTGAATTGGAGCGGTTAGAATCCGAACCATCCGTTTTCTGTTCTTGTGTTCATCGCAAGTACGGCTGGTGGAAGCTTGTTGCACTTTGCCAAGTTCAAGATTACTCTTGAATCCTTAATCAATGCTGGAGTATAAGAGTACTGAGCACCCTCGCCTTCCTCAACATTGGTTGACAAGTTAGGGTCATAGAAGAAGTCGTTATCGCGGTCGAAGTAAGTGTTAGGATTTGTAACCATAGGAGCTACGGCTGCGCCTGCCTTTTCTGCCTCTACGAGAATATCGCCAACCTTCAATGCAACTGCAAGAGTTGCTGAAAGAGAGAGCTTCCAAACATCCTTGCCACCTTCGGTTGCTTTCTCTACAGCTGTAATGGTAACACCCAAAGACTTCTTCGTAAAGTCTGACTGTGCCACCATGATATTATCACCTGCAAAAGGAATGTGATGATAGCCATCATTGACAACCAAAATATCAGTGTCGGTGTTTGTAGCTGCCTTTGCCAACTCGTAATACTTCAAAATCTTGACGGTCTGACCGCCATTCTTGCCGTAAGTATCTGGGTCATACTCGCAAAAATCACCTGCGTAAGCCTTAGCGCGACCCTTGAACGGATTTGTGATAACACCACCAAAAGGAGGGTAAACGAATGCGTCCTTGTTACCGCTTACGAGGTTAATGAAAACGCTTCTATGACCGCCAATCTTACCATGCGCTTGGATAAGTGTACGACCGCCAAAGTGACCGCCATACCCATGCTTCAAATAGAAATCATCTGCTGCTGCCATAATTTGTAAATTTGTTTAATAGTGAATGAATAATGTTATTCGCCTGCGTCAGGGTTCACGATACCCACAACATCAGAGAAATCGTCAGCCTTGTCATTGTCACCACCGCCAGCACTACCTGGAGTGTTGTTGTTTGGCTTTGAATGAGAGAGATTGTAAAACTCTTCCGCATCCGTAAATTCCTGCTCGATGTCCGAATCCTTGGTGAGGTTCAACTTGTTCATGTACTTGTCAATCCACTTGCTATCGTTGATACCTTTCTCCTTGAACTTGGCGAGAAGTTCACTACGTTTCTGCGATACAAGCTTAGATGCTTCGTACTCTGCATCCTTCTTCTCTAGAGCTTCCAAGCGTTCCAAAAGCTTCTTTTCAACAGCCGAAGGCTCTTTGTCATCATCCTTCGGATTTGGCTTGGTGTCAGGATGCTCGTCGTTCCATTTTTTGATGAAGTCGGCATTGTCCTTCTCGTAGTTGCCGTTAAGGGAAACATACTGCGGCAAAATCTTCTTCACCAAATCATCTAACTCTGTATCTTCACCAACTAAGAGGTCAAAGTGGGAATCACTCAAACTCTTGATTGTCTTTTCACTGATGGAAAGGTGTTTTCCGTTTGCAGTGAGCTTTGCTTTTAGGGTGTCTAAAAGTTGTTGTTTTGTAAACTTCATATTACTAATTTTTAAAATTCTGCTGCAAAGATAATTAAATAATGTGTTGATTTATTTGTTTTTAGAAACTCTATTTGTTACGTAACCAATATAGAATTAATTTCACTATATTATATATTATAAATTAGGTATCTTTGCAGCATGAACACGAATAAAGATGTAGAAATCAGACCACAAGAGGGCTTTCAAATGTCCTTTGCAAGTAGCAACGTTGACGTTGTTTTTGGTGGCGGAAATCTCGGAGGAGGCAAATCGTATGGTCTTGTACTTGCGATGGCAGAGCCGTTAATGACCGACCCAGATTTTCGTGCAATGATTTCACGCCGTTCACTTGGTAATCAAAAAGCAGGTGGAGGATTCGTAGAAAAGTTTAAACAGATATTCGGAGCTGATTATGTGAAAATCAGAGAGAGCGAGAATCCGCGCGTTACATTTCCGAATGGAACGTTTGTCGATTTGACATATCTTGACGATTCCAATATGGATAAGTTGAGAGAGCGCGCGAAAGGATGGGAGTACGATTTGATTGCGATTGACGAGTTGACGGAGATGACTTGGGAAGTTTTCTCATACGTTATGACTCGAAACAGAGGTCAGAGCAAGACGTTTACAGGTAAGTTCTTTGCAACACTTAACCCGAAGCGTAGCCACTGGACGAGAATATTTCTTGATTGGTATATTGGCTCAGACGGTTTTATCATCCCAGAGCGTGATGGTGTAGTCAGATACTTCTATTGTGCAGGACCGACTGTTAAGGATGTTGTTTGGGGGATGTCTAAGCGAGAAGTCTATGAGAAATGTAAAATCGATATAGACAGAAAGCTTAAAACCATTGGCGGCAACTTTGGATATGAAGTAATGATTAAGAGTTTTGTTTTCTATCAAGGTAAACTTGGTTCAAACAAGAAGATGCTTGAAAACAACTCTGGCTATTTAGGTTCTGTAGCTGCATCGGGCGGCAGAATGGCACAAGCTCTTATGGAGGGTAACTTCAATGTTGACCCCGAAGAAGAAGAGGATATTCCGATTCCTAGCCAAGCGGCACGAGATTGCTTCGTAAAAGACCCAGCCGTAAATGGTGACAAATGGATAACAATCGACTTGGCAGATTTCGGAAAGGATAATACTCTGATGTTGTCGTGGAATGGATTCCATATTGTCAATTACGAAATCGTTATGCATTCAACACCGCGAATCAATGCTGAAAGAGCTAGGCTGTTTGCGGCTAACGAGGGAGTAGCAGAAAGCCATATTATCTATGATGCTACGGCAGGTAGGTATTTCAATGACTATATACCCGATGCTATACCTTACATATCAGCGGCAAAGGCAATGGGAATTTATTATTTGTCTGCTATGACAATAAAAGACCTATGCTACTTGCGACTGAGTTATATGATTAAGCGAGGACAGCTCACATTCTCTGATAAGGTTGCAAATGCGGTTTATACGCATCAAAACCTCAAATACAGAGTTTCCATACAGAATGAGTTCATGGAAGAATGTGCGGTAGTTCGCTTTGATAAGATGCAGAGCGGAAAGAAGAAGTTACAGAGCAAGAAGGAAATGAACAGAAATCTTGGAAAAGACCGTTCTATGGACTTACTCGACCCTTGCGCAATGAGAATGTACCCATGTTTGAATATGGAGTATGGTAGCGAGCTACAAGAAGGATTCAGACTTGCAGCACAAGATGTTGAAGAAAAGAATCCTAATGCACAGAGCATTTATGATGATACGTTGTACTATTAATTTTAGAATATATGCTGAAAAAAGAAAATATAAAAATGATTCTTGAATCCGTGCGGATTGACTGGGATAAATGCGATGAGAAAGATATTGCGTTTGCTATCCTATGTGACGCATTGGAAGATAAGACTTTAGCGTATCGTCTTGCTTATCGTAAGAGTGAAAAGGATGCAGCGAAATTCTACGAAACTCCACGATTCAAGAAACTGCTAGATGTTCTAGAACCTTTCGGTATCGGAAATGTTAATAACAACGCTATCACCAAGGAAGAGAACAAAAACGAGCTTCTTAAAATGCTCGACAAGATAGACCAAGCTCTTAGTGATGGAAATCTTGAACCGAAAGATGCATTGAAGATGCAGACTGATATACGTGTAAAGCTGAATGATAAATTCGAAATGGAAGAGTCACAGAAGCAGAAGCGAATCATCGTAGTACCAAGCAAACACGATATTGTTTGTCCTACTACAAACAGAGAATGTAACTACTGGGCTTCAAAAAAAGCTTGTTGCAGACATTATGGATTGATTGACCCACAAGAGAACAACGATTCACAAAATAGCAACGATGTTGAACCATCATTAAACGACAATAACGATGAGTAGAAAGAGACAAGATATAATTAATGATTTTTTGGAGAATCCGCAGAAACTGCTTCTGAAAAAGCCGTTTTTGAGAGGTTCGCGCTCTATTACTATCAACGATTCTTCTGATGGTTCGGATATTAAGACGAACTTCCGAAAAGAAGCAAAGCTCCCAAATATCAGCAAGATAGTTGTTAGCCAAGAGCGTTTTGCGAAGGAGTTAGACCCTTATTCTCACAGGGTATTGTTTGATACGAACTTACCTTCTATATGCTGCAAGCTTGATGATGGCAGTTATTGCGAGATTGAGTTTAAGAAGTTTGGCATTCCTATGCAACAGCGTATTGTTGACAAGAAAGCTCTCTGTTTAGGTGGTAATAAACGTAACCATATCTTGCATGACAGCAATCCGACTGATAAGCTCAAAAAGAACTTTGCCGATTTCAAGTGGCACTGGGATGAGACGAATCAGGATGGCATCGAAATGCAAGCTATACGTATTCAGCAGAGTTATGGTGATGTGGGCTTACTCGTTTACATGAATGAGGATAACGAAGTAAAAAGTAGGCTATTCTCGTATGAAGATGGCTATCAGATTATCACACACAAAGACGATAATGGAGAACCGCTTCTTGATTGCGTGTATTATCGCACAGAGGATAATGTAAGACACATTGATGCATACGATAAGACATATCATTATCATTTCACAGATGTATTCGTTCAGGACGTTGATACAAACGAAGTACTGAAAGGCTGGTGCTTGGAAAGCAAGGAAAAACACGGATTCTCGGAGAGTCCACTTGTTACAAAGCGTGGTGATGTTGCTTGGAATAACGGTCAAGACCTTATCGAGCTATTCGAGATTATCTATAATCTGTTTGCGGTCATCCAAAAACGTCACGGATGGGGAATCCTTTATATCAAGGGGAAGCTCAATGAAACCGCAAAGAAGATTGCTGGTTCTATCATCCTGAATGATACAAGCATTGAAGGAAATGGCAGCGCAGAGTTTAAGACTCCACCTTCTCCACAGAACATGATTGAGTTCATGCAGTCAATTCTCGACCAGTTGCAGATTGCTACAGGATGTACATTTATCTTGCCGAAGGATATTAAGTCTAGTGGCGATATAAGCGGTTTGGCAATTCAAATGACACGCTCTTTGGATATTGAGGAGGCTAGTAATTCAGCTATCGAGTGGCAGAATTTCGTCAGCAAACATTCAAGACTGTTCAAGGAAGGATTGGCAAAGCAGTTGGTTGCAAGCGGCGAGAATCCTACTGCAATTACTGAGTTCAGACAAATGAGAATCAGTACATCATTTAAGCCTTGGCAGCCATTCGATGAAGGTGCATGGAATCAAATGCTTTGTACATTGAGCGGTGCAGGTTTGATTTCTACTAAGACTGGTGTTGAAAAGAATACTGTTTCTGCACCTGACGAGGAAGTAAGATTGCAGACTCAGCAAGAAGAGGCAGATGAACGTGCCGAAAAACAAGCTGAGATTACCGCAAGGACAAAGAATACAGACAACAATAAAGAATAAACATGAAGGCAGAATCATTATACATACAGAAGTTGACTTACGATGAGAACACTGGTAATGAAATTATCGGTTTGTTTCCATCGGAAGCTAACCCTGCTATTGTTTCATCATATACCTACGATGCAAAGCGTATGGGTGGTGCTCCTACCCTTACTGCTACAATATATTCTTCTGAGCCTTTGCAATGGAAGAAGGAAGAGTTCGTGGAGTACAATGGAGATAGATTCTTTGCGTCATATACACCAAACTCTACAAAGGATAATACGTCTAGAATGTGGAAGAGTGAAATCACTTTCACATCTAGAAGAGAATTGCTTGATAACACTCTGTTCTTTGATGTTGTCGTTGATGATGTTGATACACAGAACAAAGACAGATACCGCTCAAATCAGACAAAGTTCACGTTTGGTGGAACTATCCATGAGTTTGTTGCTCGCATCAATAGTTCAATGGCATATTGTGGATTGTATCGTCCTACAGAAGAATACAAGGGATATTACGTTGTTGTTGACGAAGGATATGGAACAGATGAAGTTAAGGAAGTGTCATTTGAAGACCAATATTTAACTGATGTTTTACAACTTATCAACACAACTTTTGAGCTTGATTACTACTGGGATGGCAACGTTTGTCATGTCGGCAAGGTACAGCACGACTTAACCGATACACCTATAAAATATGGTAGTAGTGATGCTCTTATATCTGTATCTAAGGAGAATGCGAACTATAAGATAGTTGATATGATAACAGGTTACGGTTCATCTGATAATCTGCCATATTACTATCCTAATGATGATGAGTTCGGTGAGGCTATATTTGACGCAAAAAATATAGCAAGTGAGCATGTAGATGTTACGTTATCGGATTATTTGAGATATTCAAAATATAACGATAATCTTGTTCTTTTTAAGAGTAAGAAGGGAAAGTACGAAGGAAATGTTGATGTGTCTACATTATATGTAAGAGATACTTATTCTCCTGAGAATCTTACGCAAGCTGACAATAGTCAAAATCCAAAGGTTAAATGTTGGTTTTGGGTTAGTATAAAAATAAATGTAAAGAAAGGTCAGATTATAGATTTCTCTAAAATCTCGTTTAATTTTGAGCTGTTTGACTATATTCAAAAAAAAGAGAATATAACAAACCTATCAAGTGCAACAAGAACCATAAATATATACACAACATATCACGACCTTTATAAAAACGTATGTACAGATTCTAACTTGGGTGATGCATGTAGTGTTGAATTTGCAGAAGATGGAACATTCTATATTGATATTGATGCAATATTTTCATACAACTGCAAAGTGTTCACTATGGACGGAAAAAGAACATTTTATGGTTCAAGTGCATGGAAGGTTTCTTTTAGTGGTGATGTCGTTTTTTCTCTTGACACAAATTCAGAATATAGTTGGAAAAATGGTGATAATTATATTCCTCTTGACAATTCTGGTATTTATGTTAATGGAATAGCATCTGCAAAATATGTAGAGTATGACTATAACTTCGGAAAAAATGACGAAGGTATTTATGGGTTTGATAAAATCTATACTGGAACAGAGGATGATGCAGTACAAGTGTCTGTAACAGGTCGAAAATGGATTGCACCATCATCGGTACTTATGCCTTCTATATATCGCAACACGAAAGGTGCAGAGCGTTTCTATTATGCTTTGAATAACACCCACAAGTTGCCAAGCGGTAGTGGATATTACGAATTTGTAAACTTGTACAAGAAAGGAAATCCTCATCAAGGAACTGTTACTTTTGATGATATAAAGCCAACTATCAATGGAATTGTAAATGCGGAAGGACAGTTATTCGGAGAGATTGCAGATGTTGCTTTTGATAAAGATGATAGTGACGTAAAGGATAGCGATGGAAATTATATTCATAGCTATTTCTATATGAAGTTGCACAAATTTAATGGTGATTTTGGCTTTGACTTGTTTGCGCATGCTTTGGCTAGCGAATCTGCAAAGATAAACCTCATTAAGAGTAACGGATGCCCTGCTTGCTCATTTGTTATCGGGTGTTATTGGGATAGTACAAATAATAAATGCTACAATAATGTACTTACTGACGGAAATGGAAATTTGAAGTCAGATAGTGGAAAAATGAATAGCAAAGGTGATTATATTCTTAACGACACATACGTTAAGGATAACAAATCAAACCAAGATTCAACGAAAGAAGAACTTTGGATTTGCGTTCAAAAGGACACATCAACATTAGGTATCGTGATGCCAAACGCAAGTGCTGGCTTTAAACCGCAAAAGGGAGATTTGTTTGTCATCACAGGCATCAAACCACCAAAGGTTCTTGTAACGGCAGCAGAAAAAAGACTAGATGATGCTCTTGTCAAGCACATGAGCGAAAACAATACAGACCAATTTAACTACTCTGTTAAGTTTTCTCGCATATTCTTGCAAGAAAATCCTGACTTTGCAAGTAAGCTAAACGAGAATGCAAAGCTGTCAATACAAATACAGGGCGATTCGGATAGCGATGGAAATCTTATTAGTCACGAAGTTTTCGTCAGCAACTACTCTGTAAAGGTTGATAACGATGAGCTGGCAGAAGTTGAGATTGAGCTTGTTAATTCGTTGGAAGTTACAAAGAGTGATACGAAGCAGATTATTGATGCAGTAAAAGGAGAAACTGTTAAATCTCTATCTAGCATGGTTGGTGGTAGTAATACCAATAGCTTTAATGCTAGTATAACCGATAAAATGTATCTCTTTAAACTGAAAGACGATACCGCAAATGGTACTATCACCTTTCAGAAGGTTCAGAAGTTCTTTAGTGGATTGCTTATCGGTAACTCCAACAATGAGAACGGAGGCTCGTGGACTACAGATGCAGAAGGTCGTTCACACCTCATCACAGATTACTTGGAGGTAAGAATGAAGGCTATCTTCGAGGAGCTGGTCATCAATAAAACATCCACCATCGGTGGTAAGGAGATAATCTCTCCTGCTGGTGGCGTGGTGGCTCATAAGGTAGAAGAAGTTACTGTGACATACAATAATGTGTCACAGAAGGCTTATCGTTGCTATTTCTTAGCAGAGCAGGAAGGCAATGCCGTGGATAATGATTTCGCTGTTGGCGACCAGGTGCGCTCGGAATCATTCAACGTTCGCAAGGGCACTTATCACAAGGCTGGCAATCACTTCTATTGGCGATTGGTAATCGGTCGTGATGAAGACCCTGTGGAGCTGGAAGGAAAGAAGTATCATTACATCGACCTCTCCGATACTGATTGCGCCACGGCTAGCGATGTTCCTGCTAAAGGTGATGTGCTCAACCAGTGCGGTAATAGAACCGATGTGGAACGTCAGAACTGCCTTATCTTCTCGGCGGTAGATACCTATTCGCCATCCATTAGCCTCTATCACGGCATCAACAGCTATTCCTTTGCCAATAGGGAGTACGTGGAATATGGTGTGAATAAGCAGAATAACAAGGCATTCTTCAACGTCTACGGAGATATGTACTTCGGAGACCGACCTACTAGTGCCAATAACTACGA